>Ga0209488_10000146_pt1 | contig 53982 bp, 51 predicted proteins | sample Rivendell_Oct201_8_FD_188349 | JGI IMG/M metagenome (GOLD analysis project Ga0209488, IMG submission 188349) | Vadose zone soil microbial communities from the Eel River Critical Zone Observatory, Northern California, USA -... | ecosystem: Environmental > Terrestrial > Soil > Vadose zone >...
CCGTGCTTCCTTACCTTCCTTAGTGTTGCTGTATACGGGATTGAAGGTGGCAGGAATGCGCGAGGAGTCCCACCACCGGAGCAGCCTCGACATCGGTATTCGGATTCGCTTCCCTCCGGCGACGCCCACCAGCACTGCGGTCGAGGTAATGGTTACCATGCAAAGTTTTTCCTATCTCGTATTTTCGTCTTGCATTTGTCATGCACCGCGGCACGAATTCGTGTTCCGAGTTGAATCCAAGTTCTCCAAGTTGTTCTCCCTCGAGGCGTTAGTCTGCACGCAGTTTTTATATCAGGTTCGCCAAAATTACCCTGCCTGTGCGCATGCGGAGTATCTTCGCTTCGTCGGCAGGCGTAAAATGCCTTTAGATATCAAGCAGTTAACTATTCAACCCTGCGGCCGGTTTTGGCATCCCAACTGTAATAGGTAATGGCAGGCGCATGATTTTGGCGCCTTCGGTTTTCAGGCATGCGTTGCGTCAGCGCAGGCCGGCAAAGCGACCCACTGCTTGCTTCGTTTTCCGTTAGGGGACGCAACGAAAAATCACGCAACACGCCCGTTTAGGCGTGCTGGAGTGGAGCCCCAAACGCTCCCCCAACATTGGAGGAAGTCAATATGAACAGCCGCATTTTGCTTGCTCTGCCCCTGGCCGCAGCGCTAACGTTGCCGGCCCTTGCGCAGTCCACGTCGTCCACTCAGGATCAGAATCAACCCGCCGCAACTTCTCAATCGACGTCGACTCAGCCGACTGCGAACGAGAACGCCACCGGCAAACAACCTTTGCAGCCACCGTCCCGTGAGGGCTTTTGGGGTCATCTGAATCCATTCGCCCGCAAAAGTTATGTGAAGCGGCAGACCGAACCGATCCGTGATCGGGTCAACGAACTCGACGACCTGACCGCCGCCAACGGCAAGGCGATCAAGGACACCGATTCACGCGCGCAAGCGGGCATCAAACTGGCTTCGGACAAGGCCAATGAGGCCGATCAGCATGCCGTCGACGCCGGCAACAAGGCCACCATGGCACAACAGACGGCGCAGCAGGCTACGCAGCGGCTGCAGACTGTTGAGACAGTGGTCGGAAACATCGATCAGTATAAGGCCTCGAACCAGACTGAAATTCGCTTCCGCGCCGGCCAGACCATGCTGAGCAAGAACGCGAAAGATGCTCTCGACGAAATGGCCAACACTGTGAAAGGGCAGCGCGGCTATATTATCGAAGTGCAGGGCTTCTCTTCAGGCAAGGGACAGACGGCGATCTCAAACTCGCAGAAGATGGCCGAGTCGGTCGTGCGTTACCTGGTGCTTAACCATGAGATCCCGGTCTACCGGATCTATCTCGTAGGCATGGGCAACGCTCCAGTTGCCAATGCGGATGAGACTGCCAAGCCCAAGCACATGAGCGGCGGACGCGTAGAGATCAGCCTGCTGAAGAACGATCTGGAGCAACTCTCCAGCAACTCTTCAGCTCCCGCAACCAGCACGGACCAGCAGCAGCAACCGAAGTAAGCTGGAGAACTTGAGTTTGGGACCAACGGGCGCCTCGCCTGAGTCCCTCCCCCAGAAAAAGGCCCTCGCTAAGCGAGCGCCTTTTTCGTGGTGGGAACAAAATGAATCAGCAGAAGACACAGTCAGGGCCGTTTAACTACTTCAGCTTTTCGTACTCTGCCTTGGCTTGCTTCAGAACGGGAACATCTGGATCGGCATCCTTCCACACGGCAAAGAAATCCTGGTAAGCGGCTCTTGCCTTCGGAGTGTCACCTTGAAGAGCGTAAGCCCTGCCCACTCCCAGCCGGGCAAGGGAATAGAGCGGGCTGGTTGGATCAATGCCGCGATGATCAAGAATTTTTTGATACTCGGCAGCCGCCTTCACGCCATCTCGCGCTTTAAGAAAAGCTTCGCCGCGAATGTAGATTGGCCAGTACACGGCGCCGCCTGGGGGGCCGCCCAATTCGTAGGGCGCGGCTGACTCCAGCCGCGCAATCGCCTCGGCCGGGTGATTGCGCTGGATATCGTTGGTGGCTTCCGCTAAGGGCAGCCAAACCTGGTTGAGTAGTGTGTCGAACGGCGATTCCTTCGCAAGGTCGCTGACAAGCTTCCGGAATTGTGCATCGTCGCCCTCGCGGGCGGACAGGTATGCCGCGATGGATTGCGATTCCTTGTTGGCAGAGAGAGCGAGCGCCGCAGTCATCCTTTGGTGCGCATCTTTCAGAAAACCCAGCTCCGAGTCACAGGTCGCCTCGGTCGCCATTACACTTCCCGCGAACTCCGTGTAATTGTGGATTTTGGCCGCGTTGGAGGCACTAGCATAGCTACCCCTGGCCTTCTTTATTCTTCCCTGGGCGCACTCGCCCTGTGCTTGCAGAAGCAGTACTACCGGTGGTCCGGGTTTCGCCTGGGCGCGTTCCACCTCCTGCCGCATGGCGGGTTCATCGCCGCGGACAAATGCCAGACTGTAAAGGACGAGGTAGAGCGACCACGCGTCGACTTTTTGTGAGATTGCCTGGTCCGCGACCGTCTTTGCCTCGTCGTAGCGGCCCAGAAACTGGTAAGCGGCGGCTAGATTGTCGCGGGCGTACCTGTCTTTCGGGTCCAGGCGAACAGCCTCGCTCGCATTGGCCACTGCCTTTTCGTGTTGGCCCATCTCCTGAAAAGCGAGCGCCAGGTTGTCTCGGGGAACGGTGTCGCGGGGATAGGTTTGTTTCCATTGCTCATAGATCTCGGCACCCTTTTCCAGTTCTCTCCTGGCCGTGTCGTAGTAGTGCGAAGAAATATAGAACTTCTCCCGTTCGCTTGCTCTGTCTCGCAGATCAAATGCCCTTTGAATATATCCGACTGCGCTGCGGCTATCGCCCTCATTGCTGTAGGCAATTCCCAGCGTAGCCAGGGCCATGGCAAAATTGGGATCCAGTTCGATGGCGCGCTTCAGATGCGGGATGGCGGCCGTGTCGTCATACTTCTGGTGCTCCGCCTGTCCCAGGCTGAAAGCCTGTAAAGCATCCAGCGACGACGTGGTAGCCGCCTCCAGCGGAGTCGCATACTTCTGAACTGAACCCAGGGATTCGCCCAGCTTGCCACGCAGGCTGGATGCGGCCCGGTCCAGCGACTTCAGCACCTGTTCTTTACTTTCCGCTTCGGCCTGCTCGCGAGCCAGCGAATCCCCGCTCTGCGCGTTCACCGCTTCCAGAGTAACTACGTAATGGCTGCCGAGACTGGAAATCGAACCGGTCAGCATGGCCTTGACGCCTTCGCGCAGACAAATTTCGCGGGCCACAGAACTTGTTACCCGCTCATCGGGGGAGCGCCCCATGAAACGCAACGCTTCATGAATCCGCGATTCCGGGAAAATATTCAGATACGGGGACTCCTCCAGTTCCACTGCGAGTGCCTGTTTCAGAGTTCCGTCGAAAACACCGTCGCCGGTGGTGTTGACGAAGTCAGCGAGTAGAACGCTGTCTTTTTCCGTCAGCTTGGCGGATGGCCTCGAGCGCCAGTAGAAGCCGAGGGCAACGAGCGCGGCCAACAGGACTAAAGCCGCAGGCACGATAATTTTGCGCGTTCCTGTCCGCGGGGTGGCGGGAGAGGGCTGCACGGCACTCACCGAAGCGGAAGATGCGGCGGATACTGCTCGCGAAGAGACACGAGATGGAGTCTGCGCGTTCTCCGTCTGCGCCTTCGAGTCCGAAGGGGTTTCGGTCGAAGTGGAGCTCGCAGCGACGGCGCGCCCAGAATCTGTATCGCGCTTCAACCGCTGCAGGTCGGCGCGAATGTCAGCCGCGTGTTGATAGCGGAGGTTGCGATCCTTCTCCAGCGATTTGTTGATGACGTCTTCGAGCTTCGGCGGCAAATCCGGATTCAGGCGAATCGGTGAGGTCGGCGCACGATCGAGAATGGCCTGAAAGATCAGCGCCGAAGTTTCTCCGCGGAAGGGCAATGTCCCCGTGGCCATCTCGTACAACACCACGCCGAAGGAAAATAAATCTGTCCGGGCGTCGAGGTCCTTTCCCTTGGCTTGCTCGGGAGACATATAAGCGACCGTGCCAAGGGTGGAGCCGGGGCTGGTCAAATGCTCGTCGACAACTACGCTTTCGGGCGCCGTGACGTCTGGGATTCCGCCTGCGGCGGAAGGGGATGGATTCGCCCTTACCTTCGCCAGTCCGAAGTCGAGGATCTTAGAATGCCCGCGCTTGGTCACAAAAATATTTGCGGGTTTTATGTCGCGATGGACGATACCTTCCGCATGTGCGGCATCGAGTGCGTCGGCAATCTCAGTGCCCAGCGACAGAATTGTTTCCAGGTCCACCGAACGGCCACTGATCAGGTGCTTCAGCGTTTCTCCGTCCAGAAATTCCATGACGAGGAACACCTGGCCGTCCTGCTCGCCGATGTCGTAAATGGTGCAGATGTTGGGATGGTTCAGGGCCGACGCCGCCTTGGCTTCGCGGCGGAAACGCTCGAGCGCCTGGCGGTCCTGTGCAAGATTTTCCGGAAGAAACTTCAACGCAACAAAACGCCCGAGGCGTGTGTCTTCGGCCTTGTAGACCACACCCATTCCACCGCCGCCCAGCTTTTCAGTGATGCGGTAATGTGAGATGGTCTGGCCGATCATAATTGCGCAATGAGCTTGGGATGTCATGGTAGGTGCGCAGGGAGGGGAAGTCAACCAATGCCCGGTCCGTCACACCGGGTCCGGTGGAAGGCGGAGAAAGCGTTTCAATTCTCTACCCTTTGCAGTCTGAACGCTACGATGCCCCATTGCACCTTCGCTCGCATCTGGACCGGCATGTGGGCGTCGTCGTCGGTGAACCAGACCATAAGCTGACCTTTGCCCTGCAGCTTCCCGGTGGTTGCCTCCACTAAGATGCGGACAGTTTGGAACGTTCCCGCCGGAACTCTGACTTGTTCGCGACCTTCGACGTGGGCCACGGCCAGCGTGGTCTTTCCTCCGTCCGTGACGGGGAAATCAATATTGCTCCCCGGCTGCAGGGGACGAGAGGCAACATAGAAAAATCCGCTGATGACGTCAGTCGTGCATCCGGGCACATCGTTCTCTTCGTGCTTGGTTGCGCCGCTCTGCAAGTTTTTTTCGTCCAGTATGCTTTTATGCCGTGCCAGGTCGATCTGAATTTGGGTCTCTCGCTTGTGCTTGCCTTCTTCGGCGTGTTTGAAAATTCGCACGGTGCAATAGGTCCGGGGGTCGATTCGCGTCTCGAACACGTCATGGACGGGGAATAGTAGATTCACCGCCCCGGACGAGATTGCGGCCATAGTCAGTTTCTCGAATGCGCCGTCTGTCTGCAGCTTGATTGTCGCCGCGCCCGCGGTGAAAACATGCCACTCGGCCGTGAACACAAGAGTCTTCCCGTTGGGAAAGTGGTAAGTCGGCGGTGGGGGAACGATCTGCGGTTGGAATGCCGGAGGGGAGGCGTGTTCGTTTTGTTGCGGGGGAGTCGATTGCGCTTTCACGGTGGCGGCCGCAATCAGAGCTACCGCAACGAGGAAAGGTACGATCCCGGAAAGGCCGGCCTTTGCAGAGTAGAGCATGGGTCGTTCGATGCCGCGAAGTCACCTTCGGCGCATATCTTTTCAAGCGAATGCCAGCACACTAATGCTGGCCGGTTGCGGTCAGCACGATCTTAGTGACGAGAACGGCCATCATTGCCAGCGCTCCGAGCAGGGCGTTGTACTCGCGATGCTTGAGATATAGCTCCAGAGAAAAGCCTGACGAAATTTCATTGCCAGTGTATGGGATAGGTATCAACCGCGGGAACAATCTCGGGACCTGCCGCGCGTATTCAGCGAACTCGGGGAAACGCTGACGTAAGAACTCCTCTTCGCTCCGCATCACGGGGAGATAGATCGCGAAGAACATAATGATGAGACCAATGCCCACCCACCAACTGCACGCCGCAACAGCAAATCCGATCCCGATGAGCAAAGATCCCAGGTAGAGTGGATTGCGCGTGTAGAGATACGGTCCTGAGGTCGCCAGAGCCTCGTTCTTGCGCAGATGACCGGAAGCGAGCGCGCGAATCAGAAGTCCGGGCAGGATCACTACCGCGCCTAGAGCGACTGAGCGCCACGTGGGCCGCGCCAGCCAGAAATAGAGCACCGCAAAAACGAACCCCAGCGGGACCCGGATGCGGCGCGCAATGCGCGACCACTCAGCCATGAATTCTTTCCATCATTACGAAGGCCTCGCCAGCAATTCGCGGACGGCAGCGACTACCCCGTCTGTGGTGATCTCCAGCATTCCCTCGTCAGGCTGCGAACGACGCGCGTGCGAGGTGGAGCTGGCGGAATTGCGCAAGACGATGCTGCGCGTTCCGTAGGGCCCGGTCCGCGCCGGATCCGTCGGACCAAAAATCGCAACCACTGGAACCTCTAAGGCTGCGGCCAGATGCATAGGTCCAGTGTCGCCGCCGACAAATAAGCTGGCTCGGCGCGTAAGCGCAATCAGTTCTGTAATCGAACACTTCATCGCCGTGGCCGCGTCCGCACTGGCAGCTTCGACTTCCCGAGCCAGACTCTCTTCACCTGGACCGTGGTTGACAATCGAACGTACTCCCTCGCCGGCAAGTTTGGCAGCTACCTGACCATAACGATCCGCCGGCCATCGCTTCGCTCCCCAACCTGCGCCCGGATTTAGAATGGAAAATTCTGTGATTCCCTGTTCTGAAAGTCTCGCGTCTATTCGCGCCTCAGCCTCCGGGTCGCGTGGAAGCTCCACGCGCGGTCTTTTCATTTTCTGCTGCGCGACGGCCTCAGCGACTGAGAAATTCTGATCAATCACGTGCGATCCGCTGGCGACCGCCGTGCGCGTATACCACATACTTGCGGGAGGCTCGCGGGGCTCGGCCGCTCCATATACGATCCCCGCGCCCGACCATCGAGCAAGCAACGCTGACCGAATCGCTCCCTGCAGATCTACAGCAATCTCATAACGCGCTGCCCGCACGTCGTTCCACACAGTTGCGATCTGTTGCAGTGTCGCAATTGTGCCCAACGACTTCGGCCAACCGGTAAGGTTGACGGTATGGACCCAGTCCGCAAGCGGCCGTTGCGGTGATCGTCGTCCTCGACGCGGCGCTCCGGGGGAGCACAGAAGCTCGGCCCAACGTTCTTCGACCAGCCAACCGATGGTTGCGTGGGGATACGCTTCGCGCAGTGCGTATGCTGCGGGCAGCGTGTGGATTACGTCTCCCATGGCGCTGAGGCGCACGATCAACAGGCGCTCAATTGTGGGGGAAGATGATCGGGGAAGAACACGATTCATTTCTGCAGGTGGAAGGCTCTTCCCGGTCTCTTGCAGGCTGCGAAAGAACATTGGCGACGAGAAATTCAACCCCCAACGGCTGAAGCCGAATGCATTTTCAGAAACTTGCGACAGGACTGAAGTCGTGCCCTGACACGAATCCACAGTCTTCCCGCAACTTGCTACATCGGCGAGAGGCGAGCTCATGAGGACTTCTGCCCTCGATCGTTTTTTGAAAGGCGCTTCGACAGGCGCGAACGGATGATTTCGCTGGTGGAGTGATTTTTCGGGTCGCCGACAATCTCCACGCGGCCTCCGTATTCGACGACTGCATCGCGCTCCGGAACAGAATCCACCGTGTAATCGGTACCCTTCGCCTGGATGTCCGGGTGAATCTCGCGAATGATGGCACGGACATCGAGTTCGGTGAAAACAACCACAGCATCGACGTCCGCTAGGGCGGCGACAATTTCGGCGCGTTCCTCTGCTGGCATGAGCGGACGTCCCTCACCCTTGAGTGACTGCACCGACTCATCAGAATTAATCGCGACCACCAGCTTGCCACCGAGCGCCTTCGCGGCCCGAAGATAGCGCACATGGCCCACATGCAGCAAATCGAAATTGCCGTTCGCGAGCGTGACGCGTTCGCCCGCGCGCCGCCATTCCTCCACCCGCTGGCGAAGTTCGTCGAGGTGCAGAATTTTTGTCTGTCCGATTTTGCTGTTTCCGCTCAATGAGATCTTGTGGCCGGGGGCGCCTGGTCAAGCGCGTGCAGCAACTCCTGCCGCGAAACTGTTGCGGTGCCTCGCTTCATGACTACAATTCCGCCGGCGTAGTTCGCCAGTTGCGCCGCCTCTTCCGTGGTCGCTCCCGCAGCCAGCGCTGCAGTGAAAGCGGCGATCACGGTATCTCCCGCACCTGTGACGTCGGCAACCTCGTCGGAACCAAAAATGGGGATGTCCACCGGTTTGTGGCCATGATTAAAAGCGACCATGCCGTCGCGTCCGCGAGTGATGACCAGCGACTGCAGCTTCATCCGCTCCATTACTTGCCCGCCGGCTACGAGCAATCTTTCCCAGTCTTGCCCAATCCGTACGCCCAGGGCATCTTCCACTTCCGGCTCATTCGGCGTCGCTGCGGTTATGCCCGAATATTGCAGCAGCCGGTGCCGTGAGTCGAGAACGATCGGAAGCGCTTCCAGCTTACCCTTTTCCCGAAGGGCATTCACAATCGCAGGTGTGGCCGCGCCGTAACCGTAGTCAGAAACCAGCAATGCATCTGACGCGTGCGCATACTCGCGCGTAGCGAGATACAGTTCGCGGGTCAGGTGATGATTGGGCGGCTCCTGCGGCTCGCGATCCACGCGTACTACCTGCTGGCGCGCCGTGTGCGTCATGCCTGCGAGAATGCGCGTTTTTGTGACTGTCGTATAACTTTTATCTTTCAACACTCCACTGAGCGCAATACGTTTGTGGCGGAAATACTTCAGCAGCAAACGTCCCGGCTCGTCGTCCCCCACGATACCTACGGGAAGGACATTCACGCCGAGGTCGGCCAGATTGTTCACCGCATTCGCGCCGCCACCGGGCAGAACGGTTCTTTCACGGTGCTTCAGGATGAGTACCGGCGCCTCGCGCGATACGCGTGAAATCTCGCCGAAGACGAATTCGTCCGCGACCAGGTCCCCCAGCAGGGTTACAGTGACCTTGGGAAAGGCTTCAACAATCTTTCGCAGCCGGTCGGCTTCCTTGGGATGTTTGGTCATCAGATATTGAATTCAGGATGCATATTCAGCGCTGTGCACACGGCATTCTCTCATGCCCGGCGCTTCCCTTCTTCGGTCTTCCTTTCTTCGATCTTCCTTTCTTCGATCTTTCTTTCTTCAATCTTTCTTTCTTCAATTCTGCCCAGCAGGGTATCCACGGCGTTAGCTGCGTCGTCCAGCTCCATTTTTACTGGTACCACCGAGAGTGGCTCAAGCGCGGACAGGTAGCCGCCGAGGTTGACCGCATCCTTCTCGGTCGTGACAAAACCGCCGGCTTCGCTGCGCTGCCTGAGTTGCAAAAGTTCGTCGATGTCTTTCTCAGTGTAGGCATGATGGTCACGATAGAACGCTTCGGCCACCGGCTCGATGTTCGCTGCCCGCAACTGCAGCACAAAGCTCTGCGGACGGGCAATTCCGCAAAAGACTATCGGCCTCGGTGGAATATCCCGTGGGATAATTCCTCTCCTTACCCGCCAGACGAGTTTGCCTTCGAGGGTAAGTGAGTCGCCCGACGCGCCGCTGGCCAGCACAATCGCGTCGGCCCGGCGCAACGAACCCAGTGGCTCCCTAAGTCTGCCGCCGGGAATCAATCGGTCCGCAATGTCTGGAGGCGTGACCATCACAATGTCAAAATCCCGTTCTAGCGAGCGGTGCTGAAAGCCATCGTCGAGCAAATGCAGCCGCGGTCCAAATCGTTTCTCCGCGAAATCACCCGCCTCGAAACGATTCTCTCCCACGACGACCGGAACCTGCAGCTTGCGCGCAATCAGCAGAGGCTCATCGCCGAAATCGCGGGGCAAGCCAGCCGGATCCACAAGCAGCACTCCGCGAGTCTGGCGTCCGTAACCGCGCGAGAGCACATCGAACTCGATTCTCCGAGCCCTAAGTAGATCACCTAGCAACAGAACGAAGGGCGTCTTGCCGGAACCTCCGGTCGATAGATTCCCAACGCTGACTACGCCGCCTGCGAGCCGTCGCGCCCTGAGTAAGCCGCGGTCGTAGAGCATATTCCGCGCCTCGACGACGCCACCGTAGATGGAAGAGAGGAGGTTCACTCTGTGCGCGCTACTTGCGCTGAGGAGCGCGCTTGGGCCTCGCGGGTGGCAAGAAGTTTTTCCAGAGCCTCGATTGTGCGCAGTGTCGCTCCCGTCCGGGATTTCATAGTTTCCGCCGCTCGCCGGCCCAGGGCCGCACGCTCACTATCGTTCGCCAGAAGTTCCATCAGAGTTAGAGGCAGTTCTGCGAGCCCCACGACCCGAAGGGCATCACGGCTCTGAAAGAGGCCCACGATATCGCGAAAATTTTCCGTGTGGTTCCCAACGACAATGGCCACGCCATGCTGCGCCGGTTCAATGATGTTGTGGCCCCCGCGCGGCACCAGACTTCCGCCCACGAATGCGACATCGGCCAAAGCGTAGAGCGCTGCCAACTCTCCGATCGTGTCCACCAGCAATACGCCGGAGGTGATGGGCTCATCATGCCAATTCGATCGCCGCCAAAATGGGATGCCCATCTGCTCCAGCAGGGACGCCACGTCAGCGAAGCGTTCCGGATGCCGCGGCGCGAGAATCATTGCCGCGCGCGCATGGGCGACCAGAACATTCTCAAACGCTTTCAGCAACAACGGCTCTTCCCCTTCGACGGTGCTGCCACACACGAGCACGGGGCCGGTGCCTGACTCTCCAAGCGATCTCCGCAGGTTTCCGATGATTGGTGGTGGGGCGGGAAGATTCATATCGAACTTAAGATTGCCCGTAATCTGCACTCGTCCGCTGGCGGCTCCAATGGACTGCAGTCGTGTGGCATCTTCCGGCGTCTGTGCCAGGAACAAGTCTACGTTCGCGAGTACTTTCCGCAGCGCCCAGCGGAACCTCTGGTAGTTCGGCCATGATCGATCTGAAATCCGCGCATTGACGATAGCGATGGACGCGCCGTTCGCATGCGCCAGACGGAGAAAGTTTGGCCAGAATTCCGTCTCCGCGATTACCACGAGTTCCGGCCGCAAAGCTCGCAAGTAGGGAAGAATCGCAAAAGCGAAATCCATCGGAAAGTAGAAGACGTTCTCTTCTCCAAAGCGCTTGCGGGCCAGCGCTTGTCCGCTATCCGTGGTAGTGGTAACGACGATCCGATGCTCCGGAAAGCGGCGGCGAAGCTCGTCGACCAGACCACGAATCGCGAGCACCTCCCCGACCGAGACGGCATGGACCCAGATTACCGGTTGGGCTTGAGCCGCAGAGCCACTGGTCTGCAGCCGTGACGGAACTTGGCCGAATCGTTCGGCAAGTCCCTTGCGGTACTTGCCATGGCGCAGCATCTGGAACGCCCAGTAAGGCGCGCTCAGGAGCATCCCAGCCCCCAGAAGCAAGCTGTAAAGGAGATAGATCAAGTTGAGCCATTCTAAACTCCGCCTCACCGGCAGACGCAACCGTTGCCTTTATAATCGGGAGCATGCGGTCCGCGCCTACATTGTGTTCTCGGTATGTCCTTCTCGTTCTCTGCGCTGTGGGGGGGCTCGCGCTTTCCCTAGCGGCCAAGAACTTCGCGAAACCGGTGGCCCAGCCGGCCAGAACTTACCCGGCGCACGATGACCATCCGGCGGAAAAGGTGAGCATTGCCGCCGACCCTTACGACATGCCGGACAAATCCAACATTTTTTCGGTTGACTTCCGCGAGCACGGATTTCTGCCGGTCTTTTTTGTTGTGACCAATGACGGCGACCAGCCTATTTCCATCGCGAACGTGGAGGTCAAGCTGGTCACCGTGAATCGCTCGAAACTAACGCCCACCTCTCCGGAAGATATCTATCGTCACCTGGCGAATCCGCAGGCGCGTACCAACTCCCCATTTCCTATCCCACAAAAAAAGGTGAAGGGCACGATCAGCAAGAAGGAAATGGATGAGATTGAATCCGCACAGTTTGCCGCGAAAGCCGTGGAACCGCACACGACTCAGTCGGGATTCCTGTTCTTCGATGTAGGAGGTATCTCCGCGCCCCTGGCCGGCGCGCATCTGTATGTGACAGGCGTCACCGACGCGAAGGGCAGCGAACTGATGTATTTTGAAATACCTATGGAAAACTATTTGAGCGCGCCGTCGAAGCGATAGATTGCGCAACACGTTCTCTAAGAGTCTTCAGAGCAGAACTTTATAAATCGATCCTTTATCGGCTTAATCCATGGTCACTACACCAGACACTTCCGTCGCCTCTCGTGCCAAGTACGAGCCGGTGATTGGCCTCGAAGTCCACGTTCAGCTTCTGACGGCGACGAAGATCTTCTGCTCATGTTCCACGCGCTTTGGCGCTCCGCCGAACACGCAGGTCTGCCCCGTGTGCCTTGGAATGCCGGGCGCTCTGCCGGTGCTCAACCAGAAGGCGGTCGAGTTCGCCACACTGGCGGCGATGGCTCTGCAGTGCCGGGTCAACGAGACTTCCATCTTCGCGCGGAAGAATTATTTCTACCCTGACTTACCCAAGGGCTATCAAATTTCGCAGTACGATAAGCCGCTGGCCGAGCATGGATTCATCGAAGTACCGAAAACCGGCGACGGAAACCAGGGACCGAGAACTGAGAACCGGGAACTGGGAACTGCCAGAAAAAAGATCGGGATTACTCGCGTCCATCTTGAAGAGGACGCGGGCAAGAGCCTGCACGAAGGATTTTCTGCTGCCTCCGAAAAGACTGCCATCGACCTCAACCGTACCGGCGTGCCGTTGATCGAAATTGTCAGCGAGCCCGATATCGCCACGCCCGACGAAGCCTACGAATACCTGACACGGTTGAAGGAAATCATCCTGTACACCGGCGTGAGCGACTGCAACATGGAAGAGGGCTCGTTGCGCTGCGACGCCAACGTGAGCGTACGTCCGCACGGCCAGAAAGAATTAGGCACAAAGACCGAAATCAAGAATGTGAATTCCTTCCGCTTCATCCGGGAAGCTCTGGAATACGAAATCGACCGCCAGATCGAAGTCATCGAATCCGGCGGCAGGATCACGCAGGAAACGCGGCTCTTCAATTCGAATGAAGGCAAGACCTACGCCATGCGTTCCAAGGAGCAGGCGCACGATTACCGCTACTTTCCCGAGCCAGACCTGCTTCCGCTGGTGGTCGACGACAAATGGAAGGCGGAGATCATAAAGTCCTTGCCCGAGTTGCCGGAGGCTCGCCGGCAACGCATGATAAAGGAATACGGCATCACTGAATATGACGCACAGGTCCTGACTTTTTCACGCTCGCTCGCCGATCAGTTTGAGACTGCGGCGAAAGCGGCGAAGAATCCCAAGCGGGTTGCCAACCTAGTGCAGAGCGAGTTAATGGGACGGTTAAAAGCAAAGGGCATCGACATTGAGCGCTCTCCGATTTCGATGCAAGGGGTCGCAGCTTCCGCCGACCTAGTTGAGTCGGGCACGATCTCCGGCAAGATGCTCAAGGATCTCTACGACCTCTGCTTTGAACGGGACAAGGATTTTCCCGAGGTGTACGAGCAGGAAGGCCGCCCGCAGCAGTCTAGTGATACGTCTGCGCTGGAGAAGATGATCGACGAAGTATTGGCCGCGAATCCCAAACAACTGGAGCAATATCGCGCCGGGAAGACGACGATGCTCGGTTTCTTCGTCGGCCAGGTGATGAAGGCATCGAAAGGCCACGCGAACCCGCAACTAGTGAATGAACTGCTTACGAAGAGGTTGTGACGATGGCACGTGTGGGGCGGACACTCTTGTCCGCCGCTTTTGACCTTGATTTTGAATTGTTGACTGGTAGTCGTTACTGCAAAGAAAAAGGCAAATTCAAAAGCGGCGGACAGAGCCTGCCCTGAGCTTGTCGAAGGGAGTGTCCGCCCCACACAATCGACACGTTACTCTGAGCGTCACTTTGGTCATCTCTACCTTCATCTCCCCGGCCAAGTACCATGATACTGGGCCTGTGTGTCAACGGCTGACCGCCTGAGAGTCGCTATGAAGTTCAAGCTCGATCGTATTATCAGCATTGCGACATTGCTTGCGTCGTTGCTTGCCATATTTCTGGTTTTGAAAAAGCCTACGCCCGTGGCTCAGCAGCAAGCTTCCGCGGCCATCACGGCAAACGCGCAGTCTTTCGAGCAGAAAATCTCGCAGCTCGAGCAGGCGTCACAGCAATCGCAAGCATCGTCAAGAGACTACTCGCAGACATCGCAGTCCCAGCCCATCCAGCAGAGCGCCGCGCCAGGAGCGCAAACTCCGAAGGCCGAAGTGCATATCAGTTCCGATGAGATCGGCGCAGTAATTGCGCAATCGCTGGGTGAGGCCGGAAGCGGCGCAGCACTTTCTCCTGATTCGAACCTTGGGAGCGGAGCGCCGACAATCAAGGATCAACACGTAAGCTTTGAGGGGGATATCGTCCACGGACAATTTCTCACCCAGATCGCAGGCAAGGATGTTTGGGTGACGGTCTCAGGGCATATCGGGCAAAAAGAAGGTTACGCAACATTTGAGCCCACCGAATTCAAGGTAGGTGATCTGAACGTCCCGGTATCGCTGGTGAATCCTGCGCTACAGAGAAAGCTCGCCGAGGAGCGCGAACGCATGAAACTTCCAGATTTTGTCGGAGATGTGAAAGTGCAAAACAGCGAACTGGTAATGCAGGAGAAATAATCGTCCCGCGCGACCGGAACTTCCCGTTACACCTTTTCAGGCCGCAACACGCGCTTAGAGACCCGGTCCCCCATGTTCAGCCGCCAGGGCATTCTGCGCCGCAACTTTTGCGTACCAGCGTCCCGAGTTTTTGATGGTCCGCTTCTGCGTTTTAAAATCTACAAAGGCAAGTCCAAAGCGCTGGCTGAAGCCTTCCGCCCACTCGAAATTGTCAATCACAGTCCACGCATGGTATCCGCGAACGTCGACACCGTCGGAAATGGCGCGGGCCACGGCTGCAAGATACTGGCGATGATATTCAATGCGCCGGCCATCGGCGATAACTCCCTTTGCATCTGGGACGTCGTTGTAGGCACAGCCGCTTTCGGTTATTTCAATCACGGGGTGGTTATAGTCGCGAGAGATGCGCATCACAATGTCATACAGCGCCTGAGGCCACACTTCCCAGCCGATATCGGTTTTCGGGCCCTGCTCGCCGCCAACCATCTTGACCGGGAAGAGCCACTGCTGGGCGTGTGCGAGCCGTTCCATCGCGCTGGGCGCTGACGCGATCGTGCGGTAGTACAGATTGATGCCAATGAAATCCAGCGGCGCTCGCACCTTCTCCATGTCGCCAGATTTGATGCCCATGGAGGTCTCTGGAAGAAATGTAAGAGCCTCCGGATATCGACCTCTGAGCGCAGGCTCCAGAAACCAGACATTGGTCATGGCATAAGCACGCTCGGCGGCAAGCTTGTCCTCTTCCGAGTTGGTGGCCGGTTCGCATGATGACATACTGAATGCACTACCTACGCGAGCTAAGGGACACGCCGCCTTTAGCGCTCGAAACCCTGCGCCCTGCGCCAGATTCACCGTATGTGTGGCACGCAGAAAATCCAGCACACTCTGGCGTCCCGGAGCATGTATACCTTCCAGATAGCCCAGGTCAGTGAAAGCGGAGGGCTCATTGAACAGCATCCAGTCGGAGACGCGGTCGCCAAGCGTCCCAGCCACGAGTTGCACATAGTCCGCGAAGCGGCCAGCCGTATCGCGATTGGGCCAGCCCCCCGCGTCTTCGAGGACTTGCGGCAGATCCCAGTGATAAAGCGTGACGAACGGCCGGATCCTGGCTTCCAGCAAGGCATCGACCAGGCGGCTGTAGTAATCCACACCTTTGGCGTTAGCCGGGCCAGATCCCGATGGCTGAATGCGCGGCCAGGAAATCGAGAAGCGGTAGCTGTTCAAGTTCATCGCGCGCATCAGCGCGATGTCTTCTTTCCAGCGGTGAAAAGAATCGCAAGCCATGTCGCCGGTGTCACGATTCTTGATCTTCCCGGAAGTATGCGCGAAGCGGTCCCAGATCGATTCGCCCTTGCCATCTTCGCTCCACGCACCTTCGATCTGGTAGGACGCCGTGGCAGTGCCCCAGAAGAAATTCTTTGGAAAGCGAATTTCGGAGGAAGCCGCAACCTGCCGGGCAGGCGCGTTGGTGAAGGCCGCGGCTGAAGACACAAGCCCCGTGGCCTTGGACGAAACGCTGCACGCCGAAAAGAAACCGGCAGGCAGCGCTGCTACGGCCGTGGCGCTCGAAGCTGACTGCAGAAATTCCCGACGTGATAGACGCAATGGGAAAACATCCTTCAAAAGTAAAACCGCCGAGATTACTTCTTTGCGCGTGATTCGGATGACATTCTACAGAGATAAGCTTTTACAGCCAAAGCTCTGAGGTTTACAGTTTGAGGCTCTTCAGATACTCGCGGAACGGCTCCCCCAGGTCTTCCCGTTTCAGCGCGAACTCGACCGTCGCCTTGAGGAATCCCAGTTTGTCCCCGGCGTCGTGGCGGCGTCCTTCGTAAACGTAGGCGTACATTTTTTCTTTCTGCAACAAGAGCCTCATGCCATCGGTCAGTTGCAGTTCGCCGCCCGCGCCCGTCTGGGTTTTCGCCAGGCAGTCAAAGATTGCAGGCGTCAGAATGTAGCGGCCGATGATTGCCAGGTTCGATGGAGCTTCCTCGGGCTTGGGCTTTTCCACCATGTTCTTGATCTCGAACAGGCGTCCGTCAAAGCTGCCGTCCGCGGGCTTCACATCGAGCACTCCGTAGGACGAAATCATCTTTCCTTCGACCACCTGGGTAGCCAGTACAGAGCACTGGGTCTCTTCGAAGACCTGGACCATTTGCTTGAGGCACGGGATCTTCGCGTCAATGACGTCATCGGCAAGAAGCACGGCGAAGGGCTCGTGTCCGACAATTTCGCGGGCCATTAGCACCGCGTGACCCAGGCCGAGCGCCTCTTTCTGGCGCACGTAAGAGATGTACATCATGTCCGAGATGGAGCGCACGATGTTAAGCAGGTCGGTCTTCCCGCGCTCCTCCAGCATCTTCTCCAGTTCGTAGCTGACATCGAAATGATCTTCGATTGCCTGCTTGCCACGACCGGTGATGATGATGATCTGGTCGCAACCTGAGGCCATCGCCTCTTCCACGCCGTATTGAATGATGGGCTTGTCCACCAGCGGGAGCATTTCTTTGGGCTGCGCTTTGGTTGCGGGCAAAAAGCGAGTGCCCAGGCCGGCAGCGGGGAACACAGCTTTGCGAACTTTCATGGTCATGAGGGATTCGTTGGTGGTCAGTGGTTGGTCGCCTGACCGTGGTTGATTGTACCCGTTGAGGCCTAACGCTGGGAACGAACCTCTGATGCTGTTTCCGCGCTCGCCAGTTGCTCCAAAACGGTGCGCAGAGCACGCAGCACTTCTTCCGCCGCGGTCGCCTTCAGAACGAACCTTAGCATGCCATCAGGCGTGAATTGTGCGCCGCGGTGCGAAGAGACAAAGCGGGCCAGCTGCTCTGGATCGACGGAAGCATTCTGTGGGAATTTGAACGTGACGAAATCCCGCTTACGCTCAATGCTGTTCACGCCCACGCGCATGCACAACAACTTGAGCGAAGCGTACTCAAGCAAATTGCGCACCGCCGGCGGAGGCGGGCCGTAGCGATCCTGCAATTCTGAGGCAACGTCCGTCAGTTGTGCTTCGGTCTCGACTCCGGCGACGCGCTTGTACATGCGCAGACGCTGGTTCTCTTCGGGAATGTAGTCGCCGGGGATGCGGATATTGAGTCCGAGATTGAGCTGGGTTTCGGCCTCGTCAGGCGCAGCCTCGCCCTTCATCTCGCGGACGGCGCGCTCCAGCATCTGGGTGTAGAGTTCGAAGCCAATTGCCTCGATATGACCGCTCTGCTCACCTCCCAGCATGTTGCCGGCGCCACGCAACTCAAGATCAAGTGCCGCGATCTTGAATCCCGCACCGAGATCTGAGAATTCCTTCAAGGCTGCCAACCGCCGGCGCGCGATGGGAGTGAGTTCAATCTCTGGTGGCAGCAGCAGATAGGCATAGGCCCGGCGGTTCGAGCGCCCTACGCGGCCACGCAACTGGTAGAGCTCAGAGAGGCCGAGACGGTCGGCGCGGTTGATGAAAATCGTATTGCACAACGGGATGTCCAGCCCGTTTTCGATGATAGTAGTCGCAACCAGTATGTCGGCTTCGTGATGCATGAACTTCAGCATCATTTTTTCCAGCTCATTTTCTCCCATCTGGCCATGTCCTACGATGATGCGGGCCTGGGGAACTAGGGTTTGCAGCTTGGCCGCGATTTCAAAAATACTATCCACGCGGTTGTGGACGAAATAGACCTGGCCTCCGCGCTCTAGTTCCTGTTCGAGAGCGGATTGAATCAGCTTCTCGTCCCAATTTGCGACTACCGTCTGAATCGCCATGCGGTCTTTTGGCGGCGTTTCGATCACGCTCATGTCGCGCAGTCCGACCAGCGACATGTGCAGCGTGCGCGGAATGGGCGTGGCTGACATGGTGAGCACGTCCACCTGCTTGCGCATCTGTTTGATGCGCTCCTTGTGGCGGACGCCAAAGCGCTGTTCCTCGTCCACAATAAGCAGGCCGAGATCGGAAAACTTGATGTCTTTCGAGAGAATGCGGTGCGTGCCGATCAGCACGTCGATCTTGCCCGCTTCCGTCTTCTGCAGAATTTCTTTCTGCTGCTTGGCATTGCGGAAGCGGCTGATCATCTCAATCGTGACCGGAAACGCCGCAAATCGCTGCTTGAAGGTCTCGTAGTGTTGAAACGCGAGCACGGTGGTGGGCGCGAGCACCGCGACCTGCTTGTTGTCACTGACCGCCTTGAATGCCGCGCGCATCGCTACTTCAGTCTTGCCATAGCCCACATCGCCGCAGAGCAGGCGGTCCATGGGCTGTGACGACTCCATGTCGCGAATAACGTCGGAGATGGCCTGCGCCTGATCTTCGGTTTCATTGAATTCGAATGCGTCCTCGAACTCACGCACCCACTCATTGCCCGCCGGAAACGCGTGACCCACGGCCGTCTTTCGCTCCGCGTAGAGCTTGAGCAATTCCTCCGTCATGTCCTGCATGGCCTTGCGCACTCGCGCCTTGGTTTTTGTCCATGCAGCCGTGCCCAGATGGTTCAAGACGGGCTTGACGCCTTCCGACGAACGGTATTTCTGCACCAGGTCGAGACGGGTCAGCGGAACATAGAGCCGAGCGGCCTCCGCGTACTCAAGGAGCATGAATTCGGTGCTGCCATCGCCCTGGTTAATTTCCTTCAGGCCCTGATACTGGCCGATTCCATGTTCCACGTGGACCACGTAATCCCCGACCTGCAGGTCGCGGAAATCCGATAGAAATGCTGAGACTTTTGATTTTTGACGCTGAGGCCGCGAGGCTACGCTCTCTGATTCGTCAAACAAATCACGCGCGCCCAAAATGGCGAGGTTGGCTTCCGGAAACACAACGCCGTCGGGAATGTAAGCCTTAGCGAGAGTCGTGCTCCGCACATCCCTGGAGAAATAACTCGTCTCGTCCGCGTAGCTTTCTCCGCCGCGAGTGCGGCTTCCCAGCCGGTACGAAACGTTGTACTCGGTGAAAACGTCCGCCAGTCGCTCAACTTCCCCGGTGTTCGGCACTGCGAGGAGCACCTGCTTGCCCTCCGCCGTGAACTTTTTTACCTCTTCGAGCATCGATGGGACCGCACCATGGAAGCGGGGCGCCGGTTGAGAGAGAAACGCAACGGCGGTCTCGGCCCCAGCTTCACCACTGCGGGTGATGCCCAGGTGCTCGACATCCGCGCCGGAAAGGGTCCCGACTTTCTGCCACCAATCCTCAGGCGCCAGATACAAATCTTCAGGTCGAACCAGATTTCCCACACCGCTGCGCTCGTGCATCTCGCCAACTCGACTCCAGAAGCGGTCCAGTTCATGTTTAAGCTGGTCGGGTTCGTCAAGAAGTACCGCGGCGCGGGGAAGAAGATCGAAGAGACTGCAGTCGGCCCCGGCGACCGGAGCGTAAAACTCCCAACCGGGAAACACCGTCACTCCGCCGGCGCGGACCGCGGCTTCGACCACATCCTCGGAGCCCGCGATGCGCTTTCCCGACAATCGCGTGTGAATCGCCGCCAACAGTTGATCGCTCACAGGCGTTTCGGTTAAGGGCAACAGCAGCGCTTCGTCCACGGGATTCGAAGATCGCTGCGACAGCGGATCGAACCTGCGAATGGATTCCACTTCGTCCCCGAAGAACTCAACGCGCACCGGCCGCTCCGCCTCTGGCGAGTAGACATCGAGAATTCCCCCGCGGAGCGCATACTGCCCCGGCATCTCAACCACGTCCGCGGAGCTGTACCCGACCGTGTTGAGATGGGCGAGGAGGGCGTCGGTTTCGAGAGATTCCCCGCGGCGGACGGTGCGGGCAAGGTCCGCATAATAGTCGGCTGACCAAAGACGGATCGCCGTGGCTGCGACCGCCGAAACCACGACCGACGCGGTACCCGCAGCAATCTTCCACAAAGCTGTTGCCCGCTCTTCCTGAAGTTCGGGATGCGGCGAAAGATTCTGGAACGGCAGCACATCGCGCGCGGGCAAGGCGACGACCGAGTCAGGATCGCAGGCGCCGGTAAGCTCGCAGAAGCCCTGCAGCACCGGAATCAAATCTTCAATGGCTCGATTGTCGTTGACGACAAAGACCACCGGACGATCCGCGGCCCGCCGAAACAGCACCAGCAGCAAGGCCTTTGCCGTGGGCGTCAGCCCGGACACACAGATGCGCCCCGTGCCCTCCTTGAGGTGGGAGGCTACACGCATGAAGGCGGGAAGTTTTTCTACGTCCGCGAAGAGTTCGCGGACGAAGGAAAGAAGCATGCAAATTGATTTTAACAGGAACTAAAGCGATCCCACCGCGCAAGAGGAGGATTGTTTCTCACATCTCGTTGAGCAATAAAGGTGATGCGACGCAACAGCTGACTTATTACCCGTTCACGAGCGCTCGGGAAACTAGCCCTGCATTATTCCCGCAACAGCGGCCGCGTCAAACACGTCGGGCCGCCGCCGCCGTTGACGCAAAGGTCTATCCCTGGAAAAGTTCGGACGTCGAATCCTGCCTGCCGCAGGCGGGCGTTGGTTTTGCGATTTTCTTCGATGGCGAGCAGGCGCTCGCTGCCGAGGGAGAGCACGTTGCAGGCAAGCGTGTCGCGCTCGGAATAATCGATTTCGATGAAATCAAGACCGCGCGACTTGAGAAGTTCGACGGTTTCGACCGCCAGCCACGGGTGATCAACGAGCACAGTGTGTTCGTCGAGCAGACTCATCAGCGACATCAGGTGGAGACAGGAGGATGGCCCGAGACCGTGAGGAAGCGGGGCGGACAGCACTTCGACTCCCTTCGGCGAAAGTAAATGGCGCATCTGCTGAATACCGGCGGCGTTGGTGCGATACCCCTGGCCGATAAGCAGCGTCTTGGAATCGAGCCAGACCATGTCTCCGGCCTCGGTTGTTCCGGGTGCGGTGATCTTTCCGAGTGTGGGGATTCCGAGAGTCTCAGAAAATGACCCGTGATGCCCACCTTCCGCCACGCGATTGTTTTTGCCCGGGCGCATCACGATCAATCCAAAATCGGTGGCCAGCGACGCATCGTGCGCGTAGACGGCATCAAGAGAAAAACCGGGGGCCGGACGCAGCTCCACGACTTCCGCTCCAGAGCGCTGGAGTTCGCGACATAGTACCTCGTGCTGAGCCTGGGCCTTAGCGAAATCCGGCGCATGCTGGAAGCCAAGTTCCCGCCATGCGGCCGCACGCTCGGGCTGATGCCATCCCGCATTGCGGGGAGAGCACACCAGCACCCGCTGCAGCGAGCCGACCATGGAGTGACCGTTGAACCTTGTTGGGGTGATTGCTTCCGTCATCGTGTCCTAACAGCTTTTGAAACCGCTGCCTCTTACAGGAATCTAAATGCGCATCATGGCAAAAGCAATGTGGGAAGGCGCAGTCCTCGCCGAAAGCAATCAAACCGTGGAAGTCGAAGGCAACCAGTATTTTCCGTCCGACGCGATCCGCAAAGAATATTTCCAGCCGAGCAAGGAACATAGCGTCTGCCCCTGGAAGGGCACGGCGAGCTATTACGACATTGAAGTCAACGGCAAGCGTAATCCCGGAGCGGCTTGGTACTACCCTGATCCGAAGCCTGCAGCGAAGCAGATCAAAGATCATGTCGCATTCTGGAAGGGTGTGAAGGTCGAGAAATAAACGATCAGCTTGAAAGACAACGCAAGACGCCAAGGGTGCTGTGTGGGGACCGTACTCAACTATGGCATCGGACATGGGAGGTACAGTGCTGTACACCTGAGGTGTATCATCGCGCCATGTTAGGCCGACGGACCAGCGAGCAGTGGATCGCGCAATACGCCACCAGCCACCAGCACCCAGTCAACCGGGCTTGCCATACGTTCGGAATTCCCACCATTTTATTTTCGGTTGTGCTTTTTGTTGCTGGTATCTTGTTCCATCGGTTGTGGCTCTATGCCGCGATTCTGTTCTTGCTCGGATGGATACTCCAGTTCGTCGGCCATGCCTTCGAGGGTAAAGAACCTGAATTTCTTCACGACTGGCGATTCCTCTTTGTCGGAGTGCGTTGGTGGTGGGCCAAGGTCCGTGGCCGGGCCTGAACTTCGGTCCAACGGGACCGTCTGTTCCGATGGTTAAAGAAACGGCAATTAAGTATCAGGGACGTTTCACAATGTTTCCTCAGTTCGCGCGTTTCACGGATCTCGGCTTGCTCCTGCTCCGATTGATGGTTGGCCTGGTTTTTGTCACCAGCGGCTACAGTGATCTTAAAGATCCCGAGGCTCGTGCCAAGAGTATTGAAATGAGTAAGGGCGTCACCATATTTCTGGGGGTCGCCGAACTAGCCGGCGGCTTGGGCGTGGCCTTTGGGATGCTGACTCAACTCGCCGCAATCGGCCTCATTCTCATCATGTTCGGCGCCATCCAAAAGAAAATATTTTCTTGGCATGCCGGTTTCTGGGGAGATAAATCCTCGGGATGGCACTACGATCTCATGCTTGTTCTGATGAATGCTGTGATTCTCTTTACGAATGGCGGCTCGTACGTGCTGATGAGATAGACCCGGTCAGGAACATATCTGCGACCGCCCCGACTTTGCGAAAGACCTGACGGACTTGCGTCGCAGGCATGCCGTCTTCTATGCTTCGTCCATTGATCGTGAAGTTGATCGACGTTCTGATGCAAAAACAATGTATCGCCTGACTGCCAGATTGCTGTTGCTCTTTGCGCTAGTGGGGAACATAACTCCGCTGACGCTGGCGGCTGTCGCTGCGCCGCTACATGCATGCTGTGCCCGCAAGGCGGCGAAACATTGTCATGAATCGACTGGGTCACAGCTAAATCAGCCTTCCGTTCGGGCTAGCAGTTGCTGCGGTCATGACTGCTGCCGCGCCGCGACCACAACGAAATGGGGCCACCCGCAGCCGCGAGCAGAAGGCTCCTTCGCGAAGAACGTGAACTCCCGCATTACGAGATCGCATCCGGATTCCCCGACCACAAAAGTTTCGGAATTCCAGCCGAGCCGCGCCCCACCTACTTGCTGAAACCATTTTCCCGATAGCTGCAATCCATCTCTCGGACCTAACTGGTTCATAGAGAAGGCGGGCTTTGCACCGGCGCACGACGGAGCAGTGAGAAATTCTCATCTCCATCCTGTTTGCGGATGCGAAGCGGCCTGGACGGTGGCTTCTCCCGAGACTTTGGCCGCTACATCCCACAATTACGTGAGTGGCAGCTGCGCATTTCCACGCAAAGGAGCTGGATAGCAGGGGTAATACATATGGCTCGATCGCGTTCGCTGATACTTGCTGGCTGGCTCTTGACGAGTTGTGTCGCTTTTGCCGATATCTTCGGCTCCATTCGCGGGGTCGTTCATGACCCGCAGCACCGTCCCGTGGAGCAGGCTATGGTCATGCTGCATTCAAAATCCTCTGATTGGGTTGCTACGACGAACACCGATGCTGGGGGGCAGTTCAACTTTGGCGCCGTTCCGCTCGGCGAGTACACGGTTACGGTGGCGAGCCCAGGCTTTTTACAAACCGCACAGGGCGTCATCGTCAAGTCTGGTACAGAGCCCGTGCTGCACTACCAACTCAAACTCGCCGGAGTGAAAGAATCCGTTACGGTCTCTGCCGAGCCTGAAGCGACGCCTAGTGACTCGGCGACGCCCACCACCATGGTCAGCCGTGCCGATGTGGCGCGGACTCCTGGTGCTTCCCAGACCAACAGTCTCGCCATCATCACTGACTATGTTCCGGGCGCGTATTTCACTCACGATCAGCTTCACATTCGCGGCGGCCATCAGGTGAGCTGGTTGATCGACGGCGTGCCCGTCCCCAACACGAACATCGCCTCCAACGTTGGGCCACAGTTTGATCCCAAGGATATGGACTATCTCGAGGTCCAGCGCGGGAGCTACGATGCGTCCGAAGGCGACCGCACCTACGGTGTCTTCAACGTCCTTCCCCGCACCGGATTCGAGCGCAACCGGGAAGCCGAGATCATTACCAGCTTCGGCAACTTCTTTCAGACCAATGACCAGTTCAATCTCGGCTCGCACAGTTCACGCTTCGCCTATTACGTCAGCCTGAATGGCAATCGCAGCAACCTCGGCCTGGAAACTCCGGTCGCGCAGATGATTCATGACGCCGAAAATGGATACGGCGGCTTCGCCTCGCTGATTTTCAACGTCGATCCTTCCAACCAACTTCGCCTCGTGACCTCGATGCGCCGCGACTATTACCAAATTCCCTACGACCCTGATCCGAACTCTTCCACCCACGGATTTCGCGATGGCCAACACGAGGCCGACGCCTTCGTAAACTTTTCCTGGGTGCACACGTTCGACTCAAAACTGCTTTTGACCGCATCGCCGTTCTACCATTTCAATCAGGCCAACTATGACGCGAACGCACTCGACTTTCCTTCCGCCACCACAGACCATCGTTCGTCAAACTACTGGGGCGCTCAAGTCTCGTTCAGCGCCAGTCTTGCCAGAAATAATCTGCGTGTTGGGGCCTACGGCTTTGGCGACCGCGACAATCAGTTGCTTCAAGTGATCGCGAACTCTCCGACCGTTTCTGGTCTGGCGGCCACGCGCCAGACGGGCTCTGGCGGCCTCGCTTCCTTCTTTGTGGACGACAAATTCAGCGTTGCTTCCTGGCTGACTCTAACCGCAGGCATCCGGCCAACGCATTTCTTCGGCGGCGTCAGCGAATCCGCGATCAGTCCTCGTCTCGGCGCAGCGCTGGTCGTTCCCCGACTTAAATGGACAGTCCGCGCCTTCTACGGCCATTACTATCAAGCGCCGCCGCTCCTGACTGCCTCTGGCCCTCTCGTTCAATTCGTCAATCAGAACAATCTGGCTTTCATCCCGTTACAGGGCGAGCGCGACGAAGAACATCAGTTTGGCCTCACCATTCCCTACCGCGGCTGGACGATCGACGCCGACACCTTTAAGACCAACGCTCACAATTTCTTCGATCACAGCAACGTCGGCGAATCGAACGTATTCTTTCCGCTTACGATTGCTCAGACAATTATTCAAGGCTGGGAACTGACTCTCCGCTCTCCGTTGCTGGCGCACCACGCTCGCATCCACCTCGCATATTCCAATCAGGTGGCTCGAGCCCGGGGACCGGTGACCGGCGGTCTCACGGATTTTTCTCCCGGCGCCGGCTTCTTCGCGCTCGATCACGACCAGCGCAACACACTGAATTTCGGCGGAGATCTCACGCTTCCCTGGCATTCCTATGCGTCGACCAACGTCTATTACGGCTCAGGATTTACCAACGGCGATCCCCCACCCTCTAACTTGCCGCAACATACAACTTTCGACCTCTCTGTCGGCAAGAATTTCGGCGAGCGATTCTCCGCGTCGCTGAATGCCCTCAATGTCGCCAATCGCCACCTGCTTACCGATAACAGCCTAACCTTCGGCGGCTTCCATTGGAACAATCCGCGCGAAATTTACGTGGAATTGCGCTATCACTTTCATTACTAGCGGGGCACCCCGATGCAAAGCCCTGTTGAACTTGGATTCATCTCCGGAATTACCCTGTGTCCTCTGTGCCCACCGTGGTGAAGGATTTTCTTAACCACAGAGGACACATGAGGAACACAGGGTAGTAACCAAGGCGCAGAAGAAAAGACTGGTAACGGTGATTTAGTGAAATGCTCTTATCACCACAGCTTCCATCGCGCGCGACTGCCCGGTGGTACCAGTCTGCTGTCCGTCGCGAGACGGTCCTGTCCAGAACAAGTTGGAAAGCTCACTGAAGTATTCAACATGGCCCGACCCAGCTGTGAACCAGACTTTCATGGCTTCAATTTGTCTGCTCTGGTGCTGGGTTCCCGCATATGCTCCATTGCAGACGCTAGACATCCACCCGATGCCGGAGGCATACACCTGGTAGCAAACCGAGTATCCGGATGGAGCTGTTATCTCGATTCCTTCCATTGAGCGACTCTGGTGTACCGTCCCGCCAACATCGCCATCACAAACGAATCCCAGGAACCCGATATTGGATACGTAGGCGTTATAGCAGAGCCCGGTAATGGGCACGTACGACATCACGCAACCGCCTGTCCCTGAGTCGATATAAAGCTGCTGAGTCAGGTAATTCCGGCCATTGAGGGCGAGATTTGCTTTAGACCCGTTCGGAGCAGTGTAGGTGGTGCCAAAGTTAAAGTTGCAGAGATCTCCAGTCTCGTGCGCCAGGTCTGTGCGATACCATCCGCTGCCGACGTCGGGATCGGTCAGAGTCTCGCTCAATTCGTGCGACATCACGTTCGCCATTGAATCGGCGGCGACATTTCCATTGGGGCTGATCTGCTGCCACTCGCAGCCGGAACCGCAACGATCGAGGTTGCCGACGAAAGAGTACTTGATGTCCGTAGACCTCAACGTCGCTTTCGTGTGGAAACCGCAATAGCTGGTGCAAAAGCCGCTGGTTTCATTTACGTCAGCGGACGTAAGCACGTAGTAGATCCCGTTCGCGTCGGTCGGCAAAAGGCCATTGTTGAGGGCGCGGCTTACGACATTGGTCACAGCCGCATCACTCAATGATGTGCCCTGCGAGTAGCTGTCGAAAATCTGCGTCGACATTGTCAAATTGCCAGTGATATGCCGTGAGTTGTCGAAGTATGTGTTATTGATATCCTGATAAGTAGAGCCGCTGATATCCCGGATAAACTGCGGCAGGATCGTGGTCGCGGGCTGCCCGCTCCAGTTCCCGTACCAGATGAAGTAGACATTGTGAGTGCTCTCCATCACGGCCCCGTCATGGTAGTTGATGTTTGTGCCTAGATTGCTGACATCGGGAGGAGGAGGAGCGATCCCTACCTCGAACGAACTGGCGTTTCCCAGCGCGGCGTTTCGAATGTCGCGCTTTAGAATCCTGATGGTTTCAGGAATAGTCGGGACCACGGCCTTGTTAATCGTTGTTTGTGGGCTGTCCTGCGCGGACGTGTCAAGTTGTGCCTGTGAGTTGAGAGTTAAGAGGAAGGGAACCGTCAATATCGCACAAAGCAGCTTCACGCTAAGTACCTCCTTGAGATTCGCACGAATGCAACCCGAAAATACCTGTTGTCTGTGATGTCTCAACGAGTGCCCGGCACTTTGTAGAGTCATAGAGACAAACGTTGAAGGAATGATCGGGACGAGGAGTGTGAGCCAGAAGCGATGCACGAGATCAACAATCGTATTCTGTTCTGAAATTGGAACGTGTCCACAGCACCGGTTTCCGATTCAAGCTGAAGATGCATACAGTTAACCCCCGAGCAACGAATTTTCCGCGTTGTCGCGTATGCGGCTCGCTGATCATCAGCTTGTTCCGTTTCTGGAACAATCGCCTTGAAGGACCGCTGGAAAGCTTGAAGCCCGAGTCGAGAGGACGAAGAAAAATCAGGATGTTGGTGGAAAGGTGCGTCCGGGCTCGTACACAGCGGCACTCCCCGCCGTGCAGCGCCGTTTACTTACATCTCAACGTTTTAGAGTGTTCCTTGCAGTGTGACCCGTTCGATGTGGGATAGCGCTCCAGCAAAGCCGTCCCAAGAGGAAGAAATAGCCCAAGCCTTCCTTGAGTCCAGCCTTACTGTTTCCCGCTTCGCGACGGCCGAAGGAGAACGGCACCTCGGTCACGGAATCCAGGTTTCCCCGGACCAGGATTTCGAGCAGAATCTTGAATCCTTGCGTCTCCAGCTCGATGTGTCGAATACAGGATCGCCGCACTAGAAAGAAACCAGACATCGGATCCTGGACGTAGATTTCCGGTTTCTGAAACGGCCATGTCAGCCAAATCGCCAATCGTGACAACCCATGCCGCACTGGATGCCAGTTTCGCAGCCTACCCCGCTCCGCATACCTGCTGGCCAGAGCGAGATCACTTCCGCGCTCCATCGCCTTCCACAGTTGCGGCAGCAGCTCCGGAGGATGCTGCAGGTCAGCGTCAATCACACCCACAATCTCAGCATCGCTATGTTGCCAGCCGTGGACGACCGCTCCTCCCAGACCGCGCGAATTGGTACGCACTAACAGCCGCACTCGCGGGTCAGACTCGCTGATCTTCCGCACAATCCCTGCGGTTCCATCCTGGCTGTCATCATCCACTACAATGAGTTCGTAAGGGATGCCGAGCGGATCAAGGCTGCTTCGAACGCGATCCACGACCGTTCGAACGTTATCTGCCTCGCAAAGAGTGGGCACCACCAGGGCGAGCTTGGCGCGCGGGACAGAAACCGGGTCTGGTCCAGTAACCGCGAGCCGGTCCTGTTCCAATACTTGCAGGGCTCCATTTAACATTTTTAACATTCTAAAGGGTCTGGGCTTGAAAGACCATTCCGCTGGCAAAATCCTGTTGATTCTGTTTGTCCTGACCCTGCTCGCCCTGTTCATCCACGGCTATCACCCCGGGGTTGAGGACGATGGCGTCTATCTCCCTGCCATCAAGCGCGACATCAATCCCAATCTGTATCCTCACGACTTCGAATTCTTCACTTTGCAGCTTCAGGCGACTGTCTTCGACAAGCTGGTTGCGGGCTCCGTCCGGTTGAGCCACTTGCCGCTGCCGGTCGTCGTGCTCGCCTGGCATATCCTGACGATTTTCACAATCTTGTTGGGATGCTGGCGGATCAGCCGCTTGTGCTTTCCCGAATGGTACGCCCAGTGGGCTGCCGTCTGTGCCGTAGCCGCCCTTCTGACTCTTCCCGTCGCTGGCACTGCCCTTTATCTGGTTGACCAATACCTGCATCCCCGAGCCGTCGCTACCGCGGCCATTCTAGGTGCAAGCGCCGCCACTTCGGAGGGAAGACGCTGGCTCATGGCTGTGCTGCTCGCCGCAGCTTGCCTGATCCATCCCCTTATGGCGAGCTTCGGAATTTCGTATTGCTTATTTCTTTTGTGGAAGCCGTCCGTCCGATCGCAGATGCAATTCGCTGCCTTGACACTGATCGCCGTGCCCTTAGGCTGGATCTTTGAGCCTACCTCCCCGGCCTGGCAGCTGGCCGCCCACACGCGGAATTATTTTTACCTCTCTGCCTGGCAGTGGTATGAATGGGTCGGAGTGTTTGCTCCGCTAGTGCTCCTATGGTGGTTTCGGTGCCTCGGCCGCTCCAGAGGCCTTGCCATGCTGGCCCACATGAGTTCCAGGCTTTTCTGGTACGGGATATTACAACTCCTGATTGCGCTCGTCATTGTGCTGCCGGCCAGGCTTGACCGGCTCAAGCCTTTTCAGCCCATGCGTTATCTCCACCTTTTATATCTGCTGATGGTTCTTTTTGCCGGAGGTCTGATAGGGCAACGTCTCCTTCGCACCCACTGGGTCCGCTGGCTCGTTTTATTTGTTCCTCTCGGGGCCGGAATGTTCCTGGCGCAGCGGCAAACCTTTCCGGCCTCAGCCCACATTGAGTGGCCCGGTGCGGTTCCCCGTAATGGATGGCTGCAAGCTTTTCTCTGGATACAACGCAATACGCCCCGGGACATCCTGTTTGCCTTGGACCCTTACTACATGCAACGTCCCGGTGAAGACGCGCACAGCTTTCGAGCCTGGGCCGAGCGTAGCGTCCTCGCCGACTATGCAAAGGATGCCGCAGTGGCAACCCAGGTTCCGCGACTGGCACTGCGATGGCAGGAACAGGTGCAAGCCCAGAGTGGCTGGGAACACTTTCAGAAAGCCGACTTCGAACGCCTGCGTGCCCGGTATGGGGTCACCTGGGTGGTGGTTGAGCGGCCAGGCGTCCTCGGACTGCAGTGTCCCTATCAGAACGACGTTGTCATGGTTTGCCAGCTCGAATAGTTATAAACGTACTTAACCAAAGCGCTGAACCAGCCATATATCGAATACTCAGACTCACTTGCTTCTCTGCAATTCCCGATACACCTCACTCTTGGAAATTCCGCGCTCCTTGGCTACCCTTTTGAGTGCGGCCCTCTCATCGATTTTTTCCTCGGTGATGATCTGCTCAACCCTTTCACGCATGCTCACCCGCGACGCCCCTGCAGTCTGCAGCTCAGCTTCCTCAGCTTTTCCAATTAACAGCGTGATCTCACCCTTCACTCCGTCGCGCGACGCCAGGGTCTTCAGCAGATCGGCGGCAGAGCCGCGCAGGAACTCTTCGTGGAGCTTAGTCACCTCTCGAGCGATTACAATCTGCCGGTCGGGACCGAGGACTTCGACGATATCTTCCACCGCCGCGATCACGCGGTGGGGAGCTTCGTAAAAGACCTGGGTGCGAGGGGATAGCTTGATTGCGTCAAGCGCTGCGCGACGCTCGCCGCTCTTGGGCGGAAGGAACCCGCTGAAACGGAAAGAATCTGTGGGTAGGCCGCTGGCCACCAACGCGGACAGGAATGCCGATGCCCCCGGGATCGGGACCACCGGCACTTGATGGCGAATCGCCAGCGAGATCAGCCGGAATCCGGGATCGGAAATGCCGGGCATGCCAGCGTCGGTGACCAGCGCGACGCTCGCTCCATGTTTCATCTGCTGGACAAGCTCAGAGGCGCGCGTAATTTCGTTATGCTCGTGATAGCTGATGTTGCGGGTGGAGATGTTGTAATGGTTGAGCAGCTTCTGGGTCTGTCGGGTATCTTCGCAGGCAATCAAATCGACTTCCTTCAGGATGCGCAGGGCGCGTAAGGTAATGTCTTCGAGGTTGCCGATGGGCGTAGCTACGACGTAGAGGGCCTGCGAAGGAAGCTTGACGGCGAGCTTCATGGGCCGAAGTTTATCACTGGGTGGAGGGCCGGGGGTGGAGGGCCGGGGCTGGAGGGCCGGGGCTGGCAGGCTGCATTTGTGCACGAGCCCCTTGCTGCCCTGCTGCATACGCAAGAGAACCGCTTCCAGATTACAGGAGCTAGATGAAGATCAGAATGAATGGGATGACCGGCAGATCGCATGTGAGTGTGCGCAGAGATCCAGAAGTCACGTCAGGATACCGGTGGGCGCGAATATTGTTTTTTTTTGCGCTCGCTATGGTGTGTGCGGGTCTTGGGGCTTGCACGAAAGCGAAGAGCCCGCCTGTGAAACGGTTCCCATTCACCGGGCGAGTCATCTCCATCGATCAGGGAAGCCAGTCGGCGTTAATCGACGGCGATGCCATCCCGGGATTTATGGACCCGATGGCCATGACCTACAAGATAAAGGACGCGGGAGAATTGAAGAAACTTTCGGTGGGCGACTCGCTCGCGGCCGACGTGGTGGTCGTCAACGAGGATTACTGGCTGGAGAATGTCAAAGTCACGGGCCATACAAGGCCGGCCCCGGACAATCCGGCGGCTGCAATGCACGTTCCCGCGCCCGGAGAGGAAGTGCCCGACTTTCAATTCACCAATCAGAGCGGCAAGCGGATTTCGCTGAAAAAATATCGCGGCAAGGTGCTGCTACTGACATTTATCTATACGCGTTGTCCTTTCCCTGATTTTTGCCCGCGAATGAGCAAAAACTTTGCTGAGATCTACCATCAATTCGGCAATGATGCGGCGCTCTCCGGCAAGACGCATCTGTTGAGCATCAGCTTTGATCCGGCCCACGACACGCCCAGAGTTCTGCGTGATTACGGATTTTCGGTGGCAGGGAGTAAACAGGCTTCGCTATTCGAGCGCTGGGAGTTTGTCGAGCCTCGCCCGGCAGACTTGCCAAAGATCGCAGACTACTTCGCGCTCTCTTACAAGCCGGAAAGTAGTCTGATTACTCACACCCTCAGCACTGCCGTGATTGGACCTGACGGCAAGATCGTGAAGTGGTATCACGGCGGCGATTGGCAGCCCGCGGAGCTGGCTAGAGACGCAAGCGGCGCCGCTCGACTCACCAAGTGAAGGGTGTGCCACTCGGGCGCGACGACTACTTCTTCATTTTCGCTCCCAGCTTGCGATTGATGTCGCGGGTAAATTCAGTAAAGAAATTCAACAGCGCTCCGTAGCCGGCCTGCCCCAGCATGGCGCGGCCTCCCTCCGCGAAAGCATTCCGGGGATGCGGTTTCCACGCCGTCGAAATTAAGCCACCGCCGAAGGCACCTCCATAGAGCGCCCACTGGGGACGCATCTCCTGCTCGGTGCGGTTGTAAGTGACAAAGTTCCGTAGCAGCGCATGCCGCGTGCGCGGCCAGAAACCGCTGCAGCGGCACTGATCGTATCTCGGTTCGTAATGCAGCGTCGCATTTCCCATCGCGGCCAGACTGTTGGACGTAATGAATTGGCCTTCACGCGAGGCGAACCGCTCCGCATAGCCTCTCAGGTCGTCGTCCCATTGCGAAGGCACTCCACGCGCCTGATCGATGCCCGCAGCAAACATACGTTTCGTATAGGCCCCGGGAGTCGTCAGGGTTTGGCGCAGGTAAATCTGTCGACGAGCCGCGTGAGTCAAAGGAATAAGTGGCTGCTCTTTCTCCACATAAACGCCGGTGAGCCATCCACTTTCCCAATCGCGCAGCCGAACCAATTCTTGCCTGGCCATGCGTCTGGCGGCTTCGGTCGCCTGGGTAGTGCGGCTTCTCCTCTTCGCTGCCGGGACTTGCGGTGCATTCGAGCTCTCTTTCTTATCCGCCGGCTTCTCCTGTGGATTTTGCGCAGACGCATCTGGACTTTGCTCTTCGACTGGCTCACGCGGCTCCTGGGCTGCGACGTGCAGCGAGAGCAGCGTGAGAGAAAAAAAGAACGGAAGAATGAACAGCGGCCTAAGGCAACATCTCATCTCGAAAGCTCGCTTACGGAGCTGCTGAGGGCTTTGGCTTGTCTAAGGTGATGGTGTGTTTGGCCTGACAGTCGTTCGCAGGATCGTACATTAGCACACCCACCAATTGGTCCTTCGAGGCCTGAAATTCCAGCGGAGGCCTGCGAATCTTGGCAGGTAGTCCAACAAACGTCACTTTGCCCTCAGCATTGGTGCCCGCGTCCAGATCGAGTTTGTGGAATCCGCCAAAGCGGTAGGCGATGTGAACTTTCACCTTCGCATCGTAGACGGCCTTGCCCTCGACCGTGGTAACAGTAAGCTGCAGCGCGCATGGGCCGGCACCGCCGTCGATCACCGGAACGTCCGTTGCCGAGCTTGCAGACGGGGCTGCGGTCTGCGAGTTCGATTGGGCTTGCGCAGCAAGGAGGAGGCCTGCAGAAGCCGCAAGCAGCAGTAAATCACGGAGCAGGTGTCGAGTTCTCATCATGGACAATGTTCTGAAAAGCATTTTCAAACCGGAAGCCGGTTAAGTCTACAACGTACCGAGTCGTGGCCGAGTAGGTCTGGCTTCCATTTAAAACCTTTAGGAAGTCCTCATCCTCTCTCGAACGCGTGCTTCTTCTCTAACTCCTCGAGCGACTGGCGCATTGAGGCATCGAACCTTTCTGAGTGTGCGGTCAGGCCTGCCGTCGGCTCGGCCCAGTCGCCTTCGATCCGAAGCAGTCCCTGTGCGGCCACCAGCCTGCCGGCAACTTCGAGCAAATGGGCAGTCGTAGTCTCGAGATACTGCGCCTCGGCCGGATCGGCGATCCACACCCGCGCCGTGCCCCCGAGCTTGGATTGCCAGTAGACCTTCCGCTCGATAAATTCGGCGATCACTTCATCGCTGGCCTTGCCAAACACCCATTTCTCCCGTTTGAAATCATAGAGCCGGCTGGAAAACGCAAGCGGCAGCAACTTGCCCGACTTCACAAACTCGATCTGCCTGCGATCAACTTCCTTGCGCAGGGCATTGATCACTGGGGCCTCGGCATCCTTTGGTTCCAGCGAGGTCAGGACTTCGCGCACGGTCGCCGAGAGGTTTACCGCTACCAAGGCGTGCAGACCGGCGGAATTCTCAAGCCGGATGTCAGCATGCAGCACCCAGAAATCTGCGCCCGAGGTTGACTTGTGAAACGGCCACTTGATGGCGAATGTCAGCGGGAGACCGCTTAAGGTCATCCAGACTTTCTTCTCAGCGTGCGCGACGGGCGCTGCGCCGCCATTTCCTTGTCCATTCATAACGAGATCCCCCCAGGGACGATGAACACATTTTACCGGACGGAACGCTTGGAGTTTAGGGCGGTGTAGAGTTTGATCGCAATTTCCCAGAAGGATGTTCTGTACGAAAAGGAACCGGCGCGGAAAATTATCCCACCCGCGCTTTCCGCGTCTTGGTGCCCATTCGCAACAGCTTGCGCACAGTTCCCGTCGGCAACCGCTTCATCTGGTCGTGCAGTTCCGTCACGGCTTCGAAAAAGCCAGCCATAGCTTCCAGGCGCTCCCGCGTGTAGTCGGCTCCCGATTCTTTGGGGTCGAGATCAGACAGGCAGCGCCGCAGCATTTCGCGGGTCGGATCAATCTCGCGCCGCTTGCGCTGCTCGATTACAAGGCGGAACATTTCCCACACGTCCTTCATGGACTCATAGTGTTCCCTCCGGTCACCCAGCACGTGGACTGCGCGCACGATCCCCCACGTCTCAAGCTCGCGGATCGAGGTACTGACGTTGGACCGGGCCACGCTCAGGGTCTCGGCGATTTCCTCAGCCGGAAGCGCTTTCGGGGACAAGTAGAGCAACGCGTGAATCTGGGCGACGGTGCGGTTGATGCCCCAGCGCGTGCCCATCTCGCCCCAGTGAAGGATGTATTGCTTCTGGACTCCGGTCAGAGCTGCCATATCTGTGGGTTCAGTACAGACTGAATATACGGAACAAATGCCGTTGCTTCAACGAGGATCTGTCCATGAATTCGCGCCGGAGTCTGCCGGAGCACCTGGCGGCGGAGGCATCGAACGGGCTGAGAATGGCTTATTTTCTCGGGCTATGGGAGACTGAACCATGAAGAAACAAGCGTCTGACCAGCAATTCCATGATCGCCGCCACCAGGAGCGGAAACGCGCCGAAGCTGCGAAGAAGTCGGCGAACAAGCAGACCACCAGTCGTCCCGAATCAGGAATGACGAACGCCCCGAAATTAAAGTAAACTTCTGCAGGGGTTCCATCCTCTAAAGGCTGGACCTTTGCCCGCATAGACACCGCGGGGGCCAGTCTCGTAACGAGCATGTTCACGCCCCATCCAAACCTGAGCAATGACGTAAACGGCGGCATCGTCCAGTCGGAAGTCGAGGGCGGCGTGTTCCTGAAAGACCTCCCCCCTTCGACTGTTCTGCAGATTCAGACCATGCATCACTGCTACACGGCAGTACTGCTGGGAGGCAGCGACGCGCTCATTTCCGGGCATCCGGAATTCTGCCCTCATCCGGTGCAAGTTGCGATTGCGGGGTCAACCTGGGGTGGCTCCATGCTGAAGCTGCAGTTCGTGGGCCGTGGCATGCATTTGGAATTTCATCACCCGGAATATCCCACGCCGATTGTCACTTCAGCTATTCAAGAAATCCGGGACTATCTGCAACCGCGCGGCTTGGAATCCGAAATGCCAATCTCGGGCAGCGCTGCGGTCTGATGTTCCCAGACTTGCCTGAAGAAGAAACACTTTAACCGCAACGTTCGCGAAGCAAAGCTGCGGAGTCTTTTCCCGCAAAGACCCTTACGCGCCCCAATAACGCATTACATGATCAGTTCGTTAGCCCGGCGAGTGATGGGATGTTGCATCTCCTGCAGATCGTTCTTCACCATGTTCAGAGCATAGACGCAGCCCTCAAAGTTTTGCGAGAGGGTTGCGAACAGCGGTGCGACCTTGGCGTACTCGAAGTGCTCGAACTTCGAGACGATGTAATAGCTTTCCTTGCCTGCCTTCATCCAGTCGATAAAATTTTCCATGCGGTGACGGCGCAGGCGGAGATGATTGACGCTCTCGGGGAACATCCCTGTGAAGAATAACGTGAAGTCGCCGATATGTTTGCGCACCTGGCGCTCGCGATCGAAAGAAGGTGCGGGGCCGTAGACGGGATCGGACTCGAGCAGCATTTCGCCGACATCAGCCAGAGGGCGGTCAGCGGCATTGTGGACTTTGAATAGTTGATCGGCCTCGCAAAATTCGGAGAGCAGGTGCGAGACGTATGCGATCAATTGCGGATCACGAAGGCCGATCTCCTCGGCGTAGTGACGTCCAACCAAGTCCTCAAAGAGGTGCTGCAGCGGATGCGATTCCGGAATCATATTTTCGTCCCTCGAATCTTTCCCTCGCGCGGCCTGTCAGCCCCAATCAGCGCTGAATCCTCATGCGTGAGTAAATACCTCAGCTGTGTTTCAAATGCAAGTGACTTTTGTTTATCGTTGTGATGCATATTTCTAATTGATTAGACGAGTCCGCCGAACGCGGAGTTGTTTGGCAGTCTAATGAACAGGCTGCCAAACGCGGGATACAGCGTGCCAAGCTCTTCTACTGATAGGGCTCCACGGCGAGGGCTGCAGTTCGAGCACGAAAGTTCTACAAGCAGAACTGTAGAATGCACAAACATTGGAGGCTGAATGGAACGGCAAAACATTTCGAGCGGCGCACCGTGGGAGCCTATCGTTGGTTACTCCCGCGCGGTGAAAGTTGGACCTTACATTCACGTTTCGGGTACAACTGCAACCGGGGTTGACGGAAAGATTGTCGGCGTGGGCGATCCCTACGCGCAGACGGTGCAGATCTTCAAGAATATTGAGATCGCTTTGAAAAAAGCGGGCGGAAGCATGAAAGATGTGGTTCGTACGCGCATTTATGTAACGAACATCGCGGAGTGGGAAAAGATCGGGAAGGCCCACGGCGAAGTGTTTAGTGAAATTCGTCCCGCCACATCGATGATCCAGGTGAGCGCGCTCATCTCGGCGGAAATACTGGTGGAGGTCGAAGCAGATGCTGTGCTATTGAGCTGAGAAAGAAAACCTGTCTCCCTGCGGAGCTTGACTGATATAGAATCTCGCCGTCCGCCGTGCAGCTTCGAACGCTGCGAAGGCGGCAGTCGTCCGTTGCGAAAACCGATCATTCGACACTACTGAGGAGACCCGTGAAAAATCTATGGTGGGCACTGTTTCTCGCCGTGGCAGCCAGTTTAGCTGCGCAAGATTCAAAGACGTCGACCTCACAGGCAATCACGGTGATTCGGGCAGGGACGCTAATTGATGGCAAGTCGGACAAGCCGCGGCACGATCAGGTCATCGTTATTCAGGGAGACCACATTGAGAGCGTTTCCGACGCCGCAAGCGCGAAGGTTCCGGCCGGCGCGACGGTCATCGATCTGTCGAAAGCCACGGTGCTGCCGGGCCTGATCGACTCGCATACTCACATTTTTCTGCAAGGCGAAAATCCGGCGCAAGGCGGATACGATGCGAACATTCTGAAGGCTCCCCTAGCCCTGCGGGCGGCCCGGGCAACGGTAGCGGCTCGACGCGCGCTGGAACAGGGATTCACGACACTCCGCGATGTGGAAACCGAAGGCGCGGGCTACGGCGACGTTGGCATCAAACAGGCGATCGCCGGAGGCTATATTCCCGGACCGCGTCTTTTCGTTTCCACTCGTGCGATTTCAAGCACGGGCGGCTATCCGCTCGAAGGCTATGCGCCCGAGCTGGACATGCCGAAGGGGGCGCAGATTATCGACGGGGCAGTTGAAGCTCGCAAGGCAGCCCGCGAACAGCTCGACCACGGCGCCGACTGGATCAAGGTATACATGACGCATCGTTCGTGGGTCGGAAAGAACGGTGAGCTTGTATCCCAGCCGACGCTCACCGTAGAGGAATTGCGCGCGATTGTGGACGAGGCCCATGGATGGGGCAAGAAAGTCGCGTGTCACGCCTATAGCGGGATTGGACTGCGCCGCGCTCTCGATGGCGGATGCGACTCCATCGAACACGGGCTTGATCTGGATGATGCGGCGATTTCACAGATGTTGAAACAAGGTACGTGGTACGTGCCGACGATCGCGGCCTATTACACGGATTGGGCTCCAGCCGACACCCCGGAAGGACGGCGCGACCGGCTGCGGGCCTCGGTGCACGAGCCGTCGTTCAAAAAAGCCCTGAAGGCGGGAGTGAAGGTTGTCTTCGGAACCGACATGGGCGGGATACCGTGGACTGAGTCCATGGCGCAGGAGTTCTCGCGCATGACCGAACTCGGCATGCAGCCAATGGATGCGATTCAGAGTGCAACCTCGCGAGCCGCGGTGATGCTGGACATGGAAGGCAAAATCGGTGTGGTTGCGCCGGGCGCGTTTGCGGATATTATCGCGGTCAGCGGCGATCCGCTGCGCGATATCAAGGCACTCGAAAGTGTGCAGTTTGTGATGAACGACGGCAAGGTCTTCCGCAGCGATGTGAAGTGATTCCCTTCCTGGAAGGGCCCAGGGGCGTCCTCGACACTATTTTTTCGCAAATTCGCTTGACATCGGCTTCGCCGCGATCATAATGCGTCAATCTGTCTTATGATCGGTGGACGGATCCGGCGCAATCTCGTGTCCGGCGAAGGAGGTATTTATGGGCGTTTTAGAGCTTTGTGACCGGGAGGTCGCAGCGGTCCCGTTGGAAGCCAGCGTGGCAGAAGCCATTCACAAAATGCTTGACCACCACGTTGGGGCGGTAGCGGTGGTCGACAGCGAATATCGCGTCGCGGGTATCTTCACCGAACGGGATGTGCTGCGCAAAATGGCGCTCAGCCGCATGGACCCGCAAAACACTCCGTTACGCGATCTGATGACGACGCCCGTCGAGATGGCAACGCGAAATACTGGACCGGGAGAAGCGCTGAGCACCATGCTAGAGCGGCACTTCCGCCATCTTCCCGTGGCTGACGACAACGGCAAGCTATTGGGAATCCTGTCCATCCGAAATCTGCTGGAGTGGCGTGTGGATGACCTGCGCCATGAACTAGATTCGCTCGAGCAGTACGTCTCGAATGACGGGCCGGGAGGCTAGACTGCCCGAGGGCTCTGGCGTTGCGCACTACTGAACCGATGGCTACAACTCCTCTTGGTCTGCCAAGAACGATTGCCGGCGTGCGCATCGCCACGTCGGTATTCTTTCTGCTTTTTGGCGAATATAAGCTGACCAGCCCTGCCTTTGCTCACGAAAAGTTTCAGGGATATCTCCATGATTACATCACCACCACTGCGGTTGGATTCTACCGCCCGGTGCTGTCCGGTGTGGTGTTGCCGCACGCGGTATTTTTCGGCTACACCGTTGGCGTCGTCGAGTTATTGCTCGGGGTATGCCTGCTTCTCGGGCTGTGGGTGCGCCCGGTCGCCATTGTCGGGATCTTATTTCTGTTGAATCTGACCTTGGCTGCCTGGTGGGAGCCGGGGCACGGTGCGCCTTGGTGGCGCTACTTCGGCGCCAGGCTGGATACGCTGCCGCTGATGTTTCTGCTGATCATCTTCTACGCCGCTGACGCCGGGCGAGTGTGGGGACTGGACGGGCGGCGGCATGTGCGGTCAAGGTGAGCCTGTTTTTCATTCCTCAGCTGCGTTCTTGGCGAGCTCGTTCTGTGACCCAGTCTGTCCAGATGGAAGATGCCCCGCTGGCCAGTAACGGAGCCTTTCCTTCCACTGCGTCGACGAAGTTTTCCACGAGGGGATAGTGCCGGTTGGCGTGAGGCGTAAGATTCTCGCGGCCGCCAGGATAGACAAGACCCGGCCCATTCAGTGGGGTTAGTTCCATCTCGCCTTCGGTTCCGCGAATGCGGCATTCGTCCCGCTTAATTCTTGAGTGCCAGCGAACGTCCACAATGCCGCGCACTCCGCCTTCGTAATCGATCATCACGGTTGCATTGTCTTCGACGGCATAGTGATGGACGACGTTCGAGAGCTGGGCGCTGACGCGCAGCGGCTGGCCAAAAAGGAAGTTCGCCACATCGATGCGGTGCGAGGCGATGTCGTAGAGCGGGCCGCCTCCTGCCTTCGCCGGGTCGATCAACCAGATGCGATCGCCCTTTCCGTCAAACCAATCGTGGCAGGTGAGTTCGGCCAGCAATGGTTGGCCAATGGCGCCAGCTTCAAGCAGTTTTTTCGCGCGATGCACTTTGGGATAGCTGCGCCGGTAGTAGGCTACGCCTAGAGTTTTGCCGCTCGCGGTTGCAGCGTCCAACATGGCGCGCGCTTCGGCTTCGTTCATGGCCATCGGCTTCTCGCACAACACGTGCTTGCCGGCGCGCAGCGATTGGATCGTTTGTACTGCGTGGAGAAATACAGGAGTTGCGATGTAAACGGCCTGAACCGCGGGATCGACGAGAGCCTCGTCCAACGTTGCCCAGACGTGCGCATTGAATGGAACGACGAATGGAACGGCCTTTGCGGGATCGCGCGTTACCAGGCCGTACAAGCGGCTGCGAGGTTCGGACTGGATAGCCGGGATACCGCGGCTGGTGGCGATGTCGCCGATTCCGACCACAATCCAATTGAGCATGCCGAAGCGCTCTCCGCGTTCGCTGTGGGCGTTCAAGAGCGAAAAAACTAAAGGCCGGCCAGAGCCGGCCTTCAATATCGATCTTCAACGCGTCGATCAGCAAAAAAGAGTCGAGCTTCAAACTCGACCCAGCGTAACTACTTCTTGGGGGCGATCGCGTCTTTCGCGGCCTTGGCGACGCGGAATTTAACCACGGTCTTCGCCTTGATCTGAATGGGCTCGCCGGTCTGCGGATTGCGTCCTACGCGGGCCTTGCGGTGCGCCTTCACCAGCCGGCCGAGGCCGGGGACGACGAACACGCCGTTCTTTTTTGTTTCTTTGATCGCGACGTCGGCCAACTGCTCCAAAAACGACGCTGCAGTCTTGTTGGGTAGCTCGGTCTTCTCGGCCAGGTGCCGGATGAGTTGAGTCTTAGTCAAACCTGAAGCCATATACATCCTCCTAGAAAAAGTTGTTGAATTTTATTCCGAGAGCGCAATCTTATACCAGCGCCCTGTGGAAAATACCCATGTTTTATGCGGGTTAAAACAATATAACATGAGCCGCAGGCCCTTTTTACGCGCTTGCCAAGAAATTATAGTGTCGAAAAGGGCTGTTTGCGGCGTACCAGGTGGCAACCATCTGCGGGAGCCCGAGCGAATTTTCGCTGCACCTGTTTCTCGGGCACGGAAGAAACGCGGCTCGGCGTCCTGTTCGTCTGTCCCCGTTCACGTTCTCGCGGGGTGCCATAATGCTAAGAGGAGCCATCATTGAGTTGCGCCATTTGCGAGATCCGTAAGGAGAAGCGCTTTTGTCCGGCCGTCCATGGCCGAATCTGCCCGCAATGTTGTGGCGAGCAGCGAGAAGTGACCTTGGATTGTCCGAGCGATTGCCCTTACCTGCAACAGGCACGTGAGCACGAAAAGCCGCGTTCGGCGGACGAGATAGATTCCGCGGCCCTGTTTCTGCAGGTTGAGGTCCCGGACCAATATCTGTATGAGCGCGAGCATCTGCTCATGGGATTGACTTACGCACTCGCCAAGGCCGCTCACAGCGATCGCAGCTTGAACGACCGCGATCTGATTGCTGCGCTCTCGGCCTTGTGCGCGAGCTACCAGCGGCTGGTGAACTCGGGGCTCCACTACGAACAGCCGCTCACCAGCGCCTCGCAGCAGAGAGTTGCTGCGGAAGTCGAAAACATGCTGAAGGAATATCGTGAGGCCGAGCAAAAACATCTGGGATATTCAAACGTTCGGGATTCCGACGCGCTCAAAGCTTTGGTGTTCCTGGCGCGGCTGGCATACGGGCGCACGTCAGGGCGGCCGAAGTCGCGCGCATTCGTGGATTTTCTCCTGGCGCAATTTCCCGAGAAGCCGGCGGTGGAGGCCCCGCAGGAAGCGGGCAATCGGATCATCGTTCCTTAGAGGATTGTTAGTTGCTAGCGGGTAGCCGGCGACGCTTTTCCGGCATCAAGTTACAACCTTCCTGACTGTTTGTCCCCCTGGAAGAGCGTCAAGCATTTCGCTAACTGTTTTCTTGAAAACCGGATGCCGCGCTTCCGGCGCGATTTCTGCCAGAGGTTCAAGCACGAAGCGGCGTTCATGCATTGCAGGATGAGGGATCGTCACCTCCTGCGAATCCACTACGGCGTCGCCGAAGAGAAGGATATCGATGTCGACGGTGCGGGGACCTTTCTTGATCGTGCGCAGCCGGCCCATTTCCCGCTCCATTTCGAGGATAGCCGCCATAAGTTGCTTTGGCATCTTCGTCGTTTCTACCTTGACGGCGCAGTTCAAAAACCACGGTTGATTTGTCACCTCCATAGGCTCGGTTTCATAGAACGACGAGACGGAAATGACGCGGGCAATTGATTCCAGCCGAGTGATAGCGCCCCGCAAGTGATCTTCACGGTCGCCGACATTCGAACCTAGCGAAAGATAGACGCGGTCTTGCATCCCTCAGAAAGTGACGGCCAGTGACGGGCAGCCGTGCCAGTGACAGTACTCCCTCACTTTCCGGCGCACAATGCCCGTGTATTCTTCCGCGGCCTTGGATTTCTGGCAGGTGTCGTTCGGTCCGTGCTTTTCATGCCCAAAGTCCCAAATCGCTGCATTACCTTTGTTACTTTCGTGTATTTAAGGGATTCCCTAGAATCAGGTTATGACGTTGGACTCTCTTCTGTTGAGCCGGGACACGAATCTGGTACGCGTGATTCGTCCGACACTGGAACATCTGTCTATCGACGTCAAGGTCTGCCAGGAAGCGCTGGCCGCCACGGAGATCCTGGTGTCGGAGAAATTCGATGCCATCGTCGTGGACTGCGATGACCTAAACGGAGGTTTGGAAGTGCTCCAGGGCTTGCGCGCCACACCCAGCAACAAGAACTCGGTTACGTTCGCCATCCTTAATGGTAAGAAGACGACAACGCAAGAAGCGTTCGGGCTGGGCGCGAACTTTGTGCTGCAAAAACCGATCAGTACCCTGAATGCTTCGAGATGCTTCAATGCCGCCTTAAATTTCATGGTAAAGGAGCGGCGTCGCTACTTCCGTCAACCTCTAAAGATGGCGGTGAGTGTGGTGCTTGACGACAAAGAGATAAAGGCCAGCAGCACGAACATCAGCGAAGGTGGAATCGCTCTCATCCTGCGAGAAGCTCTGCCCAAGGGAGCGACGCCGCAATTGAGATTTGTGCTGCCCGAAATCAATCTCAGCATGAATGTGGAGGCTGAGGTGGCCTGGGCTGACATCAAGGGACGTGTCGGCTGCCGCTTCCACAACGTTCCCCAAAGTTCCCAGCAGTTGCTGGAGAAGTGGCTGGACGATCAGATGGAAAAAGAGTTTCCTGGCGCGAAGGAACGCATCGCCTCAGCGGAGTCGGGGACAGCACATTGATTTCTGCAGTTAGACTGTCCAATCGAACCATCTCACGAATCGTGTCACCACCCTGCGTTTCACAAAACTTGTAGACGAATCCTCTCTTGTCGATACAAACTTGCTCTGGGACAGGTATTTACTTTGGAACTTGTGCCCCGGCGTGAATGTGGCACTCTGGAAGACTAACGGAGAGCTACAGGTATGCTAACCAACAATTTTCGTATTGCGAAGATGCAGAAGACCTTGCGCTGGTTTGAAGAAGACGTCCCTTTGCTGAACATGCGAGTCAAAGAGCTGTCTGCCGAGCGACAGGAATCCGCACGGCGCTTTGCCGCTGCCGTGATTGAGCAAACTCGCGCGGAACTGCAAATGCTGCTGCAACAACAGCCAGACGATCGCTTTCATACCGAGGACTTCCCTTGCGAGCCCGCGGACTAATTTTTCAGAATATTAGCTGAGACTAGACAGAGGATCCGGCACTCACGTGCGCGCTCGAGACATTTGCGCTGGGCGCAGCACTCTCAGACACGGTCACTTCTTCCCAAAGAGTCTTGTCGCGAAGGATGCGTGACACAAGGGCGGTGTGCATGGCATGACCGGCACGATCGGCTACAACTCTGCCCAATATCTGTTTGCCCAGCAGCGCCAGGTCGCCCACGAGATCCAGAACCTTGTGCCGCACGAACTCGTCGGGGAACCGCAAGGGGCCATTCTCGACGCCATCGCGAGTAAGAACAATGCAGTTCTCCCGGGAAGCGCCCCGAATGAGCCCCATATTGCGCATGGTCCGCTCGTCCTCGCGTGACCCGAAGGTGCGAGCGGCTGCGATGTGGCGAAGATAGCTTCCGTTGGATAGCACGACCTGAAAAGTTTCCTTACCGATCAGCGGGTGGGGAAAATTGATCGAATAAGAAACCGAGTACGTGTCAGCGGGATAGACCGCAATGAACTTATTTCCCTCGCGCATCTCCAACTCGCGGCGAATCTTCAAATACTTGCGCGGGCGGCGCTGCTTTCGAATCCGAGCCTTCTGAATCATCTCGACAAAAGGATTGGCGCTGCCATCAAGAATGGGTAATTCCAGATTGTCAAGTTCGACGATGGCATTGTCCACGCCCATGCCGATGAAAGCCGAGAGAATGTGCTCGGTGGTGGAGATGAGCACACCCTTTTTCATCAGGCTGGTTGCGTAGCTGACGCGCGCCACATTGCGGCTGACGGCCTCAATTTCGAAACCGTCGAGATCGGTGCGCCGAAACACGATGCCGGTTCCTGGAGCCGCCGGCAGCATGCGCACGGAAACCGGCGCCCCGCTATGCATGCCGATGCCACTACATTCTGTTGCAGAGCGGATTGTTTGCTCTTGAGTCAAGAGTGAAATGTGTGAGCGGTAAGCAGATAGAGTACAGCGTGGTGGCAGAAGCTGTATGTGGCAAAACAACCACAGTTCGTGGATGAATGCTCGCGGACGAACCACTCTCGACAAGGGAACAGCTGCAATGCAAGTCACTTCGATTCAGCTTGTTGAAATAGGAATACAGCTTTGGCCTAGGCTAATGCTTGCCCGATGACCTATTTGGATTGTAGTCAGAATTAGGATCGAACATCGCGGGATCGAGCCCCTGGTTGTAGCTCACGGTATTCACGAAGCGCTGGCCCGCCATGTCTCCGTTGTAATAGCGCGTGAAGCCATACGGCGTCATGACGCCCTGAACCAGCCGGTAGTTATCGTAGATTTCTTCCTCCAGATTGCGCTGCTTGTCCACGGGGTCGCGCCAACTGAAAGTCTTCTTAATTGGAAGGTGACTGTCAGTGTCGAAGTACAGGGTGACACTCTCATTCTTCGTATTGATCAACGTCACCTGCAACGCAGGATGCTCCGCCGCAATGGCGTTCCCTTCATAGATAAGAGCGACGCCGGGATCGTTGACCCATGTGCGGAGGATGGTATCCAAGGAAAACTTGCGGCGCCGGAGGTAGTCGGTGACATCCTTCGGCTCCATCGGATGTGCTCCCTTATAGGTGACCTCGTATGCCTTGTCCCCGTTGTAGATTTGGGCGATGTCACGCTCCCTGGTGATTTCGATCCGCTCCTTGTCGGGAAACTGTGTGAAGCGCCAGAAGAGCACCCCGTTGCTGGTGGGGCGGCCGTGAAAAAAACTATAAGCACGTCCACTCTGTTGCATGTCGTGCACCCCGAGGTAGGCTTGGCCGCCGAGAGTCTGAATGGCCTGATCGAGCAGCGCCCGGGCTTTGTGCGCATTCTCCTGATCGGGGGAAAGAACCGGGGGACCTGCCGGGGCCTTGTCGGCTGGCAATTCGGTCTGCGGCGAAGACTGAGCACCAGCGGCCGGAGCCAGGCTCAACACCAAAAGAAACGAGAGCAGTATGGGGGAAAGCGGTTTCATTCAGCTTGAAGAATCGATGCGTCGCATGAGAATTGTAGCGTTTGGCGCGGCATTCCCCGCTCCCAGTGACGAAATACTTCCCTCCGCTTGGATGCAAAAAACGACGTGTGTGCTGACTGTTTGGTTGCGTTTTGCGGTTTTTAGCCGGCCAGTACTGCGCCGCCGTTCACGTTGAAAACTTCTCCGGTGATGAAACTTGCATGCGCGGTGCACAGAAACAACACCGGAGCCGCAATCTCCTCAGGCTTTCCCACGCGGCCCATGGGAATGGTGCGGCGGATTGCCTCTCCACTCTTTGGATCTTCCAAGGCCTCGGCGCTCATGTCGGTGTCCACCCAGCCGGGTGCGACGGAATTTACATAGATGCCCGCTGAGGCCAGTTCCGTCGACAGCCCTTTCACCATGCTGATCAGGGCGCCCTTGGTGGCCGAGTAGTCACAGTGGAAGGCCTCGCCCCGCTGCCCGCTGGTGGAGCTGATCAACACGATGTGCCCGGCGGCCGATCCGCTGCGAGGCTGTGCTTTCATCTGCGATACCGCGTATTTGACCAGGCCGAAAACCGCGTCGAGATTAATCGACAGTGTCGAACGCCACTGCTCGTCCGGCATGCGCTCAATGGGGACATCCTGAGCTGGCCACACGCCGTGATTTGCGACCAGGATGTCGAGCCGTCCAAAGCGTTTGACAGTCTCGGCGATCAAGGCGCGGGCCGCATCTGGGCGGTCGAGGTTGCTGGCAACCGGGTAACAGACTGCCTCGCCACATTCTTTGGCAAGGGAGTCCGCCTGCGCGCGGGCTTTCTGATAGCTGAAAACTACCTTGGCGTCGGCCGCGGTGAACAAACGCACGGTGGCTGCGCCGATGCCACGGGAACCGCCTGTGATGAGCGCCACTTTACCGGACAGAGACAGGGGAACGGCCATGGCAAACTAGTTTCCGGGTTCCTTGCCGCATTTGCAAGTGGAACGGGGAAAAGGAAGAAGACCCTGGGCGGCCAGTCAAGACTCTTACGAACCGAGAGACGAAGCGCGCTCGGCCTTCAGTTCGCGCAGGAGCAGCCGCACCAGCATCCCGTCGAAGCGGGTTCCACTCATCTTAGCCAGTTCGTCGAGGGCTTGACCGGGAGTTCGAGCGGCCGAGATTGTTTGTTCCGTCATCATGTTGGCGTAGGCGTCGGTCAGTCCGATGATCCGCGCCCAGAGGGGAATCTGCTCCCCGCGCAGGCCATCCGGATAGCCTGTCCCATCGAAGCACTGGTGGTGATGTTCGATGGCCTCGCGCATCATGCTGCTGCGCGGGAGTGTAGCCACGATCTCAGCGCCCACGTGGGCATGGGTTCTCACCTTCTGGAATTCAGCATCGGTGAGCGGGCCGGGTTTGTTCAGGATATGGTCGGCTACAAAAATCTTGCCCACGTCATGCACCCGGGCCGCGTAAACCAGATCGGCTGTCTCCTCAGAGGACATGCGAAGCGCCTGGGCAATAATCTCGCTGTAGCGAGCCACCAGGTCGCCATGTCCCGAGGTTCGCAATTCGCGCGATTCAGCAGCCCGGCTGAGGGCTTCGATCGATTCCTTCAACAGAGGAACGTTGAGATCTTCGTCGGCGCCGCAAAGCTTGCGTAGAGTTGAGGTCAGTTCCTCGAGATGCTCCAGACCGGTGTGCTCACGCTGTAGAAAGCCCTCGATGTAGGCGGACACCTGTTGCCGCTGGCGGGCAAAGTCCTGGCCTTCGGCAAATTCCTGGGCGGTCGATACCAGGTCTCCACCAGAACGCTTTGACACATACATGCCGGCATCGGCGACGCGGATGATGTCCTCGATCGAGAAGCCGTGCGTAGGAAAACTCGCGACGCCGAAGCTGCCCGTGATTTTGTGCTCACTCAGCATCGGATCACTGGCAATCCACTGGCGCAGTCGTTCGGCTAGCACCGAGGCCTGGTCGGGACCGGTTTCCGGCATGAGCACGATAAATTCGTCGCCTCCATAGCGGGCCACGACGTTCGACTGTCGCGACTTCTGCTCCAGCAACCGCCCCACCCGCGCCAGCACCAGGTCGCCTTCGAAGTGCCCCAGGGTGTCATTTACTTCCTTGAACTTATCCAGATCAATGAGCACTACGGAGAAAGGGCGTCCCGAGCGTGAGGCGCGCTTCCATTCGGCGGACAACGCCTCCCAGAAAAAGCGGCGCGTCTTGATTCCGGTGAGACCGTCGGTGATCGACTGCTGTTGCAGCTTCTGAAAGACGAATGCGTTGTGCAGGGCGGTGGCAAGCAGATCCGCCAGCGTGTTGAGAATCAGGACGTCCTGGGGAGAAAACGCGCTCTCGTTGCGGCTCTCGACGTTAAGGACACCGAGCAACATCTCGGCGTAAATGATCGGAATGCACAGTACGGCGCGAGCTTCGGGCAAGATACCGGAAAGCTGGCCCTGCACCGCATTCTGCACCAGGGCGCGTTCCCCGGTACGAGCCACGCGGCCCAGGATGCCCGTTCCCACGGGAATTCTCTTGCCCATGGCATGAGCGGTGGCGCCGGCTTCGGCCTTGATCTCGATCTCCTTGGTCCCGTAGTCGAGTAATCCAATTCCAATGTGATCGAAGCTGAAGTTTTTCTGGATCTCTCCGACAATCTGGCCCAGCATGTGAACCGGGTCATCACTGGAGATGGCAGTGCGGGAAATGTTGTTGAGAAAGGCTAGTTGCCGGGAACGGCGCTGCTCGTCGGCAAACAGGCGCGCATTTTCCATCGCGACTGAGACTTGGCCCGCCGCAGTGATCAGCACATCCAGGTCCCGTTGCTCGAACAGGTTTTCCCGCTCCGTGCTCATGGCTACCATCACTCCGGACGACTTGTTGCTTAGAAAAATCGGCGCCGCAATCAAGCAACGCGCGGGATGCTCCGGAATATAAGTGAGGCCCAAACGTGAGCGTGTTTTCTCGAGGTCTGAGCGAATAAGCAGAGGCTGACCGGTTTGGATCACGTGTTCGGTAAAGGCGCTTTCCACCTTGCGAGAACGCTTGGGGAGAACCTGGTTGCCGACTACTTCCAGTTCGAAGCGGATCTCGTCTCCCTCGCGGAATGCTATGTAGAAGTTGCTGGTGTCGAAGATCTGTCCCAGCTCGGTCTGGAGAGTGCGTAAAATCTCATCGGGGTTCAGACGCGCGCTGATGACTTGCCCCATCTCCGTGAGCAATTCATATTCTTTTGTGCGGCGATGCGCATCGTGAGTTACGACGTAATTCTCTAGGGTAAGTCCCAATTGCAGCGCCAGCCCCACCATCAGCCGCGGACCCGATGAACCGAAGGCCTTGCGCTCCGCGTGCGGAAACAGGATGACGCCAAAATTGTGCTCCCGGGTCTGAAGACTGACGGCGGTCAGGTTGCGGATCTCCGCCTCAGCGAACACACGCTTGAAATCCGCGAATGTCCCAATCTTTGCCGCAGGCAGAGGCTCTCTCATCTCCGACAAATCGTGGACGGTGAAGATACCGCTCTGGCGATAAGCCAGTTCGGAGATGTACTCTCCCGCTCCGCTGGTTTCGAGTGTGTCCAGAAATCCAGGAGAAAAACCGCGCTGCACCGAGGGCAGCAGACCGCTCCACTCTGAGCCGACAAAGATTGCGGCGCGACGCATGGGGAGCGCGCCCATCAGCCGGTCCAGAGCGGCCTCCATGCTCGGAAGCAGGTCGCTGGCGGAAAGCAGTCGCCGCGGATCGACGCCCAGAGTGGAGAGCGCCAGCGTACTTTCCTGCACGGCATTGCGCTGGTTCTCAAACAGCACCATGACCATGGCGATGCCTAACAGCATCTGCGGCACGGGACCAAACATGCTGCTGGCGCTGCCCAGACGTTCGCCCCATGGACTGCGCAACTGGCCCACCGCCATCAATACCGCCCATAACGCGAGCGCGAGAGCAAGCACCTGGAAGGCGAGCGAACCCCGCTTATGTCCATTGATGTAGAACACAGCAGAGCAATAGAGCAATACGATAGCGAGTCCTAACCCGAGACGAAGGGTCGGCTGCGCATCCGGCTGAAAAGTGCCCTCTACGATGTGTCCCTGAAGAGTCAGGTAGGCGAGCAGAAGCAGGAATGTACCCAGCGCGGCATCGTACCAGCGAAAGCGATAAGGGCCGCGCATCAGCCGCGTCGAAACGAAGATGCACAGCGCCATTGCGACCAGAAAGACTGAACTCGCGAAGAAGGCTAGTGCAGACGGTGCCCGATAGAACGAGAAGGCGTCAAGTGCGTAGTGAAGTGAATAAGCAGCCCATGCGAGTTGCCACGCGCGGAAATAAGCCTGCCGGCTCTGTTCATGCAGATAGGTGAAGACCAGGAACAGCAGCACCGAGACGAACCCCGGTATGATCACCACGCTGATGGCAATGCTATTCATATGACCGGCGAAGCGTTCTCCTGAGGACAATTATAGATTTCAAGGAGAGACGATCTTTCAATGTTTTCATAGTACGGTGGCGAACACAACAGGATTTAAGTACATTGGCCGTCGCCTAACAAGCCGGAAATTCATGTATTTAGCTTTGTCGAGCGGCACCTTTACTTGACGGCAGTTTTCCGCTGCCCGTACCATCGCAAGGGATTCTGAATGCACCAATCACCGGGCACCCCTGCCGTTCTGTCGAAGCCCCGCGTACGCTTTGCGCCATCTCCGACCGGATTTCTGCATGTCGGGAGCGCGCGCACCTTTATTTTCAACTGGTTATACGCCCGCCGAAATGGTGGGGCAATGATTCTCCGCCTTGACGATACCGACGTGGGACGCAATACGGAAGCTTCGGTGAACTCAATCTTCGAGGGGCTGAAGTGGCTGAATCTAAACTGGGATGAGGAGTACAAGCAGTCGGAGCGGGGAGCGCTTCACCGCCAGATGGCGGAGACAATCTTTCAGAAGGGGTTGGCTTATCGCGATTTCACTCCCGCACATTCAGGCGATAGCGAGAAATCGGGGGCGCAGGGGACGTGGCTGTTCAATCCCGGGATGCGGGAGCTTTCGTCCGCGGAAAGTGATCGGCGCGCCGCTGCCGGCGAATCTTTTGCGCTCCGTTTTCGCGTACCACGTGAGGCGGGACAGCTGGTGCGGTTCACGGACGCAGTTTACGGCGAGCAGGTGAAGGCAGCGGCCGACATCGAAGACTTTGCGCTCTTGCGTTCGGACGGCATGCCCACCTATCACCTGGCCTCTTGTGCCGATGATGTCGACCTTCGAATCAGCCACATCATTCGCGGCCAGGACCATCTTTCGAATACCTACAAACATGTCCTGATTTTTGAAGCCGCCGGTTTCGCGCCGCCGCAGTTCGCGCATCTGCCATTGCTGGTGGCGCCCGATGGAACCAAACTCTCCAAGCGCCGTCACGGCCCAGTGGTGAGTGTTACGACTTATCGTGACGCGGGATTTTTACCCGAAGCCTTCATCAACTTTCTGTGCCTGCTGGGCTGGTCGCCGAAAAATGATCGCGAGCACATGTCTCTGCAAGAACTGACCGACACCTTCTCGCTCGAAGGCATCAACCGTTCAAACGCCGTGGTGAACTTCAAAGAATCAGATGTGGTGCGGGCGCTCTCGCCCGCCAACGCCGCCCCCGAAGAAATGTTTGACCCGAAGGCGCTCTGGCTGAATGCGGAGCACATTCGAGCTCTACCGCTGGAAGACCTCAGCGCGCGCCTGCTGCCCATCGTGCACTCGGCCGGATTCAACGTCACGCCGGAAAAAATGTTGCAGATTACGCCGCTGATCCGCGAGCGCATCAAATTGCTGCGCGACGTGCTGACGGCCGCCGACTTCTTCTTCGTCGATCAACTCCCACCCTATGATCCGGCCGAACTCATCCCGCAAAAGGGGGACGCGGCCATGGCATTGAGAGTTCTGAAGAAAGCGCAAGAAGTACTCGCGCACACTGAGTTCAAACATGATCCGCTGGACCAAGCCCTACGCGCGGCTTCCCAGGAGATGGGAATCAAGGCCGGGCAGATGTTCCAGCCCATCCGCGTCGCTGTCTGCGGCCGCAAGAATGCCCCGCCGCTATTTGAGACGCTGGAGGTGCTGGGCAGCGAAACAGCCCTTCAACGGATCGAGCAAGCAATTCATAGGATTCCTTAGCTTGCCAGGGCTACTATATGGTGGTAGTTAACAGGAATGGGATAAGTAGAGAATCCATGCCCGCCTACCGCACATTCCGGCCTCCCCAGGTGCTAAGCGAAATACTGCGTAAATTCCTTGGTACGGAGGCGGGACGCGATTTCACATCTCTTACCGGTCTCTTCTCCGCTCCATGGAAAGCGGTAGTGATGGGAGGGTTGCTTCGCGACTTGCTTCTCAATCGTCTCCTGAGAATGGACGCGAAGCCGGCCGACATCGATTTGGTCATCTTCGGGGCAAACTCGATCGATGAGATAAGAAGTAAGTTGGAGAGAATGACCCATTCAACGAATGCTTTTGGTGGAGTTAAATGCCAGCTTCGGCCAAATGGTATGGTTTTTGACCTCTGGCGCGTCGAAGATCACACCAATATGGCAATGGCCTCTAAGCCTCACACCATCGAGCAGTTACTCAGACACAACCTCTTGGATGTAGATGCAATTCTTTGGGATCCTGTAACCGACTGCCTGCACGACTACGGATGTCTCGAGGCTATCAATACGGGGCGCATCGGCCTGATGGGGCCGGAAGGAATTGCTCAGGAATTTCTTGCGACCCAGGTCGCGCACGTACTCATGATTGCTTTCAAAACCGGCTTCTCTCTATCGGATGATGTCCGCTCCTTTGTAGCAAATGCATCGGCTCACTGTCGGCCAATCGATATTGAGAGAACTCTCGAACGCAAACTCCCCCACCTCGCTGCGCAAATCGAAAAGTTTTGGAGCGATATTCTCTCCGGAGGTACAGAAAGATGTCCGGCCCCGATGAGAACAGTAGTCCCCTAGGCGGCACAAGAGAGGAGAAATTCCTCTCTGCCGAATACCAGGCTCTGATCGACTTAGATACTGCACGTAACGAGCGGCTCGACCGTTTTCTGACGATTTTCATGACATTAGCCGCGGCCCCATGGGCACTTTATGCCCTCATCTTGAAAGACCATTCCGGTGCCTCGTCCCTTTCAACAATACCTCCTCTAGTCGCCGTAGCATTTACGCTGACCGGTCTCCTCGGTGCACTGGTGACGATGATGTACATCCAGGTCTGGTTTACCATCGTTCTGTACATGCGCTCTGTTAACGCCATCCGGGGATATTTTCTCGAAGCGGGCACACGACTCTCCTTTCGACTACCCATTGATCCTGGAAAGCCGCCCTACTACGCGAAAGGAAGCTACATACAATTTGCTGTTGCGGGAATGGCGCTGGTGAATTCCGGGTACATTGGTCTAGGATTATTCAACTTGGTCAACTGGTCCGCCTGTTCTTGGCAACGCGTCCTCGCGTTTATCCTGCTTAGCGCTTTATGCTGGATCGCCCATATGAGTTACTACTCGAGTCAAGCTCGTAAACGCGAGAGTCACAGCCAAGGAGCCAAAGAACTTCGATGGGGGAAGTAGTTCGACCCCCGATTCCGCATCTGACTGGACTGCCCTTCGTTAAGCTATAGGGACATTTGGTGCATCCCTCTGCCCCGCAGTCTGATCTATAGTCAGTGGCTCGCCTTCTCGGAACATTCGCCTTTCTGGGAATCCCATCGCATCAGCGCCACAAACAATTGAGAGAGGTCTCATATGAAAGCAGCCCAAATCAGCAAGCCAGGTGGAAACTTTGAAGTCGTCGAGCGCCCCATTCCTGAGCCCGGTCGCGGGCAGGTGCGCATCAAGGTGGAGGCGTGCGGCCTTTGCCACAGTGACTCACTGGTGAAAGAAGGATACTGGCCGGGGATTCAGTATCCGCGCGTTC
>Ga0209488_10000147_pt1 | contig 53616 bp, 59 predicted proteins | sample Rivendell_Oct201_8_FD_188349 | JGI IMG/M metagenome (GOLD analysis project Ga0209488, IMG submission 188349) | Vadose zone soil microbial communities from the Eel River Critical Zone Observatory, Northern California, USA -... | ecosystem: Environmental > Terrestrial > Soil > Vadose zone >...
CGGGGAGCTTCTGTGCAACATCTATTGAAGGTGGGGGCGTATGTCACGTATCGGTAAAAAACCAATTCCGCTTCCCGATAAGGTGAAGGTGGATATTCAAGCCGGCAGCATCGTGGTGACGGGTCCGAAGGGAAGCGTTACCAATCCGATTCCGCCTGGTATCAAGTTTGAGAAAAAGGAAAAAGAACTCATTGCCATCCGTCAGGATGACAGCGGGCCTCAAAGAGCGTTCCACGGTCTGGCGCGAGCTCTGGTCGCCAATGCGGTGCGCGGCGTCACCGAAGGTTTCACGCGCGAGTTGGATATCGTCGGCGTGGGATTCCGTGCGGAATTGAGAAAGAATTCCATAATATTCACGCTTGGATTTTCGCATCCGGTGGAATATCCGCTACCTCCGGGAATCACCGCGACGATCGACAAGCAGACCCATCTGGTGCTCACGGGAGTGGACCGTCAATTGATCGGTCAAACCGCTGCGAATATGAGAGGTCTGAAGAAGCCGGACCCTTACAAGCAGAAGGGTATCCGGTATACGGGCGAGAGGCTCAAGAAGAAAGCCGGAAAGGCCGGAGGTAAATAACCATGGCCAGGTTGGATTCCAGCGAAATCAGAGTCCGGATCCACGAACGGATCCGCAAGAAGGTCAACGGTACCGAAGTCCGTCCACGTCTTTGCGTGTTTCGCAGCAACAAGCATATTTACGCTCAGATCGTGGACGATTCCAAGGGAAGCACCCTCGTGGCCGCGTGTTCCCGCGATGTGGAAGCGAAGAGCGAAGTCAAGAGCGGCGGCAACGTCGCCGCTGCAAAGGCCGTGGGGAAGATGGTGGCGAAACGCGCCATCGACAAGGGCATTAGCGCAGTTCTTTTTGACCGCGGCGGATATATCTATCACGGCAGAGTGAAGGCTCTGGCCGACGCCGCGCGTGAAGCGGGCCTGAAGTTTTGATGGGAGTTTTTAGTGAATAATTCTCGGATCGATGTGTCGCAGCTCAATTTGAAAGACACGGTTGTTTCCATCAACCGCGTTACCAAGGTTGTGAAGGGTGGTAAAAACCTCAGCTTCAGCGCGCTCGTCATCGTCGGTGACGAAGCCGGGCACGTGGGGCACGGCAGCGGCAAGGCAAAGGAAGTACCGCAGGCAATCCGCAAGGCCATCGAAGCCGCCAAGAAGAACATGATCAAGGTTCCATTGACGAACAATACCATTCCACATCAGGTGATGGGGCTGTTCGGAGCGGGACGGGTGTTGTTGAAGCCGGCTCAGGAAGGAACCGGAATCATTGCCGGCGGCGCGGTTCGCGCCGTGATGCAGGCTGCCGGTGTGTCGAATATCCTGACCAAGTCCATCGGCTCTTCCAATCCCCACAACGTGATCAAGGCAACATTCGAAGGTTTGAAAAGCTTGAGAAATCCAAGCGAGGTGGCGCGTCTCCGCGACAAGACTCTCGAAGAGATCATGGGGTAATCATGGCAGCGACAAAGACAAAGAAAAAGGCATCCACCGCCAAAATCAAGGTTCAGTACTATCGCAGCGCGATCGGTTTCAGCGTGCAGCAGAAGCTGACCGTGAAGGGGCTCGGATTCGGCAAATTGAACGGCACCCGCGAGCTCACCGATACACCTGCACTTCGAGGGATGATCGCCAAGGTGCCGCATCTGGTGCGGATCGTCGAGTAATAACTGGAGTAAACCGATGTCGACAGGAATACATACGCCCCGACCCAACAAGGGGTCGACACATAAGACGAAGAGAATCGGCCGTGGTCCCGGCAGTGGTCGTGGAAAGACGGCAGGCCGTGGTCTGAACGGACAATGGTCTCGCGCGGGTACGCACGGCAAGCGCGGTTTTGAAGGCGGCCAGATGCCGCTGCATCGCCGCATGCCGAAACGCGGATTCAGCAATGATCCGCACCGGAAGGAACACACGACGATCAACGTCGGAGACTTCGAGCGTTTTGCAGCAGGAGCGAAGGTCGGCCCAGCCGAACTGGTGGCGTCCGGTCTGATTCGAAAAGTCGCGAAGCACGGCTTGCGAATTCTCGGCGATGGAAAACTGGAACGCGCACTTCATGTCTCCGCACATTACTTCACCGAATCCGCCCGCGAAAAGATCGTTAAGGCGGGAGGTAGCGCAGAGGTTATAGCCATATGATCGAAGCGATTCAGAATATCTTCAACGTTCCAGATCTCCGGAAGCGCATTTTGTTCATGCTTGCGCTGTTGGGTGTGTATCGCATTGGCGCACACATCCCCACGCCGGGCATCGACGGGAAGGCTCTCGAATCGTTCTTCGCAAATAATTCCCAGTCTGTGTTCGGCTTTCTGGACATGTTCTCCGGCGGAAATTTCCGCAAGCTGACCATTTTTGCACTCGGGATCATGCCGTACATCACGGCGTCGATCATCCTGCAGTTGTTGACCGTGGTCTGGCCGTACCTGGAAAAACTTTCCAAGGAAGGCGATCTCGGCCGCCGGAAGATCACCACATATACGCGGTATCTGACGGTCATCCTTTCTCTGGTTCAATCCGCCGGCATTGCCGTGGCGATCCAGAAGCAGGGCACCTTCGTTCTCAATCCCGGAATGGGTTTCATTCTGCTGACCATGATCACATTGACGACGGGTACCGCATTTATCATGTGGCTCGGTGAGCAGATTTCCGAACGCGGAATCGGAAACGGCATGTCGCTGATCATTTTTGCCGGCATCGTCGTCGGGTTGCCGAACGCGATTCGCGACATCTACGAAAAGATCGCTTCCGGTGACTGGAACATTCTGCTCGTCATTGTCATGCTCGCACTGATGGTTGGCGTCGTCGCGTTCATTGTCCTTGTGGAACGCGGCCAGCGGCGAATCAGCGTTCAATACGCCAAGCGAGTTGTCGGCCGGCGGGTTCTGGGAGGCCAATCGACGCATCTGCCGTTGCGCGTGAATACCAGCGGCGTTATTCCGGTGATTTTCGCATCGTCGATTCTGACTTTCCCGCAGACGCTGGGCATCGTTTTTACAAACACCTATCTCCGCGCCGTCACCGATGCGATCAAGTTTGGCGAGCCCCTGTATAATTTGTTGTACGTCGCGGGAATTATTTTCTTCTGCTATTTCTACACGTCAATCATTTTCAACCCGAACGAAATTGCAGACAACATGCGCAAGTACGGCGGATTCATTCCCGGTATCCGTCCCGGCAAGCGCACGGCGGAGTATGTGAGCACCATCCTCACCCGCATCACGCTGGTTGGTGCGTTGTATCTGGCGCTGGTCGCCATTATTCCGGAATTCATGATGGTTGGTTTTCACGTTCAGCATCTGCCATGGATCGGCGCAAGGTTGGATACGGCATTACCGCTCTGGTTTACCCAGGGTCTGAATGTGAGTTTCTATTTTGGTGGAACGTCGCTGCTGATTGTCGTCGGTGTCGCGATGGATACTGTACAGATGGTCGAGTCTCAACTGATCATGCGTCACTATGACGGGTTTTTAAAGAAGGGACGGTTTCGCGGGAGACGGGGCTGATGGAGTCTGCCCGGAAAATCGTGATCCTGCTCGGGAATCCGGGAGCCGGGAAAGGGACTCAGGCCAAGGAAATCATGCACCGCCTGAAAATCCCGCAGATTTCCACCGGCGACATGCTGAGGGAGGCGATGGCGCAGCAGAATGGCCTCGGCCGGGAAGCAAGATTGAGGATGGAAGCCGGCGGGTTGGTGAGCGATGCGACGGTGAACGGGATTGTCGCGGAGCGGATCGTTCGAGAAGACTGTTGTGGCGGGTTCATTTTGGATGGTTATCCGCGAACGGTTCCGCAGGCGGAGACGCTGCAACAGCATTTGAAGGGCACGGACCAGCTTTTTGTGATCGAGATTCGGGCCGAGGATTCGAAGATTCTGAGGCGCCTGGTCAGCCGTTTGATGTGTCCGTCGTGCGGTGAGATTTACAACACCGTCAGCCGGACACCGTGTCGCGATGGTTTGTGCGACAAGTGCGAAGCGAAATTGATTCGCCGGTCCGATGATCGCGAGGACCTGATCCTCGGACGGTTCAAGACGTATCGGGAAGAAACCTTCCCGCTGGTGGAGCACTACCGCAAGACGGGTTGCTACCACAAGGTGGATGGCCTCCGGCCGATTGCCGAGGTCACCCGGGATATCCGGATGATTGTGGAATGTGAGGAACGCTGATTGCCGAAGGAAGATGCCATTGAAGTGATCGCGACGGTTGTCGAGCCCCTTCCCAACGCGATGTTTCGCGTGGAACTGGAAAACAAGCACCAGGTGCTGGCTCACATCTCCGGGAAAATGCGAAAGAATTTCATCCGAATTCTTCCGGGTGACAAGGTGGCGGTGGAGTTGTCGCCCTACGATTTGACGAGGGGCCGCATCGTCTACCGTTACAAGTAGGACTGAGGGGAAGTTGTATGAAGGTTAGAGCGTCGGTAAAGAAGATTTGTGACAAGTGCAAGGTCGTGCATCGCAAGGGCGTGGTGCGCGTGATCTGCGTGAATACGAAACACAAACAGAGACAGGGATGAATCGCATGATGAATTTGCAATTGGAGGTTTTCTAACATGGCGCGCATCGCCGGAGTGGATCTTCCTCCCAACAAGAGAGTCGAAATTGCCCTGACCTATATCTACGGCATCGGGCGCGCCCAGGCCGGCAAGATTCTGTCGGCGGCCGCCATCAATTTCGACACCAGGGTTCGTGAATTGAACGACGACGAGATCAACAAGATTCGAAAGTTGATCGAAGAGAACTATCGAGTCGAAGGAGACCTTCGCAAGGAGGTCACCATGAACATCAAGCGACTCATGGAAATCGGCTCGTACCGAGGCCTCCGTCACCGGAGAGGTTTGCCCGTTCGCGGACAGCGTACGAAGACCAACGGTCGCACCCGCAAGGGCCCGCGGCGTGGCGCCGTGGCCGTGAAGAAGAAGGCCGTCGCAAAGACATAGCAGATAGGAGTTTTGATGGCGCAGCCCAAGAAAAAAGTTGGAAAGAAAAAGGAAAAGCGAATCGTACCGAGCGGAATCGCGCATATCCAGGCGACATTCAACAACACGACCGTCACCATTTCCGATCTCGAAGGAAATGTCGTGTGCTGGTCCAGCGCCGGTTCCCTGGGTTTCAAGGGATCGCGGAAGGGAACGCCATTCGCCGCTCAGCAGGCCGCAGTGACCGCTGCGAATCGCGCTCGCGAAGTTGGAATGCGTTCGCTCGAAGTCAACGTGAAGGGGCCGGGATCGGGCCGCGACTCGGCGATCCGCGCGCTGCAGACCGCGGGTATCGAGATTCGCTCAATCCGCGACGCCACGCCGATTCCACACAATGGCTGCCGGCCACCGAAACGGCGAAGGGTTTGAGATAACGACGAGTTTGAGAATCGAAGGAGATTGCTTTGGCTAGATACACGGGTCCTGTATGTCGTCTGTGCCGCCGCGAAGGAATGAAGCTGTTCCTTAAGGGCGAGCGTTGCTTCAAGCCGTCCTGCGCCATCGAAAAGCGAAACTTTCAGCCGGGTCAGCATGGTCATGCTCGGCGCGCGAAGATCGTAGGATATGGATTGCAGCTTCGCGAGAAGCAAAAGGTAAAAAGAATCTACGGCGTTCTCGAAAACCAGTTTCGAACTTATTTCGAGAAGGCGGCCCGACAGAAGGGCATCACCGGCGACAACCTGCTGGCACAGCTCGAGCGGCGTCTCGACAACGTGGTGGTGCGCCTTGGATTCGCGTCGACGCACAATCAGGCGCGTCAGCTTGTCCGTCACGGACACGTGCAGGTGAACGGCAAGAAGGTCAACATTCCTTCCTTTCAGGTCGCGATCGGTCATGAGATCAATGTGAAGGAAAAGATGAAGAAGAACGTCCAGGTTGTTGGAGCCCTCGAAATGGCTGGCGGCCGCGGCACGCCACACTGGCTCGAATTGAATGCTGCAAATGCTTCGGGAAGAATCCTGAGTCTGCCTAAACGGGAAGACGTGAATCTGCCGATTCAGGAACGAATGATCGTGGAACTGTATTCGAAATAGCAGGCGGGAGATCTAAAACATGCTTTGGAAGGGTTTCCAAAAACCGAAACGACTCACAATTACCGGCGAAACGACCACGGATCGCTATGCCCAATTTTCAGCGCAGCCCTTTGAACGCGGCTTCGGAACGACAATCGGAAACGCGCTTCGCCGTGTGCTGCTCTCCTCCATTGAGGGGGCGGCGCTGACTGCGGTGAAAATCGAAGGGGTACTGCACGAGTTCTCGTCCATACCCGGCGTGGTTGAAGACGCCACCGACGTCATTCTGAACCTGAAGCAGATTCCCCTGAAGCTGCACGGTGAGGAACCGAAGACGATTTACCTGAAGGGGACCAAGCCCGGAGTCTACACCTCCGGCAATATCGAACACGACGCCGACCTTGAAATTCTCGACAAGGATATCTACATCGGCACCGTGAGCGAAGGCGGCAGTCTTCAGATTGAAATGCGCGTGCAGAACGGCCGCGGATACATTTCTGCGGATCGCAACTTCGACGAGGGCCTGGGTATCGGATACATTCCGGTCGACTCCGTCCACTCGCCGGTCAAAAAGGTGAACTACTTCGTCGAGGCCGCACGCCTTGGCCAGGTCACCGACTACGACAAGCTGACGATCGAGATCTGGACGAACGGATCGATCACGCCGCCCGATGCTCTCGGTCTCGCGGCGAAGTTGATCAAGGATCACATGCAGATCTTCATTCAGTTCGAAGAAAAGCCGGAGACGTCCGAGGAGCCGACAGAGATTCGTCAGGATGCCGTGCTCGAGCATCTGAACAAGTCCGTCGACGAACTCGAGCTTTCCGTGCGTTCGTACAACTGCCTGAAGAACGCCAATATCCGGACTATCGGCGAACTCGTTACCAAGAGCGAAGCCGAAATGCTGAAGACCAAAAACTTCGGCCGCAAGTCCCTCAACGAAATTAAGGAGATTCTGACCAGCATGGGCCTGTCTCTCGGCATGAGACTGGATGACGCTGGCAAGCCTGTCCCGGCTTCAGCAGAACAAAACGTATGAGACATCTGAACTCCGGCCGGAAACTCAGCAGAAACACCTCGCACCGGCGCGCATTATTGCGCAATCTGGTGACGTCGTTTCTCGAGCACGGCCGTTTGATGACGACCCTCCCCAAGGCAAAGGAAATCCGTCCGCTTGCGGAGAAAATGATCACGCTCGGGAAACGCGATACGCTGCACGCCCGTCGTCAGGTTCAGGCATACCTTCTGAAGGAAGCCATCGCGAAGAAGGTGTTCACCACGATCGCTCCGAAGTTTGCCGGAAGGAACGGCGGTTACAGCCGGATTATCAAACTCGGCAATCGCAAGGGCGACGGCGCCGATGTGGCGATCATTGAGTTGCTCGGCAGCGAGTTGTCGGTGAAGAAAGCGGAAACCGCTGCAGCTTCGGAAAAGAAGTCGTCCAAGAAGGAAAAAGACAAGAAGAAAGAAGATTAGCAACTCTTCTTGGAGTTGACGGCACAGGGGCGGTACGCTTGTCGGCGTATCGCCCCTTTTCAATTGGAGTTCACACTATGGCAAAGCGACTTGCGCTCATTCTAATTGGCGGATTGCTGTTAGCGGGCCTGGCCGGCGCGGCGGCATCGCAAAACGCGCCGAATTCACCGGCGTCGTTTCAGACCGACCTTCACGGCCGACGCGAACGGCTGATGCAGTTGCTGAGCCCGGACTCCCTGATGATTCTATGGAGCGCTCCGGTGAGAGTCTATTCGGGCGACGTCGATTATCCCTACCGCCAGGACAGCAATCTTTTCTACCTGACCGGTATCGAGCAGCCGGAATCCCTCCTGGTGATTCTGCCCGGCAATAAGCTTAAGAAAGAAGTTCTATTCATCCGTCCCCGCGATGCTGTCCGCGAACATTGGGAAGGACACAGCCTGTCGCGAGACGAAGCGACTCGCTTGAGCGGCATCGACACGGTGTACCTCACCACGGAATTCCAGCCGTTTCTCGACTCCGTTCTCTCGGGCAAATCCTATGAACGCGAGATCGGTTCCACGATCTCCGACTACGACCGGTTCTTCACCGCGCTGAAGAACAACAGCGCGCAGATTGCCGTCGTCGGTCCGCCGCCCGGCGTTGCCGGCGCGTTGCCAGATTCCTATGCGTTCGTGAACAAGCTCCGCGAGCGATTCTCCGGATTCCAGATGCGCGATGTCACTCCGATGTTCTCAACGCTTCGGCTGATCAAGACCGACTACGAACGGAAGATGCTGGAAGAGAGCGCCCGGATTTCCGGTGAGGCGCATCGGGAAGGCATGAAGGCGGCGCGGCCTGACGTCTGGGAATACCAGGTTCAGGCGGCGATGGAGTACGTCTTCAAGAAGGACGGCGCGATTGGCTGGGGTTATCCGTCTATCGTGGCCAGCGGACCGAACGCCACGACGCTGCATTACGAAGCGTCTACGCGTCAGATGAAGAATGGAGAGCTGCTGCTCGTCGATGCGGCCGCGAATTACAACTACCTGACCACGGATATCACTCGCACTTATCCCATCAACGGAAAGTTCACCGGCCCTCAAAAGGAAATTTATGAACTGGTGCTGCGCGCACAGGATGAGGGAATCAAGGTCGCAGTGAATGGTGCGACGCTCAGTGATGTTCACAGCAAGACCGTGGAGGTGATCCGAGATGGATTGCTCAAGCTGGGCCTGATCACACGCGGAGAACAGTATTCGATGTGGTACACCCACAGTTCATCGCACTGGATCGGAGAGGATGTGCACGATGTCGGAGGGCGCAATGCCAGACTCGCCGACGGCATGGCCTTCACCATCGAGCCAGGGATTTACATTCGACAGGAGGCTCTCGATAATCTCCCGAAGACTGCGGAGAACGCCGCATATATACAGAAGGTGCAATCGACGTTCGAGAAGTATAAGGACATCGGCGTGCGCATCGAAGACTCCTTCATCATGACCGGCGGGAAAGCAAAGCAGCTCTCTGTTGGCATTCCCCGCACCGTCGACGAGATCGAAAGTTTTATGAAGACCCGCTGACACCGATGGTCGGCACATGAGAATTCGCACTGTGCGCAAAATGTTTCCAAATAGAATGAGCGCAGGAGCAGCATTCCTTCTATTTGTGGCAGCCGTTACGGGCGGTCAGGGAACCGCATCGCAACGCGGTTCTGGCGTAATCCATGGCGTCATTAAGATTAGATTCGGCGGCGGGTTTCGGTCAGGCATTCAAGTCTATGCAACGAGTGGGCTCACTCCTCTTGCTCGTCGCACCGTTACAGATGAGTTCGGAAATTATTCTCTCGAAAGACTGACTCCAGCCGGATATGTCATCAGTGCAAAAGCTCCCGAGTTCGCTGCCGACGATCAGGTAATCGAGGTACACGCGAACAGTTCATCCCAAGTCGACCTCGAAGTTATAGATCGGAATTACATCTCTGAAGTTGGCCCTGGCGTTTCAGCGGAACCTACTCCCGTTGAGATTGCTGCTTCGGAGTTGAAGGCCCGTCAAACACACGCCTTGCAGTTGGTAGAGTTGATGTGGGGAATCACGATGAAACCGGAGAGGAGTGCGCCGGCAAGCAACCCGGCACGGCCCGCATACCTGAATCCGCGAACCGTTTTGGAACAGTTGCGCCAACTCGGTCGGGAAGCCATTTCCCCGTTGATTCTGGCGCTTGAGGATCCAGATGTCTTGATGAGACAAAACGGGACAATTGTCCTTCTCGATTTGGCCCAGGCCGACAACCCGAACGCATACGCGAAAATTGACATTCGATCTGCGCTTCCAAATCTTATCCACAGTCTGGAAGACTCCGACGTAATAGTCCGAACTTGGGCAGCGCAGGGAATCGGCGCGATTGGATCCGACGCAAAATCGGCAGTCCCTGCGCTGATCAAATTACTCAAGGATCGGAATGTCGAATCTCGCAAGAGCAGTTGCACTGCGCTCGGCAGGATTGGTCCATCCGCCAAAGCAGCAATTCCAGCCCTTAAACAGGCATTGAAGGATCGGAGCATTGAAGTCCGCCAATTCGCAGATCGAGCGATCAAAAACATCCAGAACTGAGGTTTGGAATCCTCACTAGCTGAATCGCTGCATAACTTTTATCCAGGGCAGTGTGCAGTCGACTACGCCAGAAGTCACTTCGTGGTGTGTTCCCAAACCCCGTTCCACTCGCGCTGGACTTGACGATCGCGAAGAAACTCGCTGCAGCGGTCGGCAAACAGCCGGCTGGCGTGGTCCAGATACTTTCGCGATAACACAGTGAACTGTTCGCGCGCATCTTCGAACAGACCTGCGCGATAAATGGCAAGCGCCTCGGAGAATTCGCGATGCCACGACGGCACCTCGCTGCAGATCTCATAGATGACCACCGGCTTGTTTCTTCCGCGGACGCGCACGCTGTCCAGCTCGCGGCGACCGATGTCTGCCGGCAGGCACCGCACGAGATCCTCGCTGGCGATAACGGTCACGCCATAGACTTTAGTGAGGCCTTCCAGCCGCGACGCCAGATTCACATTGTCGCCAATGGCGGTGTAGTCGAACCGCTCGTTGCTTCCGATATTGCCCACGACCGCATCGCCCACATGAAGTCCAATGCCGGCATAAATATCTTCAGACACCCGCGTTTCAGCCATTGCCAGCGCGGCCCGCGCCATTTTCTCCTCAAAGCCACCGACCGGAAGCGGTACGTTCCAAAGTGCCATCACGGCATCGCCGATGTACTTGTCGATCATGCCGTCCTGTGTGTGGATGATTTCCGTCATCGCCGAGAAATATCGATTGAGCAAGGCAACGAGGGGCTGCGGCGTGAGCGTCTCCGATAGCGTCGTGAAGTCGCGGATATCGGAGAACAAAATGCCGATCCGCCGTTTTTCTCCTCCGAGCCGCAGCGCGTACTTCTCCGAGATAATCTGCTCCACGATCCTTGGCGATACATATTTCCCGAATGCCGACTGGATCTGCCACTTCTCGCGCTCGGACTGGACGTGATCCAGGAGAGAAAATACGCCGTGGGCAAGTGCGAGCGAAAGCAACGGATAGATGAGTGGAAGCAGAATATCTCTGCGCGAAAGCCCGACGGCAGCGAAGAGATACAAAACGCCGAGCACTGCCACGATGATCGTCGATGCCGCCGGCCGTCTGAGGATCTCGACACCGAACAGCGTTCCGCTCGCACTGATCGAGTAGGTGGCTACCGTCATCACGAGTATGAGCAGCGCGGTCCACCAGCCGCTGATATCGGCCAGCGTCCGCTGAGTGATGATCATCTGCAGGATGTTCGCGTGGAGCTCAGCGCCGGCCATTGCGGGGCCGCCCTTTGGAATTTCGAAGATGTCCTTGAGACTCTGCGCCGTCGCTCCAAGAATAATGATGCTGTTGGCCGGCAGCGCGGCCGTGCCCGAAATCACATCGCCCGCACTAACCGTCAGAAAGGCCTTCGACGAACCGGCATAGTTGATTCGAGAACGTCCGGAAAGCAAAATGCCCGGCGCCGGCTTTGCTCCGAAGAACTTCTCATAGAGGGCAACGGCGAATGGCTCGACCTTTGCGTTGTCGGGGTCAAATGTTTCCAAACGGGTGGCACGAGTCACCCCGTCCGCATCGGTGATGACATCGGCGAATCCGCGCGCCACGCCTTTGAAAATCGGACACTGCAGCGATTGATGGAGCGACTGCGCACCGTCCTTCGTGCACACCAGCACCGCGCGCTTCTTCGCGAACGCCGCTTCGAGTGCCGCATCTTCGGCTGCCGAGGCGCCCGGCTCGAAATACGCGATATCGACGCCAATGACGCTCGACGGCGGGACCGCGTCGATGAGCTTTGCGACTTCCGCTCGGCTCCACGGCCATCGGCCGACGTCGTGGATGCTTTTGTCGTCGATGGCAAGAACGGTAATCGCGTCGAGCGGCGCCTTTTTCGAAATGAGGGCATCCTTCGCCCGGACATCGAACGCTCCGAATACGCCCATATACAGCAGGACAACAAGGAAGACGACACAGCAGATGGCGGCGATGCCTTTGTGGATGAGAGCCTTTTCTCCGCTCGCCAAGACGGTCATTTTGCGGGCTGTCAGCGCCGCGCGAGCGTATTGAGTTCGCTCCGCGCCTTTCGGATCTGCATGGTGAGATCGGTGAAACGGGTCACCGGAGGCACCTCAATCGGGATCATCGACAACACTCCATCGATGTTTCCATTCCCGGCATCGACCGACTCCAGTTTCGCCGCGAATTGCTCGGGCGTCACATTCCCCGCACGCTCCATTGCGGAGATGATGGTCGCATGCTTGTCGAGAATCGCCTGGCGCGCCGTCTTGAGTTCTTCGATCGAATCGCGGAAGCGGCCGAGCAGTTCGGCCTTCTCAGCAGCGGTCAACGGGCGCTTCGCCCATCTTCCATTCGTGTTGACGTAGGCGTTGCCTCCCTCAACCGGAACTTCCTGGGCGCTGCCGATCTTCATACCGACTGTCCCTTCAAGCACAAGGATGCCGTCCTGCATCACTTTGTAGGTGGTGCCGCGAACCGTTGCGACAGCATTCTCGGTTTGCGTTTCCAGCGTCTGCATTCCGGACAGTCCGGTGAACTTCGTGAACGTCGAACCGGCAGGTTGGAGAAGCTTTGGGCCCTGGGCCAGCAATGACGCAATGCGAACCTGCGCGTTCTGGTCGATCTGAATGAATGCGGACTCATAAAGGACAACCGTTGCTTTGCCTCCGGCACCCGTTTTTACTGTTGCTCCCTCATCGAGAAAGACGGTTCCAGTGACTGCTGAAAAACCGTGTCCCGAATCCACTTCCACTGGTGCGCTTTTCACGATCAGCGTGGCTTTGCGGACGGTGTCGGTGAAATAGAGCGAGTACGCGCCAAGACCAGCGGCGGTGATAAGGATCAACAAAATCCCCAGGATGATTAAGAGTTTTTTCAGAGCGCCCTCCCTAAAAAGCCCCGCGTTTAAATTGCTTTTAAAGAAGGTAGATCGGGGTCAGAGCGAAGCAAAGGACGAAAGTGCGGTTCGGAAATGCTGACTTTACCTGTTTCGCAACTGCACCCAGACGGCGCCGGCCTTGCCGGTCGACTGATCCTGCACGATGACTCGGAGACGGTCCATCGGGCCGGCCTGTACGGTCTGACGAATGACAAAGCCGTGCCTCAGCACGTTCTGAAACTGCTCTTCCGTAAAATTCAATGGAATCGCTCCGAGCAGCGGGTTCTTCGACTTCGAGGATTCCAGGCGCATCACCAGGCTCAGTTGTGCAGTCTGGCGATCGCCTTTTCGTGTGAAGTCGAGACGGCTGGTATCGACGTTGATCGTGACGTTATAGCTTCCCGGAGTTTCCGGATTCGGCTCGCTTCGCACGACCAGTCCAATCTGCGACGAATTCACATCGCTGCCGAGCAGCTCACTGACAACGGCCTTGCGCTGCTTGTCCGAAAGGCTCCCGGCGGCTGGATAGTAGCCGGTACGGTAGTGGAGATCGACGTCTTTGTGGTCCACCTTCACCTTGAGGTCATGCAACTTTCCATCGTCGCGCTTGTCGGAGGAATAGAAACCCAGCGTATAGCTCACGTCGCCGTCTGCGATCGCGGTAGTAACCGCTTCCTTCAGGTCATTCGTATGGTAGGTGACATTGCCTCCAGTGGCGGAAGCCAGGCGCATCATCACTTCGGGATATGCACCGCTCAATCCCTGGTAGTCCACTGGATAAATTGCAACGTTGGCGTCGTTGAGCGCCTTGGATGCTCGGTTGAGCTGCGACGAAAAATCATTCGGAGTTTCGACAGGCGCCTGCGCCTGAACTCCGACTTTCCGCACGGCCACGATCGGTTTGAATGGGAAGCCTGCAGACATCCATACCAGATTCTTCCGGCCAGGCAGGCCGCTCATGTGCCGTGCGATGGCTTCGAATGCATCTGCTGTCGCGGTGGCCCGGGTTATTGCCGAGAGTGTCGTGATGGAGTCGGCAAACCCAGGCGTCCCCACGGAGGTGACGCTTCCGTCCTCATTGGGCACCGGTGGAGGCTCCAGCAGTGCCGCGAGCTGAGCCATGCTGCTGACTTCGATTCCCGCCTGATCCAGCGCCCGGATGCGTTGGGCGGCGCGAACCAATGTGTTGGGATCGCCGGTAAAATCCTGGATGACGTGCAACTCGTAGCCGAGGACGAACAGTGCTACCCGGTCTCCCTCTCGAATCGTTCGCAGATAACCGACGAGTTGTTTGATGGCGTCCTTCTGGTCATTGATCGCCGTCAGGTCGTTGGACGCCGCGCCGAGTCTGGGTACATTGTTGGTTTGCCTTCCGAGAGCGTCTGTTTCGCTTGTGCCGTCATTCGATGAATTCAACATGTCGAACAGGATGACGGTAGCGCTGTTGGGGACCTCGCCTGCTGCATTGATGGTGTTCGAAGCGAATCCTGCGGGTATCGTTCCCACGCTGGTTTGTTTTCGATTTCGCGAGTCTGTCGCGGAGAAGACGTCGATCCGCTGCGCCTTGCCATTGTCGAGGATGGTGAAATTCTCTTTCGTCAGGCCGGTCACCGGGCCGTTCTTGTCGCGAACGACAACGCTGATCTCGACGAGACGAGTCGTGACTTGAATCGTTCCGTCCGATGGCAGCTGAGCTCCGCTAGAGGCAACGCTCGCCAGCAGGATCGGCAGTAAAGCCGCATGGTGCATTCGCATCGCCATCATCCTACTGGAACGCGTTGCCGCTCACCAATCCATTTAGGGAAATTCGTGTACACAGAGGACAGTCCCATCATTTCGGTCGGATCATCAACTCGAAATTGGCGGCCGCATAGTCTTGCCAGATCACAAAACGGGCGTTGTCCTCGGGAGTGTAAAACGACAGCTGGTAGGTTCCGGTGATGCGGTAGTTGCCGGGAGCGCTGAACGAAAACCACTTTCGCAGATCGACGTCTTTCTTGAATGTCTCACCGGGTTTGAGCGTCTGCGTATACGATAGCCCGCCGAAATGATTTGGGTCACCGGTGTCCGGCACGGCACCCAGCCCATAGGCTGTGAAGCCGAACTGATTGTCGCGCGCGCCGCGGTTTTGGCCGCCAACCTCAAAGCTAACGTCCTTCGTGCCGACATTCTTGATCTCGATGCGGACGGGAAGCGCCTCGTCCGGCCGGAAGGAATCCTTCGCCGGGACGAAACGTGTGAGAAGAATGTGGCCGGGATGGGCACGCAGGTTTACCGTGGTCCCAAAAAACTTCGCATAGGCATCGGCCCCCTGACGTGAAGAGAACCAGGCGTCGATCGAATAGACCTTGCCGTAGCCACTGCTGCCGCTGCCCTGAAATGTCGTGCAGTAGTCCGCCACACAGAACGCCGTGTTGACGTAATCCCTGGAGAAAACGCCGTCCTTTTCCAGAGCCATGGAAAAGTGCTCGTTGTCGTTGCTGTCGGAGCGCAGCCACGAGACGCGGATCCCTTTCTCGTCGAATTTCTCGCCCAGATGAATCTCTTTGCCGTTGACGGTCTTCACGGCCGGACCGGCGTTCGCGATCACGTAGAATCCGTCCGCGATCGCAGCGGCGCTCGCGTCCGTGCAAGGAAGCGCGAGAATGAGACACAGGATGCCGATAACTCTCGCCGCGCCAGTTCCAGACATCTTGACCGACTCCCTAAGGCTGGGCTACTTGCCCACCATGTGCGGCAGGTCCTTGCTGTTTTCCTCGCAGATACTCTCGATGAGGTCGGTATCGGGTATGAGTTTCCAGCTCAGCTTGACGGACCACGGCTTTGTGTAAGCCATCGGGTCGTCGATGGTGACATCGATATCGATGCGCCCGATCGTCGGACGCGTATAACGCTCGGTGACGTGAAGGGCTTCCGTGCCCGGCAATCCGCGCATGTCGAGCCAGGTCTTCCCGTTCTGACCGATCGTGTCGACGATAAACGTGTCTTTGTCCCAGCGGCCGATCGAGTAACCCATCCATGTCGGTTGAGCATCCTTCGGAAGCGGCCGCCCATCGGTGAAAACCTGGCGGTAGATCGTGCGGGATTCGTAGAGAAATATGAGCACATCCGGAGTCTGCACCACCTTCAGGCCGTCGGGAATATTGCTCTTCTCGGGAATGCCCGATGGCAGGCAGCTCACCCCGGGATGATCCTTGCCGTTGTTATCGATACGTTCCTGGTAGAGCTTTGCGGCCCAGGGCTGCAGCGGCACGTCTTCCGGTTTGAGGTCCGCCGCCAGGTTCAGCAAGTGACGGACGACGTCCGCAGGCATCCAGAAACCCGAGAGGTCGATCTTACCGTCGGCAGTCCGCCGCGGCGGTGCATTGAGATCCACTTTACCGTCGGCCGTGCGTGGCACGTTCTTCGAGGGATACGGGTCCCATTGTGCCCATGCCGTGGAAGTGAATGCGCAGGCGACCAGTAGAGCCATCAGAAACGTGCGTGCGGACGCGGCGGTGGTTTTGTGCATATAATTCTCCGTTCCGGCGGATTCTAAACCTGTTAGCCGCCATAATCAAAGTTGGATTGCGGGAATCGATATTTGACTTCCGGCCGAAAAACACTTAGTGTGCCCAGAGAAACCGATCCTCGCGGAGCGTTCAAAATGCGATATCTGAATTCATGGTCCCTGGCAGTCGTGCTTGCTCTCGGCGTTGCCGCGCCGCTCGCCGCACATCACTCGTTTGCTGCCGAATACGACAGCTCGAAACAGGTCACATTGATCGGCAAGGTGACGAAGGTCGAGTGGCAGAATCCCCATGCCTTCTTCTACATTGATGTAAAAGATGACAAGACCGGCCAAATCGCCAATTGGTCCATCGAACTGGGAAGTCCAAATAGCCTGATGCGTCTGGGCTGGAGTCGAAATTCCATGAAGCTCAACGATGCAGTGACGGTGCAGGGTAGTCTGGCCAAAGATGGAAGCAAACTCGTCAACGCGCGAAACGTCGCCCTTACTTCGACCGGACAGAAGCTGTTGACGGGATCCAGCGAAGGTACGACTCCTTAAACAGTCGTCATCACCACGGACGCAGTGCCGCCAGACCATAGACCACGGTCAGGCCGGCGAAGAGCACCGTCAACAGGAGATAGCCCAGCTTCAACCACCACTTCGACAAGTGTTCCCGCACATTGAACACGCCCTGAAGCGCAAGCCGTATGCCCCAGAACACGGCGATGTACGCGCAGACGCCGCGCGCCAATGCGCTGCCGCCCGCAAGCTCGTCCGCGTTGAACAGGCTGAGCAGCGCGAAGGCAATGATGGCCAGCACCACGTAGCCCGCATACACCCAGTACATTTGGCGATGGAGTTTCCCGAGCACCGCGAGCTCCGTCTTCCAGCGCAGCTGGAATGGCGTGATTGAAGACGCGATCAATACGCCCAGCTGTCCGACACCGCAGAGGAAGATCAACGTCGGCATCATTTCTTTCATCGCGCGCCAAATGATCGCATGAACGGTAGGATGATGTTGCGCACAAACGGTGGATGGAACAAACCGAAGGCGGGAAGGATCAATACCGCCATCGTGAATGCCCAGCCTCGGAAGCCACGTCCGAGCCCAACGTTTCGTCCGAAGCTCGAACGCTCGACAAACATCGCCGCACCCTGGATGACAAAGAACAGTGTCGGCCAGCCATATCCACCACCGGATGGGATCGAGATGACGAGATCATGCACCAGCCCACTGAAGACGAACCCTAGAAATATGGCCCATCGCGGTCCAACCCACGCGGTCAGCGGACGGAACAGGAAACGATACGTCAGATCGCGAAAGGCCGTGTTCCACCGGCGGCCCCAGAATTCGCTGACACTGACCGACGCAAGCGGCCGGTTCATGAGCGGATGCGCGTCGACGCCGATCCACCTCCACGCATTGCAGAGCAAAGGAAAGCTGCCGAAGTGGAGCATGAGAATGAGTCCGATCATTCCAAGCCAGCCGATAAGAAGAGAGTGCTCTTCAGCAACAACACGCGGTGCACCCCAGAACAGAATTGCTCCTGCGAGAGCACGAGCGGCAGGAAACAACCATTCCCGAAGTTTCGTCCGATTCCGTTCGGTCGACAGAGCGGAGTTCAGAAATGCGTCGGCATCCATCCCTGGCCACGCCAACAGGTATCCGGCATGACGCCACCAGGGCACACCGGTCGCTGGCGTGCGCCGCCAGGTTAGCCACTTGGCGCCCGCATAGATGACAAACGCAAGCAGCCACATGAAAGCCCAGCGAGGCCAGGACGAAGGCGTGAAGATGACGACGCCGGGAAGCAAGACGAGTGGCAGCCAGCCGCGCAGCGGGGACAGTTTAGGCAATGCGTTTTGGGCCGGCATAAGGGCTGACTGCATTGTCTGTCATACGGAGCCGGCGGACAAAGGATCCTGCAAACAAGGTATGATCGCTGCCATGAATCGACGTGAATTCATGGCCTCGTCCCTGCTTCTCGCCGGTATGCCGCTTCCGGCCGCAGCGAAATATGATCTCCTGATCAAGGGTGGCCGCGTCATGGATGCGAGTCAGGGAATCGATCGGATGATGGACGTTGCCATACGTGGGGGAAAGGTCGCCACGCTGCAGCCGGATATCGCCGCATCCGAAGCGATGGAGGTCTTCGACGCCCGCGGAAGAATCGTGACTGCTGGACTCGTGGATATCCATTCCCACGTTCGACCAGGGGAATTGACCGCCGAGCAGGTGCTGTCACGCGGAGTCACAACGGTTGTCGATGCCGGTTCGCGGGGAGCCGATGGAATTCAGGACTTGATCGACGTCGCAAGCAAAGCGCCGAACCGCGTTCGCGTTCTGATCAACGTCTCCCGGCTCGGCAATCAGGCCGACGGCGAGTTGCTCAAGTTTGAGACCGCCGACGCGGAAGCCGCACGTGGCGCCGTGCGCGCGCATCGGAATGTGATTGTCGGCGTGAAGGCGCGGCTGTCTCAGCCGTATGCCGGTGAGCATGACCTGGATGCGATCCGGCGTGCCCATCAGATTACCGAGGGTTTTGGTATTCCCCTGATGGTTCACATTGGCGATACCCGCTCGCCTCTGCCCGACATTCTCGCGCTGCTGCGTCCCGGCGACATCGTGACGCACGTTTACTCTCCGTCGCCGCACGGGATTCTGGACGACCGCGGGCGCGTGCTGCAGCAGGTGCGCGACGCGAGAAAACGTGACGTACTCTTCGATGTCGGAAACGGGAGGAACGGACACATCACCTGGGAAGTGGCGGAGACCGCACTCAAACAGGACTTTCTTCCAGACTCGATTTCGTCGGACCTCAACGGCCTCGGCCTCACTGATCAGGTGTTTGATTTTCCGAATGTGTTGTCGAAGTTCCTCATGCTGGGACTGAGTCTGGAGCAGGTCATCGCACGCGGCACCGTCAACTCTGCCGCGATGATTCCGGCGTTGAAGGGATTGGGGACTCTACGCGCGGGCGTCAGCGCGGATGTCACTGCTCTCGAGCTCGTCCAGGGAGATTTTGAATTTGTCGACAACGTGAATACGAAACGGACCGGCCATCAGAAATTGTTCTCACGTGCCGTGTTCGTTGCGGGAAAGCGCTGGAACAATTTGGGTACAAATTAAATTCGAGCGCAATGAATCAGAGGTCTTTCTTGGCGCGTCCCTCTCCCTCAGGGAGAGGGTGCCGCGAAGCGGCGGGTGAGGGAATCAGTATCGCGCCAATCCGGATTCCCTCATCCGGCCCTTCGGGCCACCTTCTCCCTGAGGGAGAAGGACTCGCCCGAAATCTGTCCCCGAATCCTACTTCACGCTTTTCATCCATTTGAGGATGGGGGCGGTCACGGACGTATCCGCGGTGTTCGGAGAGAACACCAGCGACATATGGCTGTGATCCTTGAAGAAGCCGGTTGTGGGACAGCGGCCTGCCTTGCACAGTGCAGCTTTCAGCCCTTCATCAAATGAAATGATATTCGGAGGATCGATCTCGCCCCACGCGAGATACACGGCGGTCTTCCCTTTCGCAAGTCCCGGTAGGTTTGATCGAGCCAGCAGCGTCGCCTGATCCGGCTGTTGGGCCGGCGCGCCACCGCCGCGGCCGCCGGCAGCGGGCGGGCCGCCGCCGCCCCGGGCCGGTGCGCCGCCGGCGCCACGATCGGCGGGAGGCCGGCCGCAATTGGTGCCGATGCCTGCAGGCTGTGCCGCGCCACGTGCGGGTCCGGCCACGGTTTCAGGAAGAATGTTGAAGTTCGGCGCGGACATCAGAATGATTCCCTTCACGGAAGCGCCATTCTCACCGGAGATTTCCGGATGCGCGGTGAACGTGCTGACCGGACCGTTTCCTGCCGAACTGGACCACAGAAAGATGCGATTGGGATTGCCCTTGTACTGCTTGATGTTCTTGCGCACCCATTCCACGACGCGGCCAATATCCTTCGCCGGTTCGTCCCACGCCATGCCGGCGCCGTTCAATCCGCCACGCCGCTGCATGTTGACGCCGGTCATTCCGTTCTTCACGGCCCACAGCATGACGTTGTCGTAGAACGGGTCGCCATCGGGTGGCCCTTCGAGTTTGTTGCCGGCACCGCCGGAAACGAAAATCAGCACGGGCCGATTGCCCCCGCCCTTTTCGGGAGCGAAGACATCCATCACGGTTCGCGGATCCGCAAAATAGGAGATATCGCGAACGACTGTGACTCCCGCATAGGGCGCCTTCTGCTGCAGGGGTTTGTAGAGCTTCGCCGTCTCCGGCACACAGACGCCGTTCCCGATCGCGCGCAATTGCGCCGCGAGGTCGGCCGGTACCTGAGCCTGGGCCGTCACCGCGCTCATGAGAGCTGCAACCGCGATGCCGCACACGATTCTGAAATGAGATTTCATAATTCCTTTGCCCTTGTTTATGGCTTGTTTTGTTTCGCGGCGGCGTCCATCAGTGGACCCGTCTCCAGGCCCGAGCAGATCAGCGGCAAGATCTGGTCAAACGGCGCCAGCGCCAGCGTCTGTTTCGGAACCGTCCAAGGGCCGGTCAGCACTTTCGGATCATAGACGGTGGCGTCGATCTCCAGCGTGTTCTTGTCGACGCGGTGATATCGCTCGACGATGCGCAATTGATCGGAGTGCGGCGACACTCTTCCTTCCGCGGACATCCACGTGTCGTCCGTGAAGTTTCGCGTGTCGACGACAAAGACATCCCCTTCCCAGCGGCCAACGGAATCTCCGCGATAAGACGGAGGCACATCCTCACGCGGGGGCCTGCCATCGGTCGGGACCAGCCGGAACCCGTGGAAGGTCTCCGTCAGCATCACGACGAATTTGGGTGTGGCGACGATCTGCGCAACAGCACCAACGTCGAACATGCTGACGTTCAATGTGCCGAACGCCGTTGGAGTGCACTTCAGCGTGGGGTCGTCCTTGTCGCCGAGCTTCTTGGCGGCGTCGGCTGTGATCGGATTATAGAGACTGGGAAAAGTCTGTGGCGCCGGCCCACCGCGGGCACCGCCGCGACCTCGGCCACTGGTGTTATAGCCTCGGCCGCCCACATCGCCACCGGTCCACCAGACGCCCGACAGATCCGGATGGCCATCGGCCATCTTCGGTGCGGGCTCGACGGCGGGCGCAGCTGCCGGCGTTGCCGCTGCCGGAGCCGCGGGTGGCGCTCCACGTTGTTGCGCACGAATCGCGATCGGCACGAACGATACCAGGACCGCTGCACCCAGAATTATGGATAGAATTGAAACGCGTTTCATAATGGACTCCTCTTACCGAGCGCCAGCGGCGCCCTCCTGGGGTCCGAACATCCCATAAGTTTTTCCGTCGGCCATGATGAGTTGCTGCAGCATTCCGGAATTCTCGGAAAGATCCCTGGCGTGAAAGCCTTTGATCGTCACAACGGCGCCGGCCTTGATTTCGCTCGACTTGAATCCGTTGCGGATCATGCCGCTCGGCGTGCCCGCTTCAAACTGCCAGCGGCTCACTTTGCCGGTGGCGGCGTCCTTCACATCGAGAAAGAACCAGGAATGAGGATTGGTCAGCCGGACCTGAACAATCGTCCCCTGGACTGTGATTTGTTTCGTCGTGTCGTACGCTGCGGCGAATGAGTGATGCGCCCACGCCGGGATTCCCGAACAAAGCAGGATCAGACCCAGCACCATGACGGCGCAAACGGTTCGGTTCATAAAGAAACCTCCTTGGATGCAGGATAACGGGTTTAATGCTGCACATTCTCCGCCATCGCGGGCTGGCGTTGCAAACTTTTAGCAATAAACCGGCGGTCACGGCAGTGGTTCAGTGTGAAATCGCGCCCACAAGTTGCCCTCCTAGGATAGGAGGGCAGCGGGATCGCGAAGCGGATCCCGCTGGGGGTGGTAGCTATAGCCAAGGGAGACTTTTCGATTTGGCTACCACCCCGGCGCTTCGCGCCACCCCTCCTGTCCCAGGAGGGGAGCCTGAATTTCGAACGGAGACACCACCGCGGTCACCCCTGGCTTGACCGGATTTGATCACTTAGGTACCATTTCGGTACCTAAGGAGAACTTCATGGCTAATTTGCTTATCAAGAACATGCCCGAAGCGCTCCGCGATAAATTGCAAAAGACTGCAAAACAACATCAGCGTTCCATGAACCAACAGGCGATCAAGCTCCTGACCGACGCCATGGATGCGGCGAAGTCTTTGCCAAAGCCCATGCGCATCAAGACCCCATTGAACAATTCCTTCATCAATCGCGCCAAACGCCAGGGACGCGCTTGATTGTTGTCGACACCAATATTCTGATTCACGCGCTGATTGAGAGCCCTCGGACGCCTGTCGTCCGCCGCCTCTGGTCCGAAGAGCCGTCGTGGAGGGTGCCCGGGCTATGGCGGTGGGAATTCACGAATGTATTGTGGCTTAAGGTGAGAACGGGAGGCATGGAGAAACAGGCTGCCCTGAAGGTCATGGCTGCGGCCGCGCGGCGTTACGATCCTCTGGAACGGCCAGTCTTCATGGAAGACGCGCTTCGAGCCGCCATGGAGTTTTCAGTCTCCGGCTACGACGGCGCTTTTCTCGCGCTTGCGCGGATCCTCGGAACGCGTCTGGTAACGGAAGACCAGAAACTACGCAAGGCCTCGGGTGACTACGCATGCACCGTCGAAGAATTTCTTTCCGATTGAGAGTTTGGGGACAAAGAGAAAACTCAATTACCGGATCTCCTCTCCGTCCCCAATCACGCGAAACTACTTCCCGCCCTTCAGACTCTTGAGAGTTTTCTCCAGTGCGCTCTCATCCGTGGCGAGTTGCTTCTTATCCACTTTTCTCTCTACCGTTATTTCGGTCCAGAGTTTGGACTTCGAATCCGCCAGGATATTCGAGACGTCCGTCCTGGACACCCTTGCAATCGCGTGCGCCAGATAGAGCTGGCCAAAGTTGAGCTTGTTGCTGGTCATCTGCTGCTTCAGAGTGTCGGCGGGCACACTCAGATGTTTGGATAACCCTTCGAGCATTTGTTGTTCATTCAGGTCCTTTGAGAGCGCCTCCACCTTGCTCATTTCCTTGTACTGCGCATGTGCGGGAACGACGCCAATGGCGACGGCGAGGGACAGCGGCATCACGAACGTTCGAATTCGCATCGGTATTCTCCTTGGTTGATCCCCCGGACAACTGCGTACCCCAAACCGGCTGTTAAGAGAGAGACACCTGAAACCGGTGTCTGGTTGAACAGTCTTCGAAGATTTCCGGCAGCGTTGATTGAAGTGAGAGACTAGGCCCCCAGGAGAGCTGAAACGGAAAGATGGATTTCGGGAAACGCGAGAGGTGAGATCGAATCGCCCGGTTTGAGCAGGATCGAGGTCGCATAGCCTTCCGGAGTGCAGTCGCGAAATACCAAAAGCGTGTCGGTATTGAGATCCTCAATCCATAATTCGCGGACCCCGTACTTCGCATAAACGGCAAGCTTCGGTCCGCGATCGTAGCGGATGGAAGAGTCCGCGACTTCGATCACCAGAAGCGCATCCTGGGTGACCGGGCCTCCGGAAGCGTAAAAGTCCTCGCGGGGATTCAGCAGGATGACGTCGGGTTGGGGTTTCGTATTGTCGCTCAGACGCATCGGCCCCTGAATTCGAACGATGGCTTTACGCTGAAGAAGAAGCGGAGCAAAAAGCATGTTGGCGCGATCAGTGCATGCGGAATGCCGCCATCCAATGGGACTCATCTCCAGGATTTCTCCCTCGATAAGCTCCACCCGATCATCTTCCTTGAGAATGCCGACCTCCACCATGCGGTCGTATTCCTCCACGCTGAAGAGCCGTCTGACAGTTTCCACTGGCATGTGCGCAAGCATATCGAATCACCCACCGCCCTGTCGAATAGCACGCGATAGCCCGCGGCGACCGTTTGTAGAATGATGAAATTAGCGCGCGGAGGTGGATGAATTCCGAGTATTGCGCGAACAAAACTCCGGGAAAATCCCGAATTCGGACCATCGAAGAAGTTTGTCCTCGGATTCGGGCGGTAGCAGATAAAATATCAGCACGTCTACCGACCCGCACGGAGTTCCAATGAATGTATTGCACATAATTGCGGCTTCGCTACTTTTTCTGCAGCTGGCTGGCGCTCCGGCACCCGAGCAGAAACCGCGCGAGGAGGCCTCGATCGAGGGCATCGTCGTGCGGTCCGAAACCGGCGACCCGCTCCGCCGCGCGCAGCTGACCATCACTCAGGTACGGCCTCCAGCAGAACTGGCGGTGTCTCCGCCTTCGCTTGCAAGCAAATTTGGGGTTTCGGAATTTCCTGCGATCGCCCCCGTCACCACTGAAGCCGATGGGGTGTTCCGGTTCACGAAGCTACCGTCGGGATCCTATCGGTTGAGCGTGGCATGCAATGGTTATGTTTCCACGGAATACGGCAAGCAGACAGCCGGAGGGCAAGGCACCATCATTACGCTCACAGCCGGACAAGTGCTAAAGGACATCTCGTTTCGTCTTCGTCCAGCGGCGACGGTATCCGGCCACGTGCGCGAGACCGATGGCACGCCGATGGCTGGCATATCGGTTTCCCTTGTGAAGGTGGGGTATGACCCCAGCGGATCCCGTATGATGGAGCGTGTCTCCTCGTCGACCACTGACGATCGTGGGGAATACCGGTTGTTCTGGCTATCGCCCGGCCGCTACTACCTCAGCGCTGGCGCCGCTGACTGGATGAGTTTCATGTTCGAGCGAACTGGGAATTTTGTTCCGGAGAAAAGTTATCTGCCTTTTTATTATCCAGGTACCTTCGATTTTTCTCGCGCGTCGATTATCGACGTGCTGGCCGGAGCCGAAATGGGCGCCATGGATATTGTCATGTCCAGGCCTGTTACCTACAAGATCAAGGGAACGATCGTGGACGCGGGCGGCGGCAAACTTCCAACAGAGGTAGAAATGGTTCTGATTCCGCGGTCGGAAAGTGAAGTCATGACAGATTACGATAGTTTTGGCGGTAGAAACAGCAATGTCACCTATGCCAATGGAGTTTTCGAAATCGCCAACGTCCTTCCAGGCTCTTATCTACTGCACGCCACCGCCACTCCGGATTTTAACGCACCACTTCCTGCCGGAGCTGTGGCTTCCGCGAGTACCGCCTCCGACCTCTTCCGAGTTGCATTCGGCAGAGCGGCGACCGCAGAGCTCCCGGTTGAAGTTTCCGCGTCGGACCTGACTGGATTGAAAATGACGTTGAACGCCGGAGTTCGAGTGTCTCTGCGAGTGAGTATTGAAGGAAGAGAACTTTCCTCGTTTCCCGATTTTGAGAAGATCCGCGTTGGTCTCCGGCCGAGGCGCGGCCAATGGATTGGAGGTACCCGGCAACAGGGCCCCTTGGGCTCGGATGGTGCAGGTGCGATCGACTATGTAGGGAATGGTGAGTACCGCGTCTGGATTGACGAGGGGATATCCGATCTGTACATCAAGGAAGCGACCATTGAGGACGTCGACGTGCTGAACGGCTTCTGGAAGCTCAGTGGTACACCAACCGGTGCGCTCAGAATTGCTCTGGGAGACAAACCAGGACGTGTCGAAGGAACTCTAACAGACGCGTCGTCAAAGCCAGTGCCCGGCGTCCAGGTGGTTCTCATTCCCGAAAAGCTTCGATACCGCGATGAACTTTACAAGACGGTAGACACCGACGAAAAAGGCCGATTTGGATTTCGCGCCATTGCGCCGGGAGACTATCGAATCTTTGCGTGGGAAGCACTTGAACCCTTCGCCTATTTCAATCCAGAACTCCTCTCAAAATACGAACAGCAAGGGCAGTTTGTGCACGTTTCGGAGGCGTCGCAACAGACCGTTGATGTCAAAATGATTCCTGCACCGAAGGATTGAATCCAGCGCTTGTCAGTCGCAGCCGACGTTACTTCACGGCATTGAGGCCCTGGCTGACTTCAATGGAAGTGCCCCAGGGATCGGTGAGCTGCACTACGGAGAGTTGCGCTGCGGCGTTCGTGGCCACAGTCCCGTCCAGCTTCGCGCCGGATTCCTGATACCGCTTTACGAAATCCTGAAGGTCCTTCACTTCAAAACCGAGCAAGCCAATCGCATGACCCTTGGTCGGCGCAATCGGGTCTTTGGTCTCATGAAACACGATGCGTGCGCCCGGTATTTCGCCAATTGTATCTGCGCCACTGCGGCTCACTTTGGCTCCAAACCATTTCGCATACCAGGCGGAGACTTCCGCGGCATTTGCGACACTCATGACAATGCCATCGGCGGCGATCGGAGTCCTGAGCTTCGAATCTTCCGTGATTCTCACCTGAACGTTATCCGGGGCCAGCAGCGTGGTTGGCTTGTATTCCTTCATCGGCTCGATGCCCGCGGCCTTCCACTTTGCGAGCGACGCTTTAAGGTCCTTCACCTTGAAGCTGATGAATTCTACTGTCGTGCCGTGGTTGCCTTCGATGGCAGGGGTGGGGGTGCCCCGCGGCACACTGATGTACAGAAGCACGCCGGGAAACTTCATCAACTTGATTGCGCCGAGTGCCGCTGGTTCTCCGCCGAGTGTGGCCCAGAACTTGTTGGCCACATCAACATCCTTCGAACGGAGTATGTGGTGTCCAGAACTTGCCCCCGCGGCATTTGGAGCGGGAAGCTGGGCCAGCATTGAACATGTGACGCAAAGCAGAAGCAGCAGAATGAGTAGTGGTTTCATAGACGCCGGATCATATACAACGATGATTCCGCCCGCAACAATGAGCGTCGTCAAACTTGAACGAGCCTGGAAGAACAGGATATAAAACTTTACCGAATCAGAACGGAGAGGACTCTGGAAGATGCATGCCGAACCGAAATCCGAATCAAACGTCATTCAAGCCTTGCCGTTTTTCAGAGTGTCGAACATGGATCAGTCGCTCCGGTGTTTCGTCGCCGCGACGGCCCCGCGCTTCTGGTTTCGCCTGGCCCGATTTCGCCGGAGATGAAGTGCGTCATGTCGCATTTCTGGGATTTCGATTCGCGACCCTGGATTCGATCCGTCCGAGTTCCGGCGCTGGTGATTTGTGGAACCGCAGATCCTGTAGTTCCATTGCGTCATGCACGCGCGGTTCACGAGGCCATCGCTGGCTCTTCGTTCGCGGAAATTGATGGGGCCGGTCACGTTCCTGTCGCGCAGAAGAATCCGGAAGTTGCGGCAGCGTTTCAAAAGTTCATGTCCGCTCTTCGTTGAGAACGCATCATGCCAGGAAAAGCATTGAACACTCTTGAGGTTCGCAACAGCGAGGAATGGTTGAAATGGCTCGAGAAACATCACGACACGGAAGCCGAGGTGTGGCTGATCTTTTACAAGAAGCACACCGGCCGGAAACCCATCGAGCATAGCGAGGCGCTGGATGAGGCGTTGTGTTACGGGTGGATCGACAGTCTCGTCAGGCGGGTCGATGACGAACGATACGCCATAAAATTCACGCCGCGAAAGCCGGACAGCAAATGGTCGGAGGTCAATCGCAAGCGCTATGCCGAGCTCCAGGCCGGCGGGAGGCTGAAGCCTCCCGGGCTCCAGCGTTCGCCAACCGACAATCGCTACAAAGCGCGAGCACCTCGGGCGGCGGGCGTGCCGAAATACATTCAACAGGCCCTGTCTCGCCGCCCTGCCGCGTTGAAATTCTTCGATAGCCTGGCGCCATCTTATCGGCGCATGTATGTCGGCTGGATCGATTCGGCCAAACAACAGGAAACCAAAGATAAACGTCTCCGCGAAGCCATCGACCTATTGGCGGCCGGCAAAAAGCTTGGACTGAAATGACTGGCGGAAACGCTCCGGTCGGGTATCATGTCGACCACACATTCCAATTGGAAACGAGGTCGAAAATGCTTTTGCTTCTGTTTGCCGTATTGGGCTTCGCAATCGGAAACCGCCTGGGAATGTCCGCTCGCGGGTTCATTGTTCTGGCCATGATTTCGATTACGGCTTCGGTTCTGCAGGTGCTTCACCTGTTGACGGCGAACGATCGAACCTGGATGACCTTGCTGCCAATGCTTGTGGGCACCATCATTGTCGTGGGAATGATGATCGGCGCCGTGACGCGTTCGCGTTTTGAACAGAAGACCGCTGCCTGAGCCCGTCTTATGATCTGCCCAAAGTGCAAGGCGGAGTACCGGATCGGTTTCAATCACTGCAGCGATTGCGATGTGGAACTGGTCGACCATCTTCCTCCGGAGTCCGGCTCTGAGACTCACTCGGTTGATGACGAACCGGTTGTCGTCTTCATCACCTCGGATCTCAGCGAAGCGGCATTGGTAGAAAGCCTTTTGGAAGGAAGCGGCGCCGAACCCCTGTTGTTCGACGAGCATCTGGCACGGATGGATTCCCCGCTTTCAGTCGTCATTGGTGGCGCGAAGGTAGCCGTGCCACGAAGACAGGAGAAGCTGGCCCGGGAGGTGCTGCAGGAATACCGTGGGCGGGCCGGACAGAATCCGGTATTCGGAAGACTCGCGCCCTTTCAATTGGAAGAATCGGGTGAACGCTTCGATGGCGGCGATTCCGCTGTGAACGTCCCGTATCGTTGCATGCACTGCCGCACGGTTCTGGAACCGGAAACAACGGTCTGTTCAAATTGCGGAGGCACCCCGTTTCGAGAGCTCGTGTGAATCGCTTCGACAATCATCGTCTTCATGAATTCCATTTTCTCCGACATTCATCTCTCTCGCCGTCTTGAACGCGCCGAAGGACACGCCTGTGCGAAGTTCGTGGAGGCAAGAGCCAGAGTGTTTCCTGAAAGCGGCGCTCGATGGATCAATGTCGCCGGAACCTATGCCATGTACGACGGAGTCGATTCGCCATCGACGCAAACCTTTGGCCTCGGTTTGTTTCAGGAGGCAACCGATGCCGAATTGGATGCCATCGAGAATTTCTTCAAAGAGCTCGGCGCTCCCGTGTTGCACGAAGTGAGCCCTCTGGCCGGTCTTGCGTTGATCAACCGGCTTCTGGACCGCGGTTATCGGCCCGTCGAGACGACCAGCGTCATGTGGCGCACGCTGGGGGATGTAGACCAGTTGGCGTTTACTCAAAGCGATCGGATGCGAGCGAGACCGATTCGCGATGACGAGCGGGAACTCTGGGCATTGGTCACCGCGAGGGGATGGAGTGAGAACGTGGAATTCTTCGATCGAATCCTCGAGATGAATCGCGTGAGCGCACAAGTGGAAGACTCTCATCCGTTCCTGGCAGAGTTGGATGGTCAGGCCGTCGCCGCCGGAGGAATGATCATCACCTCCGGCGTGGCGTTGTTGGCCGGCGCCTGCACGATTCCGCAGTGGCGCGGGCAAGGCGCACAGCTCGCCTTGCTCTACAGCCGACTGCAATACGCCGCCGGCCGCGGTTGCGACATCGCCATGATGGGTGCGGAACCCGGCGGCGGTTCTCAACGAAATGCCGAGCGTCACGGTTTTCGTATTGCATACACCCGCACCAAGTGGCGACTGGCGGGGCCCGCATCCTGATGTTCTATCTTCGCAAGCCCGGGCCGGCAACCATCGAGGCGTTTCTCGCGTCGCAGCGGAAGAGCGGGTTCTCCTATGACGAAGTCGGAGACACGCACACGCAATTGCCGGGAGGTTATACCCACGATCACAATCGAGTGGCACTGGGACGTGGGGGGGAGGCATACCGGCGCGCAGTCGAAGCGATTCGAACCTGGCGAATGTTCAAGCTCGGATGGGCCGACCTGGTGGATTCCAGCAGTCCGATCGAAGTCGGGATTACCGTTGCCGCGATGTTTCATCATTTCGGGTTCTGGTCGCTGAACAGCTGCCGCGTGGTTTATGTCATCAACGAAGATCGAAGATTCGGGTTTGCCTACGGAACGCTTCAGGATCATGCCGAACAGGGAGAAGAACGATTTTCCGTCGACTGGTCCACAGACGATGATGTCGTTTCCTACGATATTCTGGCATTCTCGCGGCCGCGGCAGTGGCCGGCACGATTGGCGCCGCCGATCGCCCGGACTCTTCAACGGAAGTTTGTTCGTGACTCGAAGGCGGCCATGCTTCGAGCAATCCTATGAAATCGGGAGAATGGAATGACGGTACGAGACCTGGAAGAATTGTTTGATTACAGTTACTGGGCGAACCGGAAGATCTTCAGTGTGATTTCGCAGCTGACACCGGAACAATTCGTGCAGCCGGTAGCTGGAAGTTATGGATCGATCCGGAACACCATGGTCCACATGCTCAGCGCGGAATGGGGCTGGCTCGGCCGCTGCGGCGGGCCGGCGCGCGGCGATGCACTGAAGGGGGACGATTTCCCAACCTTCGATTCTCTTACAGCAAGCTGGAGCAAGGTCGAGGGCTGGGTCCGCGAGTTCCTGTCCGGACTGAGGGACGAGGATCTCGCTCGAGTAATTGAATTCACGCTTCCTCCGGGCGAGAAGCGTTCGATGCCGTTGGGACAGTTGATGCATCACGCGGCTGTTCATGGCGTGCATCATCGCGGGCAGGTAGCGCTGTTGCTGCGGGCGCTGGGGCACGCGCCGGGAAACGTCGACATCCTTTTTTACTATGCAGCTGTATGAAGTGAGTGGTCGCGCGACGCGCGACAGAAAATAAATGCCGAAACTTTATTCTGAACTCGCATCATGGTTTCACCTGCTGTCGGCGCCGGCGGATTACGCCGAAGAAGCGGAGTTTGCTCGACGGACGCTCATGGACTCCAGCCCGTCGCCGATTCGCACGGTTCTGGAGCTTGGAGCCGGCGGTGGTAACAACGCATCGCATCTGAAGAATTCGTTCGCGATGACTCTTACGGATCTTTCCCCGTCGATGTTGGATCAAAGCCGCAGGCTCAATCCGGAATGCGAACACATCGCCGGCGACATGCGCACGCTCCGCATCGGCCGCGAGTTCGACGCTGTCTTCGTCCACGATGCGCTGACGTACATGACCACGCGCGGTGACATCATTCAATGCATGACGACGGCGCTGATTCATTGCAAGCCGGGCGGGGTGGCGCTGTTCATGCCGGACTATGTCCGGGAGCGATTTGTGTCTGGAGTTCACCACGGAGGACACGACGGCGATGGCCGGAGCTTGCGCTACTTCGAATGGACCTTCGATCCGGATCCCTCCGACAATACGTACACCGTGGATTTCGTGTTGCTGTTACGAGAAGGGAATGGTCCGGTCCACGTCGAGCACGACCAGCATGTGAACGGATTATTCTCTCGCGACGAATGGCTTCAATGCATGCGCGATGCGGGATTTCATGCACCACGAATGGTCGAGGATCCGTTCGGCCGTGAAGTGTTCGTTACCGAGAAGAAGTAACAGTGGGATGAGAATATTGCCCTCCTGAGTCAGGAGGGCAGCGGGATCGCGAAGAGGATCCCGCGAGGGGTGGTTCCAACGGGAACCACCCCGGCGCTTCGCGCCACCCCTCCTAACTTAGGGGATTATCTGGCACTTGACACCAGCATTCTCCTCGTGTATTCTCTTCTCATGTCGAACACAACTGCTACCGAAAAGCCCGTGAAACAAATGACGCTTCGTGAATTCGATGCGTTGTTCCCCAATGAACTTGCCGCTAAGGACTATCTTGTTGCGCGACGCTGGCCGAAAGGTGCTGTGCGTTGTCCGCGCTGCGGCTCTGAGAAAGTCTATGCGCTGAAATCGCGCCCCTATCATTGGGTCTGCAAGAACCATGACACGACATACCGCTTTTCGCTGTATGTGGGGACGATTTTTGAGAACACCAACTATCCGCTTCTGACATGGTTTAAGGTTCTCTACTTGATGCTGTCCAGCAAGAAGGGAATGTCGGCTCTTCAGATCCATCGCATGATTGGAACGGGATCGTATGAGACGGCATGGTATCTCTGCCAGCGTCTTCGTGCGGGTCTTGCCGATCCTGAGTTTATGCAGCTCATGGGAATTGTTGAAGTGGACGAAACCTATATTGGCGGCAAGGACAAGAATCGGCATTGGGCGAAGAAAAGCCATATCACCGGCGGCAGCGCGAAAATGGCCGTCATTGGTGCGATTGCCCGTAAAGGTAATGTGGTCTGCCAAGTTATCGAACGAGCCGACACGGCCACTCTGGAAGCCTTTATCAGGCGCGTAGTGAACGGTGACGTGGAGCTTCTGGCGACTGATGACCATGGCGGATATCGGAAACTTCGCAAGGCCGGATATAAGCACGAAGCCGTTGCCCACATGAATCATCAGTATGTTTCCGGCAAGGCGCATACCAATACGATTGAATCGTTCTGGAGCCTCATCAAGCGCGGAGTCATGGGACAGTTTCACAATGTCAGCAAGAAGTATCTGGCGCTGTACCTGAATGAATTTGTATTCCGCTTCAACAATCGCAATACGCAAGACATTTTTGGAGTCGCGGTAGCAGGATGCTGAAGCCCGCAAACTGGTCAGGGCTTCAGCACAACGGAACACGACCAATTCAATTGAGACTGCCATACTGGAAGATGCGGAAACCTTATGGCTAAGAAATACGGGCAAAAGATCCTTCATTTCTTTTGTCGGCCGTGTGCGGAATATCATTTGAAAACTCACGCGCACTATCGCGCAATGAAAAAACGCGCTGCTATACGCAAGAAGCAATCACTTTTGTAGCCCAAAATTGACCATCGCTTTTTTGATTATCGGAAGCTGGCTTGATTCGCTATCCACAATTCGATCGGCTTCGGCAATTCGCTCCGCGAAATATTCATCAAAATTTCCTTTATAGGACTTTTGGTTATCATCGATAAATCTCCTAACGGTGAAGGCTATTAGTCGATCTGTAAATTTTTGCCCGCACTTAGAGCGAATTTCCCATAATGCCTGCAATTCCGGTTGAGGGGCGGTCGGATTTGACTGAATTCCCCAATAGCTATCACTAAAATACTGTCCGAAAATGTTCCAGGCTGGCATGTTAGTACCGACAATGGGCGTAATTGTCCGAAATATCTCATCAAGAGTTTCAAACGTTTTGGTTTTGGATATTGATGTATTCAACAATCTCATTGTGACCCATGTGGAATATGCCTGCGTAGCAGCGGACTGACTATCGATTTCATCAGCTTTAATTGTGACTGTATCGTAATAGGTAGGGCCATCTAATTGCCCGCCAGCTCCACTTCCTTGCTTGGATGTAATCTCAATGGGTGGTTGCCCCGGTGGGAGTGGAAGATCTATCTTTTTTAAATATGCGGCGAAAGCAGTTAAGTCGTTTTGGATTCGTGCCTGTCGTTTAGGTGTTAAAACTTCCGATTGTTTGAAAAGAAATTCTATTGGCTCTAATTTTTCAAGCGTAGTAAATACTGTCCAGCGATAAATACCCAAGCCTAACAGGCCAGTAATTAGAAATACGAATATTTGGATCACGGCCTGACCTCTAGAAGCTCTAATTTGAACTGCATAGTGCTTTAAAGTCCATCCCGTTAACGAAAGCATCAACAATATCCATGCTGCCGGAACGATGAAACGTTTCAAATCCTGCGGAATCGGACTAAATGTCAAGATGAGCGCTAAGGCAACATTGCCCATTACCGCCCACCCCGCTCTAGACACTTCGCATCCAATATGAGAGCGCAATAATCATGACGAGAAGCATAGAATGGCATCCCGCTTGGTGTCAAGTAGCAGATACACCCCCTAACTTAGGAGGGGAATCCGCTTCGCTGTCCGCGAGCCGGTCCTACGCCTTCGCGTTCATTCCCTTTTCAATCTTCGCCCAGGCATCCCGCAGCGTCACCGTTCGATTGAACACGAGCTTCCCATCCTTCGAGTCCGGGTCCACACAGAAATAGCCCTGCCGTTCAAACTGGAACCGATCGCCGGGCTTCGCCGCCGCGAGGCTTTGCTCGACCTGGCACTCCGTCAGCACTTCCAGGGAATTCGGATTGATCGCCGCCGCAAACGCCGCGTCGTCACTATCGCTCGGGCGCTCCTCGGTAAACAGCCGATCGTACAACCGCACTTCCGCCGACACCGCATGCGCCGCCGACACCCAGTGCATGGTCGCTTTCGGAGACCGCCCGTCGGGCGAGTCTCCCCCGCGCGTCGCCGGATCGTATGAACAGCGCAGCTCCACAATCTTTCCGCCCGCATCCTTCACCACACTCGTGCACGTGATGAAGTAGGCGTATCGCAGCCTCACTTCGCGCCCCGGCGAAAGCCGGAAAAACTTTTTCGGCGGATCTTCCTTGAAGTCGTCCTGCTCGATGTACAGCACTCGCGAGAACGGAACTTTCCGCGTGCCGCTTTCGGGGTCCGCCGGATTGTTCACGGCAACCAGATCTTCCGTCTGACCTTCCGGATAGTTCTCGATCACCACTCGCAACGGATTCAACACTCCCATCACACGAGCGGCTCGCCGGTTCAGGTCTTCCCGCACGGAGTGCTCAAGCATCGCCATATCCACCACGATATCGTTGCGACGCTTGCCCACGCCGGCCGTGCGGCAGAAATTGCGGATCGCTTCCGGTGTGTACCCGCGCCGCCGGCAGGCAGTCAGCGTGGGCATGCGGGGATCGTCCCATCCGCGGACGGTTCCGTTAGCAACCAGCATCGCCAGCTTCCGCTTGCTGGTGATGGTGTAACTCAGATTCAGGCGTCCAAACTCAATCTGCACCGGACGCGACGGAAGTATCAGCTGATCGAGTACCCAGTCGTACAGCGGGCGATGATCTTCGTATTCGAGACTGCACATGGAATGCGTCACGCATTCGAGCGCGTCGGAAATCGGATGCGCGAAATCGTACATCGGATAGATGCACCACTTGTCGCCCGCTCGGTAATGCGAAATCTTTTTGATGCGATACAACGCGGGATCGCGCAGGTTGATGTTGCCCGAAGCCATGTCGATCTTCGCGCGCAGGATTCTCTGCCCTTCGTCGAAAACTCCGGCGCGCATTCGCGCGAACAGATCCAGGTTTTCGGCAACGGAGCGGTCGCGGAATGGGCTGTTGCGGCCTGGTTCGGTCAGGGTGCCGCGGTATTCGCGAATCTGGTCGGCAGTAAGGTCGTCGACATAGGCTTTGCCGTCTTTGATGAGCTGGACGGCGCATTCGTAGAGCTTTTCAAAGTAATCGGACGCGTAGAAGAGTCCGTCGCCCCATTCGAAACCGAGCCACCGGATGTCCCGCATGATGTTCTCTTCGAACTCCACGGTCTCCTTGATCGGATTGGTGTCGTCGAAGCGAAGATTGCATTTCCCGTTGTTTTCGGCGGCGATTTCGAAATCCAGGCAAAGGGCCTTGGCATGACCGAGATGGAGATAACCGTTTGGCTCCGGGGGAAACCGCGTATGGACGCGTCCGCCATTTTTGTTGGCTTTCAGGTCTTCGGCAACGCGGGTGCGGATGAAATCGAGAGAGGACGGCGCATCATTCTCTTCACTCATAAGTTAAGGTTCAGAATTTTAGCATAGACTCCGACCGACTCCTGCGCCGGAGGAACACCCCGATGGATGTGAAACCAACACGCGCGTGGCGGCATCGTCGGCGGGGCGGGTGGTATAGTCCCGAGGTTGTGTCAGGAAGGCATTTCGGGGGAATCCTTCTCCCTCAGGGAGAAGGTGGCGCGAAGCGCCGGATGAGGGAATCCGGGTTTGGCCAACACCGATTCCCTCACCCGCCGCCCATCTATCGATGGGCGGCACCCTCTCCCTAAGGGAGAGGGATTCGCGAAAACAGCCCCCAATCCCTAATTGCGACTCCATCAATGTACCTACCTTAAAAGAGGGTTTTTTCCCGATACAACTCACCTGTTTGCCGTATGGCCATCGGCGAGACCGTCGAGTTAACCTGCGCATTCGCATCGTCCGCAATCCGCGGATGTCCGGAAACCCAAAAGAGAATCCCCTGAACCATGAATAGCGCCGTCTGGCTTTCAAAATTTCGCACCGAAGGTGACCGTGTGAAAGCGGGGGGAAACACCGTGATCGTTTCCAGCCATGTTCCCCTCTCCTTCGATGTGGACCGTTCGTCGCCGCCCTACCTGCGTCCGGGCAAAGTCGGGTTGGCTCAAACTCTGGATTCCGTCCTGAGATTCACGGGAGGAACATGGGTCGGATGCCTGCCCAATGAAGACACGGCGGCGTTGGTGGAAGCCGCAAAGGAGTGGCGCACAATCCGTGGCTACTCCATCGCACCGGTCTTTCTCGAGAGCGAAGAGAAGAGCGATTATCAGGGATTTTCCAACGCGGTCATGTGGCCGCTGTTTCACAGCCTGGCCGCATACCGCAAATTGGCGACGGATTGCTGGAGCGGTTACTGCAAGGTCAACGGCAAGATTGCGGCGGCGGTGCAGATCGTGAGCCGGCCGGAAGATTTCGTTTGGGTTCACGACTACCAGTTGATGATGGTCGCGAGCCTTCTGCGCGCCAACGGCTGGCGCCGCCGGATCGGCTATTTTCACCACATCCCATTCCCGCGTCCATCCGTTCTCGAGAAGCTGCCGTGGCGGGTTGAACTGCTTCATGCGTTGCTGCAGTTCGATCTGATCGGGTTTCAAACCGACGGCGATCGCCGCAACTTCATCGCCTCACTCCAGGAGTTTCTTCCGCTTCCAGGCCCCGTCGAGGCTGGCGGCAAGTACGTTTTGCGGGTTTTGGATCGTGCGGTCAAGGTGGGGACGTATCCGGTTGGCATTGACTGTGAAGCTCTCTCCACCGAAGCTTCAACGCCTGCTGTCCTTGCCGCAACGGAAGGCATCAAGAAACAACTGTGTGGTACGCGGATCGTACTCAGCGTGGATCCGCTCCAGGTGACGATGGGGATATGTGAACGTCTCATGGCCTATCAGAGGCTGCTGGAATGCCGCCCGGAACTGCGGGGCTGCGTCACGATGCTGCAGATCGTGATTCCGTCCAGCGAAAGGAATTCGGAACTCGATGAACTGAAGCTGGAGATCGAAGACGTCGTCGACAAGATCAACGGGAAATTCGGAAACCCCGACTGGACACCCGTCCATTACTACCAACAGAGACTCGCGCAGTCGCAATTGATCGCATTCTACCGCGCCGCCGATGTCGCCGTGATTACGCCGCTGAGAGACGGCATGAACCTTGTCGCCAAGGAATTCTGCGCCAGCCGCTGCGACGAGCGCGGCGTGTTGATTCTCAGCGAATTCGCCGGTGCGGCCGAAGAGCTGAAGGCCGGGGCTCTGCTCGTCAATCCTTACGATATCGACCGCGTGGCCAGGTTGATTGACCGCGCGCTTCAAATGAATGAATCCGAGCAGCAGGAACGCATGTCTGCGCTTCGGTCACACGTTCAAAGACACAATGTCTTCCACTGGTCGCGCTCGTTTCAGGCCGACGCCGCGCTGCTCGCTCTGCCTTCATGGTTCCGAAACAGACCGATGGAGAGCGCACATGAGAAGAACCGCAGGTCGCCGAATGGATTGTAGGCCGGGACAATCCGGGGAGTCCGCTGCGGAGGTACGGACTCCCCTTCTTGTCTTGAGAACGGGCCAGGCGGGACGCTTTCAGACCCGTTTGGAGCCACGATAGTTGCACGCGAGGATTCACGCCATACTGTCGACAGGTGAGAAACTCGTGGAAATGTCTGTAGTTTTTTGACCTGCGATGGTCTCTCCCGCACCGCGAAGCCTTCCGAAAATTCCTGCAAATGTTATATTCCTTGCCATCGAAGGGAGCCAAACATGAATTCTCGATCCACATTGTTTGCCCTCATCATCGGCTTTGGGATTCTGATCGCGTTGATTGCCGGCCTGGCTCTGGGTGCGATTCGGAAAGAGGGCGCGATGTATCAGGAAGTGCAGGTGGCGCAGGATTCCTATCTGCGCGCCGAAGCTTTACGCCGTGGCATTGCAACCGATACTTATCTTGCCGATATTCTGGTGCGCGACTATCTGCTTGACCCCTCGCTCGATAACGCCCCGCGACACCGTCAGGAGCTGGTTGCAGCGCGCGAATCTCTTCAGGGCCGCATGGCGGAGTTGTCGAGCCTGCTGCGCGAAGGCGATAACCCGGCGTTGATTCAATTGAAATCCGAGGTGGAGGCGTATTGGAACTCACTCGATCCCATCCTGGAATGGGATGCGAAAGAGAAGAGCGAACGCAGCTGGGTGTTCCTGGCGCGCAACGTGCTTCCTCGACGCGAGGGTGTCGTGAACCTTGCCAGAGAACTGCTGACGATGAACAACGAGAATCTGGCAAAAGAGCGCCTGCGTTTGCAGGCCAGCCAGAGCGGTCTCCGCACGTTCCTTCTCCAGATGATGGCCATCGCTCTCGGTCTTGGAATCGTTGTCGCATTGCTCACCATCCATCGCGTCGGAGCGATGGAGAGCCGGCACGCGGCACAGCGGCGGGAGATCGAGGAAACGCAGAACAATCTCCGGCGCCTTTCCCAGCGCCTTGTCCAGGTTCAGGAGGGAGAACGCAAGGTTCTCTCCCGTGAGTTGCACGATGAGGTGGGCCAGATGCTGACTGCACTCGGCATCGAACTGGGCAACTTGGGGAACCTGCGCGAAATCGACGGCGACGCATTCCGCACGCGTATGGAAGACGCCAAGCGGTTGAATTCCGAAACCATGCGCGCGATACGCGATCTGGCCATGGGATTGCGGCCATCCATGCTCGATGACCTCGGACTCGAAGCCGCGCTGGAGTGGCAGGGACGGGAGTTCTCCAGACGCACCGGAGTGCCGGCAAACGTCGATGTCAATGGCGCGCTCGATCATTTGTCGGATGCGCAGCGGACCTGCATCTATCGCGTCGTTCAGGAAGCTCTCACCAATTGCGCCCGCCATGCGAACGCGAGCAATGTGTTCGTTTCGGTATCGGCCCGCGAGGACGGAGTGGATGTTCAGGTGCGCGATGACGGGGACGGATTTCAACCGGAAATCCCGGTGCCCCGCGGTCTGGGTCTCATCGGAATTCAGGAACGTGTTCAGGCTTTGGATGGCAACGTCGACATTGCTTCGAAGCCGAAAGGTGGAACGACGATCAAGGTGCAGATTCCGGTCGGTGTGCCCGCATGAATAAAGTCCGGATTCTCATCGCCGACGATCACGGCATTGTCCGAAAAGGGCTGCGGCTCCAGCTGGAATTGAACAGCAATTTTGAAGTCGTCGGCGAGGCTACGGATGGTCGCGCGGCGGCCCAGATGGCGGAGGCACTGTCGCCGGACATCGTCATTATGGATATCGCCATGCCGAACCTCAGCGGTATCCATGCGACGACCCAGATCGTGAAGAAGAATCCTCAAACCGGCGTCATCATCCTGAGCATGCACTCCGATGAAACCTACATTACCCGGGCTCTGGCCGCTGGCGCTCGCGGATATCTATTGAAGGACAATGCGGAGGTCGATCTGTTCCGCGCGGTCCAGGTCGTGGCCCAGGGCAAACCGTTCTTCAGTCCGGCCATCGCCAAGACCCTGCTGGAAGACTACATGCGGCACATGCAACAGCGCGGGCTCGAGGACTCCTACGATCTTCTCACCGCTCGCGAAAAGGAAATCCTGCAGTTGCTGGCTGAAGGGAAATCGAACAAGGAAGTGGCTTCCATGCTGACCCTCAGCACCAATACCGTGGAGACTCACCGGACGCGGATCATGCAGAAGCTGGATCTTCACAGCAGCGCGGAAATTGTGTTGTACGCCGTTCGCAAGAGAATCATCTCCTGACGGTCGGGCTACGCCGTTACCGGCTGGCGCTGCTTGATTGCCGGATCGACGACTCCCGCCACCTGATGCACCAGGGCATTGCGGTCCGAGGGCGGAAGCGACGAATTGAACGCCTTCTCCAGAGACTTCAGCACGCCGCGCCGCGGCATGTTGTTCAGGAAGATATTTCCCGCATACACCATATTGGGATCGCCGAATTTCGGGCTCTTCAAAGGAACGCTCTTCATCGCCGGAGCTTCGTCGGCCCATGCGAGCAGCCGGATTCCGGGACGCATGTCTTCAATCACGCTGCACACCGCCTGTAGAGCCGGTGGCGCCTGGCCCACGGCGAATACACGCCGCACGAGCATTTCGGCCAGAGACAGGAATCGGAGCACGCCTTCCGGCGTGTGGTGCAGCAGCGAGAGACGATGCGACGACGCAGTCGCCAGCAGAATGTCGTCGATGGCATCGCGATCCGCCGGCATGTGCGACGACGTCCATCCCATCAGCTGCGACACGCGTTTCTTGTAGTCGCGGAGCGCGCGCTTGTCTGCGGAGCTTCCTTCCAGCACATCGCGGAATCTCGCCTTGCCCAGCGCCACACCGCACAGATCGCGGAACGCCACTTCGCGCGCCAGAACCGCATTGGCCGTGGCTCCCGGAGCAATGACGGCGTCGCCGACAAATGCTTTCACGGATTCGTTGGCGAGCAGTCCCGTCTCACGGATGGTTTTTTCGATCGTCGCGTGGGTGCCTTCCACGCGCCCCGGCGCGGCAGGCAGCTGCAATCGTATCGGGCACATGAAGTGCGGCGCGACGGCGAGCGCATGTCCGATCCGGTAAAAGTCGTTGAACGGAAACAGCAGGCAGACGCCGGGTTTTTTCTCGCGGCCGTGCGTCACTTCGATCTGGCACAGGTTGTCGTCGCGAAGGAAGAAGCAGCGGCCCATCGGAGTGGCGCAGGTGACCACGTCGCCTTCGCGTTCCTGAACCATGCCGCCGAACTGGGGATAGTTTTTGAAGATGAAATTCATTTCGCGCTTCATGCTGCCGGCAAAGCCCTGACCGCGGCAGCACAATGCGGTGCACTCGGGACAGGCGTGGTGAAGGACTCCATCGGGAAACGCAAAGAACAAATCGGGTGAATCGGATAGTGTCGTCATGAACCAAACAAGGTATCACGAATGCGACAGTCCGGGAGTGGAGGAGAACGGGAATCCAGCTTACAGAATTGTTGAAGCGGCCCGGACAGTGCACCGGACACTGGGACCGGGTTTTCTGGAGAGCATTTACGGGAGGGCTCTGGTTGCGGAGCTGAGGAATCGGGGCATTCCCATCGAGCGCGAGAAACAGATCAAGATCTGGTATGGAGCGCAGCTGGTCGGGAAGCACCGGCTCGATCTGGTCGTCGAAGCGAGTGTGATTGTGGAATTGAAGGCAAACCGCGGGATCGTGGCGGCGCACGCGGCGCAATTGCGGTCGTACCTGCAGGCGACCGGGCATCCGTACGGACTGATCCTCAATTTCGGAATGCCGGAGCTGGAGTGGGAGTTGATTCAACTGCAGCGCTGAATGTCGGGGAAAACCCGGACTATTGTTCTGAAGATCGCGCGGACAATAAGGTGCGAATAAACTGGGGACAGGCACCGTCCCCACTTTATTCGTCAATGTTAAGGCTGTTGCCCGTCTCCGGAATTCCCTGTAGAGTTTCCCTCTTGAGAGGAGCTTATGACGTATAAAACGTGGCTTTGCGCGCTGTCCTTGTTTGGAACCCTGGCGTTGTCTGCCTGCAATGCGAAATCTTCCAATGAAATCGTCATTGGAGAATACGGATCTCTGACCGGAAAGGACGCGACATTCGGCATCTCCACTCAGAATGGCATCGCGATGGCCGTCGATGCCGTCAACAAGTCCGGAGGATTGCTGGGCAAGCAGGTCCGCGTCATCGTCGAAGACGATCAAGGCCAGTCCGAACAGGCACTGACGGTCGTCGCGAAACTGATCACGAAGGACCAGGTTGTTGCCGTTCTGGGAGAAGTGGCGTCAACCAATAGTCTGACAGCTGCACCTTTCGCCCAAAAGAGTGGTATCCCGATGATCAGTCCTTCCTCCACGAACGTCGCCGTCACTCAAACCGGAGACTATATTTCCCGGGTTTGTTTCATCGATCCATTTCAGGGTATGGTCATGGCCAAATTCGCGACGAATACGTTGAAGCTTAAGAACGTCGCCATCCTTCGCGACCTGAAGAGCGCCTACTCGGTCGGACTTGCCGATGCTTTCATCGAGAATTTCAAGAAGCTGGGAGGAACCATCGCGACGGATCAAAGTTATTCCGGAGGCGACCCGGATTTCAGCGCACAACTCACATCGATTAAGTCGAAAAATCCGGACGGTGTTTTTGTTCCAGGCTATTACTCCGAAGTGGGACTGATTGCACGCCAGGCCAGGAAGCTTGGACTCAAGGTTCCATTGATGGGAGGAGACGGTTGGGATTCTCCAAAACTTCAGGAGATCGGCGGAGACGCCCTGAACGGCTCGTTCTTCTCGAATCACTACGCCGCCGATGACCCAAACCCCGTCATTCAAACCTTCGTGTCTGAGTATCGAACGCGATTCAGCCAGACCCCGGACGGCCTTGCCGCTCTGGGCTTCGATGCCGCGAACGTCCTCTTCGATGCAATCCGCAAAAGCAATTCCACCGAAGGACCCAAGCTCCGCGATGCGATCAATCAAACAAAAGACCATCCGGGAGTGACCGGCAAGATTACGATCAATAAAGATCGCAACGCCGACAAGCCTGCCGTAGTTCTCGAGATCAAGGGCGGCAAGTTCGTCTACCGCGAGACCATCACCCCCTAGTGCGGATCGATCGCGCGCGCCCATGGGTACATTTTTTCAACAAATCATCAACGGAATCGCCCAGGGTAGCGCATATGCATTGATTGCCCTGGGCTACACGATGGTCTACGGAGTCCTGCGGCTGATCAACTTTGCCCACAGCGATGTGTACATGTTCGGCGCGTTCATGGGCTATTACGCGGCGAAGAATCCCTGGATCCGTTCGACGTTTGGCGAGTCCCTGACCGCCGCCGCTGTGGTGATGTTGGTTGCGATGGCGCTGGCTGGTGGCCTTGGCATCCTGATCGAGCGCTTCGCCTATCGTCCCGGCCGCAGCGAGACTCGATTCACTCTGGCTTTCTGGCTGGGGATTCTTGGAGCCGGTGCCGGCCAGCTGATGCACCCCGGCTTCCTCGCCCTCACGCTCGGCGCGATTGTCGGCATTGCAATCGGGGTTATCGGGGAAATTGCGGGCCTGCGTCCGGTGAAGCAGGAGTCGCGTCTGGCATTGTTGATCATCGCGATTGGGGTTTCGCTGTTTCTGGAAAACGGCGGACAGGTTGCGTTTGGCGCCGACCCGAAATTTTTTCCTGAGATCATTCACACCGCGCAGTGGACCGTGGGCTCGCTGAAAGTCGACAGCCAGCAGGTGATCGTGCTCGTCGTCTCCATTATTCTCATGGTTCTGCTCAATCTGCTGGTGCACTACACCCGGACCGGGAAGGCCATGCGTGCGGTTTCCTACAATCTGGATGCGGCGAAGCTGATGGGAATCAACACGGATCGAATCATTGCGTTGACGTTTGCCGTGGGTTCGGCGCTGGCCGCTGCCGGCGGAATCCTGGTGACTCTGCTGTATCCCAAGATCGAACCGTTGATGGGTGTGATGCCGGGCCTGAAAGCCTTTGCCGCCGCGGTTCTCGGCGGAATCGGCAATATGACCGGGGCGATGCTGGGCGGCCTGATTCTTGGTATTGCCGAAGTCATGGCCGTGGGCTACGGTCAGTCGACATACCGCGATGCCATCGCGTTCATCATTCTGGTTCTGATTCTGCTGGTGAAGCCGGACGGCATCATGGGCAAGGGGCCGACTGAAAAAGTATGAAGAAAGCGATCTTCTGGGTCGTCGCGCTGGCCGTTCTGGCACTGCTGCAGGCGGGACTCGAGGGAACCATCGGCGCCTACTACTACCAGATCGTCATCTACGTCGGCATCAACATCATTCTTGCCGTCAGTCTGAATCTCATCAACGGAACCACGGGGCAGTTCTCGATTGGGCACGCGGGGTTCTATGCGGTGGGTGCGTACACTTCGGCGTCGCTGCTCTACTACGGTCAGTCGATGCTTCGCGGATGGCTATCGTTTCTGCCTCACGCCGCGCAGGATGTCGTGCTGCTGCTGATCGGACTGTCGGCCGCCGCTCTCGCTGCCGGATTTGCCGGACTGCTGGTGGGGATTCCGTCGCTGCGATTGAGGGGGGACTACCTTGCCATCGTAACGCTGGGGTTTGGCGAAATCATCCGCGTGCTCATATTGAACATCAATGCGGTCGGCGCGGCGCGGGGATTCCTGGGGATTCCGGAATTTAGCAATTTCTTCTGGGTGTACTTGTTCGCATTGATCACGGTCGTTGTCGTTTACAACCTGGTGAATTCCAGCTATGGCCGCGCGTTCATTTCGATTCGCGATGACGAGATCGCCGCCGAGGCGATGGGAGTCGATACGACGCGGTTCAAGGTGCTGTCGTTTGTGATCAGTTCGATGTTCGCCGGGATCGCCGGCGGCTTGTTCGCGCACTTCACGGCGTTCCTGAGTCCGAATACGTTTCAATTCACGACGTCGTTTTATCTGATCATCATGATTGTGGTTGGCGGGATGGGCAGCATCGAAGGCGCGATCCTCGGAGCGATTCTGATCACCGTCATCCTCGAAGTGTTCCGCGAATTCGGAGCCTTCCGCTTCGTGAATTTCGCGGTGCTGCTGGTGCTGATCATGCTCTATCGGCCGCAGGGAATTGTCGGGAACTGGTCGGTGTTTAAGAGACGCGGGGCATTCTGAATATACCCATCCTGAATATCCGGAAATGCACCAAGCGATTCGGCGGGCTTGTTGCCGTGAAGGACCTGACCATGTCGCTGAACCCGGGAGATCTTTACGGGTTGATCGGGCCGAACGGAGCGGGGAAGACGACCGTGTTCAATCTGATCACTGGAGTCTACACGCCGGACGAAGGATCGATTGAACTGGATGGGCGGGCGATTCAAGGCCGCAAGCCTTCCGCCATTGCGAAGCAGGGCATGTCGCGGACGTTTCAAAACATCCGGCTCTTCAAGAGCATGACGGTGCTGGAGAATGTCCAGACGTCGAGTCACGTCCACAAGAAGCAGGGCATGTTCGATGCGATCATGCGGACTCGCTCATTGAAGGCCGAAGAAGGCGAGATTCGCCAGTCGGGTCTGGAACTGCTGAAGATCTTTGGCCTCGACAAGCGCGCGCACGAGCTGGCCAGCAACCTTCCCTATGGTTCGCAGCGCCGGCTCGAGATCGCGCGGGCGCTGGCGACAAAGCCGAAGGTGCTGCTGCTCGATGAGCCGGCTGCCGGAATGAACCCCCAGGAAGCCGTGGATCTCATGCACCTGATCCAGTTCTGCCGCGACAAGTTTCAGTTAACGATTCTTCTGGTGGAACACAACATGAAGGTGGTCATGGGCGTCTGCGAGAAGATTCAGGTGATCGACTACGGCGAGACGATCGCGTTGGGAAGTCCGAAGGAAATTCGCGACGATCCCAAGGTGATCGAAGCGTATCTCGGAGGCGCCTGAGTTCATGATGCTGGAGCTGAAGAATGTTTCGAGCGGATATGGTGCCATCGAGGCATTGAAGTCCATTCATCTGCGGATCGACAAGGGCGAGATCGTCACATTGATCGGCGCCAACGGCGCGGGAAAGTCGACGACGTTGCGGAACATCACGGGGCTTGTGCCGCTGACTTCGGGCGACGTGTTATTCGAAGGGCGATCGCTGAAGGGCGTGCTCACGCACCAGATTACGGGAATGGGAATCTCGATGGTGCCGGAGGGCCGGGCCATCTTTGCGAATCTTTCCGTGATGGAGAATCTGGAAATGGGTGCCTACCTGCAAACGGACAAGGCGCAGAATGCGCACGAGCTGGAGCGGGTCTTTACGTTGTTTCCGCGATTGAAGGAGCGGCGCAAGCAGGCCGGAGGAACTCTCAGTGGCGGTGAGCAGCAGATGCTGGCCATTGGCCGCGCGCTGATGGCGCGCCCTCGCCTGTTGTTGCTGGATGAGCCGTCGCTTGGGCTGGCGCCGCTGTTGGTCCATACGATTTTTGGAGCCATCGATGCCATCAATAAGGAAGGCACGACGATTCTGCTCGTGGAGCAGAACGCGAACGCGGCATTGAAACATTCGCATCGCGCCTATGTTCTCGAGACCGGATCGATCGTGATGGAGGGTCCCTCATCGCAGGTCGCCTCGGACCCCCGCGTGAAAGAAGCCTACCTCGGCGAATGAGCGGGGAATTTCGGGGAAAGGGGGAGTTCCAGGGACAGGCACCGTAATCGCAAAGTCCGTATCGTATTTGCGATAACCGGTGGCGATTACGGTGCCTGTCCCTGGAACTCCCCCTTTCCCCGAAATTCCCGTCTCTTCCCTTTTCGGCTTCTCACGTGCACTCACCCCATCGATGCGCGTGCTGCAGCTCCAATCCGGACATGCCTGGACAGCGGCGCCGGGCTGCCGCATTCTCCTGATCGATGCCGGCGCCGTTCGCTTCGATTACCCAGCGGATTGGGTAGTCCGCTCCACGCCGAAGTACGTGTTTGTCATCGACCGTCATCCTCCGGACGACACCTGCCTGCTCGCGATATCGTGGCGCCGCATTCCAATTCGCGCGCTGGCATTGTCGACCGCGGCACTGCTGGACCGTCTCGCGCCGCTGGAAACCCGCCCGCCGGATTCGCGCGGCGAAACCACGCGGGTTCTTCGCCCACCGCTGGAAGCCGCATGGACCGAGACCCGCTTTGTCGAACCGCTCTACGGCGACGAGGTGTGTACCCGCATGTGCGTGGCCCGCGCGGACTGCACGCAGGCCGTTCTTCTTTTCGACTATCGCCCCGGCAGCGAAGGGATGGTCGACCGCGTCTGGAAGACTCTTCTGGATACCTTGGTCGTCGGCGAGTACATTGAAGATCCCACGACCGGCCGGAAGCACGCCCGGCGCGGATAGCGCGGTGCAGTCGTGGTGCGCTATCCTGTCGGTAAAATGATCGTTACTTTGATGATCTTTTGGCCTGAAGACCGTCTCTAGTCCGATGAAACGCAAGGTTGCCGGAATGTTCCAATTCAAAATAACGCTGCAGGATGTGAAGCCCGCCGTGTGGCGCCGCATTCAAACGCCGACGGGCTACTCGTTCTGGGATTTGCACGTGGCGATCCAGGACGTCATGGGATGGCGCGACGCGCATCTGCACGAGTTCCGGGTTGCGGAACCGAAGACCGGCGAGATGGTGGCGATTGGAATTCCCGATGACGGGGATTTCGGCGATGAGCATGAAGTGGCGCAGAGCTGGGAACGATCCATCGCGGATTACTTTTCGATGGAGAATCCGTCCGGAAGCTACGTGTACGACTTCGGCGACGACTGGAATCACGAAATCATTCTTGAAGAAGCGGCGACCGGCGATCGCAGCGTGAAATCTCCCGTGTTTGTGGACGGCAAAGGGACATGCCCTCCGGAAGATTGCGGCGGCCCGTTTGGTTATGCGGAATTTCTTCGCGCGATCAAGAAGCCGGGGAGCCCGCGCGGCAGCGAGCTGCTGGAGTGGGTGGGAGGCGCGTTCGATCCGAATGCGTTTGACGGGAGCAAGGTGGAGTTCGACGATCCGATGGGCCGCTGGAACTGGTCGTTTCGTGACAGCGTTCTTCTGGAAAATGAGCTGCGCTCGGTGATGGCGGTTCCGCGCAAATGCGATCGCCAGGGGCGCGTTCCGTACCGCATACCGCGCACCGAGCACCACATGATTCTGAATCACGCCACGGGGCTCGATGATGCGATTCTCGAGCAGATCAACAAAGCCATCGTCGAGAATGAAGAAGTAATCCTGAAGCTCGACGACGATGAGCTCAAAGCGTTGAGTCAGTTTTTAGCGTCTGTTGAGAAGAAAGCGAAACGTGTATTGGACCGCCGGATCTTCGGCGCGCTGCGCGAGCACTTCCTGCAGATCGATCTGATGCTTCGCGGAGTCTGAGTAGGTTCCCACTAATTAGTCGCGACAATTGCGACTTCATTTGTCGCGAAATCCGTGACCAGCCGATGGCGGAACATCCCATAGCCGTCAGTTCATTTGGACGGTCCATTGCACATCAATTCCGGCGATGGAGCTGGAAGATGATGCGCGTCTTGTTGCATGGTTGTTGTCGGGAGACACGTGCGCGCTGGATCAGTTTGTGCGGGCGTATCGTCGATTCATTATTTCGATTCTGAGTCGTCAGCAGGGCTTTTGTCATGAAGATGTGGAAGAACTCTATCAGCGATTCCTGCTGCACATTTGGGAGGACAACTATCGACGGCTGCGCCCATGGAGTGGAACACGAAGCCTTCGCGCATATCTGGGAGCGGTCGTGCGAAACCTGGCGCGCGATTATCGACGGGAGCGGCGCCACAGTCCGGGTGAGATTTCGAATTGGCAGCGTGTTGAGGGATGTCGCCTTGAAGAGGGCGTTGAATTGGATCGCCGCAGAATTCTGCAACACGCGTTGGCCAAGCTGTCGGAACGCGAGCAGGATTTGATTTATCGGCGGTATTACCTGGAAGAGAGCTATCGCGAGATTGCTCAAGCCCGTGGCATGACGGTCAATCATGTCGGAGTCGCTTTGCTGCGGGCGGAATCCCACCTGAAAGCCATTCTCCAAAAACATCACACCGATCTGTAAGAACGGGCGGTCTCGATTCGTCTTGTGAAACATGACGAGGAGCAACCGATGAATATCTTACGCCGAGCGTTATTCCTGCTATTTCTGCTGGTGATGCTGGGCTTTGTGTTTCCGGCTACGGCCGTGGCACAGCCTCCGTCGTGGCTGGATGTTTCTCCCGGAGCGGTCTATCAGGCGCCGGGATCTCCCTCTTGTTACACAATCACCGTTGGCGATGGCGCCTACATGACGATCGACCTGCAATACAGCTACGAGGGTGGATACCCGCAGGAATTCATTGGCTGGCCAACGTTGGATGCGAACGGGCAGGCGGTGGTCTGTGTCGATGGGGCCACGCCGGCCGGGCAGTATGTATTCATGGGAGTTCGGAACACCTACGAGCCCTATTGGGGTTGGACTCCGGCTTATGCGGGGCTCGTCGTTTACCCGCCTCCGCCACCACCTCCGATGATTTATAGCCTGGGTTCCGGCTGCGACAACTGGGACTGTGTCTGGATTACGGGAACAAACTTTCATCCCGATTCCCGCGTATTGATTGTCTCGCCCGACTCGACTTCAGCCCAATGGCTCTGGGGACCTGGTTATGAATACACGCCCCACTTCGATTTGGCCCCGGATGGTTCGTTGATTACGTTCCAAGTCACCGATCCTACATTGCGGAATCGCTTCGGGACGGACGGACTCTGGTTGTTCGTGTGGAACGGAGACGAAAACACGTCCGACTGGCGGTACGTGCAGTCTCCGCCGCCATCAATCGGCTACGGCGATGCAGGATGCGACGATCTGTATTGCATCCAGTTGTCAGGGGCATTTCCTCTCAATGCGTGGGTAGATTTCAGACCCCATGGCCAACCCGACGTTATTCCCAACTCGTATTCGGATCTGATCGTGAATTCGACATCGCTCTCTCTGCGATTGAATCCGAGCGTCCATTACATCTATGACACGGTTGGGCTGGACGCATGGGTCGTTAACGGACTGTTTCCTAATTGGTCGGCTGGATACTACCTGCCGCCGCAAAACCGGGCGATTCATGGCTACATTGACGGCATTTCCGTCTCCGGCTACCAGTACTATCTCAATGGTTGGGCCTGCGCGATCACGTATGCGGGAAGTATCGATGTGCACGTGTACGTTGGCGGACCGGCTGGAGGAGGCGGAACGTTTGCATTCTCCGGAACCGCCAATATCGCCAGCGAACCCAATATCTCGACGGACTGCCATTCGACGGGCTCGCACTTCCGCTTTTCGGTTCCGATTCCCCATTCGGTCACGCAGCAATACGGCGGCCAGCCGATATACGTGCACGGCATATCGCCGTTCGGTTTGGGGAATCTGACGATCGACAATTCCGGTGTACTCACGATTCCCGCAGTGGATCGATCCATTACGGGATGGATTTCCGGCTACGTGGTGGAGAACAACCAGTACGTCCTCAAAGGCTGGGCCTGCGCGAAAACCTATCCGGGAAGCATCGACGTGCATCTATACGCCGGAGGACCCTACGGAACTGGAACGTTTGTCACATCAACGACAGCGAACCTAGCCAGCATCGATGATCCCAACATTGCCGCACTGTGCAAGTCAAACGGCACCGACTATCGGTTCTCCATGCCACTAACATTGGCCATGCGGCAGCAGTACGGTGGCCAGCCGTTATTTGTCCACGGAATCTCTCCATTCGGGTTGGCGAATTCGACCATTGGAAACTCCGGCAACATCAACATGCCTCCGCCGGTTGCGACCAGTTCCAGGGAATACATCTATCTCGGCGATCGCCTGTTGGCGGTCGACACCACCAATCTGCCGTAAGAATTACAGAGGAGACGATCATGAGGATTCGAAAGCCAACGGCACATTACAAGAACTCGCTGGTGAGTCCGGTTTGGGTCACCCTTTCTGTAATCGCACTTTTGGCGGGAGCGGATGCTGCACCAGCACAGGTCACCGCGGCGCGGCAAGGCGACCCATTGGCGTCGGTGCCGAAAGGGCTTCCCAGTGTTATTCAACATCAGATGCAGGCATTGGGTGCCCGTATGCGAACCGCCGGAAAGGAAGAAACGGTCTTCGATGCGCAGTTCGTCGATGACGTCGGTCGCAGGAAACCGATTCATGTCGTGTATCAGATATCCGGGATGATTCGCATCGAAGGCATCCATGACAAGACAGCGTTGGCCTTCGATGGAGATTTCACGCACGGCGTCGCGGATCGGACGGATGAATCGATATTGGACACTTTCGTGATGGATACGCCGGAAGGGATGCTTTATTCCCTGCGAAAGGGCGCATCGATGGTGCTGCTGGGGCATGGCTTTGGTCCGGATGCTCGCGTCGCTCCAGATTACAAGGGACCTCGCTACGACATATACGTGGTGACGGCTCCCGACCGCACTCACCGAGCCGGCGCACTTCAATCCAGGCGCTTCTACTTCGATTCTTCGACCGGGCTGCTTGCGAGCACCCGCTATTCCGACTCCGCTGGGTTCAACGTCGAGACGCGCTTCTTGAATTGGGAACACGTCGATGGCTCCGCGTACCCCAGGACCGTCGAGCGATATGAAAACGGACGTTTGGTGTTTTCCATTACTGTTGCCTCGGTGGCGGGCCGATCGGCGCGGAACGCCGTAAACTTTCAATAGGAGTTCACTCCCTTGTTTAAATCATATCGAACCGCTTTGCTTCTCGGTCTGGTGATGACCCTCGGTGCTGTCTCCGCGTTTGGGCAGAATCCATACACCGTCGAGACCAGACCGCCTCGCGGCTTCATGCCGACGGCAGATCAGCTGACAAGTCCGGTCGACAGCATCGACCCGCTAAGTGGGAAGCTGCACCTGGATATCCCACTGGCTTCCTTGCCTCGCGGGCGAGCCGGTACGGGATTCGATCTCAACCTTGTGTACGACTCGAATCTCTACGATCTGGTGCCGGAAATCCTACAGCCTCCTGCAAACCTGAACACGGACCCGGAGGTTGCCTGGATATTGTCCAATTATTCAACCGGAGGGTGGCATTACAACATCGACAATCTTGTCCTGGATATTGAAGGGCACACCGGTGCTATCAACTACCCCCCGGATTGCACGGACGACACGCCCAAACGCGTATATCGGCTCCGCGTGCCAATGCTCGACGGCAGCCTGCATACGATGCAGCTCAGCGGATTTGGGGCGGCTGCGAACGATGGTTATTCCGGGGATGGTTTCTTTGGAATTTACCCTTTGACCGGCAGGGGCAATGCCTGCGCCGCCTTGCATAGTGAGTGGCCCTACCAACTGACCGGTTGGCTCACTTACTACTCTACCGATGGTAGCTATCTGAAGTTCGAGGTTTACGCAGACGGATCAGGTAACCCGGATACCGCTCCGTTCTATATTTATTTCCCCGATGGGCAGCGTGCGGCCGGGCACGGGTTCTATATCGAAGTCATGTATGACGCCAATGGTAACGGGATTCACTTCTCAGGGAGTTGCATCGATCCGCAATGCAACCAGATGTACAAGACAATCAGCGATGACTCGGGGCGTGAGATCAGAATTCTGATCAACTCGGAAGGTCTTCCATACGGTACCTGGCATGGGGATCGCACCGATTCCATCACGACAGCGGGACCAAACGGTGTGATGACCTCAACGGTCAATTGGATGGTACTGAGTCTCGGATACCAAAACAGCCGAACCTACAATTGGTCCAACGCATCGTGGGAGTATAACCATCCGTTCTTGCAAATGATGAGTGTGGTCAAGTACGTGCAACTTCCGTTAGCCGCGCCGGTACCATCCAATCAATCGCCGCCGGTCTGGAACAGTTACGAGTTTGGTTATGCGGATGACGCTGATGGTGGTTTCGGGAATGTGGATTCGGTCAGGACGCCAACAGGATCGCTTTTTCAATACCGGTATCTATTCGAAGGAGGAGTGCAATCCGCAGAGGCAATAGCAGGAGCCAATGGTGTTCGCGAGCGGAAGGTCACGCACGATGGGATCACGGATCTGGTGTGGACTTACAACGGTGGCCTCATCACAAATCCTGACGGAAGTGTGACGCGGTATTGGGCCGGACCAGGTCCCAGTTACCTCGATTCCGGAGTACACGGTAGTTTCCCAATTCGGGTCGTGTACCGAATTGACGAGCCAAACGGCAATGTCATCAAGCGCGTCTGGTCCCAGAATGTCGTCCCTGGAACGATTCCACCAACGGCCCAGCTTGTTCTGAATCCCTGGATTCGTCGTGAAACCAGGACAATTGGTGATGCATCCGGCAATCCCGCAATGACGCTTGTTACGGATCGGATGATTGATAAGAACGGCAATCTGCTCCAGACCACCGAATACGATTGGGTCAATTACAATCCCTCCGGTCCGGAAACAGGTACCGTGCCGCGGCGAACGACGCAATGGACATACCTTGCGAGCGTACCGGTCGCGTCGAGCACGAATTACAGTGCCTATGAGTACTGGAATCCACACTTTTATCCCCTCACACCGGGTTCACCACGAAGGCTGGACGCGGTGCGGAGAAAGGACATCGCCGACGGCTCTGGCAATCGAGCGGCAGTCACAGAATTTGTCTACGATGATCCGTTTCGCGCCGGCAATGTGATCTCGGAGCTGCGCTGGGACAGTGTGAAGTCGGCCTCCGCTCCCGCACCGGGTGCGCTCTCGACTTCCAACTCTCAAATATTGACGCGAGCTTATGATGGTTATGGAAACGTCACCGACTTTTACGAACCGGAAATTCGCACCCACGTCACCTATGACTCCACCGGCAGCGCACCGACTCGCGTGGATTACGCTCTGAACACCGCTCAGCAACGGTCCT
>Ga0209488_10000148_pt1 | contig 53370 bp, 46 predicted proteins | sample Rivendell_Oct201_8_FD_188349 | JGI IMG/M metagenome (GOLD analysis project Ga0209488, IMG submission 188349) | Vadose zone soil microbial communities from the Eel River Critical Zone Observatory, Northern California, USA -... | ecosystem: Environmental > Terrestrial > Soil > Vadose zone >...
CAGCAGGTTGAAGACGCGCTAGAACGACGCGCTAGATGCCACCTCCTCGCACGTGTGCCGAAGAATCAGGGCCACAGTGTCCTCAATGCTACGAATTTTCTGTAACTCCTCGTCATTTGCGCGGATCTTGAATGCTTTTTCAACATCAACAACTATCTCCAGGATCGCCAGCGAATCTAGGCCGAGATCATCGACAAAAGTAGCCGAGTCCTCGATGGTCTCCAATGGAACGCCCGTTATGCTGGCTATGATTTGCTTGACCTTGATAGTTATCGTCGCTGGTTCCATCAGCTCTCCTCAAGGACGGGCCGCCCCGTAGTGTTTTCGTACTATCGAATTAGACAGCCGCATGGGTTAATTTTGCGCGGTCAGCTAGGGCCTGCATCGCTTTGGAACCGAGGAGTTTGATGGGTCGTGAGAGGGGGTTAGGAGATGAGCCTATCCAAATATGTCGCTGCTGAGCGAATTGATGTCCTGAAGCATGGGTACATACGCTTTAGCCAATCAAGCGCGCTAAACGACCCAATTGAGGTTTCCCCTGTTTTCAGGGATGTATCGAATGTATTACCACTCATTGCTGATGAACGTTACTCCGGAGTCCAAATTAAGATCGAATCAACCATTCGAGGCGAGCCTAGGCCACCATTTATTGTTACGTTGGGCAAAGGGGATGAAGAGCGAAAGCGATACGAATCGTTTATGGCCGACCACGTGAAGGAAATAGCTTTGGCATTCGGCGAGAGCATCGGGGTCCTGTCGCTGACCAAGGAGTCAAACAATTTGCTTATGTGGGCCCACTACGCCCAACAACATCAGGGGTTTGTATGAGCGGGAATGGAGACTGCTGCGCCTAGTCAGTGATTCAGAAATGAGCATATCAACATCCGCTGGAGCCGTGCACCTGTTCCCGGTGCCACCCGGTTGCATCTCGGGGTAATTCTTGGCTGTCGGATATCCGAGCAGCACAGAGGGGAAATCGAAGCCTTATTGTCCCGCGACAGGCTTTTGTAGATCCCGAGAAATACCGACTCAATATCTATCCCGCAGAAGTTGGTCAGAATCTCAGGAAATAGATCGTCCGCGATCCCATTCGGGGCACGCTGTGTGAGCGGCAGCCGACTCTCCTGCTTGGGTGATGACGCGTTAGTCCATAAGCCAGCCCATCCCCGGATCTCTGCAGGCCTTTACCTAGTCAGCCCCAATCCCTCTTGGACATAGCTCACCCGGTTGATCGGAACCTCAACTTGATCCACTCGCCCACTTGGCCAGCGGATCTGCAGGTGGTCGATCTTATTCGCCGAGCCAATTCCGAAGTGAATGCGGCGCGTACTTTGACTTGCGTACCCATTTCCGCCGTCAAGTTCGCGGATTTGTTTCAGCCCGCCAGCCTGCAATTCAACACGCGCGCCGATCCCATCCCGATTCGACTTGGTGCCGATCAGTTTTATCTCTATCCAGTTCCCAACGTTTTGCGAGACGTTGCGGTACACAATTGGCGACTGGTCGGCATTGGTCTGAACCAAATCTAGGCGGCCGTCATTGTCGATGTCGATGATTCCAATGCCCCGCCCATCCTTGTCGTTGTTCACTCCCGTATCTGCACCGATCTCTCGAAATGTCGCGTCTCCGAGGTTGTGAAAGAAACGCTTCCTCTGGTATCCACTCCAACTGCGATTTCCAATGTCGGGCCAGCTATTGACATCACTGAAATCGACCCCGGGAGTGGTAATCATGGGAAGCAGAGTCGTCAGATAGTTCTCCGGGCCCGCGGATCGAAGGCCATTTACCAAAAAGAGGTCCTGCCAGCCATCGTTGTCGAAATCGGAAAATTTTGCGGCCCAACCCCATCCCGTGTCGCAGACCCCAACTTCCTGCGCGACATCTGTAAACGTTCCGTCCCCCATGTTCTGCCAGAGCATGGCGCACTCTTTCATGTAATCGTCGTAGATGTTTGTCACATAGATGTCGAGCCACCCGTCGTTGTTGTAGTCAGCGACGTCTACATTCATACCTTTTTTCGTATCCCATCCTGTCGCTCTTTCTGTCACCTCGCGGAACGTACCGTCGCCATTGTTCAGGAAGACATGGTCCGTACCGAAGTCGCATGCCAGGTAGATGTCCTGCAGTCCGTTGTTGGTGAAGTCGCCATGCCCCACGGCCAGAGTCCAGCCGGTGACCTTTCCGAGGCCAGCTTTGTCGGTGACATCCTCGAAGGTTCCTGCCCCCGTGTTATGCCAGAGAGTAACTCCTCCACCATTTGTAGCTCCGTCCAGGTTGTTGGGAAGAACATGTGGCTCCTTCAGATCCAAGAGATTGACGGGCTGAAAATAGTTTCCGAACAACAAATCCAAATAGCCATCGTTGTCGTAATCGAATGCAATCACGGCGATGGTGTTGCCAAACTTATTCAAACCCGAGCCGGCGGTCACATCTCTAAACTTGCCGTGTCCCTCGTTGTGATAGAGGATCGGCGTACCGAAGCGTGCAACCAGCAGATCTGGTAGACCGTCGTTGTCGTAATCAAACCAAACGGCATCGGAAACAATGTTCAAAGCATCATTTCCGCCCGCGACTCCAGCCTCCTGCGCAACATCGGTGAACGTTCCGTCGTGGTTGTTATGAAACAAATGGTTTGGCTTGCCGTTATCAGAGTCAGTAAAGAATAGATCTTCATATCCATCGTTATCGTAGTCACCCACAGCAACCGCGGCACCGCCTGCAGTAAACATGCGCAGCACCTCGGCGTTTTTCCCGTGATAGGTGCGCGTGTGGTGTTGAATGTTGATACCCGCCTTGGAGGTGATGTCCTCGAAACGAATGCGCGATCCGGGTGCATCTTGCGCCACTGTCGACGAAGTAACAAAAAGGCATACGGCGACCGCTGCGCCGAACTTTATCGTTGGCCGTCTGACCATATTTCCCTCAAATCTGTGTCGACCCGTTTATTGGGATCGAAATTGTTCTCGATCAGCTTGACGAGTTCATCGCCGTGCAGCGCGAGGCGGTCTTTCAGTTGCTGGTTGTCGGGAAACTGGCGAAGGCCCTGTTGCCAGGCTGCCCACGCTTTATCCATTTCTTCCATCTTGCAGTAGCCGTCGCCCAGGGCGACATAGGCGCGCACGTAATACGATCTCTTCTGGCCGTTTTGTTGTAGCGCGAGTGCCTTCTCGAGATCGGCAACTCCTAGCGACGCTTTGTTGAAGATTCTTGGCCAAAAGAGATAGCTTGCACCTCGGGTGTAGTAGGCGATCCAACTCGGCTGAAGATCGACAGTTTTGGAAAACTCGCCGAGGGCGGTATTCGCCAAAATCACCTGCGTGATGGAACCAGTCACCGGAATCTTGTCGACGTACGCGAACCCATAATTCAAGTGCAGATTGGCAGATGCGGGATGATCCGCCAGCTGCTTTGCAAAGAAGTCGATCGAACGATCAAATTCTTTGTGCCGAATAATCGCCTGACGGTATTCGCTCGCGTAGCGCAAGTTGTCAGGATCGGCGGCTACTGCCAGCTCAAGGTGATGTAAGCCGGTGGCAAAGTCGTTCAGTTGCAGCGCCGCCATCGCTTGACGAAATTCGGCGTCGGCGGCTGGCGACGCCGCGCTTAGCGTGCACATCGCCCACACAAGTGCGAGAAGGCTAAGGAGTAGAAATCTTTTCATGGTTGTGGTCTCCAAAGAGGCAGCGAATCTGAGGTCTGACCTTCTACTACTTTGTAGAAGTGGTCGATCTCTGGTCCGGTGAATGTCTGCCTCAGTCCTGAGGGCCAGCGCACGTCGATAGAATCTATTTTGGTAAGGGCGCCGAGCCCGAAATGAATCCGGGTGGTTGATTGTGCGGCAAATCCATTTCCGCCGTTGACGTATTGCAGGTAGGTTTTCCCGCCTGCGGTCAGCCGAACTTGCGCGCCGATCGCAAAATGATTCGACTTGGTGCCTTCGAGCACAAACGTGACCCAATGCGCGCTGGCGGGAGCGATGTTGCGATAGAGATTGGGTTCTTCGTCGGCATTGGTGACAAAAAGATCGAGGCGGCCATCGTTATCGAAATCCGCAACCGCGATGCCCCGGCCGTCTTTGAGCGAATCCAAGCCATGGCGCGACGCCTCTTCTTTGAAAACTCCGCCGACATTGTGGAATAGACGCTTCTTCTCGTATCCGCTGAGCGTTTTGTTACCGATCGGCGGCCAGTTGCGGGCATCCGCTAAATCCACATTCGGTTTTGTAACCATGGCAAAGATATCGGGGACATAGTTCTCTTTCCCCCCTGATACCCAGCCATTCATAACGTATAGGTCGAGCCAGCCATCGTTGTCATAGTCGAACAACTTGGCGCCCCATCCCCAGCCCGTATCACAAGTGCCCACCTCGTTCGAGATATCCACAAAAGTCCCGTCGCCCATGTTTTGCCAGAGCATGGCGCACTCTTTCATGTAGTCGTCATAAATGTTGGTCACGTAGATATCGAGCAGGCCGTCGTTGTTGTAGTCTCCCCAATCGACGTTCATCCCTTTCTTGGTATCGAAGCCGATGGCTGTGGCCGTCTTATCAGTGAACGTCCCATTCCCGTTGTTGACGTAGAAACGATCCGTCCCGAAATCATTCGCGACGTACAAGTCTTCAAAGCCATCGTTGTTTGCGTCGCCGTGCCCCAAGTCCAAAGTCCAGCCAGTGGTCCGAATGCCAACGCGGTCCGTTACTTCAGTGAAGGTTCCGTTTCGATTGTTATGAAATACGGTCACGCCCCCGCCGTTGTTGGCGGTTTCGAAGCTCTCGGGGAAAAACCGGGGAGTGTCTGGATGGAAGATGTTCAACGGTTGGAAATAAGAACCAAAGAACAGATCTGGATAGCCGTCGTTGTCATAGTCAAAAGCTATGGCTTTGATTGCATTTATGTACCGGTCCAGACCGGCGCTCTTTGTGACATCCCCGAACTTGCCGTTTCCCAAGTTCTCGTACAGGATGCTGTGTCCAAATCGAACCACTAACAGGTCCGGCTTTCCGTCATTGTTGAAGTCAAACCAAAGGGCGGCGGTTGACGCGTTTTCTTCGTCGTTACCGTCCGCGACTCCGGCCTGTTTTGCAACATCCGTAAATGTGAAGTTCCCGTTGTTGTGGTAGAGATGGTTCTTGCAGGTCGTGCAGGAATCAGTCACAAAAATGTCTTCGAAACCATCGCCGTCATAGTCGGCGACCGCAACAGCGGATCCAAGGCGTGCATATCCCTGCATGATCGTCGCGTAAGGATTGTCAAACTGCCGCGGATGATGCCGATAGAGGATAACCGCCTTATGGGTAACGTCTTCAAACCACGGGCGGCTCGCATCGCCAGAGCGGGCTGTCTGCGGAGCGGTTGAACTCGTGACAAGAACGGCCACTAGAGCCACGAGCAAACTCGAACTACACGTGGACCGTGGCATAAGCTCCATCGACAACTGCTCCGTAGGTCTTCGTCACCAGGCGATCATCGCCCTCCGTGACCTCCACGATCTGGTTAGCCGCCACTTGCTCGAAAGTTTGTACAGTGCCCGAAACCGGCCAACGTACAACCAACTTGTCGACTACCTGATGTTGATCGAGGCCAAAGTGCTGGCGCATGGAGTTCTGCGATCCGTATCCGTCTCCTAGAACGACCTCTCGCGATTGCTGCTTCCCGCCTGCGTATACCGTGACCCGTGCTCCGACCGCATCGCGGTTCGAACTGCGACCAGCTACCTCCACTTGGAACCAGTTGCGTTTCACGCCGACTTCGTTTTTGAGAAGGGCATGGCGGTCGGCCGACGCCGATACGGCAATATCCATAACACCGCGGTTCCAGAAATCAGCGACTGCGACCCCGCGGCTGTTGAGTATCAGGTCGGTCCCGGTGGCGTGACCGAGTTCAAGAAAGGTACCGTCCCCGTTGTTGCGGAGGAAGCGGTTGCGCTCCCACCCATGCCACGATGAGCAACCGAAGTGCTTCGGATCGAAGTAGAGTCCGGTCTTGTAGACGTTCTGGTTGGTGACCACATTATTGAGAAACTCAAGCTCTATTTCGGTATCGCGATCGTTATAGACCCAACCGTTTGCAATGTAGAGGTCTTGCCAGCCGTCATTATCAAAGTCAGCGAATGAAGCCCCCCAGAACCATCCGGGCGGATTAGCCCCCGCCTTTTCCGTAACATCTTCAAAGGTTCCGTCGCCGTTGTTGCGCAAGAGGGTGTTTCCCGATGCCATTTGCTGGAAAACACGAACGAAGTCGCGTCCGGACTGCCGGAAGACTTCCCAATACAACGGCATGTCCGTCTTCCACGTCCCTTGCGTCAGACACTTCAGCATGTAACGCTTTACGGTCGGTGCTTCGGCGAACCAGGAGTGCTCGGAGCGAATATGGGTGACGTAGAAGTCGAATTTGCCATTATTGTCGTAATCCACAAACGAAGCGCTCATGCCGGCGCCGTAGGCGAGGGTGTTGCTCTTCACCGTCACATCGCTGAACGTTCCATCTCTGTTGTTTCGGTATAGGGTCTTGCGGCCAAAATCGTTCGCGACGTAGAGATCGGGAAATCCATCGTCGTTGTAATCCCCCCACACCACGCCCAGGCACAGGCCGCGATCGCCCACACCGGCCCGTTCCGTGACGTTCGTGAAGGTCCCGTCGCCATTGTTGTGGTAGAGCTGGTTCGGCTCACCGTTGCGGGCGTAAAAAGTTGTGGGAATGTTTCTTCGGGGGTCAAGATATCGCCCGACATAAAGATCAAGAAAGCCATCGTTGTCGTAGTCGGCCCACCCTGCGACCGTAGTGCAATTGTCCTCACCAATGCCCGATTCCCCTGTGACGTCGGTGAACGTGCCGTCGCCGTTGTTGTGAAATAACTGGTTTGGCTGAAACGTCCGGCTTACGAACAGATCCTTGAAGCCATCGTTGTCGTAATCAGCAAAGGTGGCAACGCTCACGCCATCGAGGCCGGCCAGTCCGGATTCCTCAGTGACGTCCTCGAACGTGCCATCGCGGCGGTTCCTGAAGAGCCGGGACGAAACCCCATCTGGGATAAACAGGTCGTAGAAGCCGTCGTTGTCATAGTCGACGGCGGAAATTCCGCCGGGTCCGTAACGAATCATTCCAAACTTCAGGGGTTGCGACAAAAAAGGAGGGTAGTACTGATTCGTAAAATCGATGCCGGCGATAGCGCCCACGTCCTGAAAGTGTGGGTTCCGGCATAGGATATTTTCGCCCTCAATTAACGATTGGTCGCATATCCGTACGGTTCCGCCCTCCAGTCGCCACGCTACCCGAAAGTATGCCCGGTCAATTCCGGACACCCCGGCCTCCTTTCGAGTACCTATCAACTCGAAGCGAACCGTCGCCAAAAGTCGTCTCGGCTCACGCCACTCCTCAAGCCGGTGGACGTGCAGCGAAAGGCTTTTGATCTGGTTAAATTCCTCGATGTAAGTCCGCCATTCTTCGAGCGCCTCTTGCCTGCTTGTAGTCCCGCCAAGCGCTCGGAACTCCGAGCGCTGGATTCCGTCGCGCTCCACATGTGGTGAGAGCCTGTTAAGTCCCAGACATCTTCCCGAAAAGGCTTCTGCGTACAACTTGTTTAGTTCAATAGAGTTGTTATGCCCCAGGGCTCGGCCCATGGCGTGAAGGAAGTGCACCAGCATCTGCCCTCGCCGGAAGAAGGTCTCGCCCTTACGATCAATCGCCCTGCACAGAGATCCCACAATCGGGACGCCCACCCTTGTAGCCAGAGTTTGTCCTCTCGGGGAAGACATAAGTAAGCCAGCTCCTATATGGCAGATAGGACAACGCAAGCCCTGTTTTTTGCAAAGCTGGCAAAACCGCAACCTTTGTCCGGGAGGCTATGACCGGAAAAGGGCCCGAAATCCCTTAAAGACCGGTTTTTTGATTCAGGCAGAGTAACGAACAGTTCATAGTCAGGGCAGGAACGTTTCCGTCTGCTCTTTCAATCACGAACCTCACATTTAGCAATAGACGGTCCCCGAGGTTCTGAATATCGCGGATCACCGTCAGGCAGCGGATGTGCGTACCACTCCGCACGGGGGCACGGAAACGAAGCTTGTCAAAACCGTAAAGTACCGACGTTCCGTGCGGCAGCGCACCACTCTCGCGCGCCAAGTTGATGGCCAGCGACACAAGTAGCAACCCATGGGCAATTGGGCCTCCAAATGGCCCCCCTGGCGCGGCATCGGATCTATGGATCCATTGGTTATCGCCGGTGGCCTCGGCAAACGCGTCTATCTGCTGCTGTGTCACAGGAACCCAGTTGGATGTATGTCGCTTGCCTGCGGGCTTGGCAGCAACCTCTCCATCTTGCAGTGCGGCTACCGCTGAAGTAGTCATGTCTTTGTTCCTCACTAACTACCTGCTTGAACGGTAAGGAGGATCATGAGCTGGATGAAACCTATAAACTGGCCCTCGCAAAATTCTAGAGCAGCCTTGTCTAGCAGAATAATGGGAATGTACTATTCCTTGTGGGACTGCGCGTGAACGTGTGCGAAGTTGCTGTTTCTGTTCTGAAAACGTAACAGGATCGAATTCGTTGTTACAACAGTTGCCAGATACGTTATCGTGCTGGCCCATACAGGCGTTCTTTCCACCCCGAAGTCTTCCCCGTTGCGTTATCGGGCTCCATCGAGTGTCTGCGATTGTCAGTACTGACTTGATGGAGTCGGCGTTGGCATTGCTTTCTTCAACAGTGGGACAGGTCCACGCGCTTAATTTGCGGAGCGCTGATTCTATTCCAGGGAACGACGATGCTTGATTGCAGTGTTAACCAATTCCACCCACGCCGGTCGAGAACAAACCGGATTGTAGTAACTGGTCTCGGAGTGGTTACTTCGATTGGAATTGGCCGCGAACTGTTCTGGAAAGCGCTTTTATCCGGCTGCTCGGGAGTCGGCCCGGTGACAGCTTTCGATACTTCCCGCTATCCGGTTCACCTGGGTGCCGAAGTAAAAGCGTTCAAGCCAGAGCACTACGCATTCACTCACGTTCCGTGGCCGGCTGACCGAGCTTCTCAGTTTGCACTCGCGGCCGCCAAACTCGCTGTTTCGGACGCAGCGGCTTTATCTTTACCGGATTCGGAGGCAGAGGGAATTGGTATCGTCGTTGGAACAACTTCCGGGGAACCACGGGTTATCGAACGATTCGACGATGACTATATCGCCGGAGAGAACGAAAGGATAGGCCACGACTTCATCTCCACCTACCCATGCGGTGTGTTAGCCACGAACGTGGCTTGCGAACTGGGGCTCGGCGGCGAGGTGGTTACCATTCCGACCGCATGCGCCGCCGGCAACCATGCCATCGCATACGCGTTTAACGCGCTTCGCTCCGGGAAGGCGCAGGTCATGTTGGCGGGTGGTGCAGATTCGTTCTCGCGCATAACCTACGCCGGATTTGCACGGCTGGGCGCCATAGCTCCAGACCTTTGCCAACCCTTCGATCTCAATCGTAGGGGCATGATTCCGGGAGAGGGAGCTGCATTTCTTGTGCTGGAACGGCTCGATCACGCTCAGGTCCGCTCCGCCCGTGCATATGCTGAAGTGGCTGGTTACGGCTTATCTTGTGACGCTCACCACATGACTGCGGCTCATCCGCAAGCGCAGGGTGGGGCTCGAGCAATGGAGATTGCCCTGAAATCGGCGCAGGTTGATCCGAGTCAGGTTGATTACATCAGTGCCCACGGCACAGGAACCCCCACGAATGACCGGTTGGAGACGATCGCTATCAAGCGCGTCTTTGGCGATTATGCCTATCAAGTTCCGGTTAGCTCCGTTAAGTCGATGCTTGGTCACGCCATGGGGGCCGCGTCTGCGATCGAGGCAGTCGCGTGCGTACTGGCGATTGCTGATGGTCGCATACCTCCCACGATCAACCTGATCAACCCAGATCCCGAGTGCGACTTAGACTTCGTTCCCTTGGTTGCGCGTTCACACAAGGTAAACGTCGCGCTCAATAACGCTTACGCATTTGGAGGGAACAATTCCTCCGTAGTGTTTGCTCGCTGCGAGACTTAGGAATCGACTATGAACCATCGCGTCGCAATAACCGGCACGGGGTTGATTTCGCCGCTCGGCGATTCAGCGGGAGATCTACTTAGCGCTCTCTGCGGCGGGCGCACCGGAGTGTCGAAGCTCCAAGACTTCAGTTCCAACGGCCATCGGTGCCATCTGGCAAGCCGCCTGCTTCACTTCCGGCCGGAGAAATACCTTTCGGGTCGACCGCTCCGTCCGCTGGATCGCGCTTCCCAGTTGGCGACTGCCGCTTGCGGGCTCGCATTAAGAGACAGCAACTGGAGTTCAGAACAACGATCCAACTTTGATGTGGCATTGGTTCTTGGGACGATGTTCGGCGGAATGCACACGATCGCTGAATTTGATCGAACCGCACTCGTTTCCGGACCCGCCAGTGTCAGTCCCATGTCCTTTGCGAACACCGTCATCAACGCTGCGGCAGGTCAGGCTGCGATTTGGCACAACCTGCGCGGCGTAAACAGCACGGTAGCTGCGGGAAATGTATCCGGGCTCTGGGCTGCCGGTTATGCCGCTGATTTAATCCGATACAGGCAGTCGAACGCAGTGTTGGCCGGTGGCGTAGACGAGTTCTCTGTCGAATCTTTTCTTGGTTTCGAGCGAACCGGATTGTTGTGCGCCAACGGTGCCAGCCCCGAACGCCCGATTCCATTTGACTCTCGCAGGAACGGTTTCGTCCTCGGCGAGGGAGCGGGTTTTCTCGTGCTGGAGGATCTTGACCACGCCGAAGCTAGAGGTGCACGGGTATTGGCCGAAGTCAAAGGCTATACGACCGCATTTGATTACTCCCAAGGTCGAGACTCCACCCTTGCGGTCCGTACGCTGGTGCGGTCCATGCATGGAGCTTTAAGCGAGTCTGGCTTCGCTCCTGACGACATCGATTTCGTGAGTGCCTCCGCCAACGGAAGTGTTTCCCTGGACTGCGTTGAACTCATGGCTCTCGGCCTCGTCTTTGGTGACAGCGCGAACGAATTGCCAGTCACGGCAATAAAGTGCGGTATTGGCGAAGCGCTGGCAGCTTCTGGTCCTGCTCAACTTTCTACTGCGATTGAGACATTTCGAACCGGGAAACTGCCTGGTGTTGTCGGTCTCGAGGAACTTCCACTTGGTTGTCCATTGAAGGGGATACGTTCGAAGGCGATCGAAATAGCGGCAAAACGCGCTTTGATCAATGCAGTCGGATTCGATGGACACTGTCTGTCGATTGTGCTGGCCTCGCTCGACAAGTGACAGTGCCTGCTTAAGACTCGCGCATTTGGAGATTTCAGACATGGCAACGACGGTTTCACCCGAGACACCCGGCTTGGACTTGATTCCGAGATTCTCGCAGCAAGGCTATGACCCGGAGTCTGTGGCTCTCCGGCGCGAATGGGTACAGAGCAAGACTGGATCAGATCTGAATCACATCGGCGTCTTTTCTATTTCGAGCTATGAAATGAAGGGGAACATCGAGAATCCGGTGGGTGCAGCACAGATACCGTTAGGTGTCGCCGGACCATTACAGGTTAACGGTCTTCACGCCCGAGGACGTTTTTATGTTCCCCTGGCCACGACTGAAGGCGCGCTCGTGCGGTCTTATGAACGAGGCATGGCGCTGCTTACACACGCGGGAGGCGCCGATGCGCGGGTTCATATCGATGAAAACTGCGTTGCGCCCACCTTCTTCTTCCGCGACGTTATTGCAGCCTCCGACTTTGTGTCCCAATTGAATCTGCACTTTGGAGAAATTCGAAGCGAGGCAGAAGCCACGACAGCACACGGAAAGCTGCTTCGCCTTGAACCTCAGGTTGAAGGCCGCAACGTCATCGTGAGGTTCCACTATTACACCGGCGATGCCCACGGGATGAACATGATCGTAAAGGCGACAGACCAGGCCTGCCGTTGGATCGTCAACAATTTAAGTTCGGCGGGCTATTACATTTTCAGCGGGTTCGAATCCGAGAAGCGCGCCAGCGGCGGGCTGTTCACTGCCGGCAAAGGGAAAAAAGTGACTGCGGGCGCTCTCGTGCCAGCCGACTTGCTCGAACTGTATCTGCGAGCGACGCCAGCGCAGTTTGTAACCCTGTGGCGCCACACCGTGCTTGGACATATTCAGACTCAGGCTGTAGGTTATAACGGTCACTTCGCCAATGGGCTGGCAGCGATATTCATCGCCTGCGGCCAGGACGTGGGCAACTTGCCAAATTGTTCCGTCGGTATTACCGATTTCGAAGAAACTTCCAGTGGCGATCTCTACGCCAGTGTCACGCTGCCTTCGTTGACAGTTGCAACCGTTGGAGGCGGAACCGGCACTGGAACCGCTCGCGAATGTCTCGGCATCCTGGGCTGCGTAGGAAGTATGCTCGCACCAAAGTTTGCGGAGATTATTGCTTCCACTCTTCTTGCGGGCGAACTCTCCATCGGAGCGGCGATCATAACTGGCGAACTTGTGAGTGCCCATGAAACCTATGGGCGCAATCGACCCGAGCCCGGCCGTCTGTTCGAACACGAGAGATGAACGAATCGTGCCACCGTCGCCCCAATTCGCGGATGCACTCGCCGACAACTTCCACGCCGGAAGACTCCACTATGGTGACATTGATGTTTCTCTGGAGTTGTTCGCCTGCTATGTGCGGAGCATTTCCTGTAAGCATCTGAAAGACTGCGCGGACGAACCAACACTCTTGGAATTTGCACAAAAGCTTTATCTGAGGGACTTGTACCTCACCTGTGGTTGCGTCAACAAGAGCGAAAGAGCTTGGGAGGCGTTCGATCTTCGTTATCGCCGGTTTGTGATGGACCTGGTGCGTTTTTGTTATCGCCACGGAACGGATAATGAGGAAGTTGCCGACTCAGTGCTGGTCAGCCTTTGCCTGCCCGATCGATCTGGCCGCGAACGCATTGCGTCTTACGACGGCCGCAGTTCTTTAGCAACATGGCTACGGGTAATTGTGATCAACCGTGCGATCAATGACCGTAACGAACGGAAGATCGTAAACGATGAGAAACTCACAGACATTCCGGACAGTCGCGCGACCGTAAACATCGAGTTTGCAGTGCGCGCTGGACGCTATTCAAAAGCACTGACCGAATCCTTGACCTATGCGTTTCAAAAGCTGACTGCCAGAGAACGGCTCATGCTGCTGTGGCGCTACGAAGACAACCTGCAACTGGGAGAAATCGCCAAACTCCTTGCCATACACCAATCGAATGTTACGCGCCAACTGGTGCGTCTACAGGCTCGACTCCGTGAAAACGTGGTTCAGGCCCTTACCTTGGAACATCACCTCGACCCCTCGGCAGTGCAAGAATGTTTGGCTGACATCATGGACAACCCAAACTTTTCCATATCGCTGGCCCGCCTGGTGAAAGAAGCACCAAAACTGGCTCCTCGCGGCTTTGTCGCCTAAGGAGAATTTGCTGCCGCAATGAGCGAGGCGCCTATGCGAAGCGGGCAAATCTTCACAGCGCAATTTCCGCCACTCTTCCTGTCCGAAAAGAAGTGAGTTGCGGCTTGCAATTGCCATGCCCTCCGGATGAAGTTCTAGCGGCATTCCTCGACAGAAGTCTCAACAGTAAAGAAGCAGCTGAGGTGAAACTTCATCTTCGGAGCTGTTTTCGGTGTCGTCGATTAGTTAGAGCGGCTAGGCGCTCTTTCAAGAAGATATCGGACCCGGGCACGAAGCGTTCAAAAGAGTGAAAGCGGCGTGTCTGGTGTCGTTTGCAAATTACGTTCTCTCGTTTGTCTTATTTAGGGCAGGGAGCGGAGGTGTCTTTGTCGCTGAAACCCGGGCCTACGATGCCTGTCATCCTAAAGCTTCCCTTGCCAATGCGGCGAGAGGACTCGAAGAGAGTGCGCTAAGATGAGTCGCAGATTTAGAGCGCTTCGCGGCGAACCCCTTCCATCATACGACTGCATTGTCATTGGCGGGGGTATTGGAGGATTACTGTGCGCCAACCTTCTGACACGTTCTGGATTACGGGTCCTGCTTGTCGAGCAGCACTTCATGGTCGGCGGGTATTGCAGCGCATTTAAGCGCAAAGGTTTTGTGTTTGACGCTGCCACACACTTCTATCCTCTTCTGGGTAACCCTGCAACTTTGACTGGCAAGATCCTCGCCGAACTGGGCATCAACACATCGTGGATCAAAATGGACCCGGTGGATCAGTTTCACTTTCCCGATCATACGAAGTTTTCAGTATCAGCCGATTTTGACACGTACCTGGCCCAGCTCAAGACAGCGTTCCCCCAGGAACAGTGCGCTATCGATAACTTCTTCGCCTTGGTGCGAAGAGTCTATTTGCTCGGCCTTCTCCAGTATTTTCGGGGCAGGCCTACCGAGCAACTCGAACCATACCTAACGTCGACCGTGCAAGACGTCCTCGACACGTACTTCCACAGCGCCAAACTCAAACTCATCCTGACTGCCGACACCGGACATTGGGGATCGCCGCCGAGCCGAACCTCGTTCGTCTTTGATTCCATGCTTAGACTTGCCTATTTTCTTGGCAACTACTATCCCAAGGGGGGGTCTCAGGTTTTCGCGGACGAACTTGCTCGACGCTTCGAAGAAGCGGGCGGACACATTCTTATGAGTTCGCTGGCAACTCGCATTCATGTCCGTGATCGCGCCGTGCGCGGGCTGGAGATCGAGACTGGAATCGGTTCGCAGCGCAAACGCATCACTGTCGCGGCTGGTGTGATCGTTTCCAACGGGGATATGCTGCGAACCGTGGAGCAGATGATTCCCCTGGGATCGGTCGACCCTGATTACATCGCGTCCCTCAAAATCCTCCGGCCAACCCTTCCCTGCTTTGTGATGCACGTGGGATTGCAAGGAGTACCGACAAAGCTCCTGGAAGAGGTACAGGGTTACCACTGGTCCTCTTGGGACCCGAATGATGTGGCCACCAGCGCTTTTAAGATCTTTGTTCCTACACTATTTGATCCTCAAATGGCGCCGGCCGGCGGACACATTCTTGTCGTGCAGAAGATTACGGACGTTGACTACTCCCGAGTTGGCGACTGGGCCGCTCACAAAGCTACGGTGGAAAACTATATTTGCCAGAATCTGGAGCGTATCATTCACAAATTCTCCGATCACGTGGTTATCAAGCTAAGCGCATCAGCACTGACCTCTCATCGCTACACGCTGAACCACCGCGGGGCGATGCTCGGTTGGGAGCTTGCCCCCGATCAACTGGGAGCCGACCGGCCGGATGTTGCAGGGCCGCTCAAGAATCTCTATTTCGTCGGACACTGGACTCAACCCGGCGGTGGAATTACTCCGGTGATGGTGTCCGCCATGCGGGCGGCTAATCTGATCACAGGAGATCACGATTCGCGTCTCGCATCGCTACCCATCTCCGTTCACTCGGTGGTAACTGCCCCGGCGATATCGGCATGAGGTTCCATCTATGGCAAGCATATCTACGGAAACCCCTCGATCAGGACTCGCGATAGTCCCTGCCAATCGCGCACAATATCGAGTCTCCAACATTACGATCGTTGCCAGCGATCACGAGTTGTCGAGGGTCATTGCTTTGCACCTGTCGCAATCGCGGGACCTACCTGAATGCACGATCGCGCCGGCAGATCGCTTGATTTCGTCAGACCTTCGACCATCCGGTGTAGTCGTCTTTTTGCCTTCGCTTCGCAACCAAGGCACGGTTCCGGATCTTGGCGAAGCGACGAAGTTCTTACAGGCCGGGGCACAATGGCCAGTCGACCGCTTTGTGCTCCTCTCTAACGCAGCAGTCTACGAGGCAAGTTACCGCAATCCCGGCTTGGTTTTGGAATCGCATCCGCTGCCGATTGATTCCAGTGCGGTCGCGGCACAGTGGAGGAAGCTTGAGGAGCTTGCCCACCGCTACTGCGGGAATGGTGAACGCCTAACCATCCTGCGGTGTTCAACCTTGATGTCGGTACAGTCTGCCAACCCCATCGCAAACCGCTTCGTCAGGCGGGCTGCGACTACGATGGCCGGTTATGATCCGTCTCTACAGCTCTTGAATCCGGTGGATCTCGCCGAGGCAATCCAGTGCGTGCTGCGAGACGGCGTCAGTGGTGTTTTCAACGTCGCACCAGACACAGTGATCCCACTTCGTGAAGCCTTGAAACGATCAGGTACGAGGCGTATTCCTGTTCCAAACACAATCCTGCGTGTGGCGTACGCGATGCGGAATAAATCGACCGCAGATTACCTCGATTATTCCCGTTATTCATGGACGGTATCCAACCAAAAGATCAAAGCGGTTGGTTTCCGGCCCAAACATTCCAGCGCGGATGCGTTGGCAGAATTTCGCCGCTCGCTGGTAGGCCCGAAGCGCGATGTCGCCAATGCAGAAGCGGACTACTTCGATGTCTTCGGCATGGATAAAAAGTACATTGCGGCCTTTGGACGCACTCTCTTTCGTTTCTTGGCCGATTGGTACTGGCGAATTGAAACCGCCGGACTCGAACACATTCCGCAGCACGGCAGGGCGGTGCTCGCTGGAGTTCACCGCGGCTTCATGCCCTGGGACGGCGTAATGGCTCTTCATCTCATCGTCTCGAATACCCGCCGCTATCCACGTTTCCTGATTCACCCGGGGCTGGTGAAGTTCCCATTCCTGGCGAATTTCATGACCAAGTTGGGAGGCATCGTGGCTTGCCAGGAAAACGCCCAACGTATTCTTGAAAGCGATGAATTGCTCGGCGTTTTTCCCGAGGGTATTCAAGGAGCCTTCGTCCGGTATTCAGAGGCGTACCAAATTCACGGTTTTCATCGCGATGCCTTCGTCAAAATGGCGCTGCGTCATCGGGCCCCGATCATCCCTTTTGTCACCGTGGGCAGCGCTGAGATATTTCCCGTACTTGGGAAGCTGAAGTCACGTCTTTGGACCAAGTACTCGGAGTGGCCTGCGTTTCCTATCACGCCAACCTTTCCGCTTATCCCGGTGCCGCTGCCCTCGAAGTGGCATACGCGCTTCCTGCCGGCCATGCATATTGAGAGCGACTACCCACCCTCCGCGGCGGCGAATGCTTCTGTGGTACGAGCTATCAGCCGTGAGGTCAGGAGCCGCATGCAGAACGCTATCGATGAAATGTTACAGCAGCGGCGTTCAATTTTTTTTGGCTCAATTTTTCCCAGTGGTGCGAAATGAATCGCGCCTGGTCCAATTTACGGCGTTTTGCGCGGATCTCTTGGATTTGCACCCACCATTTCGTCGCGCATGTCACGAGTCAGCAACTCGGCCACTACAGACTGTTTCGTCGCTTGAGACTCGCACAGAGCCATTCCGGTCCTCAGCGCCTTCGGATGGCGCTGCAGGAAATTGGCGGCACCTTTATCAAATTTGGCCAAGTCCTGGCACTGCAGTCAGACATACTGCCGCTTGATTACTGTCACGAACTGTTCAGCCTGCTGGATCGCGTCCCACCGTTTTCTTTTGAGGAGGTTGAAAGCATCTTCGTTAAAGAACTGGGACGTCGGCCCCAGGACATTTACGATTCTTTCACTCGGGATCCGATTGCAACTGGATCGATTGGCCAAGTACATGTAGCGACCCTCGGCCATCAGAAACTTGCAGTGAAGGTACGCCGCCCGTCAGTGTTGACCGATTTCGGTGCTGATATCCGCTTAATGATGTTTACCGTGAACTCGATCGCCGCTCTGCGACTCAAGGCACTCTACTGGATGATCGCGCCCACCACGGAGTTTGTGGCCTGGACACGGGAGGAACTCGATTACCGCCGGGAAGCACGCTACATGGACGTAATCGCCAAAAATGCAAGCGACAATCCGCGAGAGGCGGTTCCGAAGGTGCTGTGGCAGTACACAACCGAATGTATTTTGACTACCGAATTTCTGGAAGCCAGGACTGTTCTCGACTATATGCGGGCCCGGGATGCTCAGGATCTTGCCGTTCTGCGCGAGTTCAAGTCCATTGGGTTCGACCCCGACATTTTTGCCAAAAACCTCATCGACAATTTTCTTGGCGACGCTTTCCAATATGGTATGTTCCACGCCGACCTGCATCCTGCCAACCTGATGATCATGCGCTCGAGCCGGGTAGGTTATATAGATTTCGGAATTGCCGGTGTATTGAGCACATATTCCCGCCATCATCTTGTAGCGATGACTTTGGCCTATGCGCGCGGGGACCTCAACCAGATGTGTGACTCTTTCTTTAAGGTTTCCGCGATGGATGGCCGCTCTCGACCCGAGGCTTTCAGGGCCCAACTGAAAGAGATGGCACGCCATTGGTACATCAAGGACGGCAGCGGAGTCGACCTACGCAAGAGCATTACGGCCATCATGCTGGAGTTGCTCACCTTATCGCGCGCCACCGGCATTTGGCCTCAGCGTGACGTCGTCAAATACATACGGTCGGCGATCGCGCTGGATGGATTGATCAAGAGCTTTGCCCCGGGTTTCAACGTTGGGCACCATCTCGAGAGCGTATGCGACCGTCATCTGCACTGGCATTCGTTACGAACTCTAGTCTCACCCGGTACCGTTTTTGGATGGCTCGAGGCTGGCTCACGTCTGGCGCGCGATGGTATGTCTCGCACCATTGGAATGATGGCCCGGATGGGTTCACGAACCGCCAGTCTGAGTGGTGAATCGGTTCGCAAGCCAGCCGGCTTGGCGGTCGTTAGGATAGCGATGATTGCATTGCTGGCCGCAATCATGGCCATCATCCCACGCACTCCCATGACTTGGGGTCTCAATCCACGGTCTGCCAGCGTATTTCTGGTGGGTGCCGCTGTGCTTATGGCATTGTGGAAATTGGTTCGGGGCCCGAGGACGGGCCACGTCGGCCTCAGCCGGTCTTCTAGCCTACCGGATTTTCAGTAATCATGAAAATGGCCTCATTAAGGCAAACACGGACGGAGTTTCCTACTGGTCATCACCAGCGTTTGCATGAGTGTCTAGTCCACCACGGGCTGATAGGGAAATCGGCGATGGCTGGTGGTCCGATCGAAGTCCCTTCTGGTCCTTCGAGCTGCTCCGCTCTCCGTCTCGCCTTGCAGGAATTAGGTGACCCTTATTGTCTTTTCGGTCTCTATCTCTCTACCCGCATTGATTTATTGTCGCCCCAGGACTGCGAAGCGCTGTCTCACATGACAAATCGCGCCTCACCTTCGCCATTTGCCGAAGGACAGGAGTTTGTGGAGAGCCAATTGGGCATCGCGGTCGATGAAGCGTTTCTGGCAGTGGAACCAACGCCCTACCACACTTCAGTCTTGCGCGATTCCTACCTCGCGACACTCCGCCACGGACAGGATGTTTCGGTTCATGTCTTGCGCCCCGAATACAGGCACCCTCTGACCGGACAACTAGATGCTCTCCGGATGCTGGCCCGCCTCGCACTCTTCCAGCACTGGCCCCTCGACGCCGCGTCGCAGGTGGTTGACGATTTTTCTCGCGAACTGAATCTTAGGGTCAATTTTCTACAAGAAGCGGATACTGTCGACGCCCTAGCCCTCGATGCCCAAGCAGGGGATGGTTTCTGGTCCCCCCGTACGATACGGGAATATTGCCGGCCTGGAGTCTTGACTGTCGACCAGCGGCCTTGCTTGAGCTTGTCTGCAATTGTCCCCGGAAAGGTGAGCCGCGACGGCGCCGAGGAAGCGCCAGTGGGTAGAAGCATATCCTCGGAAAGACTGGCAAGGCTCCTCTGTCTCACTTGGCTGCGGCAGGTCATTCACGGGCGAGCCTTTCCCGTACAGTTCGGGCCAGATGACGTTTTTCTATTGGACGACAGCCAGTTAGCGTTCTTTGGCGGGGTGTTGTCCACCTCTCCATCGGACGCCAAAGAAAACATTTGGAAATATTTGCTGGCTGTGGCGGCGGACAATCCGGACGACTGCTGCCGCAGCCTGTTGAATCTCATGTACAAGCAAAAAGATACCGAAGCTACCCCGGAACTGCTGGCATCATTTCGTCAGGCAGTAACTTGCTTCATGTCAGCACCCGGACAAGCGGATTTGCATAGCGGTCTGGCCGCGCGCATCCTGCGCCACCTGCAACTCGCTATCCAAGCTGGATATCGTCCACTTCCCGAGATGCTCACGTTCTACAGAGGCCTATTTTGCACGCTGAGAGCCGTCCGCGCGCTGCGACCGACTGTCGATCCAGTTCTGGAAGCCGTCGAGGGCATATGGATACAGGGAATATTCGGCTCCGCGCGCCAGATGATCCTGCCGGATGCTCTCGGTGACATCGCTAGCAAGTACGCCGCCGCCATGATGGAATTCCCAAGAAAACTAGATGCCTTGTTGTCGCAACCGCACCTCCTTAAGGAGGGTAGGGAGTTCTCCGAATCAGGAACTCGCTCAACGAACAGTCGGGACCCGTCATACCCAATCGCAGGAGTGCTGCTCTTGACCGCCATACTTCTGCTGGTGCGCAACAGTCCCATCGGCTTCGCGCCGGCGTGGATTGACGGAGTCAGCTTTGTTGTTTGTTGCTTCATCGGGCTGCTGTTACTCGGAATGGCAGCCCGCAGCTAATCCTCAGGGAAAGACTTGCAGGAGGTTGGAGGCATGGTCACAAGTCACTCACTTGAAATGCCGGTTAGCGAACCACCGCTCGCGCAGGCAGACTTTGCTCCGGGCATCGAGAAGGTCTTTGCCGTCTGTCCCTCAGAGGATGCATACATCATTGAAGATATCGAGGGCCGCGTCCCACCGCACATTTTGGGTTCGTACTACCTTAACGGTCCGACAGCGTTCTACGTTAACGATTTGCACCGCCGCCACTGGCTCGACGGAGATGGTATGGTGTGTCGTCTTCATTTTTGCGAAGACTATGTGCATTTCGCGAATCGCTTCGTCCGAACCGACAAGTTTAAGACTGAGCAAGCAGTTGGACGCCCGGTCTTTCGTAGTTTCGGGACCGCATTTCCCGATGACCGTCTGAAACGCGGCATGGTTCTGGAGTCTCCTGCAAATGTCAGCGTTTACCCGTTTCATGGAAGGCTGCTCGCGTTCGGAGAACAGGCGCTGCCTTGGGATCTGAATCCAGACACGCTGGAGACTGTCGGGCCGTACAACTTTGGCGGCGCCCTGACCGAAGTAAGTCCCTTCGCGGCGCACCCAAAGTTCGATCCGAACACGGGAGAGATGTTCAATTTCGGCACGTTCTTTTCCCACGTCAACCCCAAATTGTGTCTTTACTGTTTTGACGCCGCAGGAACGCTTCGCCGCCGAGCCTCCTATCCAATGGAACACGCTTGCTCCATTCACGACTTCGGACTAAGTCGTGCCTATTTGATTTTTTATGTAAGTCCGTACCTATTGGACCTCGAAGCTATGGTGCGCAACAACCAAAGTCTGATGGATTCGCTGGAATGGAAACCCGATCTCGGCAGCCGCCTCCTGGTTTTTTCCCGGAACAACGGAGAACTGGTTGCATCGATTTCGCTGGGCGGCCGCTATTGCCTCCACCTGATCAATTGCTTCAACGATCAACAGCGGGGATTAGTAGTCGATGTGATCGAATTTGAGCGTCCTATCTACGATCAATATCAGCCACTGCCAGAACTATTCACGGATGTGCCTTGGGGCGGACCGGTACGTCTCACCCTGGATTTAGCCAAGCGCGAACTTGTTTCTCGGCAGGAGCTCGGATATCGGCTTGCTCCCGACTTTCCTACTGTGGACCCGAGGGTCAGCACTCGATCCTACAACGAATTCTGGATGCTCGGCCTCTCCAAAACGGGACAAAGAGGACGCAAGTTCTTCGACGAATTGGTTCACGCTTGCTGGGATGAACCTGAGCCTACGGATGTATTCAGAGCTCGGCCGGGGAACTTCCTCGGCGGCGAACCGATATTTGTGGGTGGCCCCAACTCAGTCGAGGCAGCGGTTATCTGCCAGAACTTTGATGTCGAAAACGAACAAACCTCATTTCTTATCTTTAACGCACGGGACGTGCGCAGCGGCCCCGTGGCCACCCTTCGCCTGAGAAAACCCATTCATCTTGGATTTCATGCGGCATTCCAGAGGCACGGCGAACGATAGTCTCGGCACCGGCTCAATGAACCTGTGGACGCTTTGCGCGACGCAAGCGCATGCAAGCCCATTGACCGCAAGTAGAACTCTTACGGCAGGGCACTCGCCTCGTCTTGTGGCTTGGTGTTGACGTTTGAGACGTCACCGCTCCCTATTTGGATTCCAACGTAATGTCCTAATCCGTTGGTAATCTGAACGGTCGCCTGCTCGATGGTTTCGAAACCGTCCTTCCTCCAAATGCCGAATCCGGTGAACGTAACCGTATCAAACTCCTGCGTTCGGTCACATGCCAGAAGCGAATTGTGAAAAGAAATCCATGCCAGGGTGTGCATGAAAAAGGCGCCTTTCTGGCTGTGGTTTTCATATTCGAACAAAGGCGCAGCACGAGACACATCTGCCGGAACGACATAACGGTAGGAAAACCGGTCACCAGTGGACGCGACGACGTCGGTTTCTTCACCGCGCATAACCGAGGCGAGGCGATCTCCGCCTTCCATGGCCTGCATCCATAGGAAAGGATCCAATACAGACTCGGGACCGACCACCAAGCCGGTTGTGAGATTTGGCTGCGGAAACAAGAAACCCTCGGGATAGGGCACTCTGACGAGACCATTAAAGCGGAAAACGGAGCGACCGTCCGGCCCTCGCTCAAGGCGGGCCGGACCGCGGAAATAGAAAGAATCCTTGGGGGTTCTCGGTTCGACGCGAAGAAGCGCAAAGATCAGGTCCTGATTGATAAAGCCGCGGTGCAGCAGCTGATTTACCAGGGCGCCACTTCTAAGGTCTACCAAGCCCATTGAGATATCAAATGGGTCGTCAATGATCGCCAGGTCATCGAGGGAATAGGTCCGCCGGGGAAACCGCAGAAGTTCATAAAACCCCTGCGGACCAGCAGAGAGTTGCCCGGGAAATACAATCGTGATGGGAGAAGTTGACATGTCCGTCAACATGCCCCCCGGATTCATGGCCGTAATTGCAATTGGGACCGAGCTTCGAGTTTTGGCTCCAAACTGTATTTGGATTCTCCCCATGACATGCGAACGGCCTTTCGCTGGTCCTCCTAGCTCCGGTGTAGTGAGAGTAAATTGATCGCCGAAAGCGCTGTTGTGAGTGTGTAGCGTGTACTCTTGCACTGTGTTATAGGGGATCTCCGGGCAGCGGTCGGGCGATTCCTCCGGCGCTTTCGTAGACAGGTGCAGGTGCGGATGCATGACCGTGCCCTCCGCCGGCACCGTTGCAAACTCGCCGCTGGGCCCAGCGAATGGCAGAGGCCACCGCGTGCGCTTGCCAAGAGGAACATAGGTCGAACCATAAAAAGTGAAATCAAGATTTCCATCGCTGCGCTGTTCGAAGCGTGCCCAAGCCGAACCGTAAGGACCGGGAAAACTCAGGGGTTGTTTCGGGAAATTTGGATTCACGCTCACCAGAGTCAGCAGTGCAGTGCTGCGATATTGCGCGTAGACGTGCAAATCGCTGACTTCGCCCGACGCCAAGTCGAGCGTGCCGGATGAGACTGTTTGCGGCACTTCATCGACGCGATTGTGCTGAAAGGGCATGCGGAACAGCTGGGGGCAAATCAAAATTGCGTCGGTGCCGGTGAATCCTCCGCGAAACGAAATTTCGAACTTGGTCTTGTTGCCGACCGGCGGTGTGAACTTGATTCCAATTGAGCCGCTTAGGTGGCTGTCAACGATGGCTAGTCCTCCAAAGGTCAACTCCGCGGCATTCCCCCATTGGATGTCGCGCTCCGTCATGCAGTTCATCGCGCCGATGCCATCTCCGAAATAACTGGCCGCGCTGCTCAGCGGAAGCACCTGCTCCAGGTTTTTGGGCAACCGCAAGGCGCCGCCGGGGTTGTGGTTTGTTGAAGCGATATCTGACGCGGCGTCGCAAGTCGGAATCGCCTGTGGCACCTGAGCCGGCAGATCCTGGCGGCTCCAGCAACGTCCCCGGGCAGGAAGGTAGCTTGCAGCAGGATCGCCAGCAAGGACGCTCTCGAGATTCACGCTTGGGAGGTTCGTCGAGAAGCGTTGGTTCATGCATTCGATCAGTTCATTCGCAATCAGCGCATGGCCGGTGTAGCCCGGATAGTAGCCATTTAGACGATAGACCCCCCCCAGGTAATCGGCGGAGATAGCGCGGGACCCTATTTGGTACGGGCAACGGCGCAGCCGGGAGAAGAGTTCGTGCACGTCATAAAGGAGAGCATCAAACTCACCAGCTAGATCCGAGATGACTTTGTTTATTTCGCATACTCGCTGCCTAAGCATTTCGGCGGTCGCGCGATTCAGAACGGAGCGACCAGACAGGGGACCAATGGCGCGGCCAAAAAAGTGGCATCCAATTTCCATTAAGCCATTGACGGTGAGCAGATCATCTTTTTCGAGTTCATAAAGTTCATTTAGCAGCGCTGACTCAATCTTCAGGGTGCGTTCTGCCATCTGCAGCGATGAGGCGTAGGCAGTATCGAGGGGGTCCGGAACTGTGAGCACAACGGTCTCGGACCCGGCTTGGCGAAGTGACGAGAGGATTTGCGAATAGTGTCCACGAAAAAGCTCAGGATCCGGCAGCAAGGAAACATCTGCTTCAACGGTGGCTTCGAGTGCCTCAGTGTAGCCCAGTGAGATCAGTGTCAGCTCAGGGCGGCAGCTCAATGCGCACTCCAGTTGCGTGCGGCCCGGCTCCCCATGGGCCAATGCATCGAGGCCAAGAATCAGATTGAGTGCTGTTTGTTTGGCCGAGTGGCGATGCACGACGGGCTGCTCTGGACGCATGGTTACTGCATCCCGCAAAGTCATTCCAGGAATACAAAGGTCACAAACCTGGGCCGGCGGCATGCGATCGAGCACACTGGCTTGCATTGGCGCAGGGATGACCACAGGCAGGCACCCGAAGCCTGGGGCGTGCCCGATGCCGGGACTGCGAAGCAGCGCTTGGGGGAACTTGGAACCCATCTGGCGCGCTATTTGCGCCGGAAAACTCATTCGCTGTCCATCGTGCCGCAACGAAAAGTCGCCCACTCCGGCAGCTAGACCGTCTCCGATTGCGATTAGCCTGAGTGCCGTCGAAGATATGGTCAAGGCAGTGTCCCTCCATCGGCTGGTCCCTCCGGCAAGATGCACCCATTGGCGACGCAATTATGACTGACAGCATCGTCCATTCCTCTGCCGATCAGAGCTTCCAGATGATCACGCTCAAAGCTAAGCCAGTGCAGCGCCCCTCCTGGATCACCGCTGGGGTGATATTTATGAATGGTGAGCTTGCGATAGGGCAAACCAGCTGCCAGATGCAAGGGAAGACTGCCAATAATCAGGCTGAGGGATTTCATCTCCGGGTCTTCCGGGATCTCGCCGCGCTCGCCCTGTTCAAGCAAATGAATTCCCTTATTAATTCTTCCAGCAATCTCGATATCACGATCCAGCATGGCTGCGAGGGCAACCACCATCATTCGATAGACTGAGACTGCAGTACTCCTTACCCGCGCGAGAGGGAGTGAGTCCGGTGACGGGTCCACATAAATGACATGCAACTCATCGGCGCCTGCTTCCACCGGAGGCCGGAGCGCGGTATTCATTACCAGTCCTCCGTCGGCATAGGGCTGGTTCTCGATCTCCACGGTCGGGAAGATGGCAGGAATCGCCGCGGACGCGAGGATCACTTCTGGCGCCATCTCGTCGGTCATATCGTTGATTCCAAATACTCTCAAGGCGCCAGTGATCCAGTTGGTCGCCATAATTTGGAGAATCTTTCCCGAGCTGCGGACACGTGAAGGATCAATCCTTCTTTCCACCACGCGGCGGAAACGCTGAGAGTCCACAAACGATTCCAGATTGACCAGCTCGACAATCCTTTGTTCGAGTGTGGTCTGGGAAGATACAAACCGCTCAACACGGCGCATCGAATCTTCTGCCAGTAGAGTAAAGTCCGTGGCCAAATCTGCGAAGGGTCGAAAAAAATCGGTGCGATAACAAGCCTGCTCGAAAAAATCGAGAGGCAGAGTGCGCACTCGAAGCACACCATTTCCGCAGGTCTTGTCACTGGAGCCGATATCATTCAAGTAAACGTAAGCAGCATATTCGACTGCGGTCGCCAAGTCCGAGGCGTCGGCCGAGAGGAGAAGTCCGGCATTGAACGCACCAGCTGAAGTCCCGGTGAGAATGTCCGGATCGAGGGCCTGGTAGCTGGTCGAGGGGGACATGCCGTTGAAGAGGGCCCGCATCACGCCGATCTCATAGGCGCCGTACGCGCCGCCGCCAGAGAGGATGATCGCCTTCTTGCCAGGGGGTTCGTTCATGAGCTTCTTCCCGTTATCACCCATTCGGGTAGGTTCGGGGTGTCTAACCAATCAGCGATCTGTCGCCACGTCAGGAGGGAACCCACGATGGCCTGATAGTGCTGTGAGAAGTGTTGAAGTAGAAAGTCCTTATCCAGTTGTTCCTTTGAAATGCACAAGGTGCGTCCCGCCCAGCCAGTGGTTAGGCCGTTGACAAGCGCAATATAGCCATATACCGGGTCAAAGCTGCCCACTGGAAACGTCCACTGATCGATCACCTCCCGAAGAGGACCGAGAAGGCGGGACGTCAGGCCGAGGGAGAACAGGTCGGCCGCCTGAAGCGTCCATTGGAATGGATCGATGTTGACGTGCGCGATATGCCCCGGCCGGTTTACCACAAAAACCATGCGCACTCGAATTTCACCCGTTTCGTGTACGCGAAACTGGATCGATTCGAACGCCGCATCAAATTGGCCGGGGCCGTAGGTTATGAGGCTGTCGCTGGGACTCTTGATGAATGCGTATCCCAGACCGTAGCAACCCAGCACTCCCGGTTCCGGATGATCGAGATCGAGAATAAAGTCGCGGCTTAAGATAAGGTAACTCTCTTCGTCCAAGCCAAAGACAAGTTCGGGGCCGCGCGGTCCCGTGGGTTTGACGCGGAGGCTGAAATCGAAGATCCTGACCTTGGCAATGATCCATTCGTAGGTCGTGCCGATTTCGCGAAGATCCGTGATCTCCGACTGTTCGTCGCCGGCAAACTTTCCAATCTCCCCGGTGGAGCGCAGTTTGTAATAAATCTGCGAGAAACCAAAACCGGTTCGCCGAATTGCATCCCGAGTACACCACGAAAACCGGTCTAGCACGCCATCGGAAGAGGGGCGGCCGCCTTCAACGAAGGCTTCCGGCTGCCGAAACGAACTCACGCGCATGAAGTAGTGAAGAACGAACTCGTGCAACTGAAGGCGAAGCCAGTCAATCGCAGGCTGATGCAGCGGAGGGGGTACGCGGGGCTGGTCATAAAACATTTCCTGCACGTTGCCCATGATGGGCAGGGCGGCTCCAGGCTGAGGTATTTCATCGAAGAAACCGTAACTGCTGTCGGGCCGGTTGAAATTGCGGGAGAGCTCAAAGCGATGCCGGTAGCCGCATGTTTCGGCTTCCTCCCACCATCTCTTGAGAAGAAGTCCCTTCTCCAAATACTTCTCTGCACACTCGAGAATTGCACGGTCCTCCGGCGTGAGGCCGGCGAGGTCGGGCGGACTTGTCGCCTGATGGATCATGCGGGAGACAACGCCGTCAATGTTTTGCCCAGCCATTTCGGTTGTTCTCGAAGCGAAACCATTCCCCCGGGGAACCGTAGTCCCACGCATCTGAAGAAGACTGAGAAGATTCCCACACTTGCATCGCGGAGCAAATACCGTCCTGGCACGCGGAAACCGGCAGCTCGGAACCATGGTGCCGGCGAAACAAGTCCAGAATCTCCGGATTGCGGATGTTGACGAGGGTGACTGCCCAGACCAAACCGGCGATGGCATTGAGCCGGCCAGTCTCGTCAGGTGGCTCGCGCTTCGCCATTCGAGCCGGACGCCAGGGAGCACTTGTGAGGGGTGAGAGGTTGGTGGGAATGAAGTAGATTCCGCGCCCAACCCCGTGCCAAAAGTATTGCCGCAGCTCTTCCGTTAGATTTTCCAGGCACGGAGCTACACTTTCCGGATAAAGATTGCGCACCACCAGTCCCAACGCCTCATAACATGCACCTCCATAGCCGTCGAGAGCATGCCGGTCGCACAACTCCAAAAAAATACCGATCTTCTCTCGCGTGGTGGCGTTTGTCTTCATGGCACGGCAGGCGAAGGCCAGTCCCATGCCGGTGTGCAGCGGGATGAGGTCGCTGTCGAGAATTCGTCCGTGCAGAGCGCTTTCCGCCCGCATGTAGCCATGCCCCTCCGTCACCCATAGGCGCCGATAAGGATCCAGAGTTGTGAGGTCGAACTGATCCGCGTAACTGAAGCAGGTGAATGCATCCAGTTTGTTCAACAACTCTACCCAGGAGCCCCGTGTGGCCTCTGTCGGGGCGAGCTGTCCCATAATCTGAGCCGAATGGCACATGGTTTCCAGCCCAACTTTCACCATCGCTCTGGGAGCAGCAATCATTGCAGTCGAAAGCGGCCCCCGGGGTCGTCGATCCGCAACACATAAAAGGTTGCGAGCGCGTGGGGAGCGATGCCGACGACTGAGTTATCTGTCATCAAGCCCTGAATACCGGTGAAGTGACCTGTGCCTTTAACGATCAGGCCAATTCCGCCAAATCTCAACGCCCGCTGGCCGGGGGCGCCAGGCAGGGATAGGTTGAAGGTCCGTCCTTCTCCGCCGTCCGCCTCAATGGTGCCGACTTCTTTTCCATCGCAGTCAAAGAAGGCGTAGGTGTTGTAGCTCTTGAACGGAATGGGAGAAGAACCCGTACCGGGAGCGCCAGGGTTCAACAGATTAAATGAGATCTGTGCCGTCATGGAGCCGATCACAGGGCCCGTCCGGGCGCAAGCACGGATCTCGCGGCGGCTACCCCAGCCACAATCAACCTCCATGACGCGCAGTTGCTGATGCACCTTGAGGCCCGTGATTTCGTTGCCTGGGCCCATGACATACTCGGTTTTCTGATTCCGATCCCGCTTTTGCCCGCGAAGTACAACGTAGGTGATGCCCGGTTCCCGTGGGTGCGTGGTTTGCATCCCGCAAAAGGACGAATCGCTGCACAGTGTTCCTCCAGGATCCATTGTGCGTAACAACAGACTGCCGGTAAAACCATTCTCCGGTGAAATCGTCCCGCAGTAAACGTACGTACCGTCATGTCCCTTGAACCTTCCGAAACCCTCCATGATGTTGCCGACCGCACCCGCCAGCAATTGTTTCTGTCCATTTACGGTTGCGGGATATGTTGTGCCGGTACCGAAGCCCACAAAGCCATCCTCGCCATTCCCGAAGACGCACCGGCCATCAAGCATGACGAAACGCTGAGAACGTGAGGTGTCGAGAGAGACCTTGGGAGGTTCCCGGCCAGGAAGAGCGGAATACTCCCAGGGGATCAGCATCCACCGATGTTCAAACCGTGCGACAGTTTCGCCGATCGCGTTGCTTGCCCGCAAGCCTCCCCCTTGCGAGGGGGGGGCGAGAAGCACTCTGAAGCGGCACAGATCCTCACAGATTTTGAATCCCACAACATTCCGCGTCCCGGACGAACCAAGGATGCTATGGGTATTCCGCAATTCTGGCATCGAATAAAGGTTGAAGTAGGCGGCTTCATCGAGTAGACGCTGCACGACTTCAAAGGGATAGGTTTCAGAGTTGATGTCCGGCAAAGACGAGGCAGGCGTCTGCATGGCCGCAGGCGCTTGGCCAATGCTCCCCGCTGGACCTAATCCTCGATCCATAGTCGCCCCTCGATCGTTCACTTCAGATACCTGCTGATCTTTCGAATTTCTTCGACCTGACGTTCTTCAAACCGCCTCGGTTCGCGCGGCCAGCGCCGAACAACTGCATAGTGGATGCGGAGGTATTTTCTATCTTCACAGGTGTACTTTGCGTCCTTACAGTCACTCTCGGGCTTTACGTCCTTAGGAGCGCTCTGATCTTTGTCAGTCTTTACGTCCTTACTAGCGCTCTGATCCTTTTCAATGCTCTGGAGATATTTAGCAATCATCCAGTTCATGAAATCCTCGCCCCTCATGCGGTCCGTGACAACTATCTGCCCGGTGGCTTTCTCCAGGAAACGTTCGCAGTCTCGCCGGACGGAAATGATCGAGTAGACGACGAGTTTTACGAGGTCGTCGTCAAGGTTGTAGATGTCATCACTTCCGCCCGCGGTCGTAATCTGGAGGTCGCTCATGCATCCTCACGGTTCAGCTGGCACGCCTGATTTCGCGCTCCGGGTCAGCAAGATGTAACACGTGCAGGAGCGACAGCGCGTGTGGCGCGATCCCGATCAGGGAGTTCACAGTCAGCATGCCCCTGGCGCCTTCGAGCTGACCGGTCCCTCCAGTGATCGGTCCAAAGCCCGCAAATCGCACTCCAGGTTGTCCTGGAGCCGAGGGGAATTTCAAATTGAAGGAAATTCCTTCGACGACGCCCGCGGAAACGGTTCCCGCGACATCCCCGTCCGCGTCGATGAAACGATAGATTTCCTTGGTCGTAAAGGGCACCGGATTCTCCGCAGTACCGGGTGGCACCATGAGATTGAAGCCCACATCTGCCTCCATCTCTGCCACCACCTGACCGACCTGCATGCTCATGTACGGCGCTCCGGGCCCTCGCCTCACGAAGCCGAATTGCGCCGTTCTCATAAGTGACGGAGTGATAAGGCTCACCAGATCTCTGCCGGGAGGAGGTCCAAAGGTTGTTTTGACGTTCCGGTCTTTCTTAGTGCCTCGTAGCACAACGTACATCGATTGGGGATCCGGATCACTCTTGGCGCTCAACCCGTAGATTTCGCGATCGGTCCGGAAGGTCTCCTTGGGATCCACGATGCGGCAGGTGATGTTACCCAGAAAACCCAGGTCTTCCGTGATGTATCCAGTCATCACAAACGTGCCCTCGTGTTCGCGGAACTTTCCAGATCCGCTGGTGACGTTTCCAACTGCTCCCGCGAAGACAGTTGGTTTGCCGTTAAGGGTAAGGGGAAAAGTGCGGCCCACACCATATCCGCGACATCCCTGCTCCCTGTTGAACCTCATCTCACCATCGACAAAAGCAAACTTCTGCGAGCGCCACGGATCAAAAATTGCCGGTGGGGGTTCGTGGCCCGGCGTCCAAGGAAGATTCTCCGGACCAAACAGGAAACGGCCGCTTAAGACCCCGACCTCTTCTCCAATCGTCTGCTCGACATCCATCGCGTGTCTAAGGCGGGAAGGCACCGTAGTCGAGTCAAAGCGGTGAAGCGCACTTCGCAAGTCGATTCCATAGCCGCCATTGATCCCGAAGAAGTCCGCGGGATTGTATGGGGTTATACAAGCCTGGTCCCGATACTTTGGGTCAGGCACCGCGTATAAGCTCAGATTCGCAGTCTGATCGAGCAAGCGCTGCACGTATTCATACGGATAGGTTTCCGCATTGACGTCGGGAAGCGTTGGTGTCTGTGCCTGCGCACTCATGGCAGTCCTTATTGAGCCAGCACTACGCGGAAGCCGATATCAGCCGCCGAATCCACGGGGTGGCGCCGGTGGGTATGCCGGTCTGCGGATCGGCAACCGGTCGCGGGATCGAGCCACACTCCACCGCGAATCACACGCAGAGTTCGTGGCGGCTTGCCCGGCTGCCGGTCCGAGATATCCACGACTTCACCCTCCGCCGGGCCTGCTGGATCCTGGTTCGGCGAAGTGCGATAGTAATTTTCGTCGTACCAGTCGGAGCACCATTCGCCGACATTCCCGTGCATGTCATAAATGCCAAATGGGTTGGGTTTGAAGCTGCCAACTGGACCTGTGAAGGGATAGCCATCGTCCCAAGCTTCAGCGTCGATGGGAAGAGGCTGCCCTTTCTTGAACGGCGGATTGTTTGTTTTCCAAATCCACTTCCGGGTAAGTGATTGATCGCCGCAGTTGCCCACGTCCTTCATGCTTTCCTTGGGATCGCCGTTGCAATACCGGGTGGTCGTCCCTCCACGGCAGGTGTACTCCCACTCTGCCTCCGTCGGCAGGCGGTACGTCCGGTTCTCCTTGTGGCTGAGCCACCGGCAGAATCGCTGCGCGTCGTTATGACTAACGCAGATGACGGGATGATTGTCGTCCTGAGTAAAACCGCCGTTCATCCAGTTGTACTTTGGATCCGACCCAACCACTCCGGTGTCGAGGTTGATCCCGAAACTTCCCAGGCCGTTTTCCTCGTATTCGGTCGTGTAACCGGTTTCTTCAACAAATTTGCGAAATTGGCCTCGAGTGACCTGGTGCATTCCAATCCAAAACAGCTTGGTGATTTTGACCCGATGCTGCGGCTTCTCATCCGGCTTTGCGTCCACGTCGGAGTCGGGTGAACCCATCTGGAAGTCGCCCGGCAGCACTTGCACGAGACGCATGCCGATCGTGTTGATGATGAAGACGGGACCAAGAAACTCCATGCCGTACTGTGCGGCCAGTTTCACGATTTCGGCGGGGTCGGTCATCGTTTTCGTAGCTTTGAAGAATTTTTCGAGGCCGCCGGGAATGACTGTCAGCACAGCTCTCGCAGGCGTCTGGCCCGTGTTCCAGAACCCGTGCGGAACACCCTTCACAAAATTGCCGAGCGAAAAGCGCTCCATCTGCAGGATTTTGTCGCCCAGTTGCAATTCCAGTTGGCCTTCGAGCAGGTAGAGGATCTCGTCTTGAAAAGCATGCCGGTGTAATTGCACGCCCGTGCCAGCTGGCAAAATCGCTTCGAAAATGAAGTACGCGCCCCCGCTCATTTCGCTGGGCACTTTCACGGTAAAGTCGCCGGCATCATCCAATTTTTCACCTTCTCCGGCCTTGATAACCGCCGGGACGCGTGGAAGGTCAGTGGGGTCGGTTTCGACCCGAGGCACGGCAAGCCGCAACTGTATGTTGTTACCGCCATCGTCCGTGCCGGGAATAGTCACCGTGCTCACCGTTGTAATCGTCTGAGGCATATGCCCGATTCCTTTCGCTTTCGGTTGTGCCGCTCGCTCGTCCATTGATTGGCGCCCCGGAATGGCTTTCGGAGACCTTCCCCGTTTGCGTTTATCCGCTGGCGCTTTCTTCTTCATACAGTGCCCTCCAGAACTGTTTACCCGATACTTCCACCGTGCACTCATCTGGATCGATTTCAAAAAAGATGCCAACCATCAAGTAACTCATCTTGCCGTTCAGCATGCCCTTCCATTCATGGGAGGCCATAAACACGTTGTCGCGGACCTCTTTCCCGTCCTTGAAAAGATCCTTCACGAACCACAACACCTCGTGTGGATGCGGAAGCTTGTAGGCAAACGATGTACGCACCTGTCGCCCGTGCTGATACATCGAGATAAAGCTCGTTACACCGGTCGCGGGATGATAGGAATTGGCGAGCAGATCGACCTTATTTTCCGCCGGGTCGGGGATCTTATCGGGTTCGAAATAGCCCAGTTCGGAGCCCGTAATCTGCTTGTAGTGCCGCTCACCGGAGAGCAAGGTCTTGCGGTCCCAGAAACTGTACAGCACGGAAGAACCGGCTTCCTGGCCGCTCTGGATGTCATAAAACTTGAACGTTCCCTTGGCCGGTCCCTGATAGCGTTCGAAGCTCTCCGGGTCAAAAGGTTTTGGACCCGCTTCGAAGATGTCCTTGAGTTTGTCAGCATCCATCGGCAGGTCGGAGAAGTCGCCATACCTTGCCAACTCGTTGTACTTGTCAACGACCGCCCGGCTGATCGCACGAGAGCAGCGCTTGAAATCCCTGCGCCAGTGCTGATAGACGGGAATCCTCTTGTCAAGTTCAGCGACCAGCTCTTTGAAATACTTGCGCGCCGGCGGTTCGGGTTCCGGCCGGGGAGCTGGTGGACGCAATAAGCGTGAGACCGTGGGTGTGCGAAACCTGCCCTCCGGATCGCTGATGCGGGCTACATACATGTTGGAAATGACATGGTCGGAGGGCGGCGGTGCGAACACCGACCCGGCCGCGCCGTAAAGAAACCCTTTGGCGCCGCGAAAGCACCCGAAGCCCTGGATCATCGGTCCGAAATATCCAAACCGCAACGCTGGTTCCTCTGGGGCACGCGGCAGCTTTACCTGAATACTGCGCCCTTCGAGAACGTTGGAAGTAAAACCGCCAACACTGCGGCCTTCTGTGTCGAAGAACGTATAACGGCTAACACCCTCAAACTGAAACGGAGTGAGCGCAGTTCCGTTTTTTTTAGTCCGCGGAGAAGCTTCACGTCCAAAGCCGATCTCTCTTCCTATGACTTCTCCGGTTGTCAGGTTGAGGGCCGTAATACCCTGTGCGCCGGAGGACATGAAGTCCACTTGCACTCGTTTGAGAGCCACGGGAATGTTCAGGCCACGCACAGCGCCATCAGGGCTAAGGCTCACTGAGTTTTCCTGGTCAGGAGTCTTGCTTTTTTGGGCGATCCACGTGAGATATGTTGTTTCCCGATCGGGATCCAATTCAGCATCGGCTGGCGGAAAGTCGCTCAGAGTGCGCAGCGCGCCAGAAGGATCAAGGATGCGCACCATGACATGACCGAGAAAGCCTCCTTGTGGCAAAAGCCGTCCGCAAAGCGTGAAGTTCCCTTCACACTCCTTGAGCTTGCCGAAAGTCCCAGTGAAGACCCCGACCGCGGCAGCCGCCAAGTGGGGCTTTCCCTGTACCATCATGGGAAAGGTGCGTCCCGCCCCGAAGCTGCGGAATCCGTAACTGCCATCGCCAAATGTGAACACTGCCTTTTGGAGCGTGAAACGTTGCGAACGGGAGCAATCCAACGCCGCCGCCGGTGGATCCCGGTCTGGACGAGCCACATATTCATAGGGTGCGATCAACCAGCGAAACTCCACGCGCCCTACGGCTGCACTCACTCGATTGGCAGCCTTGATTCCGGTTTGCACATCGGGCAAGTCGAGTTCGATCGCAAAACGGTGCACGTCCTCGCTGCATTCGAATCCGATGACGTCGCCCTTGCCGAATCCGCGGATTGCAGCTCCGCGGATCCGGTCATCAGGCGTCACGAACAGGTTGAATGACGCAGCCTCATCGACGAGGCGCTGGATTTCATCGTGCGTGTAAGCGCCAGGTGTGCCCATGCCGCAACCTCTCTCAGGTGTCGAATCGTGCCCCTAGGTTATTTCCCAGGAGTTCCCAATCCGCCGCCCGGCGCACCAGGAGTCACACGGTTTGTCGAGCTTCCGCCACTGGATGACGATGCGGCTGCACCGCTTCCCCCCGTGCCGCTTCCGCCGGAGCTCGAAAAAGAGCCTGTCGTACTCTTGGCGACACTCTTGGCAATGTCCCGCAGGATGTCGATCTGCTCTTCCTCGTACTTAAACTTCTCTCGCGGATAGCGCTCGAGCACTTCGTAATACACGCGAAGATACTTCTTGTCGTCATCGCAGAGACCAATCAGACAGTTGTCTTGGTTGATGTATTGGGGATCGAGAAAATCCCATCCATCCGGCACAGGCGTTTTACCTTTTTGCAACTGCTGGATAAACTCCGCGACCTTCCAAGCAGCGAAGGCAGCGGGATCCATGCTGTCATACACCATGCACTCTTTTTCTTGAAATGCGTATTCATATTCGCGCTTAACGAAAAGTATCTTGTAGCGAACTAGTTTAAGCATTTCGTCCTGGAGGTCCTTGTCCCGCCTTGTCCCACCGTCGTAGCTCATGCTTGGATTCTCCTCTTTGGTTATCGAAACTGTTGCTGTTTCGTTTTCTTTTGCCTTTGTGGCCGGCGCCGGTATTTCTAGGAGCGCCGCTTTCCGCGACAGCTGCTTGTCCTCATTGCAATCGCCCGAGCCGTATCCCTCAGCAGGACCGTTGGTAACAACTTCCATGCCGCGGTTGGCGGCACGTGTAGTTTCCTGAAGGGCCTGTGCCAATAGCTCGACTCCGTAGGAGAACACCGCAATCGGTATCAGCATCATCTGGCTGAAGAGCCAGAGAATGCCTGCGGGTCTACCACCCGAATCCTCGTCAAGCCTTGCCGCCGTAAAAAAATCTCCCGAAAACTCCACCGGCTAATACGAAGCCATCGCAAACGATGGAACCGAGCCCGCGCTAGCGGGAAACCCCGATCGCTGCATAGCCCCCAATTGCCGTGCAAGTAAATCAAGATCCTGATAGTGGAAAACCTCGCCCAAGCGTTTTGAAAGGCGAAGCAGATCGTGGTACTCGTCCAGTCCTAGCCTGCAAGGGCGTCGGACTAACTTGTCCCATTGCTCGGCACTACATAAGGTGGGCTCGTATTCGGCAAAGTTTCGGATGTAGGTGTCACCCGGTGTGATGTCCCACGCCATGATTACTGCGGACATCAGACCATTGGAAAAACCGTCGTCACGCTCAAGCAAGGAACCGTGTCGCACTAGCAGGTCCTCCATGATCGCTGGCTGCCGCAAGTTCACCAAGGTCGTAGCCCACGCAAGTCCGGCACGCATGTTGAGCCGAGCCGATTCGGAAGGAGCGTCTCGATCGACGCTACGCCACGGCGAGAGGAGGCCGGGAACAAAATAGACCGGCAAGAAGTACAACGCCCGCCCGACTCCATGCCAGAAGTAACCCGCTACTTCGGGTTCGATTTCACAGAGGAGCCGGCCCACGGTCGCCGTCATCTCGGTATTCCAGGTTCTTGTTACCAAACCCAGCGACTCATACGCGGCCCCCACGTATCCTGCCTGAGCGTTATCGCGGCAAAGCCTTATAAATGTTTCCAGCATCCGGCGAATATCCGCCTCGGCGGAAAAGGGTGTGGTGGTCTGCAGGAGGTGTTGGGCGAAGGAGAGTCCCATGCCCGCATGCATCATGGTTAAGCTTTTTTCCGGAACATCGCGCGTATTCTCACCCGTGAGGAGGTGGTGGAGTTTCTCAGGCTTGTCCCAGAATCGCTCGGTGTAATCGTGACCCAGCCCTTCAATCGCCCACAGATCGGGATACTCGCCCAATGCATAGGCGTTGGCGACAAGGCTCTCGATGGGGAAATCCGGGCCTTCGGGGATGTGCAGGAGGTCCCGCACATGCTTTACAAGACTGAAAACTTCATAGTTGTTGCGAAGCTGCTGGAAGGCCAGGCTGCGGTTGCGTCCCGAAAGCAGGAGACGCCCGGTCTCCCGGGTCTGCCAGGCGACATCTGATGCGACCCGGTTCAATGAATTGGGGGTGAAGGCCTGCAAGGTCACTGTGGCCCACGCCCAATCTAGCGCTTCCCGCTGCACGTGATCCCCCAATTGAAAAGCAGCCCACACCAGATCCCCAAACTGCCGCGTAATTGCCTGCCGCACGAAATAGAGGGATTCTTCCGCTTTTTGCGGCGTCGGTAAACGGACAGCTTCCTGCATGCCGAATACCCCCATTGCACCGGAAACTGAAATAGCCGACTTGGTGAACTCACGGTTCATCGCGCTCTTACGGCATTGGCCCCCAGCCGATATCTTGCGAACCGGCACCGGCACTAACGGAAGGAGGTGGTGAGGAGATCGGACGATCTTGAGGCGTCCAAGATTTCGATCGCATCGGGCCGCTGCCTCCATTTCCGCGCGGCGGTCCCCATCCCCATGAAGGTACCGTTGCTCCTCCACTTGAACTTGCACCAGCGGGAGAACTTTGCGGACGCCCCGGTTCCTTGCCGCCGCTCATCCCTTGTCCAGAATCACAGTTGCTCATAAAAATGCCGCCCAGCATCATGTCCACCATGACTCGCTGCAGTTGGTCGCACATTCGAAATGCGGAGCGCGCTGTTGTCCCGAGTTGGTCGACAGTGGCGGTGGTGACCTGATCGAACGATGCGGTAGCCTTCGACATCGGCTTCTCATTGCCGGGCATCAGCAGGTTTGCAATCTGCTGTACGCCGAACATGGAAACGCCCCAGGTGTAGCTCAGCATGGATTTGGTCAACTCGCGCATCTAAGTCCTCGTTACTCCGCCGGTCGCCAAGTAAGATAAATTTCGCATCTCGGTTACTGTCGGGTGCTCCCATCGTGCTAGACAGATGCCGACACTTAATTTGCGAGGAGGGGTAAGTAGCTGGTCGCCCGAAGGTCCAAGCTGGGCTTTTCAGTTGAAGGATTATTTTCAGCGGCGAAGACTGCACATGGGTGGGAAGCGACCGGCGTGATGGTGGCCGCCTGGAAGAAACTCGGACGGCTGCCAGTAATTAAGGAGCGTCGTCCATCCGAATTTTCATTTCTGCCATGACTTGCGCAGCCGCAAATCGCATGCCGCCTTGTGTCTATGCCATTGTTTGGCTCCCATATGCCGGAATTCCCTTTCGATCCCCATTACGACGTAGTGATCCTGGGAGCGGGAATCGCCGGATTGACCCTTGCCCGCCAGTTGTTGATGTATACCGACAAACGAGTCGTCCTGTTGGAAAAACGCTCCCACGTCCCCCCCTCTCGCCAAAAAGTGGGTGAGTCGAATGTTCAAGTGCAGGGCTACTACCTTTCCAAGGTTCTTGATCTGGAAGAGTACCTGTTCCGCGAACACCTCATGAAATATAATCTCCGGTTTTATTGGAAGACGCCTGGGCGGGACAACACTTGTTACGAAGACAGCAGCCAGAGTTACATCCGAAACTTCTCGAACATTGCCTGCTACCAACTGGACCGGAACAACATTGAAGGCGAATTACTACGGCTCAACCAGGAAAATCCAAGATTCGCCTTCGTCCCCGGTATTTCTCACCTTGACGCCGCGCTCTCCCATTCTTCCAGTCCTCACACCGTGAGCTTCGCGATTGGCGAACAACAAATCAAGGTTCAGGCTGAATGGGTGGTCGATACTACGGGACGCGCCAAATTTCTTGCTCGCCGCATGGGATTGACCAAGTCCAATCCGATTCGTCACGGATCAATCTTTTTTTGGGTGGATGGGCTGCTGAACATCGAAAGGCTGACAGACCTGCCCCATTCCGAAAGGCTGCTGCACCCAAACCGGAGAATGCTAGGCCAACTTCCCGTATGGCTAGCAACCAACCACTTCTGCGGGGAAGGTTATTGGTTCTGGGTAATTCCGCTCAGGGGAAAGACCAGCCTCGGTCTCGTTTATGATCGTGAAAAAGTGCCTGAAGCTGCGCTCAACTCCCCCGAACAGGTAGTGGAGTGGGTTTGCAAACAATATCCTTTATTCGCGCCTTATTTGAGTAAGGCAAAGATTATTGACCAGGGAATGATCCGGGATTTTTCCTATGATTGCCAGCAGACTATAAGCACCGAACGATGGGCATTGGCAGGCGAGGCGGGGCGCTTCACTGACCCACTCTACAGCCCCGGCGGAGATCTGATCTCTCTCTACAACACGCTGATCACCGACGCCATCCTGACTCGCGACTCCAACATCCTGGCGATCAAGGTCCGGCTCTACGAGATTCTCATGTGGGCGCTGTATGAAGCTTATGTGCCAAGCTATGCCGTGGGCTATGAAGTCCTGGGAGATCAGGAATGCTTTTCGATGAAGTATGCTTGGGAGTTGACTATTTATTTTGCTTTTTACGTGTTCCCTTTCATCAATCACTTGTTTACACAGACGGCATTTGTTGTTCCTTATCTCGATCTTTTCGCTCAGCTTGGCGTGTGGAATCGCAACATCCAGGCGTTCATTTCCGGCTACTATCGCTGGAAAAAGAGTCAACCGGTCGAGCCTGGCAGTCCTGTCTTCTTTGATTTCACTAGCTTTGAGCCACTGCGCAAGTCCGAAGAGCTTTTTTATGAAGTTGGCGTTGACCATTCCCAGGCAATGAGTTTGCTCAAGCAGCAAATGGCCAATATCCAGCGGCTAGCCCGTTTCATCGCAATCTATATTTACTCCGTCGCTTTGGACGATGAAAGCCTGCTCAGTAACAAACAGTTGATCGAGACCCTCCGGATCGATAACCTTCATTTCGATCCTGAAATCATGCGGCAAGAGTGCGGCTGCCTGGATGGAGCCCAAGACCGAAAGTTTGCGCAGATTGGGATGAAGTTCATCAAGCAGTTCAGGAATTCGCGTGGGAGTGCCCCCGCCGAAGCCTCTCAAAAGCGGAAATCAATCAGAGCTGTCAATGCCGCCATACCCCAGACAACCGAACTAAAAGCCAACATGATCCCGTGATAAAAATGTGGACCGACACGGTTCGTAGTCTGAGTTCTAGCGGGGCAGTGGTCTGTGCCCTTTTCTGAGACAGTGACTGTTCTACAGTTTGCCCTACGCTGCGTTTTGTTCGACGAACAAAGCCGCAGACTTCAAACACAAAGCAATCCTCGCACCCTCTTGTCGCGGTGGCTCCGGAGCAGGTGAACCGCTGTTTGTTACATTTTCCGAACAGGCGCCTTTCAACCCCGCGCTAATGTGGCAGCCCTTATCTCCCTCACGTCGTTCTCTGTGCGGTCGAAATCGCACTGTTCGTGCAACTTGATTGCCGAGCACAAAGGACGCTTTCGTGAAGGTTGCTTGGAGCTGACTGGGGCCCACTCCGGCAATACGATCAACACCGTGGAAGCCGCATTCCTGTTCCCGATGGCCTTTATGTCGGTCGCATAGTCAAGCCATTTGGAATTGCCTGCTGGAAACACGCGGCTGCCGAAACCGCCCCGCAGGCTAGAACGATACATCCTGGAGAAAAGTACGGAAGCGCGACTGCGACGAAGTGAAGACCGGCGCGTAAGCGATCTTCTTGGCCGAAAGCCGGGCCCACGCCGAGGCCGCGTTTCGCCGCTTCCGCGCCCGTTGTCTGCGGGACTACGGACCGATGGTGCGCCATCTGGAGCGCGATCTTCCGGAACTGCTCTCGGTGTTCGCCTTGTCCCGGCATCTGTGGCGAAGCTGCGTACCACCACGTGATCGAGCGCTGCTTCGTGGAAGTGCGGCCCATGGTGTGCTTTGTGAATGTTGAAAGTGTGGACCGCATCATTTACTCCATCTTCCAGAGATTCAACCTCTAATGGAAAACCCGCACCCTCTCGTTATTCACACAAGCAGCGTGACGTCATCCGCCCACATTTTTGAGACATTTCTCCGCTTCAGGGTGTATAATCAATATCAGCTAAGGTTGATTCTCACGCAGCTGAAATTCGGTACCGCCAACCAGCGTCACCCCTTCTCATCCGCAGCGATTCTTCTCAGCACAAATCAAGAAAAAGAAAAAGGAAATTTCAAATGGCAGAACAAGGAACAGTAAAGTGGTTTAACGACGCCAAAGGCTATGGCTTTATCAGCCGTCAAACTGGCGAGGATGTTTTCGTGCACTTCTCCGCGATTCAGGCAGGCGGCTTCAAAAGCCTCCAAGAAGGACAAGCGGTCCAGTTCGACGTGACCAAAGGCCCGAAGGGCTGGCAAGCTGAGAACGTTCAGGCGGTCTAGTAGTACCCAGGAATGCCCGTTATCCGAAAGGATTTCGGGCATTTCTGTTTTTATTTTAAGTGACGCTTCTCAGCGTAAGTTCCCTTCCTGGTTCGGCCGGACTCGCTCAATAGTCTCGTTGGTTGTGATGGGGTGCCTACCGTAAACGCAGTCCACTTTTGTTTCCAGCCTTCAACACGTCGATTGAACAAAGTCCTTTTGATTCCTGAGAAATTGCGCGACGGACGCGGGAGCCGAAGCGATTCACTAGCCAGATCGCGGACAGCGGAACCTGTGTATAATGATGAACTTACCGTAGCAAAGTGGGCGCTTAACTCAGCGGTAGAGTGCCATCCTCACACGGTGGAAGTCATAGGTTCGAATCCTATAGCGCCCACCATTCAACCCAAGGTCTTCACGGGACTTTCCCCTTGTAGTCCGTTTCTGGAAATGTGGAGTTTGCGCTTCGTTCCGCGGATACTGGTTTCCTGCACGGAAAACACTCTGGATTCCACAGGCTAACCCTCACTATCCAAACGGCTTGCTAAACATTCAGACACACCCTGCACGAAAGTAACCTTCCCAAGGTCAGTCCCGTCGCGAGATGATGGGCCTGCGTCCGATGCCCGTATCGATCCGAAAGTAATCGTCATGTCGCAGAAACTGATGGATGTGCTTATGCTTGGGCGCTGCTCTCACGAGTTCTCATGGCCGCGGCGCGGCGCCGATGGGAACTATTACCAGGTTTGCCTGCTTTGCGCGGCCGAGTACAAATATGACTGGACTACCATGCGCCGGACCGAGCGCGTGGAGCATGCCAAGCCTGAAACCGGCATCCGGCGAAGCCACGCGCGGGAAAAGCGTCCCTCGTGGGTACCTCGCGCGCGGCGTCTGAAACTGGACCTGCCGCTGCGCTACCGCGTGAACAAGACCAGCACCTGGTATGAAGGGACCATCGAAAACATAAGCCAGACTGGCGTGCTTTTTCAGGGACCGCAACCACTTCCTGTGAACGCCCTGGTGGAGATGGTATTTGAGATGCCTGAAGAGATTTCCGGGCAGGTGAACAGCAACGTAGTTTGCCAGGGACGCCTCATGCGAGCCAAAGAGATGAAAGAAACGAAGGAAGGCCCCATGGTTTTGGCTGCTTCGATCGTCGACTACAAATTCATTCACTGAGCGGGCCGGCTGTCCGCGGACTCGCAACAGGCGGCGCGCTTTTTGTCTAAATTTGTGCACGTTTCAATCCGGGTTCCCACGAGCTTCGACGTACAAATTACATCTATACGCTGGCCCGCCAGCATCTAAACTGTACTAAAGCAAATTTGGACGGCCCATGTTTGGGCAATGTCAGGAGTCGAGTGTGAAAAACTTATCCCTGTCTGTTTCTGTATTTTTCCTTGCCGCGATTCTGGGTTTGGGCGCAGGCTGTTCCAAGAAGCCCGATGACGCCAAGATCGCGGGCGACATTCAGAGCAAGTTCACCCAGGACTCTGGCCTTTCCGGCAAGCAGCTCTCGGTGCAGGCCAGTGAGGGCACAGTAACGCTCGCCGGCACCGTCGACAGCGACTCGCAACGCGAGGCCGCGTCGCGCCAGGCCGCATCCGTGCCCGGGGTCAAGCAGGTTATCAATAATCTGCAGGTCGGAACGGCCGCGGCGGCGCGCTCGGTGGAACCTTCGCCTGTAACGGAATCGAAACCTGAGCCGACTAGACGCGAAAAGAAGTCGCACAAGTCGCACTCGGCGGAGAATACCGGCATGAATGATGGGGCTTCCGCAACAGGCTCTGGATCGCGCGATACCATGGCCAACAACTCTGCGCCTGCACCCGCGCAGGTAACCCCGCCGCCAGCTCCTGCTCCTCCGGCGCCGCCGAAGAAGGTGACTGTCGACCAGGGGACACAACTCTCAGTTCGACTGGTAGATCCCATTGACAGCGAGAAGAACCAGACCGGAGAAACATTTCATGCCACGCTGAACTCCCCACTTACCTACGACGGGGAGGAAGTGGTGCCCGCCGGGTCCGACGTGGTCGGTCACATCGCGGAACTGAAGAGCGCCGGCAAATTCGCGGGGCAGTCTATAGTAGTGCTGCAACTCGACAGCATCACGTCGGGAAGCCGGACCTATAACATTCAGACCGACCAGTACAAGAAGCAAGGCAGCTCGCGCGGCAAGAACACCGCCGAGAAGGTCGGTGGCGGAGCCGCCCTCGGTGCCATCATCGGCGCGATTGCCGGTGGCGGAAAAGGTGCCGCTATCGGCGCCGCGGCAGGAGGCGGAATCGGCGGCGGCGTGCAGGCGGCTACCAAAAGCCAACAGATCAAGCTGCCCTCTGAAACCGTGCTGAACTTCACGCTGCAGGCTCCGGTGACAGTCATTCAAGCGCCGAATCCGAATTCCAACCGGCAGAAGCTGGGAGAGTCGCAGTAGAAAACCAATCGGCTAGTGGCGAAATCTGCTGATTACGTAGAGCACCAGGGACAACACCACACTCACAAGAAGTGATGTGGCGAGCGGGAAATAGAAAGTCGTATTCTTCCCGCGATAGAGGAAGTCTCCCGGCAAACGTCCGATGGGCAGGCCGCTGCGCCCCAAAAATAAGAAGAGCACTCCCACCACCAGCAGAATTACGCCTAAGAAAACGAAAATCTTGCCAATGTCGGTCATTTCTCAACTCTGGATGTTCAACCCTGGATGTTCAACCCTGGATTGCCCGATCCTACACCTGACTGAGCGCGGCTAGCTATACGACTGTCGAGCAGGCGAATAAGGATCGAATCGCACCGTTAGCGCTCCGCTGACTTGCGCATACTTACCTTTTCGGAGCAAGCTTGCTGTGCTAGCCAACCGCCAGAGAGAGAACGCGTCGCTGGCGGGGGCTCGCGCTTTCTTTCCTGGAGCGGATTCCATGGTCGAAGACAAAATACGCCGCCACTTTGACTACTACCTGGGCAAAGCCGAAGTTGCTGTTTATTCCGCCCTCGCGCTCCTGCTTGCGATCACCGCCTTGGTCACGCTTGCAACCGCGGGCGAAATTCTTTGGAGCGGCCTCCGGCACTGGACCGATGCGGCGCAGACACTGCGGGTATTGAACGAACTTCTGGTGGTGCTGATGCTGGTCGAGATTCTGCACACCGTGCGCATCTCGATTCGCTCGCATGTTCTGGTCGCGGAACCATTCCTGATCGTGGGGTTGATTGCCTCGATCCGCCGCATTCTCGTGATTAGCCTGCAAATGGCCACCCTCACCAAGGAAGCAACATGGTCAAACGAGGGGGCAAGTGTTTTCCGTGCATCCATGATTGAGCTCGGTTTGCTCGGGTTGCTAGTGTTCGTTCTGGTATTTTCAATTGCGCTCCTGCGCCGTGAGCCTCCGACAGCGATGGACGTCAAGAAAAGTGAATGAATTGGGAATGCGCCGCGCTCAGCGCACTGGAAGCGAGAGCCATGCCTCCACCAATGATGAGTCCAGTTCAACCGCGATGGAAGGAGTCTAACCAATGAATCCCTCTGAGGTGCTGCTTCTGGCATTTCTTATCGGCATCGTTGCCGGCTTGCGTTCTCTGACCGCACCTGCCGTCGTTGCCTGGGCGGCCCATCGAAACTGGCTGAATCTCCACGACACTTCCCTTTCGTTCATGGGATCGACGGCCGCGGTCGCCACTTTCTTTCTGCTCGCTCTCGTCGAACTGGTCGCCGATCAGCTCCCTTCGACCCCGAGCCGGACAAAGCCGGTCGGCCTGATTGCGCGCATCGTTCTCGGTGGGCTGTCGGGCGCGTGCGTTGCGCTGGCAGGAGGACAATCCCCAGCCCTGGGCGCGGTCCTGGGCGGGGTGGGTGGCGTGGCCGGTGCGTTTGCCGGTTACGAGGTTCGCACGCGCCTGGTGCGAACTCTCAAAGTCCCGGATTTCGTAATTGCCGTTCTGGAGGATGCCGTCGCGATTGGCGGCGGGCTGTTTATTGTGTCGCGATTTTAGAGCGCGCGCAGGACATACAATTTCAACCCGGATAAGATTCCCCGATTCCAGGAGCTTTTCGATGAGTGCGCCCGATCACTACCAGGCAATCGTTATCGGTTCAGGCCAGGGTGGAACTCCGTTGTGTACCGCTCTTGCGGAGGCCGGGCTTCGAACCGCGATGGTAGAACGCCAGCACGTAGGCGGTACCTGCGTGAACGAAGGTTGCACGCCAACGAAAACCATGGTCGCCAGTGGACGCGTCGCATATCTCGCGCGTCGAGGCCCTGGCTACGGCATTCACACCGGGGACATCCGCGTCGACCTGGAACGCGTCCGGCAGCGCAAGCGGGATATCGTAGATAGCTTTCGTAACGGCAGCCAGAATCGCATTGAAAAGACGGCCAATCTTGATCTCATCTTCGGCGAGGCTAGCTTCACTGCCCCTAAGTCCATACTCGTGCGGCTGCGAGACGGCGGTCAACGTACACTCACCGGCGAGAAGATCTTTATCAATGCCGGCGCACGCCCAACCGTGCGTGCCCTCGACGGCCTCAATGACACGCCCTTTCTCGACAGCACGTCCATCATGGAGTTGGACGCTGTTCCCGAACATCTGATCGTTCTCGGAGGCGGCTACGTTGGGCTGGAGTTTGGACAGATGTTCCGCCGCTTCGGAAGTCGCGTGACCATTGTTCATCTGCATCCGCAACTGCTCCCCAAAGAAGACACAGATGTTGCGCGGGAGATCGAGAAAATTCTGACTGAGGATGGCATTGACCTTTTGCTGGAATCGCGCGCGCTAAGGGCATCCCGCGGCGGACAAAATATCGGACTTCAGATTGAAACCAAGCATGGTATCCGCGCCGTGAAGGGTTCGCACTTGCTCGTCGCTGCGGGGCGAACACCGAACACTGATTCCCTGAATATTAAAGCGTCCGGCATTGAGACCGACGCTCATGGATATATCAAGACCAATGCTCAACTGGAAACGAACGTACCAGGCGTCTACGCTCTGGGCGACATAAAAGGTGGCCCCGCTTTCACTCACATCTCTTATGACGACTATCGCGTGATTCGCGCCAATTTGCTGCAAGGCGGGCATGCCAGTATCGCTGGACGGCTAATTCCCTACACCGTATTCATCGATCCGCAGCTGGGTAGAGTTGGCCTCACTGAGGCCGAAGCTCACTCAAACGGAATGGATTTCGAGATCGCAAAAATGCCGATGAGCCGGGTGGCGCGTGCGCTCGAAGTGGACGAGAGCCGCGGATTCATGAAGGCAATAATAGATGCTAAGACGCAGGAGATTTTGGGCGCGGCTGTGTTGGGTATCGAAGGCGGAGAGCTGATGTCAATGATCCAGATAGCGATGATGGGCCGCGTGCCCTATGCGTCATTGCGCGATGGCATCTTCGCTCATCCTAACTTAGCCGAATCGCTCAACAATCTTTTCGTCGCGCCGGTGCGACCTGGTTCGTGACCGGCATCCGTCCCGAAGCCGATCCAGTGCGCGTTCGCGATCAGTTGGCAGACGAAGTAGATCGGCCTGCACACTGTCGGGAGCGGGCGAGCAACAGTTCGCGCTCCCGGACATTGCGCGTCAACGATGCGGCGCGATCGAACTCCGCACGGGCTTCGTCAAAGCGACCGAGCTTGCCCAGAAGGTCGCCGCGCACGCTCGGCAACAGATGGTAATTCTCCAGTGACGTCTCCTCGGCGAGGGCATCGACGAGTGCGAGGCCCGCTTGCGGACCGGCGGCCATTCCGACGGCCACCGCCCTGTTCAACTCCACAATGGGCGATGGCGTCATCTGAGCGAGTTCGTCGTAGAGAGCAACGATGCGCGGCCAATCTGTTGCTTCGGGGGTGAGTGCCCGCGCGTGACACGCGGCAATTGCGGCCTGCAACGTGTATGGTCCCCGCTCGCCTCCGAGATTGCGAGCACGATCGAGCGCAGCGAGTCCACGCCGGATGAGAAGTCGATCCCAGTGCGCGCGGTTCTGGTCGAAAAGCAAAATGGGCTCACCGGACGGGCTCACACGCGCCCTCGATCGCGAGGCTTGAATCTCCATCAGCGCGACCAGGCCATGTACCTCCGGCTCGCTGGGAGCTAACTCCGCCAGGACACGGCCCAGGCGCAGCGCCTCTTCACAGAGCGTCGGGCGCATCCAGTCGTCACCGGCAGTCGCCGAATACCCCTCATTAAATATTAGATAGAGGACTTCGAGCACCGACGACAGGCGGGCGGAAAGCTCGGCCCCGCGCGGGACCTCAAAGGGGACCCGCTCTTTGGTCAGGGTGCGTTTGGCCCGGACGATTCGCTGTGCGATGGTCGGCTCCGGAACGAGAAAAGCACGCGCAATTTCTTCGGTCGTCAGGCCTCCCAACAACCTAAGGGTGAGCGCAGTACGCGCCTCGGTCGAAAGAACCGGGTGACAGGACACAAACACCAGGCGCAGCAGGTCGTCGCCGATATTATCGTCGAGCGCGGCGTTGAGATCCGGCACGGTCAGCTCCTTGGCCTCGATCTCGCGGCCGAGTTCCTCGTGCTTGCGATCGAGCCGCGTGTTTCGCCGGAAGTGATCGATGGCACGATGTTTGGCGGTGGCCATGAGCCAGGCGCCCGGATTGTCCGGAACGCCCGACTCCGGCCACTGCTCGAGCGCGGCGACTAAAGCATCCTGTGCAAGGTCCTCGGCAATGCCCACATCACGCACGATCCGTGCGAGACCGGCGATTAGTCGAGGCGACTCGATCCTCCAGACTGCGTCGATCGCGCGATGTGTCTCGGTAGCCGTCACAGCTACCGATCACATCATGTTCAATCCGACAGTGCAAGCCCAAGAGCGCCGCCTACTACTTCGCGGTCATCTGTTTGCGCAGACGCTCCTCCTGCTCCCTGAGTTCGGGGGTGAACTCCGCACCGAAGTCGTCCGCCTCAAACACCTGGCGAATTTCGATTTCGGACTCGCCCTCCTCGAAGGGATTAGGGCAGCGCTTGACCCATTCGATGGCTTCGTCCATCGACCGTACTTGCCACAGCCAGAAGCCAGCGATCAGTTCCTTGGTCTCAGTGAAAGGCCCATCGATCACGGTCCGCTTTGCTCCGGAGAATTTGACGCGCTTGCCTTTGGAACTCGGTTGCAAACCCTCGCCCGCCAGCATCACGCCCGCCTTCACCAGTTCTTCGTTGTACTTCCCCATTGCGGCAAGCAGCTTCTCACTCGGCATCACGCCTGCCTCCGAGTCTTCGGTAGCTTTGACCATCACCATGAATCGCATCGTGGTAGCTCCTTATTTATTTCAGATTTTAAGTTGGCTGCGGTTGTTCAGGCTGTCCGATCCAAGCTCTTGTCTAGCTCGAGGCGTGATCGGTAGCCGTCACACCTTTAGTCCGTCCTTTTTATGGCCGCTGACCGCCTCTATTCCTTGGGCGCAAAAGTCTTCCGGTCCGAACATCTGACGAACCTCAGTCTCGCCCTCCCAGCCCGGCCAGTATTTCTTGTGAAGTTCCATGAAGCGGACCGCCCCTTCAATCGCTTCCTTCTTCGATTTCAACTCAAACTGCGCGTAGCCGCCGATGACTTCCTTGGCCTCGGTGAAAGGCCCGTCGGTCACGGTCACCTTCCCTCCGGAGAGCCGGACGCGAGCGCCCAGCGCAGTTGGTCCAAGCCCTCCGCTCCCGAGCATCGGGCGACCGGCCTTAACATCTTCTTCGGCGAGAATGGTGATTGCATCCATAAGCTCCTTGGGTGGCAGACCTTGTTTCTCGGAATGCTTAACTATCATCATGAATTTCATCGTCAGTCTCCTTGATTTTTTTGGGTTGGGATCCCAGTCTTCGGACGAAAGTCAACCGGCCGGATCTGGGTTCTATCTATGCGTCGAACGAGAGGCGGTGAAATCGACATCCAGCGTCTTTATTTTTGAAAAGTCTTTTTTGAAGTACTGGTTAGGCGCAGGCGATGCTTTAACTTTATCCGTGAAGCCATTCCGCAGCAACATGGTCCCGACAATGACGAGAAGCGGTGGCCAAAATGATATCAACATCCGGAGCAGACAGGGCATAAGCCCCTGGTGATCAAAGCCGCAGGCGCGCACAGCTTGCGAGGTCGCGAGGACGACAGCGGGCAGCAACCCCAGAGCGTCCGAGCCATTAGCATCTAGGACGTGCCTCAATTGAGCAACGTCACCAGCCACGTTTTCGTACAGAATTAATGTTCCAACCCCGACCAGCGTTGCACCTCCGATCAATTTAGAAAACGCTGTCCGCTGCCCCGCCATATCCGCCTCCTCAAGGCTATTTTCTTGCCTCTACTTACTCGTCGAACGAGGGATGGCGGGATCGACGCGTTAAGCATTTTTTTCAGAGGCTGAAGTCTGTCATCCGCACATTTGGCCCGCTCCTTTGTTCGTGTATCCGGCATCCAAAATGTTGAAGAGGAGGTCTTATGAAGAGATCACATGGTAGCCGTGCGTTCTTCTTGTTGTCAGTTCTTTTAACCTCTCTCATCTCCGTCTGCGCCGTCTATGCGGAAAACGACGTGCTCGGCGAAATTGAACTGGTCGGAGCTTCCAAGGTCGAGAAGACCTCTGGGGTATGGATCGACCGGCAATACATCGGCTATTTGAATGAACTGAAGGGATCGAAGAAGCTCCTGCTTCTGCCGGGTGAGCACGAGATTATTGTGCGGCAAGGCGGCTATCTGGATTTCGTGCAGAAGGTTTCGGTACGAGCAGGCGAGAAGCAAGTCATTAGCGTCAAGATGGAAAAAGATCTGCGAGTACAAATGCCGCAGGTGACCGCAGAAATAAAGCTGGACGTAAATCCAAATCGAGCGGCTGTCTTCGTGGATGGTGTGTTTGTGGGTCACGTCGCAGAATTCAGCGGCATCGGGCGCGCTCTTCTGGTAACTCCGGGAAAGCGCAAAGTCACCGTCACTTTGCCGGGGTATCAAACATTCGAGACGGACATAGACCTCGCGGCCAATCAGAAATCAACCATCAAGACCGACCTGGTGAAAGGCGGGCCAGCGGAAGGGACTTCCCTGCCCCAATAGCGGATTGCCGTGAGGCGGCAGCGAAAAATTTCTGTGACCGGTTGCTTTATGCCGAAGCGGATGCGGCTAACGTTCCGGCTCCGCGCTGCTTGTGCAGTTGGGCAAGAAAGGCATCGGCGGGAAGAGCGGACTGATTGCGGAAGAGACCGAGCAAGGGATCATCGACGTCCGCCAGCCCGGCTTCGCCGTTAGATGCCGCTTGTGGATCAACTTCCAGGCCCTCGGGCACGACCAGCAACTCGGGCGACAGTTCACGATTTTCCGTAAGGACGCCGAGAAACTTCTCGAGCGCCGCGCGATGTTCAGGGGTCGCCTGGGTGAATTCCACTCCCATGCCCTGGTCCGGGTGCATGACGCGGACCACGCCCTCCGTGCGCAGTTCCATCCCAGCCGCCCGCATCGAAAGAGTGATGCGCGTAGTCACGGGGAATGGCGAGGCGATGTCCAGATAGCATCCCCCCAAACTCAGATCAGTCAATTGGCAGCGCACCGGCGGGTCGTCCTGCTCGGTATCCGGCGAATTACGCTTCAGCCAGCTCTGTAACTGTTGGATGGGCTCGGGCAGAACGTCCACAAAGCGCAGGCCCGCCTGGGCAGCGGTTCCCTCCCAGGCAAACTCGGCGGGAAGCTCCAAAGCGACGTCTGTTCCCGGCAGTGTGAACGCGACCTGCCGGCGTCCTGTAGGACGCGAATTCTTAGGGACGGTCACCGCCATCCCACCCTCGCTCACATCAACAGTCGTAACCTTGAGCATGGTGCTGGATTCTACGTCCCGGATGGTCACCGGAATTCGAACTGGAATGCGCGAGTTGCGCCGGCGTTCGCACTTCATCAGGGCGCGAGCAGCCCGAAAACTCGACTTCGCGCGCTCGCTCGACACCGGCTTGTAGAGAACAAAATGAGCTCCAATGTTAAACACCGAGCGCAGGCCCATCGCATGATCCAGGATGGCCACGGCAATCGCGCGCTTGTTGCAAACGGCGTTGCGGGCGCTGCGCAACACCTCAGCCGAGCCCTCGTCGCTGCAGTCCACAATGATGGCTTCAAAGCGCTCGCGGGTCAGCTTGCGCAGGGCACTCTCGGAGTCCGCACACAGTTCGACTTCAATCTCAAGGTCGCTCAAGGTGCGACGCAGCACCCGCACGATCTTTTCGTCCGAACATAGCAGCAACGATTTCAAGCTCATAGCACGGCCCTGACCTTGACCGATGTACCCAGGCAGTGGAGAAACGGGTCTTACTTGCACTTTAAAACGAGGTGGTCGGGTGGGCAACTGGTGCGCGGGAAGAACCGGTTACGACGGTAACCACCGGTTTCACTTGAGGGAACCAGCACCGCGGAAAGTCGACTGAGAGGCGCAACGCTAATAGTCCATTTATTTACAGCGACTTACAGTTAACCGTTAGCACTTGGGAAGAAGATTGTCGTTGACTTTGAAGGGATTTCGCCATAATATGTCGTGTCTCCAACCAGCCTGAGCTCCGCCGGGATGTCTAGAGGGATCTAGTTGTCCGGGGCCGGTTTTGTTTCTGGGTGAATCCTTGGGATGCTGTACCGAATCATATAGTTAGCCGTATTAGGCAGTTAAAAAAGTTCATTCCCCTTGAGGTGGAAAGGTAATTTTTCATGGCCAAGCGACGCGGAAATCCAAACTGGGGCAAGCCTGAGCCGATCGGCCCAATTACCCCGACTATCACCGAATTTGAGCAGGTCGTTCGCGAGTACAAGCTCTCTCCCGACCAGTACCTGCGTTCGACTCGTCTGCGGGAGTGGGCACGCCGCAACAAGAATTCGAAGTACATCCCCGAGCCGTTGCTCGAAGCCTGGGGCTTTGAAATCGAGTCCACGTTGTAACTAGCACTGTGAAGAAGTAGTTGAGGGTCGCTCCGTGGAGCGGCCCTTTCTGTTTTTTGACTCGCATTCTGTCCTGCGGCAGTATCGTAAGTCATGCTCGATACCCTGCAAATCCCGCCCAGCCAGCTCTTTGCACTTCTGGCCGCCATCGGATTTGCCGCCGGACTGAACCTCTATGCCACGATTGGAGTTCTCGGACTGTTGGCGCGCTTCGGACATCTTCCCCTTCCACCCGGCCTGCATATCCTGCAAAGTTGGACGGTGATTGCCGCCAGCACCGCCTTGTTTCTGGTTGAGTTTTTTGCCGATAAAGTCCCAGCCTTCGACCTGATCTGGAACGCGCTTCACACCTTCGTGCGAGTGCCTGTGGCAGGCCTGCTAGCTTTCGAGGCGACAAAGCAACTCTCGCCACAGCTCCAACTTTTAGCAACGCTGCTGGGAGCGGCGGTAGCTTTGGCCGCCCACGGCGGAAAGACCGCAGTACGTGCCGCAGTGACGCCATCCCCCGAACCCCTATCCAACATCACGCTCAGCCTGGGCGAGGATGTTCTAGCCGTCGGCCTGACATGGTTGGCCGCGCGGCATCCTTATGTAGCCGGATCTCTGGCGCTTGTTTTCGTGCTGATCGTAGTACTCCTCATCCGCTGGGTAATCCGCGCCATGCGAGCCCTATTCCACGGCGCCGAACACGAATTGGCCGGTTAGCCTGAGTTTCGTGACATAACGCTCATTCGGCAAGGCTTGGGAACCTCGTTCTGACTCCGAACACCGTACCTCGATCCTGCGCTGCTACTTTGCGCACAGCAACCCTGGGGCGGAGGTGGCTCATCTTATTGCCGGGAGTACGCTATGAAGTCCTCACTATTCCTGTTACTTGCGGGAGTTGCTCTCGTCGCCTGCGGCGCAGGTCACGCGAACATAACCAGTATTACGGTCAGTCCTCAATCCGCCACTGCCACTAGCAATCAGGGTCAGGTTGGCTACACTGCCACCGGCAATTTCGCCAACGGCAAGAGTCGCGAGCTGTCGCAGCTAGATGGTCTTTCGTGGAAGACTTCACCGACGAGCACCGGTACGGTTGCAGCTACAATCGGTTCTACTGGCGAAGCTACTTGTTCCGCACCTGGCACGGTCACCGTTACCGCGAGTGCTCCCCAAAACCTGCAATTCACGGTGAATAACGGAGTGAATAACACGTCAGTCACGGTGAGTGGAACCGC
>Ga0209488_10000149_pt1 | contig 53285 bp, 48 predicted proteins | sample Rivendell_Oct201_8_FD_188349 | JGI IMG/M metagenome (GOLD analysis project Ga0209488, IMG submission 188349) | Vadose zone soil microbial communities from the Eel River Critical Zone Observatory, Northern California, USA -... | ecosystem: Environmental > Terrestrial > Soil > Vadose zone >...
AGCAGATTCCATGCCATCCAGCATGAAAAAGCAGCCCGTTGTGTCACAAAGGGGCTATCGGGATAATCTTCTAGGCAGGCGCACCAAATCGGCGCGAAGTGCACATTATGCGCACCGAGCCAGTGCGAGGCAAGACCCGGTACTTTTCGCAACACGATATAAACTAGGCATTCTCGGATTTCTTCGAAAGCTCTATGCCGCCCCTTTCCGTCAACGATATTCTCGTCCGCGCAAGACAACGGGCAACGCAAATGAACCTCCCCTATGCCGGAGCGCTACTTCCTGCGGAAGCCCAGGCACTGCTTGAACAAGTTCCCGGAGCGAAGCTGGTCGACGTGCGTACTCAGCCCGAATGGGAGTATGTCGGACACGTTCCGAATTCGGTGCTGGTCGAGTGGAATACCTATCCGACAGGCCAGCGCAATCAGCAGTTTCTGGAGCAGCTGCAATCCAAGGTGCCGAAGACCGACGCACCGATGATGTTTCTGTGCCGGTCGGGCGCGCGCTCGCATCATGCGGCGATGGCTGCGACTCAAGCGGGCTATCCGAACAGCTACAATATTCTCGAAGGTTTCGAGGGCGACAAGGATGCCAATGGCCACCGCAACACCGTCGGAGGTTGGCGCGTCGCCAGCTTACCGTGGATGCAAGGCTGAGGACGATTTCAAAACGAAAAGATCACACGGAGGAAAACAACCATGAGGCAGACATTCTGTTCACGTATTGCCGGGCCCGCGGCATTGGTATGCGCGGCGACATGGGCGTTCGCGACACCTTCTCAAGCAGCCGATTTCAAGATTCTGCAACCGCTCCACGACAAACCGACGCACATGAAAAAGGGGGCGTTGCCTTGGGACAGCTACTACGTGCCGTCCACCCCGGATACGGTGATGTGGGGCAGCCTGCCCAATGCCAACACAAAACCAGTCCTGTCGGTGCCCTCGGGAGGCGTGGTGACCTTCGACACCGTGTCGCACGAGGGCGTTCTCGAAGACCAGGGCAAGGACCCAGTCAAATACTTCGGCCAGTTTGGCGTCAAGCCCGAGCAGGTGCTCAAGGACGCCCAGGCGATCGCCGCGTCCAGTCTCGAGCACGATTTCGTCAAGGACGGCCCGCACGTCGTCACCGGCCCGGTCGAAGTCAAGGGCGCGAAAGCGGGCGATGTGCTCATGGTCGAAATGCTCAGCCTGCAGCCGCGCGTGCCCTACGGCGTGATCTCCAACCGCCACGGCAAAGGCGCGCTGCCGGGCGAGTTTCCCGAGAACAAGGGGCCGCAGCCCGGCGCGGACGCGGCGCACCCCGACCTCTATGCCAACGTCTGGACCTTCGTGCCGATCCGGCAGATCAATCGCAAGTGGTACGGAATCGTGAAGGACAAGGGCGGCCTCGAGGCGCGCATTCCCCTGAAGCCTTTCAACGGCACGATGGGGGTTGCGGTCAACACGCAGGACAAGCCGAACTCGATACCACCCGGCGTGTACGCCGGCAACCTCGACGTGAACGATCTGTCGGTGGGGGCGGTACTCTATATTCCGGTGCAAGTGGACGGTGCGCTGTTCTACGCTTCGGACCCGCATTTCGCACAGGGTGACGGCGAGGTGGCGCTGACCGCGATCGAAGGGTCGCTGCGCTCGACCTACCGGCTCACGGTGCTCAAGGCCGGCGATCGGCGCCTGCCGATGAAGGCGCCGATGAAGAATCCCTTCGCCGAAACGCCCGATCACTGGATCCCGATCGGGCTCAACACGGACCTCAACGAGGCGATGAAGGACGCGACCCGCCAGACCGTGCAGTTCCTGAACGAAAAGCTCGGCATGGACCGGGCCACCGCGCTCGCCTACGCGAGCGCCGCGGTCGATTTTCAGGTGACGCAGGTGGTCGACCGCGTCAAGGGCGTCAACGCGATAATCCGCAAGTCCGACTTCGTTGCCGCGCGCGGCGCGAAGGCCGCGAAGAAGTGACCGACTAACCCGACCAGCTCACCAGCCCGGTGTAGGCTGTCGCGAGCACCGCGGCGCCGAACGCGATCCGGTACCACCCGAACGGCGTGAAGTCGTGCGTCGCGATGTAGCGCAGCAGCCAGCGCACGCACAGAAAAGCCGAGATGAAAGCGGTAATCGAGCCTGCCGCGAACAGGCCCAGATCGCCCGCGTTGAACAAGCCGCGGTTCCTCCAGAAATCGTAGGCGCCCGCAGCGACCAAAGTCGGCACGGCGAGGAAGAACGAGAACTCGGTGGCCGTCCTGCGTGACAGGCCGAAGAGCAGGCCGCCGATGATGGTCGCGCCCGAGCGCGAGGTGCCCGGAATCAGCGCGAACGCCTGCGCAATGCCGACCTTGAGCGCGTCGCGCCAAGTCATGTCGTCGACCGATTCGATGCGGGCGCGCGGGCGCAGCGAGCGCTCGACCCACAGGATGATGAAGCCGCCGACGATGAACGCAAGCGCGACCGGAACGGGGCGAAACAAGTAAGCCTTGATCAGCTTGCTGAAGGCGAGGCCGAGAACCGCCGCGGGGATGAAAGCGACGACGAGATTGACGACGAAGCGCCGCGCTGCCGGCTCGCTGGAGAGGCCCGCGGCAACTCGCCAGAATCTCTTCCGATACTCCCACACGATGGCGAGCATCGCGCCGGTCTGGATGACGATCTCGAAGACCTTGGCCTTGTCGCCGTTGAAGCCGAGCAGGTCGCCTGCGAGAATCAGGTGGCCGGTCGACGAGATCGGCAGAAACTCCGTCAGACCTTCGACCACACCGAGTACGAGCGCCTTGACGAACAGGACGAAATCCAATTTCCCCCCGGAAATAAAAAAGGCGACGGGAAAACCGCCGCCCGGAGTGTAACCGAAAGGTTCAGGCCTTGGTGTAGATCTCCGCGCCCTTCTTCACGAACTCGACCGCCTTCTGCGCCATGCCCTTCTTCAACGCATCGTCGCCCGAGAGCCCGTGCTTCTCGGCGTATTCGCGCACGTCCTGCGTGATCTTCATCGAACAGAAATGCGGCCCGCACATCGAGCAGAAGTGCGCGAGCTTCGCGCCTTCCTGCGGCAGCGTCTCGTCGTGGAACTGCTTTGCCTTGTCCGGGTCGAGACCGAGATTGAACTGGTCCTCCCAGCGGAACTCGAAACGCGCCTTCGAGAGCGCGTTGTCCCGGATTTGCGCTCCGGGGTGGCCTTTCGCCAGGTCGGCAGCGTGGGCTGCGATCTTGTAGGCGATGATGCCGTCCTTGACATCGTCCTTGTCCGGCAAGCCCAAATGCTCCTTCGGTGTGACATAGCACAGCATCGCGGTGCCGTACCACCCGATCATCGCCGCGCCGATGGCGCTGGTGATGTGGTCGTAGCCGGGCGCGATGTCGGTCGTGAGCGGTCCGAGCGTATAGAACGGCGCCTCCTTGCAGTACTTCAGCTGCAGATCCATGTTCTCGCGGATCAGTTGCATCGGGACGTGGCCCGGTCCTTCGATCATCACTTGGCAGTCGTAGCGCCAGGCGATGTCCGTAAGCTCCCCAAGGGTCTTTAGTTCGGCGATCTGCGCCTCGTCGTTGGCGTCCTGGATTGAGCCGGGCCGCAGGCCGTCGCCGAGCGAGAAACTCACATCGTACGCCGCCATGATCTCGCAGATGTCGGCGAAATGCGTGTAAAGAAAGCTCTCCACATGGTGGGCGAGGCACCATTTCGCCATGATCGAACCGCCGCGTGACACGATCCCGGTCATGCGTTTCGCCGTGAGCGGAATGAACGGCAGCCGCACGCCCGCGTGGATGGTGAAGTAGTCCACGCCCTGCTCGGCCTGCTCGACCAGAGTGTCGCGGAACACTTCCCAAGTGAGATCCTCGGCTTTCCCGTCCACCTTCTCCAGAGCCTGGTAGATAGGCACCGTGCCAATGGGGACGGGCGAGTTACGGATGATCCACTCACGCGTCTCATGGATGTGCCTCCCGGTGGAAAGATCCATCACGGTGTCGCCACCCCAGCGAATAGCCCAAGTCATCTTTTCAACTTCCTCGGCGATTCCCGAAGTCACCGCCGAGTTGCCGATGTTGGCGTTGATCTTCACCAGGAAGTTGCGGCCGATGATCATCGGCTCGGTTTCCGGGTGATTTATATTCGCCGGAATGATGGCGCGGCCGCGCGCCACTTCCTCGCGGACAAACTCAGGGGTGATGGTTTTCGGGATCGAAGCTCCGAAGTCTTGGCCAGGATGTTGACGCGTGATCAGATCGGACAAAGCGTCTCGACTCTGATTCTCGCGGATGGCGACGAACTCCATCTCGGGCGTGACCACGCCCTTTCTCGCGTAGTGCATCTGCGTCACGTTCCTCCCGGCTCTCGCGTGGCGCGGCTTCCGCTTCAGGCTGAAGCGCATGTCCGCGAGCTTCGGATCGTTCAAGCGCTCGTGGCCGTACCTCGAGGTCGGGCCGGAAAGCTCTTCGGTATCGTCACGCTCCTCGATCCATTTGGTGCGGAGTGCAAACAGACCTTGTCGGACGTCGATCCTCGCTTGCGGATCCGTGTACGGGCCGGAGGTGTCATAGACAAAGATGGGTGGGTTTTTCTCCGCCCCGAACGAGGCTGGCGTGTCGGACTGGACGACCTCGCGCATCGGCACAAGGAGGTCGCTGCGCGAGCCTTCGACGTAAACTTTTCGCGAGTTCGGCATGGGTTTGACCGCTGCGTCATCGACGCGCGCGGTCTGGGCGAGAAACTTCGGATTGGCGTTCATGGCGCTCCTCTCACGTACAGACCGCAGGGGAGCGAAGGGACCAGCCGTTCAACGCTTCCCTGCGGCGGCATTATCCGCATCAGGTTCGAAGGGTTTGCTCTCACCCGCCCAGGCAAGTTCGCCCGGTCAGGACCCCTACGTTGGTCGAAGGGACCTTACTCCAAGCGGTCGGGGTTGGCAAGCGTCTCAACTGCGGGGGCGTATCGCGAACGTGAGCCTGATGCAGTTCCGCTCGCCTTCGCGGCTGTAGGCTGCGTCCGTGGCGAGCGATCTAATTAATTTTAGGCCGAGACCGCCCACCGGTTGCTGAGCGATGAGGACTGCGGTATCCATGGGGCGATATTCGCCGAACGGATTGTGCGGCGGAGCTGCGTCCTCGTAGCGCAAGGTAAATCCTGTATCGCAGGGATCAAATGCGATCCACACCGGAGACTCACTCTCCTCGCGATAACCGTGGGTGACCGTGTTCGTGAATAATTCCTCGACGATAAGGAGAAGCTTCAGGCAATCTTCCCGACCTATTCCGGCCGTGGTGCACGCGTCCTCAACAAAAGTCCGGATTTCGGCCATGGAGTCCATCCTGGCCGGGAACCGGGCAAGCGGGGCGTTAGCCATTGACGGGATAAGCCGGGGAAAGGCCGTTTAAGCTATTATAGATAGGAATAAAGCGTCCTCGCAGGCGCTGGCCACCTCCGGAATTGCAAAGCAGGCCAATTATTGGGGGGTTATCATGCAATCAACTCGATTGATCGTCATTGGTCGGTTTCTCGTTGTCTGCGCGTGCAGCGTTGCGCCGATTGCAAGCTGGGCAAGTGATATAGCGCAATTCAGAGTCGCCAGGGGCTCGGTGTATCTCGAGCGCAGCGGCCAGCGCGTCCCCGCACGTGTAGGAACGCACCTGCAGGCGACCGACACCGTGGTGACCGGAGCGGACGGGTCGGCCGGTATTGCGTTCGTGGACAATTCGCTTCTGTCAGTCGGCCCCAACAGCGTGCTTGCCATCGAGCGATACGCGTTCAACTCGACTACGCACGAAGGTGCTTTCGAATCCTCTCTCCGCAGGGGAACTCTGTCAGTCGTGTCTGGAAAAATAGCCAAGCAGTCTCCCGACGCCATGAAAGTGAAGACTCCTTCTTCGATACTCGGGGTGCGCGGAACCGAGTTCCTCGTTCGCTCCAGCGACTAAGCCCAAGGGACTTCATGGGCCGGCACTACGCTGCGCTGATCGCGTCACTGGTCCTCGGCGCCTGCGCCACACCAAGCCAGGACTTGATAGTGCTATTGCCGGACAAGGATGGCAAAGTCGGAACAGTCGTTGTCCAAAGCCAGAAGGGCAAGGCCGTGCTCAATACCGCGTACGCCACCGCCCGGACGACATCTGACGGCAGCGTGCAGCGCGGTACTGCAAGCCAGAGCGAAGTAAAGGACGTTTTTGGGAGTGCACTCGCGGCGCAGCCGTCGCGCCCGATCTCCTTTATCCTCTATTTCGAGAGTGGCAACGACGAATTTACCGAGGAATCGAAGCAGGAAGTCAAGCGTTTGCTTGTGGAGATGGCGCGCAGGGAAGCGCCGGACATTACCGTTATTGGCCACACCGATCTGGTCGGCCCCGATCCATCCAACGATGCGCTTTCTCTTCAGCGGGCCGAGCGCGTGAAGTCGATCCTGGCCGGAATGGGTATTCCGGCTGAGCGGATCCTGACCGCTGGCCGCGGGAGACGCGAGCCTTTGATCCCCACTGCCGAAGGGGTTTCCGAGCCGCGGAATCGGCGAGTCGAAATCAACGTGCGCTAGGCCCGTTCCAGCGCAACACCAGGAGCGTCAGGTCGTCTGCGGCTTCCGCTCCGTCGACAAACCGCGCGACATCGGTACGGATCGAATTGACGAGGGCCGCAGGATTTTCAGCGTTCCGGCCGCGCTCGAGTGCCTCGCGCAACCTGCCGGCACCGTAGAGCTCCCCCGCCGGATTCATTGCCTCGGTCACCCCGTCGGATACTACACATACAATTCCTCGTCGGCTCATCTCATGCTCGGCGGCAACGTAGGAAAATCCTTCGAGCACGCATAACGGCGGCCCGCCGCCTTCCTCAAGCCTGGCAATCCCGCCATCGGCATTCAGAATGAAAGGTGGTTCATGTCCGGCGCTGCAATATTCCAGGCGACCGCTGAGAACGTCGAGCACGCCGGCAAAAACAGTTACGAACAAGAACTCGGGATTCTCCCGCGCAATTTCCGCGTTGGCCTCACGGAGCAATTCAGCGACCCGACGCCCGCGTCGAAGGGCAGTGCTTTTGCACAGAGCTTTGCTGACCGCCATGAAGATGCTGGCAGGCAAGCCCTTCCCGGACACATCGCCTACGAGAAAGAATAAATGCTCGGCATCGAGCATGAAGAAATCGTACAGGTCCCCTCCCACTTCACGCGCGGGCTCCATGGCGGCGGAAATCTCGAAGCGATGTTCCGAAGGGAATGCGGACTCGGGCCGCGGGAGACTACCGATCTGGATGCGTCGCGCCGCGTCAAGCTCGCCCGCGAGCCGCGCGGCAGACTCGCGTTCGCGTTGCAGGCGCTCCTGCAGCAATTTTCTCTGGGCGTTGGCCTCGGCGAGCGTCTCGACAAGCATCGCGGCGAACAGGAAGGCGATGGCGGCGCCGGGAACCGAAGCGTCGAGCAGCAGCCCCGCCACCCGGTAGGCTCCGAAGCCGGCTGCACCCAGCACGATCAGTAACAAAAGGAGCAGCACCGTGGAACGTCCCGGCGAGAGCCGAGGTACGGAACACACGACGACCAAACCCAAGACGAAAAGCGCCAATCCTTCAACCCAGGTTGCCCATCGCGGGCGCATCAGCAGCGCGCCGTCAAAAACGTTCTCAAGGACCTGCGCATGAATCTCGATCCCGGGCATGCGCTCGCCAAGCGGCGTTGACTGGTAATCGATCAGGCCAAGCCCGGTGACGCCGACGAGCACGAGCTTGCCCTCGAGTTGCGCAGGGTCAGTCTTGTCCCCGAGAACATCCGCTGCCGAGATGAATCGACTCGCATCGTGCGGCGTGTAGTGGACCCACAGGCGTCCGTCCGATTGAGTGGGGACGATTAGGTCGCCGATTCCCACGGCTTCGACCCCGGCCACACCACCTCGCACGGAGAAGAGTGGTTCGCCGCTCGCCAAACGAAGGGTTTCTAGGCTCAAAGGCAGCACCGGTGTCCCGCCGACAAGCGCGACCATCGGAACACGCCGGACAACGCCCGCTTCGGTATCGGCGCTGAGTAGCCCGTGTCCTCTCGCGGCCGCGTCGATTTCCGGGAGACTCCGAAGCGTAGAAGCATAGTGGCGCAGAGCCGCTCGCGCGTCGGATCCTCTTTGCAGGGATGGAGTCAGCGGGGCCGCCTCGGAAGGCTTGCCGGCCTCTAGCCCTGCGATGCCCAGTACTACCGGAGCGGCCTTGATCGACGCGGCCAGTAGCGCATCGTGGTGCGGCAGTTTTGCGAGACGCGCCGCCAATTGCGGATCGGCTTCGGCTACCGATGGAGCAAGCCATTCTGGGGAAAGGCGGTCGGGCTCCGGAAACAGTATGTCCACCCCGATTGCCGCGGGGCGGGTTGCACCGAGCTTATCGATGAGCTGTGCAATGAAGGTGCGCGGCCACGGCCATTGACCGAATCGGTTCAGACTTGCCTCGTCGATGGCGACGATGACCGCAGGCGCCGAGCGCCTTTCGCGCGGAGACAGCTCTTGATAGCCGTCGAGCCACGCGAGACGCGTTGCACCGACGACGGGCATGTCCTGCCACAGAATCGGCACGAAGAGCACCGTAAGCAGGGCCAGACCGTGACCAACCCCGCGTGAATTGAACATCGCCCCAAAGCGATTTGCTCGTGCGACCAACTCCGATCCGGGGTACGGGCCGGCGTCCTTGGCATCCGGCAAGGATTTGCCCCTCAGAGCTCGATCTCCAGGCCGTCGTAGGCGACCGAGATGCGCAGCGGTTCACCCGTCCGCGAGATTTCTTCGTAACGCAGGGTTTCGCGCCAAATCTGGGCGATGCGTTCGTCATTGTTGGCCGGTTCATGGTGGAAAAGCACGAGGTGCTTCACATTGGCAAGCTGGCACAACTCGACCCCGACCACGTTGCTCGAGTGGCCCCAGTCCTCCTTCACCGACACGGCCTCCGCGAGCGAGTACATGGCGTCGAAAATCACCAAGTCGGCGTCCGCAAAGAAAGTCGCCGCGCCTTCGACCGCATCCGGAACGTCCAGCCTGTGCTCGGAGTCGGTCGAATAGACGATGATCCGCCCGTCACGGACGAATCGATAACCGTAAGAATCACCGGAATGGCTCTGAAGCTTCGCGGTCACGCTCCATCCAGCGACCTCATAGCTTCGGCCAGGTTGGAGTATGACGAATTCTATCGAGGCGCCGAGGCGATCAAATGACACAGGGAAACTGGGCGGGTCCTGTTGGCGGCGAAGCGCTTCTTCGAGATTAGTGTGACAGCCGTAAATCCGAATCCTGTTTCCACGGACGTAGGCAGGAGCAAAAAAAGGAAACCCCATGATGTGGTCCCAGTGAAGATGGGACTGGAACACATGGAAGACGTTGGCCTTGGCGGGACCGTCCCGGGTAAATACATGGTTTCCGAAGGCGCGTACGCCGCTCCCGAGATCGCACAATACATGCTCGTCGTCACCTGCATCGAGCTGCACGCAAGCGGAATTGCCTCCGAAAGTGTGCGACACGGCAAAATCAAGCTCAGAGTCGACCCACGCCCGCGCCTTTTCTTGCGTGTCGAGACGCTTACCCGAAGCCGCGACTATCGCATGGGCGAGCTTGTCCCTGATCGACGCGGAGTCCAGGGAGACGGGGATGGAACCGCGCGTTCCCCAGAACGTGACCCACAGCGCCATCGGTCAAGCGCCATGGGCGGAGTCATAAGCCGCCAGGGCGGTCGGCGAAACCTTGGTCAGAGCTTCGCGAACGGACCCAAAACACTGGAAGACAAGGTTGAAGCGGCTGATCTCGAAGATTTCGCGCACCACGGGCTGGAGCGCCGCTACCACGATAGAGCCTCCCTGCTCACGGATCTCCTTGCCCGCCAGCATCAAGACGCGCAACCCGACGCTGCTAATGTAGTCCACCTTCGAAAAATCCAAGACCAGGCGATTTCCCCCTGCGCGGCAGCTGGCTATGTAGGTGTCAAGCCCGGATTTCAGCCCGTCGGTGGTGCTGTTGTCAACTCTGCCGATAGGGGTGAGCACCAGCGTGTCGCCGTAACGTTCTTGGGATACATGCATGGAATCGATAGGCTCCCGGACGGTTAAATGCGCTTGCGGCGCATCGATAATGGTACCCTCATTTCGTTTCAGGCTCACGAGAGCGACCCCTTGAGCGCGGAACGCTATCTCCGGTTGCTCGCCGCGGGTGCCGTGGCGCTCGCGCGCTACCGCGAGACGCTCGACTGATTGCTTGCGCGCCGGAACGGTTCGCAATCAATGCTAGAATCGGCGCCTTTCGCGCGACTTCCCACTCCATGAGCGTCGAGCAAGCCCGCTTCAACATGGTCGAGCAGCAGATCCGACCCTGGGAGGTGCTCGACCAGGATGTGCTCGACCTCTTGTACGTGGTGCGCCGCGAGGAATTTGTCCCGGCAGAGTACCGGGCGTTTGCCTTCTCGGACCTGGAAATTCCGCTGTACGAGGGCGCAGACGAGGGCGAACGCATGATGCAGCCCAAGATGGAGGCGCGCATTCTGCAGGAACTGGCGGTGAGGAAGAACGAACGCGTACTCGAAGTGGGCACCGGCAGCGGCTATCTCGCCGCACTTCTCGCCGCTCGGGCGCATCACGTATGTTCCGTTGAGATCAATCCGAGGTTAAAGACCTTCGGAGAGGAAAATCTTCGGCGTGTAGGCGTGGAAAACGTGACGGTCCGGCTCGGCGACGCGGCGCGAGGTTGGCTGGAGCACGCGCCCTACGACATCATCGTCCTCACCGGATCGACGCCGGTTCTGCCGCAGACTCTGGTCTTGCAGCTCAAAATGGGGGGAAGACTTTTCGCTGTCGTGGGCGATCCACCGGTGATGGAAGCGCGGCTCATTACCAGCGTCGGGGAAGGCTCGTGCCATACCACCGATCTGTTCGAGACCTGTCTTGCTCCGCTCAAGAACGCGCTGCAGCCAGCGCGCTTCGAATTTTAGCGGCAACTCTACCAGGTTGAAGCGGTCATGCCACGCTTTTGTCTCGCGCTGTCACTGGCCGTTGCATTGTCGGTGGTGCCCGCGCGCGCAGCGGACCTTTTGCAGATCTACCGCGACGCTCTCGCGAACGATGCCGCCTATGCCTCGGCGCGTGCGACACGCGATGCGGGTCTCGAGAGTTTGCCGCAGGGCCTTGCCCAGATCCTGCCAACCGTCAACGCCACGGCGTTCACCCAATACAACGACATCGCCATAGCGTTCCGAGGCGTATCCCCGGAACAATATCAGTATCGTCTGGGCAACTCGAACGGATACACCGTGACGCTCACGCAACCTCTCTTCAATTGGCAGAACATTCAGGTGTACAAGGAGGCCGGATTCAAGGCGGTACAGGCCGAAGCCACATTCAGCCAAGCGACCCAGGACCTGATCGTGCGGGTCGCGCAAGCCTATTTCGACGTTCTCGCCTCACAGGACAGCCTGGCATTCATCCAAGGGCAGAAGGTGGCCATTTCCGAGCAACTCGCCCAGGCAAAACGCAATTTTGAAGTCGGCACTGCAACGATCACCGATACTCACGAAGCGCAGGCCCGCTTCGACCTCGCGATCTCTCAGGAGATCGCAGCTCAAAGCGATCTCGAAATCAAGAAGCGCACTTTGCAGCAGATCGTAGGGAAATTTCCAGAGAGGCTCGAGCCGCTGAAGGCGAACATCGACCTCAACCCGCCCAAGCCGAACTCGATGGAAGACTGGGCCACCGCTGCGGCGAGGCAGGGTTATCCGGTGCGCGCCCAGGAGGCCGCGCTTGAAATCGCCGTACGTGAGATCGAGCGTATTCGCGCCGGTCATTTACCTACCTTGAGCATCGTCGGCAGCGCGGGCCAAAACTCAACGAGTATCAGTGCCACCGCCTCGAGCAACACCGCCTCGGACTCGATCAACCGCATTATCGGACTGCAGCTTGCCGTCCCTCTCTACGCGGGAGGCAGCGTCAGCTCGCAGGTTCGCCAAGCGGTCGCCAATCGCGAAAAGGCGCAGCAGGATCTGGAAGGCGCGCGGCGCACCGCCGCGCTATCGGCTCGCCAGTCCTATGTCGGCGTGACCAATGGGATGGCCCAAGTAAAGGCTCTGGAGGCGGCGCTCGTTTCCAGCCGGAGCGCGCTCGATTCGAACAAGCTCGGCTACGAGGTCGGCGTGCGCATCAACATCGACGTCTTGAACGCCCAGCAGCAGGTCTTCAGCACCTTGCGCGATCTTTCGAGGGCGCGCTATGACACGATCCTGAACGGCCTGCGGTTGAAATCGGCGTCGGGGACTCTAGGCGAAACTGACGTCGAAGAGGTGAACCGCCTGCTGGGGACGAATTGACCCTCGAGGTCACCCGAGCAGCCGCTCGCAGATCGCGAGCGTGCGCTCGGTCGCACCTCGATGCGCCGCACAGAAAACGACTCCAGCCTTTCCCATTCGCTCGCGTAGCCCTGCGTCCTGAAGTATGGATCGGGCCAGACGTATCACGTCTTCGGCGCTGTTGACTCGCACCGCCGCGCCGGCTGCGACCGCGCTTTCGGCTGCTTGCGCGAAATTGTAGGTGTAGGGTCCGATCAGTACCGGCACGCCTGCCGCGCAAGCCTCGATCAGGTTCTGACCGCCGTAGCTAAGCAGGCTTCCTCCGACAAAGGCAAGGTCGCAGGCCCGGTAGTAGGCCGCCATTTCACCCATGCTGTCCCCGAGCACGATGTCGCAGTCGGCATCGAGGGGCACGCTCGTGCTGCGCCGGATGAACTTCAGACCCCGGGATGCAAGAAGCTGCGCTACCGTGTCGAACCGTTGCGGGTGCCGCGGCACGATGACCAGAATTGCGTTGCCGAGAGCGTTTTGTTCCAAAGCGTCAAGCAATAGCTCCTCCTCGCCCTCGCGAGTGCTTGCGGCGAGCAACACTGCTCGACTGCCGAACCGGTGCCGGAATTGCGCCGCGAGTGATCCGCTCCCGGGGCTCGGATCAGCGTCAAACTTGAGGTTTCCGGTGACCTCCACATCCCGTGCGCCTAGGGATAGAAGCCGTTCGGCGTCTTCGGTGGTTTGCGCCGCGACCGCGCTCAGACCTCCGAGAGCGGCCCGGACGAGCGGTGCGACCGCAGCGTAGCCGCGCGCCGACTTGGCCGACATTCTGGCGTTGGCGAGCAAGAGCGGCACGCCGGAACGTCGACACTCGCCCACGAGGTGAAACCAGATTTCAGTCTCCATCAGAATGCCAAGCCGGGGCCGGAAGCTGCGCAGGAACCGCCGGACGGCCGAGGGGTAGTCGTAAGGGAGCCACGCAACGAGCGCGGCGCCGGCGAATAATTGCTGCGCCGCCTCCCGGCCTGTTGCCGTCATCTGGGTAATCAACAGATCGCAGTCCGGATGACGGGATCGCAGCGCGTGCAGCAGGGGCTCCGCGGCACGTGTCTCACCCATCGACACGGCGTGCAACCAGATCACCGGCCTCGCGGGCCTCGTGGGGTAGACGCCGAATCGCTCGGCTATGTTGTGCCTGTATCCCGGCTCGTGCCGCCCGCGCCACCACAGGCGCGCGAGCACGAAGGGGAAAGCGAGCCAAAGGAGCAGCCTATAGCCGGCCCGCCACATCATCAGAGCGCCGCGACAGCTTCAGGCACCTGGAGCCGCCAGGCGCGGAAAGCGGTTAGAATGCCGCGCATAAGCCGCTGATTATACGGGTTTGCCGCCTCTGCCTACGCGCTCATGTCCTTGTCCGTGACCATCATCACCCGCGACGCCGCCAGCCAGCTGGAACGCTGCCTTGCGAGCGTCGCCTTTGCCGAGGAGGTCGTGGTGGTGGACTCGGGTTCTACGGACGGCACGGTCGAGCTCGCCACCCGCCGGGGCGCCCGCGTCGTCCGTAAGGAATGGCTGGGATTCGGCGCGCAAAAGCAGTTCGCCGTCGACGCTGCGAGCCACGAGTGGGTATTGTGCGTCGACGCGGACGAATGCCTGAGCCCCGAGCTTCGCGAAGCCATCGTCGCGGAGCTCAAGGCGCCGCGCGCTTTTGTCTACGCCGTTCCGCGCCGCAACCGCTTTTTGGGACGCTGGCTCCGGCATGGCGAAGGCTATCCCGATTGGAAGGTGCGCCTGTTTCACCGCGAGCATGCGCGCTGGGGAAGCGAGCCGGTGCATGAAAAGATCGCTACCCGGTCGCCCGTGCTCAGGCTCCGAGGCGACCTCCTGCACGACTCGGCCGAAACCCTGGAGAAGTATCTCGACAAGCAGAACCGCTACACGAGCCTGCAGGCCGAATCGCTGCGCGCCGCGGGTCGCCGCGCGAATGCGTGGCAGCTGGTGCTCTCGCCCTTGCTGCGCTTCGTCAAGTTCTACCTGTTGCGGCTGGGATTCCTCGACGGCGTGCCGGGCTTGGTGCACGTCACGATCGGCTGTATGAACAGCTTCAACAAGTACGCGAAACTGAAGGCGCTGGAGCGCGCCTCCGAATGACCATTCTGGTCACAGGCGGTGCCGGATTCATAGGCTCGAATTTTGTCCTGGACTGGTTCGCGCAAGGCGCAGGGCCCGTGATCAACCTGGACAAGCTCACCTACGCGGGCAATCCTGCGAATCTCCGGGCCCTCAAGGACAACCCGGAGCACGTGTTTGTCCACGGGGATATCTGCGACCGGGAACTGGTGCGGCGCCTCCTCGAACGGCACGCGCCACGCGCCATCGTTCACTTCGCCGCGGAAAGCCACGTCGATCGTTCCATTCACGGGCCCGCCGAGTTCGTTCAGACCAATATCCTCGGCACCTTCGCCTTGCTCGAGGAAACGCGGGTCTGGCTGGAAAAGCAAGGGCCTTCTCAGCGCGAGGATTTCCGATTTCTGCAGGTCTCGACCGACGAGGTATTCGGCTCGCTCGGGCCTCATGATCCGCCTTTCAGCGAATCGACTCCGTTCGCGCCGAACAGCCCCTATGCGGCTTCAAAGGCGGCCGCGGACCACTTGGTGCGGGCGTACTATCACACCTATGGGCTTCCGACCCTGACCGTCAACTGCTCGAACAATTACGGCCCCTACCAGTTTCCCGAGAAGCTCATTCCCCTCATGATCCTGAACGCCATCACCCACAAGCCCCTGCCGCTCTACGGCGAGGGTGGCAACGTACGCGACTGGTTGTACGTGCAGGATCATTGCACCGCGATCCGGCAAGTCCTGGAGCGCGGGCGCCTCGGCGAGAGTTACAACGTCGGCGGCTACAACCAGAAGACCAATCTCGAAGTGGTCACCGCAATCTGCGCGCTGCTCGACGAAGCGAGGCCCAATCGCAAGAGCCCGCATTCAATGCTGATCTCCTTCGTGAAGGACCGCCCGGGACACGATCGTCGTTACGCGATGGACGCGACAAAGATCACTATCCAGCTCGGGTGGGTGCCCTCCGAGAGCTTCGATTCCGGATTGCGCAAGACCGTCGCCTGGTATCTGGACAACCCGGATTGGGTCGCGCATGTGACGAGCGGCGCCTACCGCCATTGGATCGAGAAGAACTATGCCAATCGAGGCGAGGCGTGAAGGGCATCATCCTTGCCGGCGGCAGCGGCACGCGGCCTACCCGGTGACGCGAGCCGTGACCAATGTGCAGACCGTATTCAACAACACAATGGAGCACGGCCCATCGAGCGCAGCGACACTCAACGGAATTTGCGAAGTCGTGGGAGTATTTCGAGATAGCTAAGCTGAAAGGGACCGATGCGTTGCTGCATTTTCGGCGGCTCGGGTTTCATTGGAGCCTGGGTGACCCGACTGCTTGCGGCGCAAGGCCGGGAGGTCGTCGTAATCGGGCGAAGCCCGGCTCCCGGACGGCCGATACCAGCGAAAGCCAAATACGTTACCGGCACGTATGCCGACAAAGCCTTCCTGCGGCGAGTGCTTGCGGGGTCGGACGAAGTCATCGACCTGGTCTACTCGACACATCCGCAGACCAGCTTTGCCGATCCTCTTCACGACATCACCGACAATCTCCCGCCGACTGTCAGTCTGCTGCAGGTAGCTGCAGAAATCGCGGTCAAGAAACTCGTACTGGTCTCCTCCGGAGGAACGGTGTACGGTCTTGCCGGGGCAATCCCGGTCACCGAGGAACACCCAACGCATCCCATTTCACCTTACGGTATCACGAAGCTCGCAGTGGAAAAATATGGCTTGATGTTCAATCATGTCTATGGCCTGCCGGTAGTGATCGCACGCCCTGGAAACGCGTACGGCGAGGGTCAAAGGCCATCGACCGGGCAAGGATTCGTCGCCGAGGCGATTGCACGCACTCTTGAGGATCAAGTAATCTCCTTATTCGGAGACCAGGGCACGGTGCGCGATTACATCCACGTTGCCGACATCGCGAGCGGCATCGTCGCTGCTCTTGAGCACGGTGTCGACGGTCATTGCTATAACATCGGAACAGGAACCGGGAGGACCAATCTGGAGGTGCTCAACTCACTGGCGCCGTTAGCAAGGAGCGCCGGGCGCGAGATCAGACTCAAAGTGTTGCCGCCGCGAAAGTTCGATGTTCCCCAGAACGTGCTGGACAGCAACAAGCTCGTTCGCGCGACCGGATGGCACCCGCAAATCGACTTCCGTGAAGGCCTCGAGAGGGCATGGACGGCCGCGCTGCGTGGCCGAAATGCGCCGACCACCCCCGCCGACGGCCAGACTTGATGGAAAACAGTCCTTAGTGCGCCGACTTTTCTCACCAACGAACCCCGGACAGGCTCGCAGCAAAATGCGGAGACGGGTGTTTCTTGCCATTGCCCGTTTCCTATTCCCGATTCCAGATTCCAGATTTTCGATTCACCATTTTTCATATCCCGTTTCTCAATGAAAGGCATCATCCTCGCAGGTGGCAGCGGCACACGGCTCTACCCGGTAACGCAGGTCGTATCCAAGCAGCTGCTGCCGGTCTACGACAAGCCGATGATCTATTACTCCTTGAGCACGCTGATGCTCGCCGATATCCGCGACATTCTCGTCATTTCCACGCCGGATGACACGCCGCGCTTTGAGAAGCTTCTCGGCAGCGGCGCCTCCTGGGGCGTGAGTTTCACCTACAGGATACAGCCGGAGCCGAAGGGCATTGCCCAGGCGTTCCTCGTCGGCGAAAAGTTCATCGGGACCGAGGCCTGCGCGTTGGTGCTCGGGGACAATATTTTCTACGGCCACGACCTGCAATCCGCATTCGGGCAGGCAGCGAGGAAGTCCTTGGGTGCGACGGTATTCGCCTACCGGGTGCAGGACCCGCAGCGCTACGGCGTGGTCGAGTTCGATGTGGATGGCCAGGCCATCAGCATCGAGGAAAAACCGGCGAAGCCCAAGTCGCACTATGCAGTGACGGGTGTCTATTTTTACGATAATCAGGTCGTGCGCATCGCGAAATCGCTCAAACCTTCCGCGCGTGGGGAACTGGAGATCAGCGACGTCAATCGCCACTACCTCAAACAGGGCATGCTTCACGTGGTAACGCTGGGACGAGGGCACGCGTGGCTCGACACGGGCACCTACGAATCGCTGCTCGAAGCCAGTCATTTCATCGAGACGCTGGAACGGAGGCAGGGCCTTAAGATCGGCTGCCCCGAAGAGATCGCTTGGAATAAGAAGTGGATCAACGACGCGCAGCTCGAGGCGCTGGCGGCGCCACTCAGGAATAGCGGGTACGGGAACTACCTGCTGTCGCTGCTGCGAGACGGCCCGCGCGACAAATGAAGGTTACGCCGACCGGACTCGCCGAAGTGTTGCTCGTCGAGCCCCGCATATTCGGCGATGCGCGCGGGTCCTTCTTCGAGAGCTGGAACGAACGGGAGTTCGAGCGCGCAGGAATACGCGCCCGTTTCGTCCAAGACAATCACTCGCGCTCAGGACGGGGCGTGCTGCGCGGACTGCATTACCAGATTCGCCAGCCGCAAGGCAAGCTCATCCGCGTTGTCGCCGGCGAAATCTTTGACGTGGCGGCGGACATCCGCCGCAGCTCACCCAGTTTTGGCCGGTGGGAGGGCATTCGCCTAAATGGCGAATCGTCCAGGATGTTGTGGATTCCTGCCGGGTTTGCACACGGCTTCTGCGTGCTGAGTGAATTTGCCGAAGTGCTCTACAAAGCTACGGATTACTACGCCCCCGAACACGAGCGCTGCATCCTCTGGAACGATCCGGAGCTTCACATCGATTGGCCCGTCCCCGGCGGCGCGCCTGCACTATCGGCCAAAGACGCCGCAGGGACGCGGCTGCGGGATGCCGAAGTGTTTCAGTGAAGATTCTGCTGACCGGAAAAAACGGGCAGATCGGCTGGGAGCTCATGCATGCCCTTGCACCGCTCGGCGAAGTCATCGCCCTTGGCCGCGATGATCTCGATCTGGCAGCACCTGACCAAATCGTCTCTGCGGTTCGCTCAGTGCGGCCGGACGTGATTGTGAATGCGGCGGCGTACACGGCGGTCGATCGCGCAGAAAGCGAACCGGATGCCGCCAACGCGGTCAATGCCGCTGCCGTGGCCGTCTTGGCAGAAGAAGGGAAGCGTGCACGGTCGCTCCTCATCCACTATTCGACCGACTACGTATTCGACGGGACCAAGGACACGCCCTACGTCGAAGAGGACCGTCCCAATCCCATCAACGCGTACGGCCGAAGCAAGCTCGCGGGAGAGCAGGCGATCCAGCACATCGACGGCGCCCATTTGATACTTCGCACGAGCTGGGTGTACTCGACGCGTGGCAAGAACTTCCTCCTGACCATACGGCGTCTGCTCCGGGAGAAAGATGAACTGCGCGTCGTATCCGATCAGATCGGGGCGCCAACCACGGCCGGCGACCTCGCGCAGGCGACGGCCGAACTTCTGCGTCGCCACGGCGCCGCAGGGTTGGGCGACGCGCGGGGCATCTATCACGCCACATCCTCCGGATCCACGTCCTGGTACGGATTTGCGGCGGAAATCCTGCGGCTGGAAAGGTGCGACTTTCGGGTTCGGGTAGTTCCAATTACGTCGAACGAGTATCCGACGCCTGCCCGACGGCCCAAGAATTCGCGCTTGTCGAACGAAAAGCTGCTCCGGCGTCTTGGCGTTCGCCTGCCGACGTGGGAAGCCGGTCTCAAAAAAATCTCAAGCGCGCCTTAGAGAGGCTGCGGCTTATGGCTTCGAGACTTCGCAGAAACATCGTGGCTAACTTGGTGAGCACCGGCTGTGTTGCCGCAGTCCAGCTTGTCGTCACCCCCCTGCTGGTCTGGAAGCTCGGGCCGAGCGCTTTTGCCCTCGTGGGGTTCTACACCACTCTCGTGGCCGTGCTCGCGATCCTCGACTTGGGGCTCTCCCCTCTTCTGACGCGGATCATGGCAAGGCAACTCCCTTCCGTTGGCACCCCTTGTGGCAGCTCGACCGTGCTGCGGACGTTCGAGATTCTGTTCGCGGGGATCGGCCTGGTTGTGGCGGTCGCCATAGTCGGCGCGGCGCCTTTTGTGGGCGAGCACTGGCTCAGGTCATCTGTCATATCTAAGGCCGAGATAGAAACGACAGTTCGACTCATGGGGCTGCTGTTCTTCCTGCGCTGGGCGCAAGTCCCTTACACGGCAACACTCCAGGGGCTGCAGCAACAAGTAAGGTTGGGTATTACCAATGCAGGGATGTATACGATAGTCAACGCTTGCGCGGTTCTCGCACTTTGGGTCGCAACGCCCACGATCGTCGTCTTCTTCGCCTCTCTAGTCGCAGGCACGCTCGTTCAGCTCTTGACGATTCGGTGGGTCGCGTGGAAAGCGGATCCCGCGCTGCGGGAACGATCGCGGTTCGACATGACGGTGATACGTGCCGGATGGCGATTCTCGGCGGGGATGCTGGGCATTTCGATTACCGCGACCATCCTGACGCAGATGGACAAGCTGATACTTACAAAACTGGTCTCTCTCGAGGAGTACGGTCTCTATGCGATGGCGCAGGTTCTCGCCGGCGGCTTGTCCGTCGTGATTCTGCCGATATTCAACGCCGTCTATCCACGGCTGTGCGCGCTTGTCGCTTCCGGGGACGAGGCGCGCTTGCGGGCGTCCTTTCTGTCCGCCACCAACTTGATGGCCGCCATCTTGGTTCCCACCGCGGTATTTCTGGCGCTTTTCTCATACGAAGTACTGGTTCTGTGGACTCATGACCCGGATGTGGCGGCGCCCACTGCGCCCTTGTTGACACTGCTTGTGACTGGAACGGCGTTAAACGGCCTCATGTTTGTTCCGTACGCCCTGCAGCTCGCTCGTGGCAATACGAGAATCGGGTTCACGATCAACCTGGTGCTTTGCGTCGTCATGGTACCAAGCATTATTTTCCTTACATATCACTTCGGCATCGTGGGTGGAGCATCTGTATGGCCCACCCTCAACGGGCTATACCTGATCGCGGGCCTTCCCGTGACTTGGAGCCTCTGCCTCGGATCGCGCGATTGGATTCTTTTCTACCGCGACATGTTGGTGGGTCAGGCGCCCTCTGTCTGCTTGATCGCCGGAGCCCGAGCGTGGATGCCGCTGCCGCAGCAAGGTTTCGGGGTGGCGATGGAATTTCTGGTTCTTCTGGCATTTGCTCTGGCGATCTCGCTGATGCTAACGCCGGGAGTGCGAGGACAGCTTGCCGTATGGTCCTGGAGGCCTTCGCCCTGAGCCCGTCGTCCAGAGCGAGAAAATATGATTAGTTACGCGCAGAACTTCGAAGACGTGATGCTGGCCCGAGCACTGGAATCAGTCGAGCGCGGTTTCTACATCGACATCGGCGCGTGGCACCCGGATCGCCATTCCGTTACTCGTCACTTTTACGAGCTTGGCTGGAGCGGAATCAATGTGGAACCGGGCCTCACGTATTTTTCGCTGCTGAAGCGGCGCAGGCCCCGCGACCTCAACCTCAATCTTGCCGTTTCCAGCCGCCAGGGGCCGGTGCGCTTCCACGAAGCCCCTCACTCGGGCCTTTCGGGCTGCGACGACACGGTGCTGATCGAGGCACGGCGTCACAAGATCGCAACGCGAACCTACGACATCGAGGCCACTACGCTCGCCGCGCTGTGCGAGCAGCATGCCGCCGATCGCGAGATCCATTTCATGAAAGTCGACGTCGAAGGCCACGAAGCGGTGGTGCTGAAAAGCGGGAACTGGGATCGATTTCGGCCCTGGATCGTCGTTGCGGAGTCAGTCACCTCCACGCGAGAGCCCGCGCGGAAAACCTTCGAGCCCTTCCTGCTCGATTGCGGTTATCTGCACGCCTGGTATGACGGTCTCAATCGATATTATGTGCGCCGAGAAAGCGAGGCGCTGCTGAAGCACTTCCAGCTGCCGCCGAACGTATTCGATGGGGTGGTCAAATTTCCGGATGACCCGTTCGGGCAGGCGTTCGCACGACTGTATCGTCTCTATCTCGCGGCCAAGAGCACATACCGGAGGATGGCCAGATGACGGCCACACCGCTGTCGTTCTGCATCCCTGTCTACAATTTTGGCGCTTTCCTGCCGGCCACGCTTGAATCCATTCTCCCGCAGATGCTCGACGCGATGGAGATCGTCGTCCTCGACGGCGGTTCGACCGATAACACTCCCGAGCTGATGGCGGGCATCTGCGCGCGGGATCCGCGGGTGCGCTATCTGCGCCGCGACGTGCGAGGCGGTATCGACGTCGATCTGGCCTCCTGCATTGAAGCCGCACGCGGGCAGTATTGCTGGCTGTTCAGCGGAGACGACACACTTCAGTCAGGGGGCGTTGCGTACGTGCTCTCGGCGCTGGAATCCGGTGTCGATGTGCATCTGCTGACGCACACGGACTGTACTCTAGATATGCAATTCCTCCGCGTCCACCCGGCGTTGGCCGCAGTCGAGCCCCTGCGGGCAGACCTGGGCCAGCGCGACGCTCGGCGCCTCTGGCTAGCTCAAGCCCTCAACACCGAAGCCCTGTTCAGCTTTGCCAGTACGCTGGTCGTTCGCCGCCAGATCTGGAACTCGATGCCGGCGCGGCAGGACTTCGATCGAAGCGGCTGGGGCCACGTCGCACGGCTCTTGGAAATCGCCCGTAATCGACTTGAGGTGGTTTACCATCCGCGGCCCTTGGTGAATCGGCGTGGCGAAAATGATTCTTTTCGCGACCGTGGGATCGTTCGTCGATTCGCTCTCGCCGTCGACGGCTACCAGCGCATCGCGCGTGAGTTCGCGCGCGATGAGTGGGAAGCCGCGCAGATACGCCGTCTGGTATGCGCCGATTTACCCGTCACCGTTTTCATCGGAGCGAAGTCCGCATGCCGGAACAACCCGGAACGCGAGAATCGCGCACAACTTGACCGCCTCTTCATGCAATGTCACGGAGGCGCAGGTCCGACCGGCTGGTGGAAGCTTGTCCTCTATTGGGGGTTCCCGACCGTGCTGGAGCCACCTGCGCAGCGCCTTCTTTCATGGTGGCGGCAGCGCCGGTTGCGAAGGCGTGAAGACCTGCCGGTCAGCGGGGCGGGGAGTTCCGACGGCACGGGTAGTCCCGATAAGAGGACTCACGCATGAGTCCCCACGGCAAGCGCTTGTCGATTTGCATTGCGACAAGAAACCGAGCCAAGCTCATCGGCGAGGCGCTCGAGCGCATCGGCGGACAATTGACTGGAGAGACCGAGGTCGTGGTCGTCGACGGTGCGTCTACCGACAACACGGCCGAAGTCGTCGAAGCCAAGCGGCTCCGCTTCCCTCAGATCCGCTATTGTCCCCAGTCGTCGAACTCAGGAATCGATGGCGATTTCGACAAGGCGGTCGAACTCGCCGACGGAGAATATTGCTGGCCGATGTCCGATGACGACCTTCTCGCCGAAGGTGCCGTGAAGCGCGTCCTCGCGTTGCTCGAGACGAATCCGGAGGTATTGATCGTCGACGTCGAGGTCTGCTCGGATGATTTCAGCACAATCCTGATCGAGCGCAGACTGCCGTTCAGCGGAGAACGACGATACGGGGCGCGCGACGTTGAAAAGCTATTCGTGGAATGCGCCCAGCATCTGACATACATCGGCGGCGCCATCGTGCGCCGGTCCGCCTGGATGGCAAGAGAGAGACGTCCCTACTACGGAACGGAATTCATTCACTTCGGAGTAATCTTCCAGGCGCCCCTGACCGGCACGGTCGTGGCTGTCGGCGAGCCCCTGGTAAGGCTCCGGTACGGGGTTGCCAGCTGGACGTCTCGCTCTTTCAAGGTATGGATGTTCACATGGCCGGCGCTCGTCTGGTCGTTTTCACACATTTCGGAAGCCGCGCGGGAGAAAGTCACTCCACGCGAGCCTTGGCGCAGCCTGGGCACTTTGCTGCTGTTGCGCGCGAAGGGCTGGTATTCGTGGAAGGAGTACCAGGCGTCGATCCGCCCCAAGCTGCGGGCGGGCGGTTCGAGCTGGCTTCCCGCAGTGGTGGCGCTTACGCCGGGGCCGTTCCTGAATCTCCTGGCTCTTGTCTACCTGTTTTTGTTTGCGCGAACGCGCAAAGGCGGATTCTACGATCTCCGCCACAGCCGCTACTATGTTTGGGGGCGGCCGCATGAGTGAACGCGACACGAAGACAGCCCTGATTACCGGGGTACTGGGCCAGGACGGTTCCTATCTCGCAGAATTGCTGACGACGAAGGGCTATCAAGTCATCGGCACCTCCCATCGTGGCGAGCAAACGACTCGGCTTGGCGGCGCGGCAAAGGAGATCGAGGTGCTTGGACTGGACCTTGCCGACGGCGAGGCGATCCGCGCACTGGTCAAGCGAACCCGGCCGCATCATCTCTACAACCTGGCGGCGCGCGCATCGAGCACTCAACTCTTCGACGACGTCGTGGCCACGACCCGGATCAATGGGCTTGCCGTCGTTCACATCCTGGAGGCCATACGAACCGAGTCCGCCCAGACGCGCTTCTGCCAGGCGTCCAGCAGCGAGGTGTTCGCCAGGGCTGCGCACTCACCCCAGAACGAGCTGACGCCCCTGCGACCCCGTAATGCGTATGGCGCGGCGAAGGTTTTGGCCCAAAACATGGTCGAAGCTTACCGTGAACGCTACGGACTGTTCGCCTGCACCGCAATCCCATTCAACCACGAGAGTCCCAGGCGCGGGTTGGATTACGTGACGCGCAAAATCACCTCGACCGCAGCCCGAATCAAGGCGGGACTGGAAGACTCTCTGGTTCTCGGAAACCTCGACGGCCGAAGAGACTGGAGCTTTGCCGGAGACGTCGTACATGCAATGTGGCTCATGCTCGAGCAACCGGAGCCCGACGACTTCGTGTTGGCGAGCGGCGAAACGCATTCCGTGAGAGAGCTGTGCGAGCTTGCGTTTGGCCGTCTGGGACTCGAATACCGAAAACACGTCGTAGTCGATGCTCGCCAGGAGCGCGAAGCGGATGCCGTCGAATTGCGCGGCGACTCCAGAAAGGCTCGCCGGCGGCTTGGATGGCGGCCCGCGATCGGGTTCAAGGAGCTGGTGTATATGATGGTCGACGCGGACTACGAGGCTCTTTCGTCCAACCCGGTTTCAGGTGAAAGCCGGTCTCCCAAAGGGGGCGCCCGTGCATAGCGCGGTAAAGGGGTGCCGTATCTGCGGAAACCGCAAGCTCCTCGAGGTTCTCGATCTGGGCGTGCAGGCCCTGACCGGGATTTTCCCTGTGAATCGGGAGCAGAGTGTTGCCCAGGGCCCGCTCAAGCTGGTCAAATGCACTGGCGAGGCCGGTTGCTGCGGGCTGCTTCAGCTCGCTCATTCCTACGATCATGACGAGATGTACGGGACCCACTACGGGTACCGGTCCGGCCTCAATCAGAGCATGGTCAGCCATCTCCACGGAAAGATCCAAAAAATACTCGGGCTCGCAGATTTGTCGGGAAATCCAGTCGCCTTGGACATAGGAAGCAACGATGGCACCACCTTGCGCGCCTATTCCGACACAGGCTTCGACCTCGTCGGCATCGACCCGACCGCAGATAAATTCCGCCGCTACTACCCCGACAAAGTTACGGTCGTTCCCGAGTTCTTCTCCGCAGCGACCTACCTGAACGCCGCCCGGGGACGCAAAGCCAGGATCGTGACCTCGTTTTCCATGTTTTACGATCTCGAAGACCCTATGGCATTCATGAGAGAGGTAGTCGAAATACTCGAGAACAACGGCTTGTGGGTATTCGAACAAAGCTACATGCCGACGATGCTCGAGCAGAATTCCTACGATACCGTTTGCCACGAGCACCTGGAGTACTACGCGCTCGCCCAGGTCAAATGGATGTCGGACCGAGTCGGACTGCGTATCGTCGATGTGGAATTCAACGAGACAAACGGAGGCAGCTTTTCCGTGGTGGCCGCGAAGCTTTCCTCGAACTACCCTGAGTTCGCGGGATTGCGGAAACTGCTCGACGGGGAACGCGAAGCCGGCCTTGACGGTCCGGAACCATACCGCGCATTCGCCGCCCGTGCCGCAGCCAGCCGTGAAGAATTGCGTACTTTCTTTTCGCAGGCGAACGCCAGCGGCCGGCGCGTCGCCGGTCTGGGGGCTTCGACCAAGGGCAACGTCCTGCTGCAGTATTGCGGTTTATCGGGTCGCGAGCTCTACGCGATCGGGGAAGTGAACGAGGACAAATTCGGTTGCTTCACGCCGGGCTCGCTGATCCCGATCCGACCGGAGCAAGAGCTGTTCGAAGACGAGCCGGATTTCTTCCTGGTCTTGCCTTGGCACTTTCGGGAGTTTTTTCTCCGCAAATACAAGCCGAAGAAAGCCGCACTGGTCTTTCCGCTTCCCAAGCTGGACGTAGTGCCTCGTTCACGTCCAGATGGTTGGAAAACCCACTGACCAAGCCGAGGGGTGAGGCGTCAGAAATGGACTCTCCGAGCATCGACGTCCTTCTCGCCACTTACAATGGAGCACGCTATCTCCGACCCCAGATCGAATCGATCCTGGATCAGGAGGACGTATCGTTCCGGATCCTCGTCCGGGACGACGGATCGGTAGACGAGACGCAAGCGCTCATCGAGCACTACAGCCGTAACAGGCCGGATCGGATCATTCGCGTGAGCGGCTCGGACCATCTTGGAGCGGTCGGAAACTTCGCCTGCCTTCTTCGTGAAGCGAGCGCCCCTTACGCCGCGCTGAGCGACCAAGACGATGTGTGGGCTCCGCACAAGTTGCGCACCTTGCTCAGCGTGATGCGCGGCTTGGAGAGCCGCTACGGCATCGGCACACCTCTTCTGGTGCACAGCGATCTCACTGTCGTCGACGAAACGCTTCGTGAGCGGCATTCTTCGTTCTGGCGCTATTCCGGCTTCGATCCCAGGGGCGCGAATTTTCCGCGATTGCTGATCAAGAACACGGTTACCGGATGTGCCTCGCTGGTCAATCGGGCGCTGATCGAGCTTGCGCTGCCCATACCGCAGGCTGCGCTCGTGCACGACTACTGGCTTGCGCTGGTGGCCGGCGCCGCCGGACACTTCGGTATCGTCGAAGAACCCCTTGTGGCTTATCGTCAACACGCACGCAACGCAATTGGAGCCCGGCCTTATCACTGGAAATCCATCGGCGAGCGTCTTGCGGGCGGGTTCGCATCGTGGGATATGGGAGCGTTGCGCCGGCAGGCGGCGGCTCTCTCCGAGCGCTGCCATGCCTCGATCGCGCCCGAGTACCGGACCTTGATCGAGGACTTCGTAAATTTGCCCGGCAGGAATTGGATCGGCCGAAGACGGATTCTCCTCCGCCACGGCATCCTCATGCCGGGCTTGATGCGCAACTTGGCGCTGCTGTTGTGCGTCAGGCTGGGTCGCTAGGCGACCGGGGAAACCTCATGGCCGGCGACAATCCGGACCTCATATCGGTTTCCATAGTGAGCCACGGCCACGCCGAGCTCGCTGCGCGACTCTTCGACGACCTGCGTGCGCACAAGCCGAAAGGAATCGAAGTCATCCTCACGCTCAACATCGAGGAGGCGCTGCCGTTCGATCCCGATTCCTTTCCTTTTTCCGTCAAAACGGTCCGAAATGCGAGTCCGCGGGGCTTTGCGACCAATCACAACGCCGCATTCAAGCTTGCCGGCGGAAACTTCTTCTGCGTTCTGAATCCCGACATCCGCGTGACCGCGGATCCTTTCTCGGCGCTGGTCAGGGAGCTGAGGAACCCCGCCGTCGGCGCGGTCGCTCCCCTGATTCTCGACGCCGATGGCGCGATTGAAGACAGCGCCCGTCCGTTTCCGACCTTTTCAAGCCTGGTCTGCAAAGCTTTGGGTGCGGAGCCGAAGCGATACTACGAAATCGGAAAGGAAAGCATCTCCCCCGATTGGGTAGGCGGCATGTTCATGTTGCTTAGAAGGGACGCTTTTGCCGCGGTGGGTGGATTTGACCCTCGCTATCACCTGTATTACGAGGACGTTGACCTCTGCGCCCGCCTGAGGCTGGCGCGTTACGACATCCGGCTCGTCCCCAGCGCCTCCGCGGTGCATATCGCGCGACGCCAGAGCCGGCGGGACATCAGATATTTCTTTTGGCACCTGCGCAGCATGATTCGCTATATTCTTTCCGGAACGCGGCGCAGGGTCGAGAAAGCAGCCGCACGCTGAAATGCCGGATCTACTCCTCAGTTCCGCTGATACCGGTCCTCGAAACGCTCGATGTCATCCTCGCCCAGGTAGCTCCCAGACTGGACTTCGATCAGGAAAAGCGGCACCTCTCCCGCGTTTTCGAGCCGGTGCTTGGTCTCGATCGGGATGTAGGTGGATTCATTTTCCGACAGGACCCTCACCTCCTCGCCTCGTGTCACCCTCGCGGTCCCCGACACCACTACCCAGTGCTCCGCCCGATGGTGATGCATCTGCAGCGAGAGCGCCTCGCCCGGTTTGACCATGATGCGCTTGACCTGGAAGCGCTCGCCTGCATCGATGCTCTCGTAGTAGCCCCAGGGCCGATAGACCCGGCTGTGTGAGACGTGCTCGGTGCGCGCCTCCCGGGCGAGCATCTCGACCACTTCCTTGACCTCCTGTGAGCGCGACTTGTCGGCCACGAGGACCGCGTCATCGGTCTCGACGATCACGAGATCGCGCACGCCCAGCGCAGCGACCATGCGGTGCTCGGCGCGGATATAGCACCCGCTTGCTTCGCGCAGGTCCACGTCACCGTGCACGACGTTCTTGTTTGCATCCTGATCTCCGGCCTCCCAAAGCGCCATCCATGAGCCGATGTCGCTCCAACCGATGTCGGCCTGGACCATCGTGCTCGCAGAGGTGCGCTCCATCACGGCGTAGTCGATGGAGTCCGACGGACAGGCGGTGAATGCAGCCGAATCCAGCCGCAAAAAATCGAGGTCGCGCTTGCCCGCCTCCCACGCCGCCTTTGCCGCGGCCAGAATTTCGGGGCGGAAGCGCTGCAGTTCCTCGAGAAAGCGCTTGGGCCGGAGCGCGAACATGCCGCTGTTCCAGAAAAACCGGCCGCTCGAAAAATAGCGCCGCGCCGTCTCGAGGTCGGGTTTCTCCACGAAGCGCCGCACGTGGAAGCTGCTCTCGCTCCCTCGAACCGGGTCGCCGCGTTCGATGTAACCGTATCCCGTGACCGGCCCCCGCGGCGTGATTCCGAAAGTGACGAGCGAACCGCCTGCGGCGAGGGAAAGGGCGGTGCCGATTGCCGCGTGAAACGCCGGAACGTTCCGGATGAGGTGATCGGAGGGCAGCACGAGCATGCACGCGTCGGGATGGCGACTCTGGACGTGGAGCGCCACGACCGCGACCGCCGGCGCGGTGTTGCGACCGACGGGTTCCAGGATCTGAATCTCGGTCTTCACCCCGATTTCGCGCATCTGCTCCGCGACAAGAAACCGGTGCTCGTCGTTTGAAACGACGATCGGCGCACGGGCGCCGTCGAAACCTTGCACCCGCAGTACCGTGTCCTGGAGCAAGGTTCGATTGGAAACGAGAGGCAGGAATTGCTTCGGCAGAAGCCGCCGCGACATGGGCCATAGGCGGGTGCCTGATCCGCCCGAGAGAATTACGGGGTAAAAAGGGATCGTCACTCGCGCGGCCTTGCTTTCCGATAAAGCGCGTATTGTAGTGGCACCTGCTCCCTGCAGATAGGGGCTTGCTAGAATCCGGTGTCGCTCCAATAGGGGAAGGCGGCACTTCTTCCCGCGGTTCAGACATGCGCGTTCTCGTCACCGGTGCGTCGGGTTTCGTCGGCACCGCCCTTTGCCGCGAGCTTCTCGCGCGCGGCCACACGGTCCGCGCAGCGGTAAGGCGGCTGATCCCGCCGGGGACGGTTCCGCCCCGACTGCACCAGATCCTCGTCCCGGATATCGCCGCAGAATTCGATCGCCGCGCGCTCGTCGACGGCGTTGGCACGGTTGTCCACCTCGCCGCGATCGCTCATCGATCAAACCAAATCGAAGGCGAATTGCGGCGCGTCAATTGCGACGCGGCCGTCCGGCTCGCGCAAGCCGCTGCCGGCCGCCGCTTTGTTTTCCTCAGTTCGGTGAAGGTGCACGGCGAGGACTCGGGCAGCGGGACGTACGCTGAGGACGACGCGCTCAATCCGCAGGACTCCTACGGCCGCTCCAAGCTCGAAGCCGAGCTGGCCCTGAACGAAACCGCCGCCCGAAACGGCATCGAGCTCGTGATCATCCGGCCGCCTCTCGTATACGGGCCCGAGGTCAAAGCCAACTTTCTGCGTTTGATCGGCTGGGTCGATTCGGGACTGCCCCTGCCCTTCGCGAGCGTGCGCAACCGCCGCAGCCTCGTCTACGTGGGCAATCTCGTCGACGCGATCGCGCGCTTTGCGGAGCACCCCGCGGCACGCGGACCGTTTCTGGTAAGCGACGAGGAGAGCGTTTCAACCCCCGAGCTGGTGTCGCGCATCGCCCGCGCACTCGAGAGACCCGCAAGGCTTTTTCCCGCGCCGCCGGTGCTTCTGCGCGCCGCCGGAATGATCGCGGGTCGTCGCGACGAAGCCCGGCGCTTGACCGGTAATCTCGCTATCGACTCCTTCAGAGCACGCCGTCTGCTCGATTGGCGACCCCCGTACACGCTCGACGCGGGACTCGCGGAAACGGCGCGCTGGTTCAGATCCGCGTGAGAGTCTTCGGAACACGTTAAAATGCGCACCGTGTTTCCCCGAGCGGACTAGGTGAGTGGCGATCCCGGAAATCGCCCCCTTTTCGCCGATCGTCTCGGCGTTCGCGACGCTGCTCCTCATCGCGTGGATGCGCCGGACGCAGGACCGGTGGCCGCAGGATGTGCCCAACCAGCGCTCGCTGCACGCCCGCCCAGTGCTGCGCTCGGGCGGCATTGCCATGATGGCGGGCATTTTTTCCGGCTTTGCGATCCTGCAGACCCCGCTCGTGGTCGTGCTCCCCGCCGCCGTGCTTGTCGCGCTTTCGCATCTCGACGACATCTACGGCCTGCCGATTCCGGTGCGTTTGGGCACCCAGTTTGCAGCCGCGGCAGGTTTCGCCTTCGGCGCCCTCCCCGCGGTAGCGCTCCCCTCGCTCGTCCTGATCGTGATCGGCATCCTATGGATGACAAATCTCTACAACTTCATGGACGGTTCCGACGGACTCGCAGGCGGCATGACCGTCACGGGCTTCACGTTCCTGGGAGCCGGCGCCTGGATGAGCGGCGACGACGCCCTGCTGATCGAGTGCGCCATCGTGGCGGCCGCCGGCGCCGCGTTCCTGCCGTTCAATTTTCCGCCCGCGCGGGTTTTCATGGGCGATGCCGGGTCGGTCCCGCTCGGTTTCCTCGCCGCGGCCCTGCCTCTCTCGGGCTGGCGCGATGGAGACTGGCCGTTCTGGTTTCCCGCAGCCGTCTTTGCGCCTTTCATCGCCGACTCTACTCTGACTTTGCTGAAGCGGGTCGGCGCCGGAGAGCGTTTCTGGGAAGCGCACAACAAGCACTACTATCAACGCCTCGTGCGAATGGGCTGGGGCCACCGCAGGACGGCACTCGCCGAATACGCCCTGATGCTCGCCTGCGGGACGACCGCGCTTTGGGCGCTGCGCGAGCCGCTGGTCCTGCAACTGTGCGCCCTCATCGGGCTGGTCGCGCTCCAAGCGGTGCTTGCGCTGTGCGTGGACCACGCGTGGCGGCGCCGCGAGAACAAATCCATTGAATCCGCTTAAACCCGGTTACCGAGCCGCGCTTGCTTTTGCGCACGACGTGCTCGCTTCCGCCGTTTGCTGGGTGCTCGCGTTCTGGCTGCGCTTCAACTTGGAAACCCCCGAGGAGTTTCTCCCCGCGCTTGCCGCGGCGGTAACTGCGGCGGTTCCCCTGCACGCGTTGATATTCTGGTCGCTTGGCCTGTACCGGGGCAGCTGGCGCTACGCGAGCTTGCCCGACCTGAAACGCATAGCGTTCGCCTGCCTGATCGGAGCGCTCGCAGTGCCCGCCCTGCTTGCGTTCTTTCGCGCCGATCTCAACGTGCCGCGATCCACTTTCATCCTCGCGCCTTTTCTGCTTGCCGCGATCATGTCGGGGAGCCGGATCGCCTATCGCGCCTGGAAGGAGCGCATCCTTTACGGACACATCCACCTCACCGGCGAACCGGTGCTCGTGATCGGCGCCGGCGACGTTACGGTCAATCTGCTGCGGGAGATGGAACGCTCCCGTCAGTGGCGCGCGGTCGGGATACTCGACGACGACCCGGCTTGGCACGGGCAGGTCCTTCTGGGCGTGAAGGTTCTTGGGGAACTCGGCGAGATCGGCCGCTGGGCGCGGCAGTTGGAGTCCCGCCATGCGATCATCTCGCTGCCCACTTCGTCAGCAGGGGTGCGCAGGCGTGCAGCGGAAGCCGCGGGCGCAGCGGGGCTGACGGTCCTCACCGTGCCTTCCTACGACGACCTGCTGTCGGGCAAGGTCACGGTATCGCAGATCCGCCGCATCGAATTGGAAGACCTGCTCGGCCGCGACCAGGTCGTGCTCGACGACGGCGGCCTGCATCGGCTCCTCACGGGCAAGGTCGTGATGGTCACGGGGGCCGGCGGCTCGATCGGCTCCGAGCTCGCCCGCCAGATCGCGAAATTCGAACCGGAGCGTCTCGTCCTGCTCGAGCTGAACGAATACGCCTTGTATTGCATCGAGCAGGAATTCCTGTCGTCGAAAAGAAAGCCGGACATTGCGGCCATCATCGGCGACGTGCGCAATCCGGCGCGCGTGCAGGCGGTTTTCTCGAGATTCAAACCGGCGGTCGTATTCCACGCCGCTGCTTACAAGCACGTGCCGCTCATGGAGATCGACAATGCCTGGGAGGCGGCGCAGAACAACGTCCTCGGGACGCTGCGCCTCGCGCGTGCCGCGCGCGATCACGGTGTAGAGAAATTCGTCCTCATCTCGACCGACAAGGCGGTGAACCCGACCAACGTCATGGGAGCCACCAAGCGTTTGTCCGAGGAAGTTTGCCAGGCCCTGCAGCGCCCCGTTGGCGCGCGCTTCGTCGTCGTCCGTTTCGGCAACGTGCTCGGCAGCACGGGCAGCGTCATCCCCAGGTTCCGCGAGCAGATCGCTCGCGGCGGACCGCTGACGGTGACTCACCCGGAAGTCACCCGCTACTTCATGTCGATTCCCGAAGCCGCGCAGCTGGTGTTGCAGGCGGGTCTCATGGGAAACGGAGGGGAGATCTTCGTTCTGGAAATGGGCGACCCCGTCAGGATCGTCGACCTCGCGCGCGACATGATCCGCCTGTCCGGGTTCAGCGAAGAGGACATCAGGATCGAGTTCACCGGCCTGCGGCCGGGCGAAAAACTCTACGAAGAGCTGCTCTCGGACCGCGAGAGCACGCTGCCTACGCCGCACCCCAAGTTGCGCATCTCCAGAGCGGGCGAGGCGCCCGATCAAACCTGGCTTTCCGAGATCGAGGCCTGGCTCTCGCAGCCTCGCTCTCCGCCCGACGATGAGGTCAAACGGGAACTCGGCAGGAGGGTGCCCGAGTACCAGTCCTCCGCCGCAGAGGGCGGTGTGCGCGAAATTCAGGAGAAGGCGTGAGGGAGAGTCCGAGCGCGCCACAGGCGCTCGAAACCCGCGAGCGCCTCCTCGACCGTCAGGTCGGCAGGGTCGCGGAGACAATGGTACGGACTGAACTGAGTCCAGAATCGCAATGATGCGCAACGAGATCCTGCTTTTCACGCCGACCTACAATGAGGCTGAAAACATCCGCTCGCTCATCGAGGAGCTACTCAATCTTGGCTTGCGGGCGGACCTTCTCGTTATCGATGACAACTCGCCGGACGGCACCGGCGACATCGTCGCCGGGATGATGCAGAACTACCCGAATCTGAAATTATGGAAACGAGAAAGCAAGCAGGGCATCGGCACCGCCCACCTTACTGCGCTCCGATACGCAAAGTCCGAGGGCTATCGGCTGCTTGTCAGTCTTGACGCGGATCATTCGCACAGGCCCGAGGACATCCCCAGATTGCTCGAACTCAAAGACACCCACGACATCGTAGTGGGATCGAGGTTTCAGCGAGAAAGCAGTTTGCGTGAATGGAATCCGTTTCGGCGATTTCTGACCCAGCTGGGACATTTTCTGACTCGGACCCTGCTGCGGTTGCCATATGATGCCAGCGGGGGACTCCGCCTTTACCGTCTGGATCGTATCCCAACGGCTCTGTTTGATCGCATTGAAAGCCGTGACTACGAGTTTTTCTTCGAAAGCCTGACGCTTTTACACACTGCCGGATTCAACATCGGCGAAGTGCCGGTCGATTTACCGGCACGCACCTACGGTCACTCCAAGATGCGGATCGGCCATATGGCGCGGGGGATCTCGCGTCTTTTCCGGCTCGCCGGGAAGTTGGCGGTTATCCGTCATCGATCCGCGGAAAACGCCAACAAGGGGAAGGAAAGCTCAGATCCCGAACTCATGCGCGACATGTGGGATAAGTACTGGGACAGCAAGGAGCGGAATGTCGAAAGGTCCACCTATGACATCATCGCCAGTTTCTATAGAAACCACTTGATAAAGCCCACTCTCAATCACTTCATAAGGAATACTTTCTCCCCTCACGCGGAACTCATTCACGCGGGTTGCGGCGGTGGTGAGGTCGATACGGACGTCGTACGCTACGCGAAGGTGACAGCGGTCGACATCTCGCCGAACGCTGTCGCCAAATACCTAGCCAGTCATGGTGCTCAAGCCGAGTGCATGGTTATGGACATTTTCCATTTGTCGCATCTTGGGCGCCGATTTGACGGACTTTATAATCTCGGCGTGATGGAACATTTTGAGGCGGACCAAATACGGCAGATCCTTGCCGAATTCCACAGGACACTCAAACCTGGCGGGCGCCTGGTGCTTTTCTGGCCACCCGTTTACGGACTATCGGTTATCGCCTTGAAGCTCATTCACTTTGTGCTCAATCACGTACTGCGCCGCAATGTCCAGCTTCACCCGCCAGAGCCAAGCAAGGTACGGTCTCGAAGACAGATTCAAGAACTCCTCGACGAATCCGACTTTGATCTGAAATCGTTTTCTTTCGGAATCAGGGATGCCTTCACCTATGCCGTGATTGTCGCGGCAAAGCGCCCGGCCCGGAGCAGGAATCTCGATTGACTATAGGGTTGGCGAAAGCTCACCGCTTCCAAATTTGATTGAAGAAATCCGGATGAATATCGTCCACCTTACCGAGAACTCGGCAGGAGGGTGCCCGAGTACCAGTCCTCCGCCGCCGGCGCAAGAGGCAGCGTGCGCGAGATTCAGGAAAAGGGTTGAGGGAGAGTCCGAGCGCGCCACAGGCGCTCGAAACCCGCGAGCGCCTCCTCGACCGTCAGGTCCGCAAGATCGCGGCTCGCGGGCTGCAGAAGTTCGTGCGGCGCTTTCCAGGGCCGCCACCGGTCAGGCGGCGAGTCACCGAAAAAGCACAGGATCGGCTTGCCGAGCGCCGCGGCGAGGTGCATCGCCCCGCCGTCGGTGCATACCACGCAGTCGCACAGCGAGAGCGCCGCAATCAGCCGGGAGAGCTCCTCGGTGGGGCAAGGCAGCAGAGAAAGCCCCTCGCAGCGCTCGGCGATCGCGCGCGCCTTGCTGTCGTCTCCCGGGTGCTTGGGGTTGTCGGCCTCTCCAGGGGACCACAGCAGGAGAAAGCGCACCGCGTGCCGCGCAGCGATCGCTCGGATCAGCGCCGCGAAACGTTCCGCCGGCCATTGCTGGCGGCTTCGCCTCGCACTCACGTGGATGCCGACCACGAGCCCCTCGCGACCGAGGCCGGCAAGCGCTTGCTCGATGCTGAGGCGATGCGCGGGGTCGGGGAAAACGCGTGCCGGCGGCGGCGTGCCGTCCACCCCCAGCGCCCTGAGCAGGCCGAATGCGTCCTCGACTTGGTGCCGATTACGCGAGCGATCGTAGGTCAGCGCGATGTCGAGGCTCGGATGGGCCTTGCCGGGTTCCGTATATCCGAGAACGTGCCGCGCCCCGACCATCCGGGCCAGGCGCAGCGAGCGCGGCTCGAACCCCGGCGTGGCGAGGATCGCGTAGTCGAACTTTTCCCTGCGGAGAATCATCATGAGCTTCAGCCGGTCGCCATAGACCGAAATGATGGAGCGTTTTTCGCCGCGGTGTTTTCCTTTTTCGTAGGCGTAGACGGCGTCGACAGCCGGATTCCCGGAGAGAACGGCTTCGTTGTAGGTGTTGACGAGCGCCGCGATATGCGCGCGCGGAAAACGCTCGCGCAGGGCGAAGATGAGAGGCGTGGTGCAGACGAGATCGCCGATGTTGTCGCGGCGGATGACCAGGATGCGCGGGTGCGCGCCCTTTCCGGGCACGGGAGGTGACTCAACATTCATGAGAATGGGGCAGGGTACAAGTGCGGCGTGGCTCGACTTTCAGACACGGATGTTACCGCGGATCCGACGTGGCGGCATTGCCAGCGATGCGCAGGTCACCATGATTGCGGCAGTTACTTCGAGCGCCATAAACTCGAGCGCTTGCACTCCAGCTTACGGTAACATTCTCACCTACCTCATGCGGCGTCAATGACCATCGATCCCGCCAGTATCAATATCGCCGCCGCGGAGATGTTGCCGGCATTCCAAAGGCGCGTGGCCGGCATACCGTATGAGCGGAAGGGCATACTCTATTCGGAGATGTTTTTTCTCTACTTGTGCGCGCAAGCCTCCAGGCCAAGCCGAATTGTCGAGTCCGGCCGCGCCCGCGGACAAAGCACCTTGGTGCTCTCCACCATTTTTCCAGATCTGCGCGTTGTGAGCATCGAATCAGATGCGGATTCTCCCGACGTTCAAGTTGCGCAGGATCGCTTGCGCGGGCGCGACAACGTATCGATGCGGTTCGGCGACGCAACCCGGATCCTTCCCGCCGAAGTGCGAAAAGGGGACGTTGTCCTCATCGACGGGCCGAAAGGCTTTCGCGGTCTGCGCCTGGGCCTGCGGCTGCTCGCGACCGGGAGAGTGACGCAGGTTTTCATTCACGATTGCGCACTCGGAACCGAGGAGCGCGATTTTCTCGACGCCCATCTTCTTGGCCCGTTGTACAGCGATTCAATTCAGTTCGCGCGCATAGCACGGGTGCTCGACGCAGTTTGTTGGGCCGATATACCTCCGGATCGCCGCTTCGACGGCGAGCGCCCGCCGCGCGCATACGGATACGGCCTCGCGTGTATTCCGTTCGACCCCACGGCACCCTATAGAACGCTGTTTGCGCGGGTCGTCATCGCCGGCATCAGGTCTCGTTTCAAGCGCAGGATCGCAAGTCATGGGTAAGTCGCCGGATGGGCGCTGACGTCCGACGACCCCAAGGCTCAGACAGCGAAGCGCCGCAGCAGCGTTTGATGTCTGTTGGCGGCCCGTCGATTCTGTTCATCAACGTTTCTCGGATCGGCGATACGCTGTTCGCTACTCCCGCGATGCGCGCGGTCGAAAAAGCCCACCCTGGCTGCCGTATTGTCGCACTCGGCCATCCGAAGCGGGCCGAAATCCTGCGCGAGCTGCCGTTCGTAAAGGATGCCGGTAGCATCACGAAGCGCAGTGCGCTATGGCGCGGCTGGTTTGGCGGGCGAAGTTTCGACTGTGCATTCGTCTACGGATTCGACGAACCGCTGGTTCGATACGCATTGCGTGTTGCCGATCGAGTGGTTGCCTTTCGGCAAAAGAGCGCCGAGCTCAGCCGGCGTCTTTACCGTTGCGTGGACGTGCCTCCGTTTCAAAGCGAGCACTCCGTGCTTCATTATTTGCGGTTGCCCGCGGCGCTGGGAATTTCAGCGGCGGGACTGCGGTTGGCTTACCAAGTGACGCCGCAGGAGGCGCTCGCGGCCCGCGCCCGGCTTAGTGCAGACATTCCGCGCACGGCATCGCCGCTGGTTGGTTTCCAGGTAGCGAGCTTTCCGACCAAGGGGTACCGGGATTGGCCGATTCCGAATTTCGCCGAGTTGGCAGAGCGCGTCGTCGCTCATTGGCCGCACACCCATTTTCTTCTCTACGGGGGCAGCGAGGAGCGATCGCGCGTGTTCTGGCTCAAGGAGCGCTTGGGCGATCGGGCGACGCTGTACGCGGGCCTGACGCTGCGCGAAACCGCCGCGCTGATGAGCCGTACCGATCTTTACGTGGGCGTTGACACCGGGCCCACGCACATCATGAGCACCTTCGATATTCCCTTGGTGGGCCTCTACCATTGCATACACCCGAGCAAGCTGACAGGTCCGGCGGACCATCCTTGCTTCTACGCAGTCGATCATCCTCAGGCCAGGGACCGATGTAGCGAACAGACCGACATGGCAGAGATCTCCGTCGAGTCGGTATTGATGCGAGTTCGCCAAGCGCTCGCCGAGCATCCGCCCGTGCGCCCGAGTTCTCAGGCGGCCGCTCGCTCCGCGTAGATGTAGCCGATGTCACCGCAGGGGACGATCTCGAACGAGTAGTCGTGCCTTCTTCACAAGCTCCACGGCGTGCCCTTTCCCTAGGTGGCGCGTCAGGAGCCACACAAAACCTCCCGGCAATCCCGAGACGAACATGCATGCACCGAACAGCACGGATAGGCTCAGCGAGGCATCTGCCTTTAATCCGGCCAGCGAGAATACGACTACCATCGCCCCTTCGCGGATGCCCCAGCCCGCCAACGAAATCGGGATCATGCTCAGGAGCAGCACAGGGGGAAACAGAAACACGGCCGCGGCGGGCGACAGATTCAGCGACATGGAACGAGCCAAGTACAGCACCACCAGTCCGAGCGAGATCTGGTTGACGAGCGAAAGCAGGACCGTAGCGGGACCATAAGGCAGCGATTGGAGCAATCGCCGCGTGTCTTTCGCTGTTTGCTTCAATCCGCCTTTCACGCGAATAAGAAGGGGGCGGTGCAAAAACGCGGTACGCACCCTCCCTTTCAGCAATGTCGCGATGCTGGCCATCATATGATCGGCGGACAGGAAAACAGCGACCCCCAACGCAACCACTATCGACGAAATCGAAATTGCCGTTGCCAGAACGCCCGTGGCGTGTAGGGAAAACAGGTATGGCAGCCCCAGGATGACTAGCAGCAGCAACCCCAGCAGGCCGAGAACGCGATCGACGACAACGGTTCCGATTGCGGTGCCGAGTGGGACGCCGGCGCGCCTCGCGTACCACATTCTGAGCCCATCTCCGCCCATTCCGGAAGGAAGCAGCTGATTGAAAAACATTCCGATCACCGTGTAGCGCCACACCTCGGAAAACGACAGCGGATAGCGAAACTCCACCAGGATGGTTTTCCATCGCGCAGCAATGGTGACCGAGAGCGCAAAGATGCAGAGTGACCCGATCATCAGAGTTAGCACCCCGGCGGAGGCGAGGCGCCGGCCCAGGTCCGCAAGATCCGCCCGTGCCACGAGGGTCGTGACCAGCGCGACGCTGACAGTTAGCTTGAGCAAGAGGGTCTTCACCGGCGATCGCAGTGGCTCCCGCCTATCAACCTGCCATCGGCAGCGATCGCGGCGACCTCGGCGCGCGGGTCACGCCGAATGGCGGGAACGAGTACCGTCTGCCCGTAGCCGGCACCTATCACCCCAAATCGCGTTTTCTGCAAGATCTGCCCCCTCGTTAGTTCTATCGGAGAGGCTTGCGAATGTAGACCACGGTGTCCGCAATCCGCGTGGCTACCACATAGTCGTGTTTCAGGCGCTCCTTAATATCGTTCACGCGCGCATTTTCCTCATCACCGTCCCTCATTACCACAGCGCGCGGCGCCTTGGAGAATATGCGCTCCACCTCGCTCGGGTAATCGACATTACCTATCCAACTGTAGGAGTCGTCGAGCATGAACGAGGGGAAAACGAATCGGGTTGGAGGTCGCGCGTGAGTCAAGAAGTAAATTGTTGGTCCCCGGTTTACGACGTAGATGTAATCCTGAGGAGAAATCTGTCCTTTAATGTAGCGCGCAACATTCACATTGACATCCCCCTGTGTCACGTACGCAGAGATCCATGGAATATAGCTCTTTTGTATTGTGCGGACCACGGGAAATCCTATGGCAATGACGACCGCAAAAGCCAGGATCGCCCGATTCCCGCCCGCAATTTGGAACCGAGTAGATGCGTGGGCTAAGAGCAGACACAGCGGCGGCATGGTCACAAGATAGTAGTGCTTGAAGAACCTAAGGGTTAGGCTGGCTTCAGCAAACCCGACGAGGAGCCATAGGAAAAGGAATGGAAGAATGGGCGCGACTTTCGGCCCATGTCGCGTTTTTATTCTAAGGAGAGTGATTGCGGCAACCGCCACCCATGACCACTTGATCCAGTCCTCCAGTCCATGTTTCAGCGCGATCCAGATGCCCTGGCCCTGGCTGCTCCTAGCCGCAAGGTACCTCTCGTAGGTACCGAAGTTAGAGTCGAGGTATAAATCGAGTGCATCTTGCATCCAGAGGTAGCTGATAGCCGCAATGCTCGGCAGGGCTCCGCCGACGACAAGCATCACAATGACCGGCGGCGCGTAACGTACCGAGCGATAATGAGCGAGCAAGAAATACGCTATGAATAATGCAATCTCTACGGCGACAACGTACTTGATCTGTACTGCAGCACCAAAGCTTAAACCGGCGGCGAGTGCGTAGAGCAGCGCTTTTCTGCGCGTCGATTCAGGACTCGAGGTCGAAACGATAAGGCAAAGAAGCCCGAGCACGTTGAAAAAAATGTAAAAGAGTTCGGTGTTTGACGACAATCCCTGAAGTCCATCCAAGGTGAGAGCCGGGTAGCTGATCGCCGCGACGACGCCCGCAACATCGCTGCGAAGTAGCCGCCTTGCGATCAGCAGCAACACCACGGAAGTCATGTAGACGATGGCAATCGTAATGACGCGAACCGACACCATCGATTCGCCGAGCATACCCATTGCCGCAGCAAAGATCGCGAAGATTCCAATCGGCTTGACCTCCAGGACTGTGGTGTAGGGTGGGTGCCCGTTGAGCCATTGGGACGCAATGAGGACATACAGGCCTTCGTCCCAATCGACGGCTGAGACGAGAAGCGTCGGCGCGCGCAGGATCAGCACCCAGAACAGCAGAAATATCAGGAAACCGATGGGTTTGGCGTTTACAATCAGTCGCTGTCCGACCTTCATGCGCTGTCCGACCTTCATGCGCGTCAAATGTAGTGCGTTACCTAGAGGTTACACGTCAAGCCGATGCTGCTCCAGCCAAAGCAGCAAGACGACAAAGGTGTACGCGAGCCGCCGCGATCCGTGGCCGGCGCGCGCGGCGCGCCACAAGTTGCCTACCGACGGTGCGTCGAGGAACGGCGCGATCTCGGCCGTCCGGTGCACTACGTCCTCACACCGCTCCCGCCAGGCGCCGTTGAAGAGGCCGCGCAACGGCACCGAGAAGCCGTGCTTGGGCCGGTTCCAGACGGAGTCGGGCAGATGACGCCGCGCCAAATCGCGCAGCAGCAGCTTGTCCTCGCCGTTGAAATGCGCCTCGGCCGGGAGCCGGAGCACGCCGTCGAGCACCGCGTTGCCCAGGAGCGGCACGCGCACTTCCAGTCCGTGCGCCATGCTCGCGCGATCGGTCTTTGCCAGGCAGTTGTCGGACAAATAGGTCCAGAGATCGGCTCGCATCAGGCTTTCCGTGTTCACCTTGCCGCCAAAGGAAGCGACGAGCTCGCGCCACAGGCTCAAGGTCTTCTCGGGGGCGCAGCGCGCCCAGGCGTCGGGGGCCAGATAGCGCATCAGGCTCTTGCGCGAAACCTCCCACGGGCCGAGCTCGACCCGGCGATAGAACACCCGATCACGACCGTGCAAGCTGCGGCGCAATAACGCGCCCGGCAGCCATCCCGCCTGCACGAGCTTGCGCAGGAGATCCTGACCCGGTCGACGCGGGTAACGGTCTTCCTCCTCGCGGAAGCGCGCATAACCGCCGAACAATTCGTCGCCCCCGTCGCCGCTGATCGCGACCGTGACGAACGAGCGGGTGAGCCGCGAAAGCGCATGGGTCATCACGTAGGCCGGGTCGGCGAGCGGTTGGTCCAGATCGCCTATGGCTGCGGCGAAGCTTGCGCCGTCGACCTGCGGGGCATCGACTGCGTGGTGCTCCGTGCCGAAACGCTCCGCGACGGCACGCGCATAGGGCGTCTCGTCGAAGTCCGCCTCGCGAAAGCGGAGATTGAAGGTTCTCAACGGGCGGGCTCCCGCACGAGCCATGTAATGGACCATGAGGCTCGAATCGATTCCCCCGGAGAGAAACGCGCCGAGCGGCACATCGGCGACGAGCTGCGCGCGCACGCTGTCGCCGATCGCGCCATCGACGCGATCGAGCAATTCCGTGCGGTCGAACGCGGCACCGCTCGGGCCCGGTATGTCCCAATAGCGCTTGATCTCGAGCTTTCCGTCGCGCGCGCTCCATGCAAGCTGCGAGGCGGGCGAGAGCTGCCGCACGGCGCTCAGGAAAGAATGCGGTGCCAGCGCCGTCTGGCTGGCAAGGTAATCGCGCAGTGCCCGGTAGTCGATCTGGCGGGGGAACCCGTCGAGCCGCAGGAACGGCGCGAGCGTGGACCCGAACGAGAAACCGGCCGCGGTGGAATAGAAGAACGGCTTGATGCCCATCCGGTCGCGCGCCGCGAACAGCACGCGCTCGCGCGCGTCCCATACGGCGAACGCGAACATCCCGTCCAGGCGCGGCACCAGGCGGTCGCCCCATGCGGCGAATCCCTGCAGCAATACCTCGGTGTCGGACTGGGTGATGAAAGCATGGCCGGCGCCCGCGAGCTGCTTCCGCAATTCGCGAAAGTTGTAAATTTCACCGTTGAAAACGATCGTGTAGCGCCCATCGGCGGAACGCATGGGCTGCTGCCCGGAAACCAGATCGATCACGGCAAGGCGGGTATGACCGAGAACGGCATCGCCGAGATCGAGCAGAGCGCTGTCGTCGGGTCCGCGCGTGCGCAAGGTATCGAGCGCCGCCCCGGCGCCGTCACGCCACGGCGTGCCTATCAGACCGAAGATTCCGCACATGGGCTAGGGATGCCGAGAGTTGCTGGCCGCGTCGTGCCTTCGAAACAGGTATTCGTCATTGCCGGATCCGAACAGTCCCGATCTTTTCCGCACGTTCTGTCTGATCAAGTCGAAACCGAGGGGTGTGAGCAATTGCGCCAATTCCCGCGGCGCAATCGACTCGTAAGGATAACCACCGATCCAGTCCCGGACGTCGTGGCGGAAATCCATGCCGCGCTTGCGCTTGTAACCGGCGATATGCGTGCTCAGGCGTTTCCCCCGCAGCAGCAGGTACAAGCCGAACAAGCGAATATAAGTCCTCTCCGCCCTGGCCTGCTGCGCCGGAGAGGCATTGACATACCAGCGCTTGATTCGCTTCCACAGATTGCAGTACGGCGTCTTCCCGTACAGGGCGACGGCGAACAGTCCGCCCGGTTTGACGTGCTTCGCGGCCGTTTCGATCGCGCGGTTCATGTCGCCGGTGTGATGCAGCACTCCCCACGAATAGACGATGTCGAATTCGCCGAACCTCTCCTTCCCGAGATCGAACACGCTGACCTGCCGAACCGTCTTGTTGATCCCCGGCCAATTCCGCTCCAGAACGGTGCCGGCCGTCGAGACCGAATCCGGATCGACGTCGATCGCCACGACCTCCTTCGCCCCGAAACGCAGCGCGACGAGCGCGTGCAGCCCGGAGCCGCAACCGACGTCGAGAAAGGTCCGGCCGGAGAGATCGCGGTTGCCGAGAAACAATGCCATTCGGTCTTCGGCCTTTCGGACCGCCTCCTCGTCGATCAGAAACGAAAAGCTCTCCCAGTTCTTGCCGAATTCGAACCGGTCCTTGGTCACATTGCGCCTCTCGGTCGCTCGGCAGCCAGCGCCTCGTAGGCCGCCGTCACGGTATCTGCCGCGTACGCGCTCAAGTCGACCCGCGAAAGTCGCGGCGGATCGGCGAGCGCTCGGACGATCGCCTCAGCGAGCGCGGCGGCGTCGTTCACGGGAACCAGACATCCGGGACAGACCTCGCCCAGGATTTCGCGCGGACCGGACGGGCAGTCGGTGCTGACCACGGGCGTGTCCAGAGCCAGGGCCTCGATGATGACGTTGGGCAGCCCTTCGTGGTCGGAGCAAAGCACCAGGAGCTCCGCACCGGCGATCCAGGGATAGGGATTGGTCTTGAAACCGGCAACGATGACGCGTCCCTCGAGGCCGCGCCTGCGGATCAGGTCCGACAAGGCGGGCTCGCGCTCCGCGAGCAGCACCAGCGGGTGAGGCGTGTCGAGCCGCGCAAAAGCATCGAGCAGCAAGTCGTGGCGCTTCTGTCCGGTGAATCGGCCGACGTGTATGAGGTAGGGGACGGCAGGCCGATCCGGCGCGGCCTCGGCGGCGAGCGCGCGCATGGCGGCGAAATCGAACGGATTGTAGATGCGCTCGACGCGGGGGCGGTCAAGAGCGAGCCCGCGGCGCAAATCCTCCGCTACGCCGTCGGATACGGCGATCAGAGGTCCCCTGCCGTAGAGGCGGCGGTAACGGCGAAGGCGCCGCCGCGCCTTGCCCGGGTCGCGCTCGTGCAGGCGCGCAATCTCCGCGGAGAGCGTGTTGGCGATCCGGCACCAGTGACGCGGCAGGCCCGCGCGCACCGCCACCTCATCGGCGAACGGCAAGGTCGACACGGTGAGATCGAACGCGCGCTGCCGTGCCAACGTTGAAATGAGGCGGCCGAGCCTGAGCACGGCAACCAGCTTGCCGAGCGCGCCCTTGCGCAGGCGACGCCCGCGCCGCGTGAGAGCATGGAGGCGAATTCCCGCCGGAGGGACGTGGTCGACGTGGTCTTCCAGCAGGACCAGATGGACTTCGTGGTCTCTGCGGGCGAGCTGCGATCCCAGCGTCAGCAGCGCTTTTTCGGCTCCGCCGCCCGCCAGGTTGGTCACGACGAATGCGAATTTCAAGACGCGGCACGCGGGGGACGGTAACCGTCGACCACGCCCTGGAACACCGCCTCCATGCGCGCGATCATCGCGTCGCGGCTGAATCGCGCCTCTGCCGCCGCGCGCGCGGCGCGTCCCATCCGCTCTGCGAGCGCCGCATCGTCCAGCAGCCTGCGAATCGCCGCCGCGAGTCCGCGTGGATCTCTTGGGGTAACGAGCAGCGCCGTTTCCTGATCGGTCACGGCTTCGACAATGCTGCCCACCGGGGTAGTCACCACGGGCAATGCGCACAGCATGGCCTGCACCACTGCCTGCGGGACGCCCTCGTTGGCATACGACGGCAGGCAGAAGACGTCCATGGCCTGGAACCAGCGCTCGACCGCGTCCTGACGGCCGGCGAGCATCACTTTCGCCGCGAGCTTCAGCTCCGCTATCTTCCGCTCGATCGACGGTCGCATGGGTCCGTCGCCGACGACGAGGAGCCTGACGGTCGCGTCCCCGGCAGCCAATCGAGCGAACGCCTCGATCAGGTAAAGATGACCTTTCCAGCTCCTCAGTGTCGCGACGATCCCCACGTATCGGGCCGTCGGCTCGAGCCCGAGCATGCGGCGCGCCTCGGCTTTGTCGCCGGGTCGGAATCGAGAAGGATCAATGCCGGTCGGAACGGAAGTGATGCGGTCCCCGCGAAAGCGATTTTCCCGCACCAGGATCTCCCGGAGCCGCTCGCCGGTCGTGACGATGTGCCGAGTCGCATGGTTGTAGAGCCAGCGGGTGGGAAGGTTATCGGGCACCGGCGCGGATATGTGACGGGTGCGCACGACCGGCGGCCGCTCGCCGAGCGTCAGGCGCGCGAGAGCCACGAGCCAGGCATCGGTCGAGCTGTGGGTATTGACGATATCGGGCCGGACCGACGCCAGCGCCCGCCGCATCGCAAGAATTCCGCGCAGATTCTTGCGGCCGATCGAAAGAGCTCGATGAGGAAGCGCGCGCCGCGCCGCCTCCACAAGGATTCCGGACCCGGCGACAGCCCAGATTTCGACCGCGTGCCCGCGCGCGGCCATGCCCTGAGCTTCTTCAAGTATGCGGATCTCCTGACCGCCCCAACCCACGGAGGCCTCGGTGTGCGCGATTCGCAGCGGAGTTCGTTTCAATACAGTCTTCTTGACTTGCCGACCGCGGGCTCGGCGACGCTCCGGCTCACGAACACACCCTGCGCGGCAGCAGCGCAGCCCATCTACGCCGCAAACTCTCTCGAGTACTGCAGGCGATGGAGCCTCGCGTAGATCCCGGACGCGGCGATGAGATCGGCGTGTTTTCCGGTTTCGGCGATGCGGCCCGCGTCCAGAACGACGATGCGGTCGGCCCGCTCGATGGTCGACAGGCGGTGCGCGATCACCAGCGTCGCGCGGCCGCGCATGAGCGTTTCCAGCGCCGCCTGCACATGGCGCTCCGATTCGCTGTCGAGGGCGGAGGTCGCCTCGTCGAGGATGAGCACCGGCGCATCCTTGAGGAACGCGCGCGCGATGGCGAGCCGCTGCCGCTGTCCGCCCGAAAGGCGCACGCCGTTCTCACCGATCAGGGTAGCGAGCCCCTCGGACATCTGGCGGATGAACTGCATCGCGTGCGCCGCCTCGGCTGCCCGGGCGACGTCGGCCTCACTCGTTCCCGCGAGGCGCCCGTAGGCGATGTTGGCGGCGACCGTGTCGTTGAACAGCACGATATCCTGGCTCACCAGCGCGATGTTCGCGCGCAGGTTCCCGAGCTTGAGCGTCGCGATGTCGACGCCATCGAGCAGGATTTGTCCGGAATCGGGAGCGTAGAAGCGCGGCAGCAGATTGGCGAGAGTAGTCTTTCCTGCGCCGGAGGCTCCTACCAGCGCCACGGTCTCGCCCGGGTCGATCGAAAACGACACGCGATCCACAGCCGCGCGTGTGCTTCCCGGATAACTGAATCCCACGGCCCTGAATTCCACTTTGCCCTTGGAGCGGCCGATCTCGAGGGTCCCGGTATCGGCCTCGGGCCGCTCGTCGATCAGGCGAAACACGCTCTCCGCCGCGGCGAGCCCCCGCTGCAGGGTCTGGTTGACGCCCGTCAGACGGCGCAGCGGCGCAAACACCAGCAACAACGCAGTGAGAAACGACACGAATCCGCCCACCGTCGTCTCGTCCGTTGCGGCCTGGCGCACCGCGAGATAGATGATGAGTGCCAGCGCGACAGAAACCACGATCTGTACCAAGGGGACGTTGGCCGCCGCCGCCGAGGCCATTTTCATATTGAAGGTGCGCACCTTGTTCGCTCCGGCGTCGAAGCGCCTTGCCTCGTAGTCCTGTCCACCGAACACCTTGACCACGCGATGACAGCCGATCGATTCCTCCAGAGCGTGGTTGAGGTCGCCCATCGCAGTCTGCTCGGCCCGGCTCATGGCGCGCAGCCGGCTCGAGAATTTGCGCGTAATCAAGATCGCGGGCGGTCCCACCAGGAGGGCCACCAAAGTGAGCTTCCAGTTCAGCCAGAAAAGCCATCCGAGCAACCCGGCAATGGTGAGCGAGTCCCTGAACAGCACCGAGATCACGCTGGTCGCTGCTCCTGTCACCTGCAGGACGTCGAAGGTGAACTTCGAGATGAGACTGCCGCCGGTGTGATTGTCGTAGTAGCTCGTCGGCAGTCGCACGAGATTGGAGAACATCGCGTTGCGCAGATCCATCACGACCTTGTTCGCCACCCACCCGATCGCGTAGTCGGAGACGTATGAGGCGAAGCCGCGCACCAGGAAAACGACGACGATCAAGCCGGGCAGCCAGGCGAGCAGCCCACCTTCCTTGTGCACGAAACTGCCGTCGAGGAGCGGCTTGAGGAGCGCCGGAAAGACAGGCTCGGTCAGCGCCGTTACCACCAAGGTTGCGACCGACAGCGCGAACGGCGCCCAGTAAGGCTTGACGTAGCGGAGGAGGCGAAGATAGAGCTGCAGGCTTGTGGCGTCGGACGATGCCATGGCTGCGCCGGAAAATGTCGAATTATAGCTGATCCGGCACGCGGCTCCGGGCCCGGGACCTCTAAGCGACGCCTCAGGTCGGCGCGAGGCGCCGCCTGGCACCCTCATCCACTTTTGGTGCCGTAAAGGTAGGGATTGAAGGCGGGATCGTTATACATCTTGAACTGCCGATACACCTTGAACCGTGCGCGGCCTGCCAGGCAATCGCCGAGCAGGGCGTCGAAACAGGCGGCCAGGTCTGTCCGTTGCTCGACCAGCCGAGCGAATCGCGTGCGGCTGGTTTCGATGTGCGCTTGAGGGGCGTCGGAACGCTCGGTCTGAGTCCGCATGTGGAAAACCTTGAGGGCGAGGATGGAAAGACGGTCGATCATCGACCCGGCGCTTTCCGAATGCAAACGGACCGCGGCGTTGAGTTCCACCTCCGCTAGCTGGGCAAGCAGGCATTCGTCTATTTTCTCGATCGAATCGTTGCGCTGCTGGTTGAAGACATCGATGTTGCGCTTGTTGGCAGCGATCGCTGAGTCCGGTACGTTCCGCCGCCGTGCCTGATCTTCTTCTTTCCAGAGCCGGCAATTGCATCGGTGGTTGTGCTCGATTTGAGACCAGACTCCCTGCGCTTGTCCCGCCGGACTCTCGGCATCCCAATCGGGCTGCGCAAGCCAATTGTCATGAAACTCCAGAATCTCGCGGGAGCCGGGAATCTTCATGTCCATAGTTTACCCCAGCAGTTTCCGACAAATGAGTCTGAATCCGTATGTCATCCTGGATCCGGGGAAAGCAAGGGTTCAGGCCGGTGCAAGGCTCCGGTAGAGCGCGAGGAGCTGCTCGGCCATGGCCGTGAGACTGAACCCTTCAGCGCGCTTGCGCGCCCGGCGCCCCATCTCGCGAGCGACGGGACCTTCCAGGCGGGCGAGCCTGTCGGCGAGCTCATCGACGGCGAGAGCGTCTATCACATAGCCGTTCACGCCCTCCTCGATCAGTTCGGCTGTGCCGCATTGCGGCGTGGTAATCACCGGCAAGCCGCAGGCCATTGCCTCGAGCGCCGCATTCGGAAACGGATCGTAAATGCTAGCCAGCGCGAAGGCGTCGGCTGCGCCGTACCAGGGACGCACGTCTTCCTGGGCGCCTGCAAAGTGCACGCGGGACGCGATTCCGCGCGAGCTCGCCAGGTGTTCCGCTCGCGTCTGCGCCTTGTCCCGCCCCACGATGACAAGATGAGCATCAGGCTGCCGCGAGCGGGCGAACGCTTCGATCAGGCGAAACACGCCCTTCCTTTCGAATCCCGCGCCGACGTGAAGGTGCACGGGCACGTGTTGCGGAATACCGAGCTTTTGACGCATCGTCGACCGATACGCCTCGCGCAGCCGCGGATGGAATGCTTCCAGATCGATGCCGTTGTAGATGACGTGGAGCTTCGCCTCCGGAGTGCCGAAATGCGCGCGGATTTCGTCCCTGACCATGCGCGAATTGCAGATCACCGCGCGCAAGCGCGGGCTCTCGAACAGGCGCCGCTCCGCGGCTAGGACGTAGCGATGATAGGGATTGAGCGCGAGGCCGACCCGGCCGAGCCGGCCGAGGATCGCGCGGCGGTTGTGCAGCCATTGTGCGTGCACTCCGTCGCCCGCCCGGTAAAGGTCGCAACACGCGATGCGTTCGTGCGATTGCACGAGATCGAACCGCCGGCGGGAGACTTCGCGGCATACCGCCCGCGCGAAGCTCCAGTCGCGCCAGAGGCGCCCGACGTGAAACGGGTCGCAGCGAACCACCCTCCCGGGGTCCCCGGTCCATTCCCGCGCCAGCACCGTCACCGCCACGCCCTGCTCACCGAGCGCGCCGAGAGCCCGTTCGATGAAGCGCTCGGCGCCCCCGTAAGCGGTATAGCGCTGCCGCACCAGAGCGACGCGCATTCGCTCTAGTTCCGTGCGAGCTCGAGCCGCCCGCACAAGGCGCGAACACCCTGGAGCACGTGGGGGCCCTGCGCGTGGAGCCAATCCGGATCGATTGCGTAAATCCTGCGGCTTCGAACTGCTGGCACCGATTCAAGACCCTTCCACGCCTGGAGCGCTTCACTCCCGAAACCGCCCGTGACGATCGCTTCGGGCTGGGCGTCGAGGATCTGCTCGCGCGAGACGAGCGGCGTGAGCGTCTTCGCTGCGGCAAAAACGTTGCGACCGCCGCACAGCCGCAGCGCGTCGCTGATGAGGTGCCCGCCGTTCACGGTGAGCAAGGGCGTGTGCCAGATCTCCAGAAACACCGCGACGCGACGCTCCGCGGCGTAGCGCTTGCGCAGATCCGCGACTTCATTTTCAAATTGCCGTGCGCGTCCTTCAGCGAGCTCCGCGCTGCCGGCCAGCGCACCGACCAGGCGAACGATGCGAGGAATATCGGCGAGGGCGCGCGCCTCGGTGACGAAGACCCGGATACCGATGCGCTCCAGACGGTCGATCTGCAGCGGCGAATTGCCGCTTCGCCAGGCGAGCACGAGATCCGGCCGCAACGCGACCAGGCGTTCGATGTCGACCCGGCCGTAACTTGCCACGACCGGCAGGCGCTGCGCCTCGGCAGGATGGCGGCTGAAGCTCGAGACCCCGGCGAGCTTCGCGCCGGCGCCCGCGGCGAAGGTGATCTCAGCCAGATGCGGCGCGAGGGTGGCGATGCGCTCTGCCGGCCGATCGAGGAAGAGGGTGACGCCCCGGTCATCGGTCGCTTGCAGCGCGTGCGAGTCCGCGGCGACGATGGCGAAAACCACGCACGCGAGGAACCGGATCATCGCGTGAGGAGCGACTCGACGGCGGCCGTTGCCGCTTCAAGCGGAAGCCGGGTGAGGCATTCGCTGACCTTGCCGCCGCCGCAGCCGTCGTTGCCGCAAGGACGACACGGATGCTCGCCCGAAGCCACGATGCGGTGCGGTACGCGCCACGGCCCCCACTCGAGCTCTCCGCTCGGGCCGAAGAGGGCCACCACCGGGGTCTGCATGGCCGCGGCGATGTGCATGGGCGCGGAATCCACGCCGACGAAAAGCTTCGCGCGGGCACTCAGCGCCGCGAGCTGTTTGAGGGTCAGCTTTCCCGAGAAATCGGCGACCTCCGCTTTCGCGCACTTGCGGATCTCGGCAATCAGCTCGAGCTCCCGCTCGTCTGGCGCGGCGGTGAGCACAATGCGTTCCCCGCGCGCCGCCAATGCTTCTACGAGCGCCGCTGCGCGCTCGGTCGGCCAGCACTTGAACTGCCAGCGCGACCCCGGGTGGAAATGAATGAAGCTTCGGGCGGCTAGACCCCTTCCGGCGAGCAGCCTTTCGACGCTGCGCTCCGAGTCCTCGCCTGGCACGAGCAGGAGCTTGCGTTCATCTTCACCCGGCTGGACGCCGATTCGCCGGAGCGCGTCGAGATTGACTTCCACCCGGTGGCGCCTCGCGTGAGGGGGGAGCGGAACGAGATGCGTGAAGCTTTTTTTCCAGAGTCGCGGCTTGCGAGAAAAATCCGGCGCAACGGCGTAACGCGCGCCAAGCGAGCGTGCAAGCCACGCCCCGCGCGGATGTTCGGAAAGATGCACCACCAGGTCGTAGCCTCGCGATCGCAGCATCGAGAAGAGCCGCCCCTCTGCGACCAGCCGCGCAGCCACTCCCGACTCCTTCCAATCGCGCCCCACCACGTGGACTTGCGCGATCGCCGGGTGGAGATCGAGCATGTCCCGTGTTTCGGCGTAGACAAGCGCGTCGATCTCCAGGGCCGGCGCATGGTTCTTGAGAACCGTGAACACGGGGGAGGTCAGAAGAACGTCGCCGTGGTGGCGCAGCTGGATCACCAGCGCGCGCCGCAACTTGGAAACGTCGACCGCATCGGCGGGGCCGTACTGCATGCCGCGCAAGATAGCAGAAAACCGTCTTCTGCCGCATACCGCGGCCGCGCTCAGAATCGGTATTCGGCGCTTGCGAGAAACGTGCGGCCCGGCTGCGGATAGGCGTTGAACGAAGTGCCGGCGCCGTTGCGAATGGCGTAACTGTAGTAGTGTTTGTCTAGAAGATTGTTGACCGCCGCGCTCAAGCTCAAACCGCGCACGATATGCGTCAGCTTCAAATCGGCTGTGGCATAGGCAGGCATACGATCTGGAAATGAGTTGGTCTGATCGTTGTCGTAGTACTGTCTGCCCACGTAGCGTGCCACGCCGTTTAGACGCGTTCCTTCGAACGCCTGCCAGGAGACCCCGGCGTTCGCGGCGTTTCGTGGAACAAGAGGAATCGTGTTCCCCGAAACGTCGACACCGCCGATATTTCCTTCGCGAAAGCGGGCCTGCGTCGCCGATGCATTGGCAAAGAGGGACAAGCTCGGGCTGGCGCGCAGAGAAACATCGAGTTCCACGCCTTTGCGGCGCGTGGGCGGCAGATTGATGTTCGAGAAAGTCGGGGCGAAAAAGTAGATTTCGTTTTTCAGATCGGAGAGGAAGGCGCTGGCGCGGAGGCGCAGATCGCTGACGCGGTATTCAAGCCCGATTTCGTGTTCGCGAGAGGTCTGCGGTTCGAGCAGCGTGACGACCGAATCGAATAGCGGAGGTCCTCCGCCAAACTGGTTGTAGACTTCGTCGACGGTGGCAATACGGAAGCTCTCGCCGACGCGACCGTATACGGCCGTGGTTCGCGTCAGGTTTTGGCGCAGTGCCAGGTCCCAGGCACGCGGCGTGCTCGTCTTTGAACCCGACGCATAGGCTGCCGGGTTCACGACGTCCCTCGCGGTCGTGGTCACCCGTTGCTCACGCGCCCCGAGTGTGAGCTTGGTATCCTCGCTGATAGCCGTGTTCTGCTGCACATAGAGGGCTTCGTTCCGCTGAGTCGCAAAGACGCGCGCGGTCGGATTTCCAAGAGTGTCCCTGCTCGTTGCCTTTTGCGAATCGTAGTCCCAATCGTCCGCGTCTACGCCGACGACGAGGCTATGATGAAAACCCAGCGCGTCGTAGGGAATCTTGAGACGCGGGGTGAGCGACCAGGTGCTCGTACGAGTATCAGTGTAGGTATCGGACTCTTTGAACAGCGACGTGCGTGCGCTGTCGCGGTAACCGAGCTCGGTGGCAAATTCTCCGAATCCCAGATCGCGGCTCACGGCCAGCGTCGCGCGCGCGCCGTCGCGCGTGGAGAAATCATCCGGGGTGCTCGCCCCTCGCGGATCGGATTGAAGCTGCTCAGCGGTGCGCGCGCCCGGCAGCCGCAGATTCTGATTGTCCAGTCCGAATTTGAACGCCGCAGATCCCTTTGGCCCGAACCAACGTAAGTCGCCCTCGACGTTCTTTTGCTCGATGCGATTGTTGAGGCGATAGTTGTCGGACGCGTAGTCGTTCGCATGGAGAGTCAGCCCGGTCTGCTCGCCCGCGACAGTGACTCCACCCCGGAATTCCCGAGTGCCGTAGTTTCCGGCGCTCGCCCCGGCGCTCGCGCCGCTGGCGCCGGGCTGCGGCGCTTTGGTGATGATGTTGATCGTGCCGCCAGTGGCCCCGCCCCCATAAAGTACCGACCCCGACCCGCGCAGGATTTCGATTCGCTCGATGCTCTCGATGGGAATTGCGGACCAGCGCACGGAAACGATTTCGTTCTCGTTCATTCGTTGGCCGTCGAGCAACACGAGGGTGTTCTGGTCGCCCGTAATCCCGAACCCCCGCATATCGATCTGCCAGTCCGGGCTCCCGGTATTGTCGCGGGTCACAATGCCCGCTTCTTGCGAGAGCAATTCCGGCAGGGTCTTCGCTGTGGTCTCTGCGATTTGCTGGGCGGTGATGACGGTCATGCCTATCGGTGCGTCGAGGCTGCTTTCTGGAAAACGTGTTGCTGTGACGATGACGGCTGGTTCTTCCGGACTTTGAGCAAGCGCGAGCGGCGCCGCGGCTGCGACGAGTGCGGCAATGATGGATCGTTTCAAGGTTCCTCCCCCGGCATGCGTCCCCGCAGGCCGAACTCTCGTTGCGAGAGGAAATGCGACAACGAGGCACACCGGTTTCCCACCGCGCCCCGCGGCATTTCCCACCATCGGTCGAGGCCGGTCTCCGGGCTTGTGGGATCGGTGCGTATCGCCTTCCCGGGAGCTCGC
>Ga0209488_10000150_pt1 | contig 53086 bp, 48 predicted proteins | sample Rivendell_Oct201_8_FD_188349 | JGI IMG/M metagenome (GOLD analysis project Ga0209488, IMG submission 188349) | Vadose zone soil microbial communities from the Eel River Critical Zone Observatory, Northern California, USA -... | ecosystem: Environmental > Terrestrial > Soil > Vadose zone >...
CAAAAGATCACCGTCGTTGCTTACCTGCTGGTAGCCAAACCCGAACTTGGTGGGGAATCTTGCAATTGTGGGCTTCACACTCCAGAGGAAACTGACAATCACTTAGTCTTAGTCTCGAAAACGACAGTGGACAAGTTTCCGGTCTCCGGCAACCCGGACACGGATAAAACAATATTTCACTCACGAGAATTGGAATCGGAGACGGCAGAATTTACACCACGCGTGAGAGTTGCTCATCCTAACTTCACGAGAGAGAAGATTAAGCCGCTGATAGACTCCACCCCACAAAAGGCACTTTTGGTTCGCGTCACTGGCCTTCTTTTGTTTGACTCAGAGCACTTTATTAGAAATCACCTTGTCCGGGCGAACAACTGGGAGATTCACCCCGTTCTTGGCGTGGAGTTTTGTGTGACCGGTGACAAGTGTAAAGGCAGCAGTGACACTGACTGGAAATCACTTGACGATCTGCCATGAGGACCCGAAATCAAAAGGGTGTCTCACCTGGAAAGTGAACTCGTCATAACGGATCCAGATCTTACCTTGCACCCAGCCTCCTCAAACAGCACCTTGCGACCTTCCATTCCATTCCATTCCATTCGTCATCGACACACAGAAATAGAGATTTTCGCGGCATGGCGACTCCTCCGATTGTTCGCCGGACAAGCACATCAAGAACTTGCTTCGGCGTCGTTTTTTCGGAGCTGCGCCTCCATGTTCCGAGCACGATCTGTACCAACTCGCAAAGCACAGCAGAGCAGAGCCTTAGATCTCGGAAGAACGTGGGAGTGTAAACAGTACCTAGTAACGACGGACACCGAACAGTAAGAACATCGCCTTGGCGAGTGACAGAAGCCTCTTCCGGAGCCGGAAATTCGGGATGCCCACATTCTGTATCAACAGTTGCGGGTCATTGCGCATCTGAAAGTCAACGTCTAACGCGTACTCGTGCTTAAAAACGTGAGTGGGGATTCGTATGCCTATCAGGTCGGTGCTAGTCGTTGATGACAACCCGCTCGTTCGTCGGGCGCTTTGCGAAATGTTCACCCGCGAGGGAGACTTTGACGTCTGCGGAGAGGCTGAAAATGGGAGGGAAGCAATCGAAAAGGCTCAACTGCTCCGCCCTAACCTAATTGTGACCGACCTTTCAATGCCGGTCATGAACGGATTGGAAGAAACCCGTGTGCTGAAGAAGCTCATGCCCCCGGTACCAGTGATTATTTTCACTGCTCACAGCGATCCTTTTGTTGAGAAAGAAGCTCGCGCGGCTGGGGTCTCCGCCCCAGCATCGCAGGTTCGCAGAGTCGTTCGCGCAGTCGGGATGAAAGCTGGTCAGTATTTAGGGTGCCATTTCGCTGGTACTTCCTTCTGTGTCGAGTCGCGAACATCGCTGCCCAATGATGCCACAACCATGTGTGGTGCTGATGTCCGACGTACCTCAAATTATAGCTAGGGCCAGTCCGCTGGCGTAGGGCACCAGTTCCGTCTCCAGAGGCATTGGTTCCGAGTTGCCCGTCCCCCTCGCCCGTAGATGCGCAGCAGGCACGCCACTTCCCCCATGAGCGCCAAGAGCGGCGCTACTCTTCACTTAGTCACAGTCATCTGCGGCGTTTGTTCCCTAATCTTTCCAGAGTAGATGATGAATTTGAACGGGTCGGTATTCTGGTGCTTCTCCATCAGCTTGAGGTATACAAGGCGTTTGGCATTGGTTACGGAGCTGCGGCCCTCGAACCTATCTCCAGCCGATTCAAGCAGAGTGGCTGCGAGCTCATACTTGCCGTCCGCAGTCAGGCGTTCCGCTGTGTTGAGCAACTGTCTTTCCGACACGCCGAGGTAGTCGACCAAGAGTTCTGCGTGGTCCGCACGGGTGAGATGTTCGACGCCTTGCAAGTCCGGCTGCCAGTAGCCGACGTTCTGATCATAAAGACGGTCGATGACGTGTTCGCGCAGGATAAGGTATGGCTGATACACATCGGGCTGGTCGGTGAGCAGGCTTGGGGGAATCAGGTTTGCCTGATGTATCGCGCCCCGCTCATCGCCTCGGCGAGTTGCGGTCAGGACCTGTTCGCGCAACCATATCAGATCTATTTTGAGCTTCGCCAGCATGGAGGCAGAGGCGAAATTCCGTGTGAGCGGCTCATGGCCATGGAGCAGATATCGCGGATTCTTTTGTACCACGATATCGATTGTGTCCATCAGCCCCTGAAAGTCACCCTCCTCGACGAACGGTGCGCCCAGATAGGGCATGATGAAATCGCCGACGAACAGAACGCCCTCATCCGGCAAGTGAATGAACATCGCATCGTGAGTTTCGCCTCCTTGCACAGGAATGAGTTCGATGCGGGTCCCTCCGATCTTCAGCTCGGTGCGACGATCGATGGTGATGTCCGGCTTGAAGCTTCGTACATTGTCGATGCTGAAGGCTTCGCCGAAGAATTGCTTGTCGAACACGCCTGGCGCATTGAGTTCGCGGGCGATTTCTTCTCCGTAGTTGCTCCTCGCGTAGAAGTGCAAGCGGGGATTTAGGGTACGGAAATACGTGTGTCCGCCAACGTGATCCCAATGGGAGTGAGTGATGAAGACCGTCGTCAGTTCCGGGAGGTTAGGCGCATATGCTCGTAGTGCCTCGTAGGCGGCCTTGGCAGAGTCTGGGCGTGTACCCGCATCGATACCGATTAGTTCTCGCCGATCGTCCGACACCACAAAATAATATTCGGTGAACTCGAAACCCGAGAGCGCATATACGCGCCCCGGCACGATCTCGGCGATGCGCCGCGGCGAAAAAGCGTGCCCGGATGCGACCTCTTCCGAAAAAGGCGTGAGCAGCGTAATCGGCCGGTGAAAGTCCCGGTAGCCACTTTGCCGCAGATAGTCGTGTGCTTTGACTTGTTCTCCGTCTACGAGGGCCAACTTTCCAAGGTAGTAGTAAACTTCCCGCAACCACCCTGCGTGTGGCGCCTTGTGAGCGTTCGCCACGCACCAGGCAAGCTCGTCCTGCGCTGCCTTCTTCTGATGGAAGAGGCTTGGAAGCTGAGCATGGACGATGCCGGCAATCCAGTTCACCACGAAGAGTTGTCCGCCGGAAAGCTGCTTGGCTTGTTCCAACGTAGCGATCGTCTCTTTGACGTAGCCGACTCGGTGCAGCAAGGAAACTGAAGATGCATGTTGAGCTCGCAACAATCCGATGGCGCTCAGATACAGCGCCTTTTGAGCGTCCGTCAGGCGAGGTCCGAATTCCTTCAGGCGCGCGGAGAAAAACTCTGCACCCTCGCCCTGTCGGTTCGCGTTCGAGTACTCCGCCATAAGCAGAAACAGCAACTGTGGATCTCGCGGCGGCGCCACGCTGTTTACGGCCTTCAAATATTCGAGTTCTGGGCGGCCGGAGCCGGCCCCACTGTGATTCCCGGGACCTGGGCCTGCAGGTGTTGCTCGCAGCTTGGCGAGGAGAACTCCGAACACGAGGAGCGCGGCGAACAAATAGAGAGCGATCCGCATAAATGGTTCCTTTCTGGAGAATCTTAATTCCCTCAAACCACACTAGATGTATATACATACATATTGGGTACAAAAATTTACGCCGCCATCGCGGCCTCGGTTATTCGCGAGACTGTGTGCCTCATTATTTTCCAACCCTCGTCGCCTAGTTTTGTCCGCAGTCGCTGTTCCGCCCGCTCCCAGTACCGTTGAGCCTCGGCCAGTTGTCGCTTGCCTACCTGCGTGAGACGGAACAGACGCTCCCGCCTGTCCTTTCCGCGCCTCACACGAACCCAGCCCTGTTTCAGCAACAGCCCCAACGTCCGCGTCAAAGTTGTACTATCCATCGCAAAGCCCTCGCTCAGCCGCTTTTGATTGGCCTCTTCAGTCGCAGCCAGAGCGGTAAGCAGCCCGAATTGCGTGATTTCGAGTCCTGTCTTCCTCAGTTCCTGATCATAGATTCGCGTTACGACTCGAGTGACGCGCCGCAAGTTCTGACACGCGCAAGGCAGGTCAAAAAGTGCTGCTGCGGACTGCAGTTCAAGTGCGGCTGGTCTCATAGTATATGTATATACATCTGTTGCCTCCTTTGTCAAACCACTCCGCAAGTCTCACGTCTACAATGAGTTCTCCAAGCGCTCGGCTAGAGCGATCGTCTTACGTTCCACTCGTTCGTTCCGGACTGTCTGCGCCATACCTCGAATCGCCGTTCTCGTAACGACCCCGTCTGCATACTCAGCGATTGCCTCGATCAGACTGGGGGATCCCATCGCATAACCCTGTGCGATTCGGAATTCATGATGGCTGGGCTGACAGTTGAGTCCATAGGTCGTGAGACTGCGCCAGCCGTTTCGAGCCTTCGTAGACCTTCACAGATAGTTCGCGACTGTATTCTCCGGCCATCATTCTCTTGAGTGCCTTCATGATCATGCTGGCGAAGGTGCCATCGTTTGAGAACGGCTCGGCACAGTAATGCACCGGGACACCCGCTGATCGGCAGATAAATTCGTGATATGCAGCCTCGTCCGCGTCTTGAAATCGTCCCCAACGGCTAACATCGTAGACTAATACAACCTTATAGGGGGCCGTGCCGCTAATAACATCCTTAAGCAACTGATACAAAGGCCGTGCCGACGATTCAAGACCACTCCGCTCTTGCCGGCATCGGTGCTCCCTCGCATACGTTGTGATTGCCGCAGTCTGGTTCTGAAGGGAGTATTGCTGATGCTCCGTGGACATTCGAAGATACTGTGCAACTGGAATACTCGGGGCTGATTCCATGCTTCCTCCGTCGGCCGCGAACACGATTTTGCGGAAATTGGTCGTACTAGCGCAAATTACGCTATAGAACAATTGTGTGAGCGGACATGGAGACGGCATCACAATATGGCTAGCGTTCTTTGACTAGAAGTGATCTGGACCATAGTTTCGAGGCTGTGTTGGAATCTCCCTAGACCCACAAACGCAGCAACGACGCAATGGGACGCTGAGCCGAGAACAATCGAGATGTCCGCCTATCCTGGATTGCTCAATCTCTCGACAGTTTTGCAGAAATCGCCAAGTTCTGTTAGTCGTATCGCTTCTTGCAGCCGCCGATCCCTGTCTTTGACGTAAACCGCAGCACACCTGCCGATTGGAGGAATTACAAACACATCCTTGAAGGCATCACACTCCAAATTGAGTCTTGCGACCAGAGTTATCAGATGACATTCATCGGGCCGGGGTGTTAAAAGCCAACGAATCGCATCCTTGTAACACCGAAGAGGTCGAGAAGCCAGCACTGAGATCAAACCTCCGCCTTGTATCCGAAGGCGAGTGCGATAAGATCCTCCACGGTTCTCAATCGAAACTTGCGTTGGATTAAGCTCAACGATTTTCCGCATCAGGTCACTACGTAGTATCTGAACTCGTCGGCGCGTTTCAATCCAGCCGCCGCGCCAAAAGCCCGCATAACCTATCAGTTCGTAAGCGTGACTGACGTTTCCAAAGCGAGTGTTATATGTTTGCGCGGATGGCGTTTTCGGAGTGTCCTTGATTAAGTCGATGGTGATTCTACCCTTCTTTGCAAGAATGGCACGAAGAGCATCAAGGAGTTCGTTGTCTGATCTATTCCGGGGAAAACCTTTGGTGGCGCCTTCTATGATGCGCTGGGCCTTCGCATAAGTTGCGAGATCGATCAACGGCTCAAAAGCGGACGGCACAACAGTCCAGTCAGATTGCGGTTTCCGTTTCGGAGGCGTGTACAGCCTTTGGGTGTAGCGTCCGTAGACATTGCAGCCGACGTATTTTGGGTGCGTGAGAACCGTCTGGACTGCGCGAAGACTCCATTCTGAGCCTTCAATATATTTCGTTTGCCTGCCATTCAGGTTGCGTGCGATGTCAGAGAACGTCATACGTTTCTGAGTGAACATCCGATATATCTGGCGTACGCAGCGCAGTTCATCGGAAGGGCCGGGAACGAGAATGACCCGATCGGTGGCGATGCTCTTCCGTTCGCCCTGCGCCAACAATTGCTTTGGCAATCTCTCTGCTGAAACGAGCAATCGTCTCAGTCCGTAACCCGGTTGTGCTCCTTGTCTAAACCCGAGAGCTGCTCCTCGTCTCTGTCCCGCAAGAACTTTAACCCCCAATTCGCGACTGTATTCGCCCGCCATCACTCTCTTCAGAGACTTCATGATCATGCTTGGCATGGAGTCATCATTCGAAAAGATTTCGGCACAATAATGCACACGTACACCTGTGGATTTGCACAAAAACTCGTAGTGTGCTGATTCGTCAGTGTCCTGAAAACGTCCCCAACGACTTACGTCGTAAACCAGAATCGCTTTGTAAGACGCTTCGCCTTGTACTACGTCCTGAATTAATTTCTGGAGGCCCTTACGCCTTCGCAGAAGCACTCCGGAGATGGCCGGGTCCGAGTACGTCTGAACAACAGAGAACCCGTGGTGTTCAGCGTATTTCGCCACAGCTTGAGATTGGTTCTCTACCGAGTATTCCTGGCGCTCAGTAGACATCCTGAGGTACTGCGCGGCGGGGATAAGGGGCGTAAGAGACATTGGCAGCCTCTTTTGACTTTGAGTGCTGAATCTTACGCCTTGGGGGTCTAGTCAGTAACAATTGTTTTGCAATGGGGGAACAGAGTCTTCCTCTTGCACCGGCGGCGAACTAAATAGTCTCAATAGCTGGAGAGCCGTCCGACTCCGTCCCACCGTAAAGTCGTCCAGTGCCGTTGCAAAGAGGACAGTCCGTGCGGACCCATGTCTTTGTACCGACGGGACCGTCATGTGAAAATGCTTCGACAAAAACGTATTCTCTCCCGTCGCAATAAGGACACACTCTTTCCTCGCCAGGATGGATCTGCAAAAGCGACCGACGTATCAGAGCTATCTGTCCGATGATCTCGCCTCGCCTGCTCTGCCGGGCTTGAAAGGCTTTGGTCTCATATACATCAGGGTGGCGATTCCGCCAGTACGCAATATTCCAATGCTCAATTGCCCTGAGTTCGGCTAATAGACGTTCTGCCAGATTGAGAAGATCCTGTTCGAGCACTAGTCTCATTCCCTTGGCTTGGCAGTTGCAGTACCCAAGTATCACTGTGTGTTTTCAACAAGTTAGGAATCCAATTGGCGATGCTCTTGCCGGCCAGTCGGCACAGTGCCGAAATATCGGCAGCATCGACCTAAAGTGTTTTTGGGAATCAGCCGATAGATACGTCAAAAGGAGATCAATATGCCTAAAGACGCTTCTCTTCCGGCTGCTCAATACATTCGTATGTCCACTGAACATCAGCAGTTTTCGCTCGATAACCAACGGTTCGTAATCCAAGGTTACGCCGATTCCTGTGGTTTCTCTGTCGTCCAAACCTACGAAGACGGTGGCAGAAGCGGTGTAGTCCTGAAGCACCGAGGCGGTCTCCGCCAACTATTGCAAGATGTGGTGGGTGGCCATGCCAGTTACAAAGCTATTCTGGTTTACGACGTCAGCCGATGGGGGCGTTTTCAGGATGCTGACGAATCCGCTCACTATGAGTTCCTCTGTAAGTCTGCGGGAATTCCTGTTCATTACTGTGCGGAGCCGTTTGTAAATGATGGCACACTGCCGAACATGCTGTTGAAAGCCCTGAAGCGTTCCATGGCAGGAGAGTACAGCCGAGAATTGGGAGTGAAGATCTTCGCCGGACAACGGAACGTCTACTTGCGAGGCTTTCGCGGCTCGGGTGGGCGACCCGGTTATGGTCTGCGAAGGATGCTTGTCTCTCCCGAAGGGAATGCCAAGCAATTACTCTCGATGGGTGAGCGTAAGGGAATAATGAGTGATCGTGTGATCTTAGTGTTCGGGCCGGAAGAGGAGGTGGAATTGGTGCGAGAGATTTACCGCATGTTTCTCGAAGAAGAGTACGGCTTCAGCAGGATCGCACGGGAACTAAACGGTCGTTGTATCCCCTATCACGATGGACTGCGATGGTCGATTGACGCGGTGCGCACAATCTTGACCCATTCCAAGTACAACGGCTGGTTAACGTATGGTAAAACGTCCAGAAAGCTGCATTCGAAAGAAGTGAAAATTCCCGAGTCAAATTGGGTGCGAGTACCTCATCCCAGCGCTAAGATCATCGACGATGCAACCTTCACGTCCGTACAGAATCGTCTTGCGACATTCACGATCAACAAATCCAATGATCAGCTCCTCGATGAATTAAAGTCAATCCTAGCGATACATGGACGACTGACCGCGACAACGATTCGCCGTACTCCGGGCGCTACCTCTCCAGCCTCTTATCGCCAGCGATTTGGTTCCCTGATGGAGGCCTATCGCTTGATAGGATACGACGTTCCTGTGGCAAGGCTCGTCGAAACACGCCGAAGGATTCAGCACATGCGGTTGCATCTGATGCTGAGCTTGCAGCAGATGTTCCCGGACGAACTAACCATACGCAGCCGTGGAGGCCGTACCCGCGGCTGGCTGCGTCTCAGGAACGGAAGGAAGATATCGGTGAGGATCGCCCTCCAACCTGGAAATATTCTCACTCGCTCTGCGTGGTATCTCCGGCGTGCTAAAGGCGAAGGGCGCTGGACTGCGTTGGTAGTGCTTATGAACAAAAACAATACTCAATTTGAACACTTCTTTGTATTCCCTTCGCTACGAGACCGGGAAGTTTATGTTCCGGCCGACTCCCCCTTGCTTAAAAAGGGAACACGCCTTGAAAGTCTTTCCCTGTTTTGTCAACTAGTTAAAGGGGTCCGATCTGCGCGGAAACGGTGATGCCTCCGCAAGCGGTTCAAAACGGTGCGCGCAGACGCCTACGTTTATGCGGCCTTTCGCATGCAGACAGCCGATGATTTGTTTGGAGGGCAAACCGACCGCGACGTTCTAGAGGCGGTGATCGACTTAACCCACGAGGCGCGGTCACTGCCGATAGGACTTAGAGTCACTGTACAGTTCTTATCTAGTCGGGTTCCGAAACGCTAACCACGGTAGCCGCAAGGAACCGCGAAAACCTAGGTTGTCACATGTGCGGGTCGCCGTGTTATTCTCTGACTCTAAAAGCTCGATGGGTCTAATTCTTCGGCTGCCGCTCTGCTACACTCTTGAACTACGCGGAGATTCATTATGCATTCAGTAGAGAAGCCCTCTCTCTACGACAGACTTGGTGACGTCTACAGCAGCGCAACGGTGGTGGACGACTTTATCGACCGAGTTATGTCAGACCCAAGACTGAACGCCAATCTCCTGGTGGACGAAGCGCACCATCGCGTCCCACCAGCGGGATTCAAGTACCTGGTGACCGAAATGGTCTGCTGGGCTACGGGCGGCCCACAAAAATACCGCGGCAAGTCGATGGCGGAATCTCATGCCCCATCTGAAGATTACCGCCGGGGAGTGGGAGGCGTTTCTGGACGACTTTCAGCAGACCCTGGATAAGTTCGCGGTTCCCGCCTTCGATGAAGCGGAGGTTCGCCGATGACGCAGGTTCTTGGTTCGATGGTTTCTCTGTGGCGGTATCCAGTCAAGTCCATGATGGGAGAAGAGCTGAATGCTGCCGAAGTCAGCGACCGCGGGTTGCTAGGAGACCGCGCCTACGCTCTGGTCGACAGCTCCGACGGGAAGGTTGCAAGCGCAAAGAACCCGCGAAAGTGGCCGCACTTGTTCGACTGCCGGGCTGCGCTGGCCGACGTTCCAAGAGCCGGTGTGAAGGCGCCGCCGGTCCGTATCACCTTTCCGGATGGCAACATCGTCGATAGTGAGCAAGCCGGCCTCAACCAGATATTCTCGAAAGTGCTTAACCGGGAGGTGAAGCTGTCGGCAGTGCACGATGTGAGGACCGCCACGGCTGAAGAGTACTGGCCGGATATCGAGGGCCTCGATCATCGGGACACCGTCACCGACTTCGGTCTGCCGGAGGCAACTTTTTTCGACTGTGCGCTCGTGCATTTGCTGACCACGGCCACGCTCGATCGGCTGCGGGAGCTGTATCCGCAGGGGCGGTTCGAGGTCCGACGGTTTCGCCCCAACATCGTGGTGGAGACCGCGAACGACGACAAGGATTTTGTGGAGAATGCCTGGATCGGTCAAATACTCGCGCTCGGGGATGCCGTTCGCCTGTGCATCACTGGTCCCTGTCCGCGCTGCGTGATGACGACCCTCCCTCAGGGCGACCTCCCGAGGGATACGGGCATCCTCCGTACAGCAGCCCAGCACAACCGGGCTAACGTTGGGGTTTACGCCTCTGTGGTGCAAGGTGGCAAGGTCCGCCGTGGTGATTCCGTCAGACTAGCGTAGCCCACGGCCCTTGGTGTCGCGGTCGCCGTTGAACGGTGCGGCACTTCTATTTTCAATTAGCTTTCTAGTCGCCTCCACGTAGCAATGCCCTTTTTCGCCATCCATCATTGAACGCCTCTCGTGATTGTGCCCGGATCACGTAAGTGTTTTATCGGAGGCGACGCGTTCATTAATTAGGACATGGGAAGTAAGGTCAGTGACGAGGCGTCGCGTTCGATAAAACCGTTAGAAGGAAGCTGCTCGCGGGTGTGGCGGACGCGGTCTATGGAAATTCAATCGATTTTCGCCTGAAAAGCACTGCCAGAAGCGGGATTCGGCAAAAACGTTCTTATTGATGGTCATCGATGTAGTGGATCATCGCATTTTTCCACAATAAGAAAGGCAATTGCCCAGAGACTTGGGAATTTTAACGCTTGCATGCCGTGTAGGGCTAAAGAATCAAATGAAATCGCATGTGCCGACCACATGCCCAGGATCAAGAGAGTGATCGCGCTCAGTCCCGAGATGATTCCTGCGCCGAGATGCCACCCGGCTGGTCGCTGCAAAGGCAGGAAATTCAGCGCGAATGGTTTCTTTTCAATCCGCAGCATGACTGCTAAGGCAACCGATATGGCGATTAGAAAGATGACTTCCTGCAGAATGACGACTGGTGCCGTAAAGGAATTTCCTTTGAAACCACCGGGCATCAGAGCACGACGAAGGAAGAGAAGAGCAAAGGCGACAATGAAAAATAAAAAATTGAATAAGGCGAATCGCCAGCCCGCACGCAATCCAAACTTGCCAATGAATGCCTTACTGAGGATTGAGGGGGAAGCCTCAGCGGAGATAGTTGTGTCCTGAGTATCCAATGTGCATCACTGCCTGCCTAGTATACGTAACGAACTGAGGAAAAGTTCCCAGCTATTACCTGCATATCCATTACTAGTGGACAATACAAGCTATCTTAGACAGTTCGTAGCGCCGATACTGGCACAAAAGCGAACGTATTCAACAATATTGCATGTTCACGTTTCGCGAACGTCGAGAAACGATGAAGGCCCAAATCGAACCAACAACTTACCGAATGTGTATTCGCCCTTTTTGCCGCAATTCTTTTCAGCTCATCAAAACAGGGACGCATTGTCGGATGTGCGCGAGCAGGCGGGCGAGTTCAGCGTCCGCAGGCTGTCGGGCGAGTTTCAGCAAGACTTCGCGTTCTGGACAGGCGACTCGCTGAGGATTGGGAAAGTCTTCATGAACGACCCATTGTATCGACCTATCCATGGTCAGACGGCCATTGGCGTCACAAACGAACGCGGGGAATGAATACTGATTATTGGATGACACACACCTCGATGTCACCGCCAACTAATACTCTTCGCAAGCGAGCCTCCGTTCAACCTCGCAAAGCCGGAGTTTCGAGCCCGGTTCGCTAAACGCGCCAGCAATGGTGCGTCCGGAGCGCAGTGCTTTCAACTGGCCGCGACCGGAGATGAGGCGGTCTTGTCTCTGTCGACTGATTCTTGTCCTTGGCGCTTCAGCGGTCTCCAAGTCATGTCGCCTCGCAAGTACTGCCAGAGACCCTGCAGTCGCCAGATCATATGCATTTGCCTGTAGGGAAAGTGTTCGAGAAAGCAGTAGCTCACCAGTCGGGCTACGTCTTGCCAATCGCTATATCGTTTGTAAGTCAGTTCTTCTTGCAGCACGGAACCGATGGAAATCATCGTGGCAAACCCATACCCGAAGAACATGAACTGAAGGAAGAACGACCAGCTCAATGCGCCTAAGAATGCCGCCAACACAACTGTCGCGATGCCGATCACCTCGATGACAGGAGCTAGAAGTTCGAAAAGCCATAAATACGGCAACGCTAGGGACCCGATGCGCCCGTAACGCGGCCGGAACAGCATGTCCCGGTTCGGCCACAAGACGTCCAGCAGACCCTTTTGCCATCGCGCCCGCTGTCTTCCGAGCGAACGCAGATCCGATGGAACTTCCGTCCAGCACACTGGATCGGGGACAAACTCGATGCGGTAGTCCGCGCCCTTATCGAGTAAATGTCGGTGTAATCGTGCCACTAGATCGAAATCTTCACCAATGGCGAAAGACCGGTAGCCTCCTACAGCGCGAACCAGATCCGTTCGAAACACTCCGAAGGCTCCGGAAACAATCATTAGCATGTTGCCTCGTGCCCAAGCCTCCCTCCCAATTAAGAAAGCACGCAGATATTCGACAACTTGAATAACTTCGATGCCTTTTCTGGCCAGGCGTACGCGGCGAAGCCTTCCCCCTCCAATCTCCGAGCCATTCAACACTCTGACAATTCCGCCCGCTGCTACCACGCGTTTGGGGTCTGCCAGCACCGGCATCATGATCCGCAAAAGGGCGTCGCGTTCGAGTACTGAGTCTGCATCGACAACGCACACATACGGCGCAGCTGCCGCATTCAACCCGGCATTTACCGCGTCGGCCTTGCTTCCGGCTGATTCCTTGTCAACGACAAGGAGGCGCACGTCCATTTCACTCCGGTACAACCCGCGGACCGGGGCGGTCGTTACTTGCGGCACGTAGACCGCTCTCACCAAGCGCAGCCGAAATTCGTCCTGCATTATTTGCAGCGTCTTATCCGCTGATCCATCATTGATGACGATAACTTCAAGTTCCGGATAATCCAGATCAAGCAGATTCCTTACTGCTATGCAAATAGACTTTTCCTCGTTATGTGCGGGCACAAGCATGGTGATAGGAGGGACCATAGGGGAGGCTTTAATCCAGTCGAAGCGGATGCTTTCCAGTCGCCGGAGGTGCGCCACGCTGGTCTTTATCGCGATGACAAGCATGGTGAGGTATGCGAGATTGGATAGGAGATAATAGACAAAAAGCGAGTGGTTGGCGACGTCCAAAAAGTGGATCATGATCGAGACGCAGCCTTGACGCGAACGTTTTCCTGACGCGCAGTTGGTTCCACAGATAGCTTCGCTGTGCGCAATACCTCAAGTAAAATTGTTTTAGTCTTCCTGCTGATGCGCTGGTTGGCTTCGATCTCGGTCTGAAGTTTGACCTGCAGATCGGCGTTTTCCACGGCTGTCAGGTAGGCGTACAAACCGTATTGGTCTCGCAGAGCTACAACCATTTCGAAAATCTGCAGCAACTCTCCTTTGAAATCTACGAGCCCTTCTCCGGCCCGCAAACGCACCAGACGATTCGAATCAGTCAATCCATTCAGCAATGACGGGATAGCCTGGCGGTGGCAGAGTCTGCCCAAACTTACGATCGCCCGTAGGCGCACGAACCACACAGAATCCTTCGCCAACTCGCTCAGAACACTGACCGCCGTTCCGGGATTTAGATACGACAGCCCACGTGCGGCCGCGGCGCGCAATTCAGGTAGATTATCGTCAGCAAAGCGCAGCAGCTCGGGACCGAGTGAAGGCGTAGAAACTTCTCCAAGTACGCGCCCCAGCACTTCACGCACGGTTGGGTCGGCATTCTGTAGATGCGGCAACAATACTTGCGGACGTTCGGCACAGGTCTGGACGAGCGCGCTCTGTAACGGCAGTGCCGGCACAACCAGCCCGGCATCGTCAACCCAATTCAGGATCGCCTGCGCGGCTTCCGGACAAGCCATTCGCCCGAGTCCGCGCAGCGCGGCCAAACGGGTTTCCGAATCGTGATCGTGCAGTCCTTCAGCCAGGGCGGTAATCCCTTCCGGTGCGCGTGTTCGACCCAGTGCCACCAACGCCCTGTGCCGTCGCCATCCTTGATAATGTCTAGCGTCAGCAATGCGTTTCTCGATCAGTCCGCTGAGGCGCATGAATTTCAGCAAGTGAGCCGATTCTTCTGACTTCGCGACTTCGAAGGCATCCAGTACCATGGTCTCGATAAGTTGCAGGTCTGATGGTTTCGTGCGCCATCTACTGTAGGGAATCTCTCCGGAAATTAGCGCCTCCCATTCCTGGCGGATTTCAAACATGCGCGCGTCGCGGGTTGCGAAATAACGTTTACGGTAGGTTCGGCGAAGCAGGATAAACCCTAAAAGCAGCGCGTCTACGACGATCACGGAAATGATCGCCCTCAACACGAAAGCGGCTGGCCCTAGCTTGCGAAATGTGTCAAAAGCGGATCCCATAACTAAATCCAAAACTTGACTCTGTCCGGTCCTGCGATCGCGTTTGATAAGCGGCAAAGCCGTTCACGTCTTGGTGTGCCGTGAGTTGCAGGCGCAAACCGCCCCCGTACGTCTGCGAAGAAAATTCCCCGATCTGATTGACCTGTGCGAAGTCCTCTGTCCCAACTGCAAAGAAAACATTTCCTCCCAGGCGGCGCTCCTCCCACTTTGTGATGGGGAATCCCAGTCGTGTCATTCCCGAAGGCCGCCAATCCACGCCCGCCCCTGAGAAATGGCTGCGTGCTCCGGTCAACCCCAGAGACCACGTCCAGTCGCGCGGCAGGTAGAACAGCGTAGTTTCATGAATGGTCAGAATCCGCGCCGCGGCATACCAATACCAGTGCTGCCCGTACACGATCTCTAATCCACGTAGGAACCTGCCCCCATGAAGTCGGAATCCCTGGTCATAGGCGAAGAAGCCTTCATCTTTCGGAATGACGCCGTTGTCATTCGCCGCTGCCCCACCGACTGTCAGCGCACCCGATCCAGGCAACCTTCCCGTCAAGCTAGCGAGGAATTTTTCCGCGTCTGTGCCCCCCCGGTGGTAACCGTCTGCGGCGACACTGGTGCTCCAACGCGGTGTCCAGTGGGAAATGAGGGTTAGTCCCTCGTCATGGTTGGCATCAACGAAGTTGAACAAATCAGTGTTCGCCCCCACGCGCAGTTCGTGGCTGGTCTCGCCGCGGAGAGAAAGCAGGCCCTTGCGTCCTTCCGCATTCGTCGGATCCAGGTCCAGTACACGATTAAATTCCAGCCTTGCTTCCTGTTGGGCCCCAAGTGCCCGTAACGCGCCAGCGCGGGCTACACGAAGGTCGGCACGCCTCGGATCGAGTGCGACCGCGTGATCCAACGCTTGCAATGCCTCCCTGGCTCGGCCTTGACGTGAGTACGCGGTTGCTAAACCCATCCAGTCGTCAGGATCGTTCGGGACGGCAGTTAGAATCCCGTGATATTCAAGTTCTGCCTCCGCGAGTTTGCCTGACCACATCAGGACCTTCGCTCGCCATGCGCGTACATCCATGTCCCGTGGTGCGCGAGCAACCTCGCGATCCACGATGCGCATTGCTGCGGTCCAATCCTCCGCCTCCGCATATTTACGTACGTCTTCTTGCCACGTAGAAGTCACCAGTTGCCCCCAAGCGAGAGCGCAGGATAGCCAGATGCCTACCGCCACTCTGGCCATCACAGGCACACCCGTTCCGAGGTACTTACGAATGTTAGATATACACATTGCGAACTCGATAGGTTTGTAGATAGTTTGGACTCAAATCCGGAAGGGTGCACCAATTTGGACGCAAGCGCCGTTACATTCGTAACTGAAAATAAAGAGGGGAGATCTGACAATGGATGGCGGCATCCCTACCGCCACGGCTCGAACTCGGCAGGCAACCAGCAACTCGGCCAGTTCGAGAGGCGCGATTGGGCGTTATTTTCGTAAGTCAGGCGCGTGGGTTTCATACGGAGTTGAGACTCGCGGCTTTCGCTCGCGCGTGGGCGGAAGCGTTTGTAGCGTGGGCGTTACTTAGCCGCTGCTCAATTGTCTCGCCGGGGGCAAGCTTCGAGTATAGGTAGCCTTGGGCCGGTTCGCAGGAAAGATCCTTGAGCATGCCTGCCTGCGCTTGCTTTTTCGACACCTTCCGCAACGACTTTCAAACGAAGACCGTGGGATACGACCGGTTTCGCGCGTTTCGACGTCCGTGTAGCCGCGATCCCCACCACATATATCCGATGGCACGAATTGATTTTTGCTCCTGCGAGGATTAATCACGCTGATTTTTCGGAATCTGATTGGAGGAACCTCGTCCGCTCCTGCAGCATCTCCAGCAGTTTCATTGCTTCCTGATCTGTGCAATGCACGTGATCCACGATTAACTGCCGTGCCTCAGCCAGAGTTAGTTTTTTTACGCTGGGGGGAACGTATGTTGTTTTTGGCTTGCCCTCGAATTCCGAACCCATGAATACTCCTTGTCCTATCTCCTGCTGCATAAGTACAAAAACGTTCGAGATCTTGTCGTGTTACGAAATCCGAACACTGGGCGGCAACAGCAAACCCCCCCCGGTGCGCTTCTCCCTGAATGACAAAAGCCTCACGCTCCAGTTGTTCTGAAAACCGAAGCATCAGTGTCTATGCCAAGAGCGCTCGCATCTTGAGCAACTTGCCCTCCACCGTTTCAGTCGCGAAAGTAACATCGAGCGCGGTCCAAATCTATTGTCAACAGATGGACTTTACCTTCGGATTAAGAACGTTACCAAAGTAAAGGGAGGTTGCTGAATCACAACAAAATGGAATGGCGCCGCCCTTTGAGATCTCGTCGAAGCCAACCATGATTGTTAGCGTTCCAAAAACCTTCGTAGAGGCGCCACAAAATTGTTTTGGTCATAGCACGCCACGTCTGCTCTGTTGCTTCTTCGTCATTAGCTACTGTAGGAAAGTAACGGCGGTGGTACCGTCTACAGCTCCGGCTGCGCTTCCGTCATATCTCTGCCAACGACGGCATTAGCCCCCAGAAGATTATGGCTTGCGGGAGTTGGCGCATAACGTACCCTTTAGGGAAGCGTTACTTTTACGAGCTCAGGAGCTGCTATGGTCACAGTATCCCGGCCGCGCGCTTTGGACTCATAGAGGCATTGGTCCGCGATCTTAAGCAACCCCTCGGATGTTAGACCATGCTCCGGAAACACAGCCACACCCGCAGAGAGTGAGAGCGGCCCAAGAGTCTGGTTTTTGTACTGCAACCTCATGCTCTTTACCTCGGCGCGCAATGCGTTCGCACGGACAGCCGCATCGTCCGCAGATGCCTCAGGCAGGATAATGGCGAACTCCTCGCCCCCATAGCGGCAGCATATGTCTGTGGCGCGAAAGAACGTGCGGAACAGGTCGGCAAGGGACTGGAGCACCATGTCCCCTGCATCATGACCGAAGGTATCATTGAACCGCTTGAAGTGGTCGAGATCGAGGAAAAGAACGGCTATAGCCTGCTTCTTGCGGCTGGCTATCTGTAGTTCTCTTTCCAGCGATTCCTCTAGGAAGCGACGGTTGAACAGGCGAGTGAGCGGATCACGGATCGACTGTTCACGAAGGGTTTCACGCAACTGCAGGCTGGCTAGCGAAAGGGCGATATGCGAAGCCACGCTAATAGTCAGTTGTTGATGGGAATCCCGAAAAAAACTCCCTGTCAAACATTCATTTCGGACTTGCGTTGCACCTTCGAATTCGAGATGGAGGACTCCAATTGTGTTTCCCTGCGCGACCATCGGTACGCATAAGCACTCGATCGTTGGAGTCTTGGTCAAATGTTGGCAAACGATGCCCTCGTCTGGAGACTCACTCCAGTGAGGCTGGCCCCGGCGCAGAGACCAGCATGCATCGGGAGGAAATGTCGGCGCTAACGCATCCTTTTTGCCCCACCGAACAGCTGCTTCGACGAGATCTCGCGATGACCTGAACAAATAGAGGGCTCCAGAAGGAGCTTCAGGGAAAAGCTTCTGCATATAGTTAGCCACGACAATACATGCCTCCTGAACCGTCGCACTACACTGCAGCAGAGCGCTCATTTCATTCAGCGCAGCCATCTGCTTTGTGCGAAGCTCCAACTCCCTTACCAGTCGGTTCAATGACTCAGCATGCTGCCGCTGTTGTTCGTTCGCCCGGAGCTCTTCAGAAATATCCTCGTAGATGAGATATGCTCCTCGGACCTCATTGTCTAGCAGTAGCGGGACGCCGTGGAGTGCTAGGTCGAGGATTTTCCCGTCTTTGCGCCGTTGTCGCACTGTCCTATGCAATGCTTTTCCGGCGAAAATCTGCGGGATCAGTTGTGCGGAGTCAGTGGCCTCATCATCGGGTACGCCCATACTTGCAATGTCGATGGAGGCGAGTTCGTGCCGGTCGTACTGGAGGAGTTTCTCGAAGGCGGAATTCGCCAGCTCTACCCTGCCTTGCCGATCAAGAACGACGATCCCTAGGGGGCTATTTTGTATCAATGAGTCTAAATACGTAGTTTGTTCGTTGAGATCCATTGCCAAGCGCTGTCGTTCGCTGACTTCGGATCCCACAATTAGGCCCACAGCGGACAATACCAGCATGAGCAGCGCGACTTTGGCGAACAGGGTTGGGGTTGGGGGGAACAGATACATCGCCACTACGATGCCAAAATTTAGTGCCAGCAAGCCGGTAACCACCCGCCGGACTCCCTGACGCATCGCAATCCAGATGATGGGGATGAAACACAGATAAAAGTGATCGTAGCGCCTATCCTTGGTTCCGAACATCACCCACAGGACGGCTAATATCGTCAGAATTTGGCCAAATGTTTCTGCCAGAGCGCCAAAAGTAAACGTTGTTCCGCGGCTTTGCGCTCTGGATGAGCGGACATCGGAGGGCGTCGGCGAAACCCATTGACGCACATGCGGAAATATATGGACGAGAAAAAACGGAGCAATACCCACCAAGCCAATGGTGTCACCCAAAAACCACCCTAACGTAGACGATTTGTATTCACCCCATGTAATACTGTGATCGGCAATTAGGCATGCGACACCGATGGTGGTTGCTACTACAGCCGCCGCCGCACTCACCAAGACATAGAAAACCACATCTCGCCGGTGCCGTAGCTCAAGATCGATTTGCGCGGGACCACGCAATACGTATGCCGCCACGCCATAACAAATAGCCATTCCGCCGGCACCGAGCGTGCTGCTGAAGGACGTGACGGGCTGGCCATAAATAACCCTACCAACAAAGGCATCGGCGAAACAGACCAGAAGCGCATACCACGGGCTGACTCCCAACATGAGCCCCATAACCAGACCGATGGCGGGGTACCAGGCAACGAATCCAACGCGAGAAAATAAAATCACTTCGGGACGGTTTAGCAGAAGGTATAGCAGCACGAACGAAAGAGAAAGCAGAGCGTGGCGAATGACGGTGAGGCGCGAATACATAAACACAGTCTCGGTACCAGAGTGGCGTTTTTAACGATGCTGCTAGTTCGGGGCAGGACCTATGGTCCGCTACCGGATACCCACACTGCTCCTACCTTTAGTGAACACGCCAAAATCGATCTTGCAGCCAAATTCTGGCTTCTTGCAATTACTAAAGTCATTTCTAATTTTGGTATGGCTGGGTCCGCCCTGGGAAGTGCAACCAGCGAAGTACAACGAATTTCGTCTTTCGTAACAGAGACAGCCTGTCTGGTACGCCCGCAGATGAAGCAGATCGAGGAACATTTAAAGACGCCCTAGTTGCGCACCATGGGGTTGGCGGATCCCTATACTATAGGGACCGGTCGACGAAATGAGGATGGCCGCATGCAACCACTGAAACTGCTGGTCGTAGAAGATAACATTGCAAGCTTGGAATTAATGACTGAGGTGTTCACATCTCTCAAGGCTGACGTGCGCCCTCTCAGCGAAAGCGAAAAAGCGGTCGGCATGGTAAATCAGGAAAGGTTCGACGGGATTTTTCTGGATTTAGAGATGCCCAACCTGAATGGTTTCGACCTCGCCCGCCTAATCCGCAAGTCCTCCTGGAATAAATCGACTCCAATTATCATCGTAACTGGGCGGGATGAAAGACAAACCATGCAAGAGTCGTTTGCGATTGGAGCCACTTTCTTTCTCCAGAAGCCCGTGGACAGACAAAAGCTAAGCGCTTTGTTCCGCACTGTGGCTGGTGGAATGTTGGAGAATCGACGCAAGCATACCCGCGTTCCGTTGCAAACAGAGGTGGTTTGCACTGTGGGTTCTCGGACCATAAGCGGCGTGACATGGAACCTCAGCCAAGGCGGCATGCAGGTAGAAGCCAACAACTTGCAGCCCAATGACAACGTTCGAGTGTCATTCCAGTTACCCGTTTCTGGTGTGTCCGTCGACGTAGGGGGCACGGTGGCATGGGCAGGTGAGAAACGCCAAGGAATCCAGTTCACGAACGTACCCGAACCGGCTCAGAAGGCGATCCGGAAATACATCGCAGAAGTCGAAAAAGGATAGCGGTCCGCCGCTGATTCCTTCGCCATCCACGCTTCCGCCAGTGTGTGTCCCCGCATCTCAAGCAGTTCTTGGAGCAGCTCCCGGTTAACGGTATTGTCTTCAGCAATAAGAATGTGGCTCATGACTGCCCTGCGGATTTCGCGAGCGTTCGAGGTTGAGAAACCCTGGCCACTTCACCAATAAGCTGTTGTTGCCACGAGCCGTTTTTCTGCAGTAACGCCTGCGTGTCATCGAGGTCGTACAGACTGACAAAAACGAAGTCCGGACGCAAGCTGCTGGCTTGCTTCAGATCCCTTTCCACTCCCTCCAAATCTCGCTTCTTCCATGTTTCGAGGAGTTCCCGCCGAGTCGCAATCGACTCGAGGAATGCTGTACTTTGACGAAAGTGCTCCTCGACCAAGGCGGTTGAGACGCGAGCAATCTGGGTACTCTCCGTGGCGGCCTGGGATTCATTCTGGTGCCGCAGCAGTTCGCCGACTGAATAGGCGAAAAACGCGATTGGCAACACCATCAAGAGTAGAAACAAAGGATACAGGCGCCAGGAGCTTTGGGATATCCACTTTCCGATTTGCGTGGGGTCATGGACTTTTAAGATTCGGCGACTTCTCGATCCGGAAATACATCGCTGAGGCCGAAAAAGGATAACGGTCGCTGCCGCTTAGCTTTAGTGCGATGCACGTGCCTTCCCGCTTGTCTGACTTCCAGAAGTGAGGTTCTCGGAGATACCGGTGCCTCCTGTGCTCAGCAGACGGTCGAGCTCTTCCCCAAGAGACCGCGCATTGACAGGCTTGGATAAGTAGCCGTCAAACTTCGAACTCAAAATTTTTTCGCGGTCGCCCTGCATCGCATACGCGGTGACGGCCACTACAGGCAGTGAGCCGAACCGAGGATTCTCGCGGATCTGTTGAACGACCCCAAAACCGTCCAATAGGGGCATGCCGATGTCCAGTAGTAGTAGGTCTGGTTGCGTTTGTTCAATCATGCGAAGCGCTTCTTCACCATCGCATGCTTCCGTCACTGTGTGTCCACGCATTTCGAGCAACTCGCGGAGCAGTTCCCGGTTAACGGCATTGTCTTCAGCAATAAGAATGTTGCTCATGAGTGCCCCGCGGATCGTGCGAGCTTGCGGCCCTGAATAACGCGTTCCACCTCCGCCAAGAGCTGTTGCTGCCAGGAGCCATTTTTGAGCAGCAATGCCTGGGCGTCGCGCGCAAGCAGATCGGACTCTTCCGATGTTAGCGTCTTACTCGTCATCACAAAAATGGGGAGCTGCTTCAGGGCGGGGTCCTGGCGTACGTGGCGGATGACCTCAAAACCGTCCATTCCCGGCATAAGCAGATCGAGCAAGACTGCGCTCACCAGCTTGGAAGAGAGCACCTCCAGAGCTCGCGTACCACTTTGCACGCTTTGGGTCTCGTAACCCGCCGAGCGCAAGATCTCGGCCAGCAATTCCAAAGTTGCGGGGTCATCGTCGACCAGTAGAATCGCCTCATCGTCATCGAGCTGGGATGGGACGTGCTTACGTATGGTTTCCAGCAGCAGGGCCTTGCGAATGGGTTTGAGCAGGTAGTCGGCTGCCCCCAAAGCTAACCCTAGGCGCTGCTGATCGACAATGGAGACAATGATGACAGGAGTGTTTTTCAGTTCTGGCGTCTGTCGCAGAACAGCCAATGTTTCAAAGCCATTGCCGCCCGCCAGCAAAACGTCCAAAGTGATGGCATCGGGACGCAGCTGCTGTGCCTTTTCAACGGCTTCGGTTCCTGAGCTGGCCATGGCTATCCGGTACTCCGAACTCAAGTAGCTGGCCAGAAGCTCACGAGCCGGGAGTTCGTCGTCAACGATCAGGACCAGCGGCTTGCTGCGGCCCTCCGCCGCGGCCGCGCGTTGGGGGGCCGTCGCAATGACGCCGTGAGTGGCTGCCGTGTCTGTCTTCGTCTTTGCACCTGCGGGAAGTGTAAAAGTAAACTGGCTGCCCTTGCCAGGTGCGCTCGCGAGCGAGATTTTGCCGCCTTGTTGTTCGACGAGGCGCTTAGTGATGGCGAGTCCCAAACCCGTGCCCTCTTGAATCGAATCCTTGGCGCCCTCGATCTGGCGGAACTCCTCGAAAACAACGGCTTGATCTTCCGCGCGGATCCCTATTCCAGTGTCAGTCACTGATATGCAGACAAAATCGTCATTTTCCGCGCATGCAATGGTGATGCGTCCACCCTTGGGTGTGAACTTCACAGCATTGCTGAGCAGGTTGTACAGGATCTGCTTGAAGCGGACACGGTCGGCATACGCGGGCCGGTCAATCTCCAATTTATGTTCGACTTGGATGTTCTTCGCCATGGCTAGGGGACGAATGGTCGAGAGCACCTCTGGCAAGGCATCCTTCACGTGAAAGTATTCGCAATGCAGTTCGAGTTGTCCGGCTTCAATTTTTGAGAGGTCCAGAATGTCGTTGATCAACTGCAGCAGATGGGCTGAGCCCTGTTTAATGTGGTTGACGAAACGTTTCTGCTTGAGGTTGAGTTCGCCTGGAACTCCTTCTGCCAGCAGGTCGGAAAAGCCCACAATCGCATTCAGCGGTGTCCGTAACTCATGGCTCATGCTGGCGAGGAACCGACTCTTCAGCCGGGTGGCGCGTTCCACCTCTCGATTCCGTAGTTCCAGCTCCTTATTGGCATCGCCGAGCTGCACAGTGCGCGCCTGGACCCTTTGCTCCAGCTCACGGTGAACTTCCTGCAGAGCTTCCTCTCGTTGTTGAATCTGCCCCAACATCTCGTTGAAGGCCCGGATCAGGATGTCGGGTTCGTCCCGATTGCCGGTCGAGGTTGCCCGCACAGAATAGTCCCTGTCACGAGATACAACGCCCGCGAGTTCCGCCAAATGAACAATCGGTTCAGCAACCGCTCGCTGGAATACCGACGCGACAAGTAGCGCGGCAATCAGAGATGCGAACAAAACCATGGCCGCGATACCCGCGTATCGCTTCAGGCGGTGGCTCATCTCTTGTAGATCGGAGCGAATAAAGACAGTGCCAGAGGGCTTTCTCTGGAACACAATCTTGCGGACCAGTACGAGTTGGCCATCCTTAAACCAGTGGGCTTCGATCTGGCCGGTAGAAATCGGGGGTAGCGCCAGCTCTTGAGCGTCTCCATCGCGCCAATACATGGCGAAAGATTTTCCCGCGGGCGTGTAAATGCCCGCCGACACAACGTTGGGAGCGGCCTTCAACGCAGACAAGGTGTTCTCAGCTGCTTGGGGATCATCGAACAAAAGGGCAGAGACGCTATTAGAGCCGGCGATCTGAGCCTGAATCGAGAGATTATGCACCATGGCATCTCGAAAGCTCATCAAGTCGTAGGCGACAAAGGCCGCACAAGAAATAAGCAGGCCGGCACCACTGACCAGTATGTTCATTCTGGTCAATCTCTTCGCAATCGAATTGCCTCGGAGCCAGGGCATTGTCAAATCAGCCGCCAGGCTGAGTGCTCCTTTTCACGTTAATTGCCACCTTAAGGAGTTGGGAACTTAGAGTCAGCCCGGAGCGCTCGGCACTGGTTAGATTGACCTCGAAACGCACTCTGTTCGCCTCGACAACGAACTGAATCATCCCTCCATACCGACTGAACTCCGGCATGTCACTGACTGTTAAGACACTGGTGTTGTCAAGGTCTGCCAGAATCTCTTTGACGCGGCTCTGCTGGGAAGAACTGATGAACAAGATGCGGCAACTCACGGCATCCTGCGGTCTCGCGACGCGTTTGACCAACACCTTCTTGCCATCGATGCTTTCACGGGCGATGGTCGTCTCAAGCGTCGCACCGAAGTTGTCGTCGCCCAAAACACAAACGGTGAAAAACTCTCCAACGCTCATAGCCTTAGCCGGCCATTCCACGAACTTGCCAAAGTTGTACAAATAGGCCGATTTGACCTCATTCTCCGTGGGACCCGATTTTTGTGCGTGCAGGCATGGGGCACCAATGAGTATCCACGTAATGACCAGCGCCAGCGTGCAGTGGAAGAAGCCTGCTGTGGGGGTGTGCTTCCTTGTCATCTCTCGCCTATTTGCCAGGTTATTTTTCCGTAGATGCTTCGCTCCACCCCAATAAGAGGCCCGGGATCGCCGGCAGCCTCTGGATGATGAGGCTGAAAAAGGTTCTGTCCCACTACTGAGAGTTCCATGGATGGGATGGCGCGCCAACTGAAACGTACATCGCCGGTTGTGTAGGATCCCACTCGCTGGGTAGGCAGGGCGCTCACATAACGAAAAGTCTGATCAAACTCCAGTTTCTTCGGGAGGTCGACAGAAGACTGAATCACTATTTGGTGGTGCGGGCTTGAACCCTCAGTTGAGCTGACAGTTGTGGTATCCAGGCTTCCACTATGTTTGTTCAGATCCATGTAGAGATAAGAGTAAGAGCCTCTCAAGCGCCACCAGTTGATAGGGGTCCAATCCGGCGCTATCTCGAATCCGGACGTCTTGCCTAACAGCCCGTTGCGGAAAAAGAGAGGCACGACGGTGTGGGTCGGGGCTGGCGAGTTCTCCAAGAACGGCGCGCCCGGCTCAAGACTCAGAAGATGATCGTAGTTGTTGTAGAAGGCTGCGATGTCCACGTAGAACTTTGGTTTCACTAGGCTGCGGTATCCGACTTCGTAGCCCACCAAGTTTTCCGAGGAAAACCCTCTGTCGCCAACGACGCGGTAGAAGGTGAGGGGGTTCGGTAACGCCAATGCAGTGAGCTGGAGATCTTCTTCTACGCGGGAGGGTGTGCGCACGGCGTGAGTAACAGCGGCCCAGACAGTCTGCCGCTGATTCGGCGTCCACAGGACTCGTATTCCCGGCTCGACCTCAAAGCCACTATAACTGTTGTGCAGAAACTTCGAGCCAAGCGTGATCGAGAGCCTATCGCGAACAATGGCGATCTCGTCCTGGACGAAACTGCTGTAGAGCTTGTCCGTGAAGTGACCCGGCGTGAATACGACGGTGGGATCATCGTCGTTAACGTTGCCCGAACTCAGGCGAGCTCCAAGTCCCCAAAGAAAGTCCTGCCGCCACGGGAGCACCAGGTGATGGATAAAATCGATATCGAAGGTGTCACGGGACTCACCGAAATTCGCCTGTCTCCGGTTCGTCCGATCGTAGTATGTCTGAATCTCAAGGTCGGACCCTGCGGCCAACATCCGCTTCCAGCGGCCCAGCAGATTGCCACCGCTGAGCTCAACCTGTTGTTCCGCGTTCGTCACAAACGGTGGAGAGTAACTGTTGATTGCCAAACGCTGCCCGGCATCCCCGTTGTAGAGGTCGCCCTGAACTGTCAGCGCGTCGCGCTGGCGCAAATCCCAGTCCGTGCGGAAGCCAGTCTGGCCCATCCGCCAACCATCGAAGCGATGGCCGTCCGGATGAAACTGAGGTCCTCCAATAAATGCCTTTCCATAAATGCGGTAATTAAAGCCTTTATCGTTTCCGGCTCCATAGCGGAAATGGCCGAAGCCTTGGTCGAGATTTCCACCGCCCGTGGAAACGAGGGTTCCATGAGTATCTTTTGAATTCTTAGTGATGATATTGATTACAGCATTGACGGCATTTGCTCCCCAGATGGTTCCGCCCGGGCCTCGGATGACTTCGATGCGTTCAACATCCTCAAGCAGTGTGTCCTGAACCTGCCAATAAACTCCCGCGAACAGCGGTGTGTAAACACTCCGGCCGTCGATAAGCACCAGTACGGATCGGGATAGGGCGCTGCCAAAGCCGCGCACCCCCAAGGACCACGTGTTGGAGTCGATCCGGGCGACTTCAACCCCGGGTACGAGGCGTAGGGCTTCCGGAATGCTGGTTGCACCGGAACGCCGGATGTCCTCTTGCGTGACGACGTAAATCGCTGCCGGAGTCCGACTGACTTTCACCGGTCTCTTTGATGCCGTAGTGACTTCGATCTCGCCCAGTTGTTCCAGGCTCACTTGGGTGAGACGCCCTTCGGTCACTTCGCTCGTCTCGGTGGTGTCGGCCCAACCTGCTGGAACTAAGCCGGCGAGTAATACCAGGGACATCACGCGCTTTACGAATGCACGACGCGGCGCGTATGTCTCTGACGCGAATCTGAGTGCTCCAAACAAGCTCTTACTTCTCATGACGTTCCTTTAGTGTTCGTTCCTGGTGATCGCACTCTCGGTCTTGTAATCCGGAGTGATTTATCTCAGACCAGTTGAATCATTGGTTAACCTTAGGTGATTTCCGGGCCTTAGCCGCCAGCCGCCGCACCCCGAGAAAGAAAATCTGCCGTTCCATTCCTTACCAGCCGTTCAAACTGATCGAATATGTGCGGATCCCACCAGCCCTGTGCGACTTCCTGCTTGAGGGTTTGCAGGGCGTCGGTGATGGAAAATGCCTTTTTATAAGGTCGGTCGGTAGTCAGCGCATCATAGACATCCACGATCTGCAACACTCTCGCGGTAACAGGAATCGCGTCGCCCCGTAGTCCATCCGGGTAACCCGAGCCATCACGCTTCTCATGATGGTGTCGAATAATAGGAAGAACATGACGAAAAGATTTTAGCGGCGCACAGATTCGCTCCCCGATAACGGAATGTTCCCGGATGACCGTCCACTCTTCCGGAGTCAAACGTCCTGGCTTCAATAGAATTGCATCAGGTATGGCAATCTTTCCCACATCGTGCACGATTCCAGCACGGCGGAGCGCAACCAGTTCTTCCTCCGGCAGATTCAGCTGTTCGCCGAGTCGCGCCGAATACTCCGCCAGGCGTTCGCAATGTCCGTGGGTATAAGGGTCCTTCCCTTCAATGCTGCGCGCCAGAGTAAACAAAACTGATTCCGCGCGCTCGAGTTCGTCAGTACGGAGCTTAAGCTTGAGAAGCGAGCGCACGCGGGCGAGCAATTCGGTGCGATCCACAGGGCGGGTGAGGAAGTCATCTGCTCCCGCTTTAATCCCTTCTATGCGATCTTGTTTGTCAGAGAGAGCAGTAATCAGAATCACAGGTATTAAATAGGTGTCGGGGTTGGCCTTGATGTTTTCGCAGGCCTCAAAGCCAGTGAGTTGAGGCATCATCACGTCAAGGAGCACAAGATCGACCGGAATAACCGACAACTGTTCCAACGCAGCAGCGCCGTTTGAAACACTCGCGACCTTGAATCCCTCAGCGGTGAGCAGTTCCTCTAGCAATTCCCGATTAGAGGCTTGGTCATCTGCAACCAAGATTGTACCGGTGACCGGCTGGTTCGAGTTATGAAGCATTGAATACTCGCTGAAGTACGAACTCGCATTTAGAATGTCACAGCAGATAAACATCTACTAATTACGGAGGTCATTGTCTTAGGTTAAGTTCGGATTTCGTAACAAGGGTGGCGCTCAATGTGCTCTGAAGTACGTCGATATCTCTAAGTGGAAGTGCCGGGCGACAACATTACTTGGGTTAACGCACTGCTCCCATTGTAAAGAAGCCGCATTTCAAGTCGTAAGCGACCGACCGAACGACGAAATGTCGCGGCCCTTGATAACTGTTTTGTGAGGAACAAACACAAGTGGGGATTAGCCTTTAACAAATAACATCGCTGCGTTGTGAGGGCTGGGGGAAGCTCCAGCACCTTAGCTGTATTAGCGACACCACCGCGTAAGTATTGTTCAATGTTCACTCATCTCTCGCTTCTCGATGGTTGTTAATCTTTAGTAACTTCCGTTCCAATGTTCATCATCTAGAATTTAACTCAATCAGAAAGTAATTGTTCAACAAGAGAATTAGGTGGCCATCGCTGTGAGCACACAATCTCTTCCCGCAAGCACGAAGCCTACGGCTCTCCGCATTCGCCAAGTCGAGGGTCGGGAGTGGTGGCTTTGGGGTTCCGCCGTAGCTGTCACCCTGGTTCTGACCTTCGGCATCTTTTCTTTAACCTTTCCTGGATTCCACCTACCCACCGACAATGCGTACTCGCTGAGCCTGAAAGAGTGGGTTCGCGCACTGGCAGCTCTCGTTCTTTTGTTCGATATCTATACGATTTATCAGCATTGGCAGTTGCAGCGTGTCCGCCGCAAACTGGCACAGCGCGACCGCCTCTTTCAACTGATTACGGAAAATGCCGCAGACATGATTGCCGTAATTGATCGCAATGGACAGCGGCTGTATAACAGCCCGGCATATCAAAAAGTTCTAGGGTATGGTGCTGAAGAGCTGGCAGCGACGTCTTCCATGGATCAAATACACCCCGATGATAGAGCGCGCGTACTTGAGGCTTCTGCAAAAGCTCGCAACACCGGGCGGGGAGAGCGGTTGGAATACCGCATTCGACACAAGGACGGTTCCTGGCGCTTTCTTGAGTCTACCGCCAGCGCCATTCACAGCCCGCAAGGCGAGAATGATGGACTAGTCATCGTGAACCGTGACATCACCGAGAGAAAGCGCGCCGAGGAAAAGCTGGCCCATCAATCCTTCCACGATGGGTTGACCGATTTGCCTAACCGCGCGCTTTTTCTCGACCGTTTGCAACGGACTATTACCCTGTCGCAACGGCATACTGACTTCAAGTTCGCCGTATTATTCATCGACATTGACGAGTTTAAAGTCTTCAATGACAGTTTGGGGCATGACGCCGGGGACGGCCTGCTCATCCAGATTGCGCGGCGTCTGAGCGCTAGCCTTCGTGGTGCCGACACTGTTTCTCGTCCACGCCTGGGTAATGCAAAACACCCCGTTGCCGAAAGTACGTTGGCGCGGCCCGGAGGCGACGAGTTTACCGTACTCATCGAGGACCTTCATGACCCGAGCGACGCCGTTCGCGTTGCCGAGCGCATTCAGGAGAGACTGGCAATTCCTTTCGATTTGAATGGTCAGAAGATCGTGCTGACCGTGAGCATCGGCATTGCATTCAGCAGCAACGGCGGGGTCGAGGCTCAGGACGTCCTCGGCGACGCCGAGATTGCTATGTATCGCGCCAAGAGCACTGGCAAGGCCCGCTGTGAGGTGTTCGACCATGCCATGCATGCTGGCGCCATCAAACGTTTGCAGCTCGAAACTGATCTGCGCAAAGCGCTCGAGTTAAATCAGTTTCGCGTGTACTACCAGCCCATTGTGTCCTTGGGCAGCGGGCAGATCGTGGGGTTCGAAACGCTCAGCCGCTGGCAGCGCCCCGAAGGTCTGGTCATGCCGGGGGAGTTCATCGCGATTGCGGACGAGACTGGCATCATTTTACCTATCAACCGTCAACTGCTTTACGACGCTTGCCGGCAACTCCGTTCCTGGCAGCAGCTCTTTCCTTCCGATCCGCCGCTCACGATCAATATCAACATCACATCGAAGGAGTTCGCGCAACCTGAGTTAGCTTCTCAGATCGGCAAGACCTTGCAGGAAACCGGAGTCGATCCTGGCTGTGTCAATGTGGAGATCACTGAGACCATCGCCATGGCTGACGCTGGCAGATCTTCGGTGGTACTGTCTGAGTTAAAGGCACTCGGGGTTTGTCTGGACATCGACGACTTCGGCACTGGCTACTCCTCGCTTAGTCGATTGCAGGCCTTTCCCGTGGACGCACTCAAGATCGATCGTGCTTTTATCTCGCGTATCGACACTGACCCCGAGACCCACGAAATCGTTCGCATCATTGTCATGCTTGCGCACGGCCTCCGCCTGAAGGTCGTCGCGGAAGGTGTCGAGACACCACGGCAGGCAGAAATGCTTAAAGAGATTGGCTGCGAAATGGCCCAAGGCTACTTGTACTCTAAGCCCGCCCCAGCCGAAACAATCGAACAACTCTTGAGGATCAGCCGTGCTACAGGCATCCCTCCTATGCGATCAAAGGCGGCTAGCCCTACATTCGCATGAATTGCTGCGATTCGGCCCGCAAAACAGGCCTGAAACGCTTATATGCGACGATACGAGAAAGAAGCGTCCAGCAGCTAGTAATCCGTTAGATCTTGCTTTGTTTACATCGTTAGTCGATTTTTAATCGCATTACAAGAACAGTGGGCTTTTTGGATATACCTTGCTCGGAATAATAACGTAGACCGCCTTCGTGCGGATGACAGGTTCGACCGCGGATGAGGTCGAGTTGTTGCAGTCGAAAATTGGGCGCATGGTTTTCCTCCGACGAGCAGATAGTGTGGCATGCTCAGAGTGGGTGCAAGCTTATGGCGAACCCAAGCCGAGGATGGCATGAACTTTGTGACTTGGGACGCGTTTATAGCTAGAAGGTAGCCTGTATCTCAGAAGGGATGCACTCTTGGTAAACGTCAGCTAAGATTCCAATTCCCCGACTGGCCGCTCACTCCGATTTGCGGTAGGCTGCCGGGGCAAGAAATTGAGGTCGTTGCCCGGGTGTGAAGCATGTAGCATTGTGGGAAGCTGTTTCCGCGCGTTCGGATTCCGTAACAAAATCAGATTAGTACTAGGGAGTCTCCGAGTTTGTACAACAATCCCATAGGGAGTAAATTGCCTCGTGCAGTCGCCGCCAGACATTGACAGCCGAAAACCCTACGATCCGCCCATTCTGCGGAAGCCTACGCGAGAACAAGCCACTCTCCTCCTCGTAGGGCATGCCTATATAGGTCACCGAGGAGCCGAAACGCTCTTACAGTTGCTGTTTTGGGAGGAAGCAAATTCCAAGTGAACGTCCGGTTCAATCTCACCAGTAAACCTGCGTGGAATCGCTCAGGCAGCGCGGCGAAATAAACGCACAGTTGCACCACTGGGTTGCTCAAGGGCCTATCTAGGATCTGCGGTCGTACGTGACCGTTGGCAATTTCTGTAGATCGTAACCAAGCGGTTTGCACGCCCGTCAGTACGCCGGCGTTCTTCAGCGCCTCTGTGTAGGCGTTGTAGGCCCCCATGGCCTGTTCCTGCTGCGCCTGGGTCAGTTCGGACCAGCCGGACTCGCGCAGCATAGAGCATCAGAATGTATTGCATGTGAAACCTCCGTATGGGTGTACCTGGGCATCTCTTGCTCGGCTATTAAGATGACGCTCGAAACAGAGCGATTTGGACAGCCGCGCCAAGATATCCTATGGCCAGCTGACGCCCCGTGCCAGGCCGATGGCGCGTCATGCGATCTGGCCCTGTACGCTCATCCTGAGTTTGCGTATCCCATCGTGAGTCTGATGTGCGTTGGCGCCTCCGTAGCCAAGAATCAGGCCGCCCCTGGTCGGTGCTTTCGAGTAGCAAACGGACAAAGGCATTGCGGAAATGCCCTTCTGAGCAGCCTTCCGCGAAACGGCCACATCGTCAGTGTCAGGTGGCAGGAGCGCCACCAGGTGCATCCCTGCTTCGGCACCAATCACTTCCAGCACATCCCCCATCTGGGCGCGGATCGCTTTTACGAGTGCCCTTCGCCGATCCACATAGAGCATTCGCATACGGCGTATATGGCGAGCGAAGTGTCCCTCGCGGATGAAATCGGTCATGACGGCCTGATAGAGAGTCGATGAAAAGATGTCGGCGGCATCACGAGCGGCGGAGAAAGCGGGTACCAAATCCTTGGGAACAACCACGTAGCCCAAGCGCAAAGCAGGAAACATGACTTTGCTGAACGTCCCGATATAAATGACCTTCCCATCCGTGTCCAGGCCTTGCAGCGACGCGATCGGGCGGCTTCCAAATCTATACTCGCTGTCGTAATCGTCTTCAATGATCCAGGCACCGCAGCGCACCGCCCAACTGAGGAGAAGCATACGGCGTGTCGCGCTCATCGTCATACCCATGGGATATTGGTGCGATGGCGTGACATACACCGCCCGCGCGTCGCGACCTCGACGGATCAGCTCTGCTACGTTTAGGCCCTCGTCATCCACCGGAACCGGGATCAATCGAGCCCCGGCCGTCATGAAAGCTTGGCGCGCGCCGGGATAGCCCGGCTCTTCCATACACACCCCATCTTTGGGATCCAACAGAACCTGTGCGGAAATCTGCAAGGCCTGCTGTGACCCTGTGGTCACCAGAATCTGCGATGACTCGCAGCGTACCCCGCGAACTGCGCCCAGATACTCGGCGATGGCTTCGCGGAATGGCAGATATCCCATGGCATCGCCATAGGCCATGATGCCGCATGGCGGCCTGCGAGAATGGCGGGCCACCAGCTTCGACCAGATACCGATTGGAAAGTGGTCGAGAGCGGGCAGACTTACTCGAAACGCACCCAAGTTGTCCAACCAGGTTTGCGCCGGCAGGTGCGTCAACACCGCGCCACGACGTGACATTCGGCGGGGACCTCTCCTCTCAACTATTTCTTGATGCCCCTTCCGCGCTTTCACGGGCGGGTGACTCAATGTGTCATCAGGGATCGATTTAGCCACACACGTGCCAGCTCCAACGAAGGTCTCGAAGTACCCTTCGGCCAGCAATTGCTCGAATGCGTTCAAGACGGGAATGCGTGAAATTTTCAGCTCAACGGCCAAGCCTCTGGTTGACGGCACTCGTTGTCCAGGCCGCATTTGGCCGGTGATGATGGCCCTTCGAAACCAGTCGTACAACTGGCGGTACATCGGAGTCTTCTTGCGGTAGTCGAGCGCTATTGGTGGAAGGAAGCTGGCAGGAATGCGTTTCATCCGGAGCAAATCCTAAAGTGGTTATATCGTAACAGATCAGAGTGGCTATTGTGATAGACCACTATGCGGGTTAACTTTTCCTGGCACGAGGTCGGTATGAGCGATGTGATTTCCGAAACGACGAACGCGGATGCAAAGCAGTTTGATTTTCTCGAAGGCGAGTGGAACGCCGTCTGCCGCTTTCCTCTGCCCGATGGATCCTGGGGCGAGGGACCCGGCTCGCTGATGGCAAGCAAGGTCTTGGATGGCTGCGTTTCCCTGGAATTCTTCGAGGGACCCTATCAAGGAACAACCATCAAGGGACTCGGTCTCCGCGCCTTCAACCCGAAAACCTCCCAGTGGGAACATACCTGGACGGACACTTCTGCCCCGGGTGGCTTCCTGGTCTGGCGCGGACGATTTGAAGGCGGCGCTATCGATCTTCACGGCCAGTGGGAGGATGAGAGTGGGCACCACCTCCTCTCGCGGCTCACCTGGTCTCGGATCACCGAGCGGTCTGCGCACTGGGAGAGTCACCGCTCCATAGACGGCGGCAAAACCTGGACCAAACACTGGATGATCGATTTCACGCGGAAGACCACGAAATAAACCCGTAATTTCCCGCTCGACGAGCTCAACGCTGCTCTTCGGGTTACGTCCGGGACTACGACGCTCGGCTCGATGGCGGAGTCGGCCATTCGTCCAGCGAAGCTGGAGGATCAATAATGCGATTCTTAACCGAACTTCTGGCGGTCATTGCAGTCTGCACCCTCACGTTGGCGCAGACTAATCCGACTGTCTGGGAAAGCATCCCTGGAAAACAGCCGGCATATGAGCGACTTTCAAGCTTTTGAATTCCGCCGATACACCATCAAAGAGGGAGAGCGCGAACATTTCGCGCAGTACTTTGAGAGCTACTTCCCCGAAGCTTTTCGGCAGCTCGGGGCCATCGCAGCCGGTTCCTTTTTCGAGCGCAGGAATCAATTTGGGTTCACCTGGATTAGAGGTTTCCACACGATTGAAGATCGCGCCGTGGCGAACGCAGCATTCTATTATGGGTCCGTTTGGAAAGAGCATAAGAGAACGTTGAACGATCTCATGACCGACTCCGACAATGTAATGTTGCTTCGTCCGCTGAGCCCTGAACGTGGTGTCCCGATTCTGCCTGCTGTCGATCCCGTCAACGAAGCGAATGGGGCTCAAGGAATTGTGGTTGCTCAAATATTTGCGGTAAAAGCGAACAGCGTCGAAGCCTTTGGGAATGAGGCAGAGACGACGTTTGCCAGCTATCGAGCCGCAGGCGCACGCGAAGCCGGCATCCTGGTTACGCTGGATGTAACCAATAACTTTCCGCAGCTTCCAATTCGAACCGACGGCCCTTACCTGGTATGGCTGGGGATTTTCAAGGACAACCAGATGTTAGAAAACGAATTCGGTCCGGTCGCCGAGCGTTCCATACAGTCGCTTTCTCGGACAGGCTTGCTCAGAGCGGCACCAGAGTTAGTCATTCTCGATCCGACTCACCGTTCGCGTTTACGCTGGCTGCCCTGACGAAGGAAATGAATAAACCTAAGATCGAGGGAATAAAGGGGGAAGCTGCTCAACTGCCGGCATTTTGCATTGACGATCACGACCGCTGGCGAACCAGTTAAAGGAGGCACTGATGAACATCAAATACCTTCGGGCTTATCTCGTGGTGTGCAGTTTGGTTGTCATCTTGCAGCCCCTTCAAGGACTCGGGCAGCAGAACCCAGATGCATCGAGCGCAGGCCTTCAACACACTCCGACAGAACGGGACGGGCAGCACGACTTCGACTTCGAGATTGGTACTTGGAAAACTCATCTCCGACGCCTTGTGCATCCGCTAACGGGCTCCACTACCTGGGTCGAACTTGAGGGCACTACCGTCGTTCGAAAGGTTTGGAATGGCCGCGCCAATCTGATAGAGCTCGAGGCCGATGGCCCGGAAGGGCACTTCGAAGGTCTGAACCTGCGTCTCTACAATCCACAATCCCACCAGTGGAGCCTCAATTTTGCCAACAGCAAGGACGGCACCCTGAGCCAACCCACTGTCGGCGAGTTCAAGAATGGACGCGGCGAATTTTACGACCAGGAAACACTGAATGGCCGAGCCATCTTTGTTCGGTTCGTTATATCGGACATCACGGCGGGTTCCTGCCGGTTTGAACAGGCCTTCTCGGACGATGGAGGCAAGACTTGGGAAGTGAATTGGATCGCGACCGACACACGGATGAACGACGAATCCGGCATGCCGCATTGAATTCCGCATATAGCAATCGCGGGATCGTGCGTCTCGTATACGACTGACAGTCTTGAATCGAAGAAGGCATTTCCACATGTTTAAAGCGGCCTTACGAGGATTCCTGTTCTGCCTGCTGATGGCAGCCATGTCGGGCGTGAGCCCGGCACAATCGTTCGTGCTCGATTCGCCTCTCCCGAGCCAACGGGCAGAGATCTCACAAAGAATTGGGATTACCGATATCACAATCACCTACCGCCGGCCCCTGGCAAAAGTCGCAAGATCTGGGGCGGACTAGTTCCATACGGCAAGGTCTGGCGCGCGGGCGCAAATGAAAACACTACGATCGCGTTCAGCGATTCGGTCTTCATCGAAGGCAATCCGCTCGACAAAGGGACCTACGGCTTGCACATGATTCCGAATGCCGACGAATGGACGATTATTTTTTCGAAGACTTCGACGTCCTGGGGATCTTTCACCTACGACCAGGCGGAAGATGCACTTCGCATCGCGGTGAAGCCCGAGCCTGCGGGGATGCATAACGCACTCACCTATAGCTTCGACCAGTTGCAGCCGGATTCGGCAGTGGTGGAATGGGAATGGGAGAAGATCACAGTTCCGTTCAAGGTCTCGGTTAATGTGCACGACACGGTGCTGGCAAGCCTGAAAAAGCAGCTCCGAAATCTTTCGCAATACACATGGATGAGCTGGGACGACGCAGCGAATTATCTGCTCATGGAAAAGGTCGCTTTGGACGATGCGCTGAACTATGCAAATAAGTCCATCGAGAATGAAGACCGCTACGACAACGAGATTACAAGTCGAAAGTTCTGGCAGCGCTCAACCGCAAGGGCGAGGCTGCGGCGGCACAGAAGAAGGCTCTGGATTTCGCCAACCCACTCCAGATTCACATGCATGCTCGCCAGTTGCAGGGCGAGGAGCGAAGCGAAGAAGCGTTTGCAATCTTCCGCGAAAACGCAAAGAAACATCCCGATCAGTGGTTTGTGCATACCGAGCTGGCACGGATGTACTGCGCGCAGCGCAAATTTGACGGCGCGGCGAAGGAATGAAGCTGGCGATGGCAGCGGCTCCAGACAACCAGAAGAGCTATCTGGATGGGTTGGCGAGACAACTGGAGGCCAAGCAGGACATAAACCAGTAGCAACCGATGGGCGACGAGGGAACTCCCCACCTTGCGTCGCCGTTCCTCGGATCTTGTGTGGTCAGGAGATAGGGATGAACATTAAACACATTCGGGCTTATCTCATGGTGTGCTGCCTGGTTGCCGTTTTGCAACCGTTTCAGGGACTCGCACCGCAGAATTCGGGCGCAACGAAAGCTAGTGTTCAACAGTCTCGCGCGGAGCATAATGGGCAACACGATTTTGACTTCGAGATCGGCACCTGGAAAATTCGCCTGAAGCGCCTCGATCATCGCTTAGTCGGTTCCACCAACTGGGTCGAATTTGACGGCACGTCTGTTACCCGCAAGGTGTGGGATGACCGCGCCGCTCTGGAGGAGTTCGAAACGGATAGCCCGGCTGGCGGTCACATCGAAGGTCTGACCCTCCGTCTATACGATCCCCAAACCCACCAGTGGAGCCTCTATTGGGCCACCAGCAAGAGTGGCACCATGGGCCCGCCAACAATCGGCGAATTCAAGAATGGACGCGGCGAGTTTTTCGACACAGAGCCATCTGGCCCTAATGGTCGAGCGATCTTGGTTCGATTTGTTTGGTCAGACATCACCCCAAATTCGGCCCACTTTGCATGGCAACCAGGATATTGCCAGATCGCACCTGCAAGGATGCGCTCGGCACCACGCAGGCGCTCGTGTCCGTCGATGATCTCCAGGAGTTCCGCGCAAAGTTCGACCTATTCTGCTCAGTACGGCCATGATCTCCGATCCGGCCCAGGTGATGGACAAATGCGAGACCTCGGTTTTCAGTCAGGTGGTACACGAGGCCGAGAAAGTTGGGAAGCCCGTGAGGCTGGTTGCTATTGCGGGCAGGAATTGCTCCGACCTGATACTCCAAGCCGCTCATCAGTTACGTTCTTCGCGCCTGGTGATCGATGCAATTTCGAAGGTAAGTCCGAGCGAGCAGCAGCAAGAGATAACAGCGGCATGGCAGCGATTATCCTCAGCCCAGGCACTCTCCGTGGAAATTGTTCCGGATGGAGAATCGGCGATACACTACTTCAAACTAGGGGAATGACAGAGTTGATTGGCGCGAAGTTCGACCTCGTCGTCATCGGCACCGGAGTGGCTGGCACCACGGTCGCGTCGAAGTGCGCCTCGGCAGGTTGGAAGGTAGCAATCGCTGATTCTCGGCCCTTTGGAGATACTTGCGCTCTTCGCGGTTGCGAGCCCGAAGAAAGTGTTGGTTGGCACCGCTGAATGTCACCGGCCGAAATATGTAAATTGAACTTCTGCGCCACAGCGGGCGATTGAGCGGCTGGAACGAGCGAGTATTCTTAAACAGGTCGGCATTGCTAAGCGAAATCGAGTCTATTGCGCGACAGCTCTCTTGGATATTCTCGAAGAGACGGCCCGTCTTAAGCCGACTGCCAACACGTAGGTGTTCAAGAATGAACGCAGCGTCGGACACCCTCCGGGCACCCAGACGGATGTCTTGTTCGTATCTGCTTGATTTTGTTATGTCGTGCATGGAGTAAGCTGGACGTGCAAGTTGTTGTCAGTGATTGGCTTGGCGACCCTTTTAAGGCATGGGTCGCAGGTTCGAGTCCTGCCGCGCTCACCAGAGTTTTCACGCAGTTACAACGTCTTACATTTCCTGCTTGGGCGCCACCCTTCGTCATCCCCGCAAACATATCTGCTTCATTCCGTTTCGCAGTTGAAAAGGTCTCAAGCCGTCTAAGCTTGTGGCAAATGGGATGCTGGGTCAGCGGGATGAAGAAGCGCACCAGCTGCCATGACTCTCACACTTTTGATGTGTGCCTTTAGGGCCGCGTGCAGGACTTCAGCAGCCAAGGGAAAGTCATCGCCTTCTGCATTAATGGCACGGATACACAGGTCTTTGATTAGTTCCTCGGAGTTCATCGCCGTTAAATACAATATCGAAAGAGCGCAGTTTCTTTGAATACGGGAAAACCCCTAGCCGAACGTTACCAAAGATTTTCCGGTCACGTAACCCGTTTCTAACATCGCTTCACCCAGTCGCAACTGACGCGCGCCGTATTCACGATCGTCCGCCCGATCATGAGCGAAGCGGTTGCGGCGGGGGACGGAACGTTGAGCACGTGAAGTATCTTTCCTGACTGCACAAACTGGAAGTCGTCCACTAAAGCCCCATCTCGTCTGAGAGCTTGAGCCCGTACTCCGGAGCCGCCGGGTACTAAGTCTTCCTCTCTTACTTCAGGCAACAATTTCTGCAAGGCCCGGACAAACGCCGATTTCGAAAGCGAGCGATGAAACTCATCGAGACCGCTGCGCCAGTGTTGCGCCGCCATGCGCCAGAATCCGGGAAAGGCGAGGGACGATGCCAAGTCGCGCAGGCTTACGTCGGAATGGCGATAGCCTTCGCGCTGCAGCGCGAGGACGGCGTTGGGGCCAGCATCCACCTTGCCGCTTATCCGCCGCGTGAAGTGTACGCCGAGGAATGGGAAGCGCGGATCGGGCACAGGATAGATGAGTGCGCGAACCAGCGCCGCGCGCTCGGGGATCAGCTCGTAGTACTCGCCGCGGAAGGGGACGATCATGACCTGCGGATCATCGCCCGCCATGTGGCTGATGCGATCGCTGAAGAGTCCGGCGCAGTTGATGAGCGATGTCGTCGAAAATGCGCCGCGAGAAGTCTCCACGACGATTTCGTCGGCGAGGCGTTTCAGGCCGGTGACGAGGGCTGACGTGAGAATCGCTCCCCCCGCATTGGAAATGAGTTCCGCATACTTCTGGCACACGGCGACGTAATCGGTCACACCGGTAGAAGGTACGAGTAGAGCTTGCGGGCCAGCGGCGTGAGGCTCGATTTCGCGTAGCTCTTCCGGCCCGATTAGCCGCAGTCCAACGAGTCCATTGGCCTCACCGCGCTGGCGGAGTTGTTCGAGCCGCGGCAACTCGTTCGACCAGGTGGCCACGACTACCTTGCCACACACTTTGTGTGCGATGCCGTGCTCGCGACAGAACTCGATCATCGCCGCAGCTCCAGTCACGCAGAGCCGCGCCTTCAGCGAGCCGGGATTGTAGTAGAGACCCGAGTGGATGACGCCGCTATTGTGGCCGCTCTGATGGCGTGCAACGCGGTCTTCCTTCTCGATCACCAGCAGACGCAGGTGAGGGAAGCGGCGCGTGATTTCCAGGGCCACGGCCAAGCCGACTATGCCACCGCCGATCACAATGGCGTTGTAACGGGAATCAGTCATGAAAGATGAGGCGAATGGGGTAGCGTCCCCAGGGGGCTTGGCATCGGTCCGCCATCCCGATTCACAGCGACAGATGATGATACGGGGCCAGATGGGTTCTCGTCAGTACGAGACTGTTCAATGTGAGACCAAAAGGTCCACCGTGGTGACATGACTCAGCGAACCGGAGATGCCGCTGATAGTGACGGTGTACTTCGTGGGTTGACGGCCCCCGCCACCGCCGCTGGCGACACTGGTGCCGCCACCGCAGGAGGTCAGCGATAGTGCGAACAGTACCGCGACAGCGCCGAGCGTGCCACGCTGGCGTCGAGATACACTACCGAAACTTCCGCAAACGACTACGATCCCGGGTAATGCCATCCACATCGCAAGGAAAACCGGGTTTCGATCGCCTGGCCTTCGCAGACGTGCGGTCGTCGGAGTGGAAATGCTCATCACGACCGCCGCCGAACCGCTTCCCGGCATGATCGGACTGGATGGGCTGAAGACGCACTGCGCCCCCGCCGGCAGTCCAAGGGGACACGAGAGCGTGACGGCGCCCGAGAACGAGGAACCTGTCGGCGCAGGCGCAACCGTCACCTGGTACGCGCCTGTGGTTTGTCCAGCGACCACCGTCTGGCTGTGGGTCGCAGAATTCACCGAGAAATCCTGAATGATGGTTACCGGGAAACGACTCTGTATGGCGGGGCCGCCGACTTCCTGAGCGTTGATCGCAATCGAGTACGTTCCGGGTGCCGCACTGTTGGGAAGGTTGATGGTGGCGGTGAGATTCACTGGAGTCCCAGAGTTGACCAAGATTGGGTTGGCCGGCGTCAAAGTGCAAATCACGCCAGCCAGGGCACTGGCGTCACAAGTGGCGTTGATCTGGATCGCGTGCGTGGACGTCGGCGTAATCGCGAGGCTAGCGGCAGTCTGCGTTCCGGCATCAACGTTGCCGGGAGATCGTGTCACGGCCATTGTGAAATCGCTTCCAGAGACGGTAAGCGACTCAGTGAGCGAATGCGAAAGTGAGCCGGAGGTCGCGATCACCCCTACTGTGTAAGGGCCCACAATGGTCGCCAGGCCGGTCGAGACTGTCATCGCCACCGCCGCGGCGCTGTTTCCCGGGGTAACCGGATTGGGGGTGAAGCTGCATTGGGCACCGGTAGGCAGCCCGTTAGGACAGGAAAGCGTTACGGCGCTATTGAAAGATGCTCCCGCCGGCTGGATCGTCAGACTATAAGGGGCGGAGGTTTGACCGGGGACCACGCTTTGGCTGGCCGTCGAGGAAGTGATGCTGAAATCCTGGCTGATTGTCAGCTTGATCGGAAGGCTGTGAACCGGAGAGCCCGAAATGTCCTGGGTATTGACGTTGATGCTGTATGTTCCCGGCGCAGCATTGATGGATACGTTAATCGTCGCGACTGCTGGAACGGAACTCCCGGTGCTGACTGTGATCGGGTTGGTTGGGCTCAATGTGCAACTCGTCACCGGCGATGAACCGGCATCACACGTGGCGTTGATTCTGCCGCTATAAAACGGCGTTGACGTGATGATGAGGTTTGCCGTCCCCTGCGCGCCCGGTCCAATGGTCAGAGACTGCGTGCCCGAGAGCTGATAATCCCCAACATTGAATGGAACTACAAGCGTGTGGGTCGTTGCGCCCGACGTCCCCTGCACGGAAAGCTGGTAGCTGCCGGCCGCGAGAGTTGCGGCGTTCACCGTAACATTCACACCCGCGGGGAACGAATTCACCGATGCAGGGCTGACGCTGCAGGTACCGCTTCCCGAGATCAAAGAGCACGTTAGATTCACAGGGCCGGAGAATCCGTTGATCGCGCTCACCGTGATGGAACCTCTGGTCGTGGTACTGCCCGCATTCACTGTGGGAAAAGGGAGAGGCTCCGTGAGAACGAAATCCGCCGTAGTCGAAACATTCACCGTGAACGAAGTGTTCAGCGGCGAGGGTGCTCCGGAGGTTCTAGCCTGAATGCTGGCGGTATAGCTTCCTGCAGCCGTTCCCAAAGGCACAACAATGCTTGCCGTCATGTTGACCGGCGAGCTGGAAGTGGGGTTGACCGTGGTTCCAGGCGTCAGATTGCAGCCGCCGCCAGAAATATTCACACTGCATGAAACTGTGACACTTTGATTGAACGATCCCGCAGCCGTGACCTGAAAATTCACTGGTGAACTTGTGGTGCCGGGAGCCGCCGTCACCGTGGCTGGCGAAGGAGTAGTCAGACCGAAGTCGATTACGTGCAGCATCAAGCCCACTTGGTGAGTGGTACTGTTCGTATCAGAACCGACACCTTGCACGTAGAAGTCGTAGTCTCCAACTATGCCGCCAGCGGTGATGGTGAATGGTGTATTCGTTGTCGGAGTGAGGACAAGCGGAGACGGAGTGCAAAGGCTAGGCGGACTGCTCGCGCCGCCCGCGCAGCTCAGCCTTATGGAATTCGCGAATCCGTTCAGCGCGGTCACCGTGCCGTTGAAAATAGTGGCCTGTGTCGGGAAGATAGTCTTAGGCGAATTGGAAATCGCCATCTGAAAATCGGCGGCCAGGTTGAATTGCCAGATACCGCGTCCGTAGGTTGAAGCTCGCAGTAGCTTCTGGCCGCCGGAATTGAAAATGCCGAGTGCGGTCACGGCGACGTTGGGCAGGAAGCCGGCCTGACCGCCGCTGGAGTTTGGTCCGACTTCGGCCCAACCCGCCGCCATCGTGCCGCTCCGGAAAACTCCGACATCCGTCCCCACATACACGATATGTGCGCTTGCATCCATGACAACTGCGTTCACCGGAGAGTCGGGCAACGCGCTGCTGCCGGTACCGGTGAAGTCCGTCCAGGTGATGCCAGCGTCGATTGTCTTCCACACATGCCCGGCTCCGCCGGTGAAACCCATCACCGTGACGAAGGCAGTGTCACCGGTCGAGTCCGAAGTATCGATCACCACACTGGAGATAGGGAACTGATCGGGATTGATATTCTGCGTCACCTCGGCAAACGCAGGCGTGCCGGCCGTGGCATTGGTCGTGACCCAGACATGCCCGCCGGAAGGTGACGTCCCAGTCTGCGGACCGAAACCATCGGTAGCGGCATAGATAACTTTCGATCCATTGCCGTCAGTGGGGCCGCCGGTGGCGAGCGCTCGCACCAGATTAATTTCGGTTCCCGCGCAGGTTCCGCTGCCCAAGGTGTCGAAATTCGGGCTCAACAGAGTGAATGCGCCACCCAGCCGTGGTCCACGCCATACCCGGCACGTGCCCACCAGTACGGTCGATGACGATTGCGGATCGAGTAGGTAAGGAAAATAAAATGCGCCGTCATCCCCGCCCACATCGCCGCTACCGACGACTACATTGAAATCTCCCTGGCGGCAATTCACCCCGCTGGAGCACTCCAGAAGATTCAGCCCTCCCGGAGGAATATCAGGGTTCGTGACAAACCAGTTGGTAGGCACACTGGCATCGATCGCATTGAAGCCGCCATCGCCGCCATTTACGTTGATCCAAGCCGCACTCGTAGTTGCAGAGGAAGTCGCAGGAGAGCCGTTGTCCTGCGCACCGCCCAGCAGAGTATTTGAATCGGTCGGATGCTGCGAGAAGTTGACGAATTGCGTCATCGACCCCAGGTTCTGATTCAAGTCATCGAACTGATTCGTCCCGCCACACAAGCCGGTGTTAAGTCCGCTGAAGCCGTTCAGCGCGCGATAGATGCCGCCGTCGTTGGCGAAATACAGCAGCGCATTGCCCGAGTCGGTGCCTGCGCTTGGAATCAAGAAGGCCAAAGCGTGCTGATCGGGATGTACGTGGGCCAGCGATGCGATAGGGATGCATCCGTACGCGTGTGTCAGGTTCATAAAGCCCGAAGTGTTGCAGGTCGGGTTGCTGACATTGATTGAGCACTTATAGAGATTGATAGCGCCGGCGTACAAATCCGTGGCGGATCCGTTGGGAAGGGCCAGCAGGGCAAAGTTGTAATCAGCCTGGTCGACTCCGCAACCATGGGCATCGCCGCAGTTGGTGATTCCGCCCTCGGAAATTTTCGTCCAGGAGACACCGGCGTTGAGGCTCTGCCAAACGCCTTCACTCACCGGGTTGCCGAAAGAATCCAGCGAGATAAACCACACATACATCTCGTTGCGTCCGGGCACGCCAGGTACGACGGCAATTTCAGCACGGTAGATGGGGCAGGCCTGGTTGTTCGACGTAGATTGCGGCGGACAGACAGTAGTGTTGAGGACGCCTCCACCGGGCTGGTTGGTAAGACGTGTCCAATGCGTGCCGTCCGGGGAGGAGTAAAAGCCGTGATAGCGAATTGCGGCAAAGAAGAGACCGGCGGCCGCGTTGTAGACAACGGAAGTAGACGATGTGGCGTCGGTAGACTGGTTCCCCGAGTCGAGCAGCGCGTTGTAGTTCCAAGTCAGGCCGGCATCGGTAGAAGTGTAGAGCCCGCGGGTTGTGTTGGCGGTAACAGAGCCGTCAACCGTGCCTTCTGACGTCGTACCCATCGCAGACACAACAGTGTTTGCGGTGCTGAAAGCCATGCGGGTTCCGCCCAGGCCGCTGAAGGAGAGTGAGCCGTTATTCGCAGTGGGAATGAGTGTCCACGTCTTTCCTGCATCGTTCGAACGAAGAATGCCGAGACCAAAATACGAATCCGCGGAATTATTCGCCTCGCCCGTGCCCACTAGAATCACACTCTTGGCCGGATCGCTGTTGCCGGGCTGGATGGCGATTGACCCTACCGAGAGCGTGGCTTGATCGTCGGTGACGGGGGTCCACGTCACGGTAGAGGCACTGCTATTGGCGGCATTCGTCGATTTCCACACGCCGCCCTGCGCTCCCCCGATAAACACGGTGTTGCCGCTCGCATCAGCAGGATCTATCGCAACCGCCGTCGCGCGTCCGGAGACCTGATGGTAATCCTGAAGCCCGTTGCCCGAGGCGTCAGAAGCCAGCGGCATGGGCCCGAGCGGAGTCCACAAGCCTGCGGTTGGAGACGGCAACGGCCCGGAACGGGATGATCGTCGCGAACTAAGTTCGGCGGCGCTGTTGCGCTGGGAGCGCAGCCGCATTTTCTTTTCGTAGGCTTGACGTCGCAATTCCGCCGACGGTTTCTGCGGAACCACGCGGCCGCGCAAGAACCATGCGCTCCGCTCTTTCACATGATCACGGTCCGCACTGGCGATGGGAGTGCCAAGCACAGTCTGTTTCGCGCCCTGGGCATGGGCAATCGGAATTGCGGAAAAGCAACTCAGGACGACCGAACAGGCACGAATAGAGAGAGAACGGCGGCGGGGCATGAAAACTTCGATCACAAGCAGTATCGGAACTGCCGGAGGCACGGTCAATGTAAAACCGCCGCTTACTGCTGAAAACGGACCACTTCGGGAACACCAATCCGGGAAACTGAGGGATGCCCTGCATTGCGCTGCCACTACGATGGGCCTGTACAATCTGAAGTCGGTCCGCGACCTGGGGATGCGGCGGCTTGGGGGATGATCCTGGTATGAGAAAGTTTGCTTGTTGGGTAGTCGCGCTGTTTGTTCTGACTTCAGCTTGGGTACTGGCAGTTGATAGGGCAGTGGATAAGGAGGAGCCTAAATCAATAACGGTAGCCGCAGCTGCCGATCTTAGCGCGGCGCTGAAGGAGATTACCGAAAATTACGAGAAGCAGACAGGGGTGAAAGTGAAGCTCTCTTTCGGCGCTTCGGGAGCACTCACGCAGCAGATTCGTAACCATGCGCCGTTCGACGTATTTTTCTCGGCCGATATGGATTATCCCCGGCAGCTCATTTCCCACGGCGACGCCGAGAGCCGCAGTCTTTATCGCTATGCCATCGGGAAGCTGGCGCTGTGGGCTCCGGCCGACTCACCGCTCGATGTCGAGCACAAAGGAATGAATATCCTGTCGGATCCGTCGGTAAAAAAAATTGCCATTGCCAATCCGCAACATGCGCCGTACGGCCGGGCTGCCGTCGCGGCGATGAAACATGTCGACCTTTATGAACAGGTATCGGACCGGCTGGTCCTGGGCGAGAGTATCTCGCAGGCGGCTCAGTTTGTGGAGTCGGGCAATGCTCAGGTTGGTTTCGTCGCAATGTCTTTTGCTGCTTCTCCGGCAATGCAGGGAAAGGGGAAGTATTGGGAAATTCCAGCGGCGGCATATCCTCCGCTCGAACAAGGGGTGGTCGTGATCAAGCACTCGCGCCACAAAAGGGAAGCGCTGGCGTTCGTGGAGTACATAAAGACCAAACCAGTGGCCGACCTGCTGCGTCGATACGGATTCACCGTTCCCGAACAAAAGGAAACCGCGCAAAAGTAAGGCCGACTCGTGGCCTGAGGACAACTCACACGGCGGTATCAATCATGGCAATCGATTGGGAAGCGTTCTGGCTCACACTGCAGTTAGCGGTGGTTGTATCCAGCATATTGCTTTTGCTGGGGCTTGCCGTCGCCTATTGGATCTCGTTCTCGCGGTGGCGCTGGAAGTTCCTGGTCGAGGCGATCGTGGCATTGCCGATTGTGCTTCCGCCAACAGTCCTCGGATTCTATTTACTGGTGGCGCTCGGGCCTCGCAGCCCGCTTGGACGCTGGTGGGAATCACTCACTGGGCACACCCTGGCTTTCACGTTTAGCGGACTTGTGCTCGGTTCCATCCTTTATAGTCTGCCGTTTGCGGTGCAGCCTTTCGCAGCGTCATTCTCGAGCGTCGATCGCAGATTGATTTCGGCTTCGGCCACGCTGGGAGCTTCTCCGCTACGGACGTTCTTTCGGGTAGTTCTTCCTCTCTCTGTACCCGGAATTATCACGGGCACCGCCCTGAGCTTCGCGCACACTCTTGGAGAATTTGGCGTCGTGCTGATGGTAGGCGGAAACATTCCCGGCGTCACACGCACGATTTCAATTGATATCTTCGACCGCGTGCAAGCCTCGGAATACAATGCCGCAAATCAGACTGCGCTGGTGTTGTTGCTGTTCTGCTTCGCTGTGCTCGCGTTGGTTTATGGTTTGAACCGGCGGCCGAGGCTTGTCGGACCATTGAAATAGAATGATAAGCCACATGCAGACTGCCGACAGGGCTGGCAAACAGTTGGCTGCAGATCCTAATCTTCGCGCTGAGCCTTCGCCGCGATCCGGCGAAGCCAGGGACCGCACACTCCACGTTCGCGTCCACAAACGCCTCAGTTCGGAGGAGCGTGACTTTGCTCTGGACGTCGAGTTCCATGCAACACCGGGATTCACCATCCTCTTCGGTCCGTCTGGAGCAGGGAAGACCACCTTGCTCGATTGCGTCGCCGGACTCGTGATGCCGGAGGTAGGGCGCATTACGGTTGGCGACCGAGTGTTGCTGGATACGGAGAAACATGTTGATGTTCCAATTGCGAAGCGTCGCGTCGGCTATGTATTTCAAGATCTCGCCTTATTTCCGCATTACACAGTTGAGCAAAATGTGAAATATGGTCTGTCACACTTAGGGCGCGATGAACGCAAAGACCGCGCGGCGTCGATCCTTGGCGCATTCCGTATCGATGTGCTGGCGAAGCGTCGTCCTAAGGAAATCTCTGGAGGAGAGCGCCAGCGCGTCGCCCTGGCGCGAACTCTGGTGACCGATCCCGAGCTTCTGGTTCTGGATGAACCTCTCGCCGCGCTCGATGCCGCGACCAAGATGAGGATCGTCGACGATCTCCGAGCCTGGAACGAAGCTCACAACATTCCGATTCTTTACGTCACGCATAGCCGGGATGAAGTATTTGCCTTGGGGGATCGCGCTCTTGTGCTGGACGGCGGACGCATCCTCGCACAAGGCACGCCGCATGAGGTTCTTGCCGCCCCGCGGCAGGAGACGGTTGCGCAGTTGGCAGGCTTTGAAAATATTCTGGACGCCACGGTGGACTCATTGCATGCGGACCGGGGAACGATGACCTGCTCCCTCGCTGGAAAGCCGGGAAATTCGGTGCAACTGGAAACACCGCTCGTGCGTGCGGAAGTAGGCGCGCAGCTTCGGGTGGGAATTCGCGCTGGCGACATTCTCCTGGCGATTACCGCGCCCGTGGGACTCAGTGCCAGAAATATCATTCCAGGCCGCATCGTCGCACTGGAACGCCGCGATGTGATTATTTCGGCGCGCGTAGATTGCGGCGTCGCGTTGGAAGTTCATCTCACACTAGCCGCGCGCGATTCACTTCAGCTCGTGCCAGGCCGCGACGTTTGGCTGGTAATCAAAACACATTCCTGCCACCTGATGCAGAAATGAGCTCCGCGTCCTCTATATAAGGCGACCCTTCTTTGCAAAAAAAGCCCGGGAGGCACGAGCAACTGCTCCCCGGGCGGTTTCCTAAAACAATTGCGATGTCACCTTAGTTCGCGCTCGCCGCCGCTGAATGTGCTACGGCGTGAACTTATAGATCGTGCCGTCATTGCTGTCGCCGCCATGCACGGTAGCCCCGTACAAGTTACCCGCTGAATCAGCCACGATCCCATTGTAGGCAAAGCCAGCTCCCGGAGTGCCGGGGAAGCGGTAGGCCACGGTCTCTGTCCATGTCCCGTTGGCTGCACGCGACATCCTGAAGATTGTGCCGCAACTGCATCCCGAGCCGCCATCACTCGTGGTTCCGTACAAATTTCCCTTGGCATCAGAGACGAGAGTGCTGATCGGACTGCTTCCGTCGCGTGCGCCTTTGAAGCTGTACAGCACTCGCTCATTCCAGGAGCCGTTTGAGTGGGTCAACTTGTATATGGTGCCAAAGTCATTGGCACCCGCGTAGTAAGTCGTGCCGTACAGATTCCCTGCCTCGAAAATCAGGCCACCGTATGGCAGTGCGCCGTCCGGTGTGTCCTTGAAGGCGTAAAGAGTCTTCAATACCCACCCGCCTGCAGTGTGCGTCAGTTCGAAGACCGTGCCCTTTCCGTTGACGCCACCCACGGTAGACGTGCCATACATGTTCCCGGCCGCGTCAAATATCAGCCGCCCGGCCGAGCCACCCAGACCATCCGCGCCGCCGGTGAACGTGTGAATCACATTCAGCTTCCACGCACCGCTCGCCGGTTTCAGTTGATACACGACGCCGACACCGTTCGCCCCGCCCGTTGGAGTCATACCGTAGAGATTGCCGCGCTGGTCGAACACCACTGGGGCGCCTGGTCCTGATCCATCGTTGCCTCCGGTGAAGCTATGAATCACCGTCTGGGTCCATACCCCGCCAGAGTTGGTCAACTTGAAAACTACGCCGCACCCGCCCTCACAAGATCCACTACCGCCGGTCACCGCGGTTCCATACAGATTTCCGTGAGCATCAAGTGTGACGCCTTTGTAAGGTTCGCCACCATCCGCGCCACCAGTAAAGCTGTAAAGCACCGTGTGAGTCCAGCCCGATGCTGACGGCGCGAGCTGAAAAACTGTCCCGCTGCCGAAGGTACCGCCCTGCACCGACGTACCGTAAATATTGCCCGCGCCGTCGGTAACCAATTCGGTGTCGGTGTACTCACCATCCGTGGATCCAGCGAAGCCATAAATCACTTGTACCGGATTGGCCGCCCAAGCCACACTGGCCAGCACTGCAACAACACCGCAGCCGGTTACGAACCTGGTAACGAAATTTGACCATCGTGAGAGTGCCATTTTTCCCCCTCTTGAAACCACTTTGAGTTTGCGAAAAACAGAGGCCACGTCACCGGTAGCGGGATGAAACTATAGCACCCAAATCCCTCAAAAGCACGTCTTTAGCGCGGTCTGGCCGCATTTAGGCGCCCAAGCCAAATGCTGGCCTCTTCCACCCGCTCCAGTTCGATTACAGCCACCCACTGGCCTTTGCGCCCTTCTGAAAACACCACATGACCGCCCAGAATGTGCGCGGCCGCGGCTGGAGGCAAATCGCGGTGAAACCCAAAAAATCGTGTTTTCACTTTTTCCCAGGCTTCCCAGCGATCCAAGAGCGGATGCGCGGGCTCGTATTTCGTCGAAAAAATCAGCGCGACGTCAAAATTCGACCGAAAGTCTGCCGCCGAGAGCACTTCGTCAAGAGAAAAATCTTCCACGCGAACAACCTGCATGGGCCGCGTGATGTAGCCCAGCCAGGGCCGCGTCAGTTCGTCGGTGGCGGGCCACGCGGTCAGCACCCGAGCCATGGGATGACGTGCCTCGAGGAATCTTTCTGCATCCTCATGCAGGTGAACATAGTCTCGGTAAGCCAGATTGTCCTCAGGCGAGAAGCCGTAGGGAGGATTCCAGAACCACGCCGCAACGAAAGAGAGAGCTATGAAGGCGACGGCCACCGACCAAAGACGCAACCGTCGCCAAAGGGTTGAGACCGCGAGAATTATAACCAGCGGAACCGCCGGAAGCACATAGCGCGCCAGAACGGCGCCTCCGATTAACGCCATGGCCACGACATAGGCAGCGATCACAGCGAGGAAAATCACTTGCACCGGAATGGCGATCCTCTGGCGTTCGACCCCGGAGTCATTCACTGGAGGCAGCAGCATCGCCAGCAGCATTCCCACCGTCAATAGCCACAAGTGCAAGTAGCCGAATGTCTGCCACAAGCGGAGAGCGAGTGCGAGCAGGAAGCGTGGGAAACTGAGGGTCGCAGCAACGTTGTAGCGGAAAAATTCGGGGTTCCCGAAGACGTAACCAGTTTGGAAGAAATGATATGTATACCAAGCCATCAGGGGCGCGAGGGGAACCACGAGGGCTAACAACTTCCCGATAGGCCGCCGATTCTCACCGAATCCGATGCGTTCGACTCCCACAACTTCGAGCTTTCGGGTCGGCATTCGCAGACTCGGCGCCATCAGGCGAATCGCTTCCAAGGCTGCGAGCGCTGCCGGAGCCAGGATAGCGGTTTCTTTCGCAAGAGCGGCCAGCGAGAACCATACCGCCACAAACGCCGGGCGGTCTTCAATGTAAGCGCACAAGCCCCAGAAAATAAGTCCAGCAGCGGCAAGATCCACTTGCGCCAGCGAACTTTGCGCGAAGAATACTGGATACAGCGCAGTACAAATCGTGGAAGCGATTGCCACTGGTGTATTGGCAACGCGCTGGGCCAGGCGAAATACGCCGAGCAGAGAAAAAGCTGCGACGACCACCATGGCCGAGCGAGTTACTAGCGGGGCGTAGCCAACCACCCTCCACCAAAGCGCGATCCAGGCCAGCACCAGCGGCGGATGCCCATTCGAGAGGGTCGAGTGAGGAATCAAACTTCCGGAAAGCAGAATGTCGCGGGCAGCCGGAACATAGTAACCAGACTCGTCCCAAAAGTAGGGCAACTGCAGCAGAGGTATGTGCAGCAGGAAAATAAAGACGAAAATAACGGCGAAGACCAGGGCAGGGTGCGGGCTGGAAAATCGCATGAGATTTGAAATCTTACCTGAGCACAAACGTATTCGTCGTGTAGCTGGTTGGACAGCCAACGCTACGCAAATCAGGCAGAGCAAGAGAAACTCAGTGCACCGGACCAGTCGGACTCATACGCGGATCAAGCTTGATTTCGCCGAACGCGCTCTCGTAGCCCGCGACGTTTTGCTGCAGGAGTCCAAGCAGAGCCTTTGCCTGCTGAGGACTCAGGTAGATGCCCTGGAAGTTGCGAATCTCGACCTGGGTCTCAGTCTGTTGTTGCAGAGTGCCGAAGACGAGAAAGAAGTCCCAGATGTTCACCCGCATCTGCACGCTATTGGCGTAGCTCTCTTTATAGTCGGGTGCATTGTTCAGCTTGACGTTCGGTTGGGTAGGAATGCTCATAGGCTGGCAGTGTAATGACTTTGTGGCCGGGAAGGGAAGAGGGCACCGTCGAGCGTCGCAGAAATTGTGCACATGACACAAACTGTCGGAAGCGTGATGGATTGTGGCTGGTCTGGTGCTCGCCCAGTTGGTTCGACGGATGTCACCCCACCACATCGACATTGAAAACAAAAGGTTTATATGCGTAGTACTGGTTACTTTGGGAAGTACCGTATGGCGCGCAAAGTGCGATAGAGTTCAAGTGCTCCATCAAAATGGAGAATGTGCCCGCTATGGCCGAAACCAACGATCAGGAAGTAACTGAAGAAATCATTCTCCCCGAGAATTTGCTCCCTTTGGGATCCGTGCTTGGTCAGGGCGTAACCCCGCTCGATGCTTGCATGGTTCTGGCGAAAGTGTTTCACGTGCAATATACGGAAGTGGCGATGCTTCGGCTGGAAGAAGGCCTTTTGCGTTTCATATTTCCCGAGCACCTGAAGACTACAGGAGCTATTCCGCTTTCCAGCAAAGCGGTCGCCGCCCACACGGCGCTGAGCAAGAAGGCCGAAATCTTCAATAACTTTGCCAAGGTCAAACACGCCAGTATCTTCGAGACCATCAAACCCAGCGGCACTGACACTGAGGAAGTACGCCCGGCTCCCATCCAGAAGTTGATGTCGGTCCCCATCCTGGACCGGGACTTGAACGTGCTGGGTGTGATTCAAATCTCGCGCAAGGGGCTCGATCCCCGTTTTGCCCAAGACTTCAGCCGCGAAGATTTGCACGATCTGGAGCTGGCCGCCGGAGTTCTAGCCACCTCGCCGGTCTTGCTGGATAATTAAAAAATTCCTGGCGCGCACCGCAGCAATCTCTGTGCGGCCTTCTACACTCCGTCGATACCGCATCTTTAATCTCTCCCGTCGCCGCCGGTTGGGCCCGGCTATTCACTCGATGGGGTTGACTTGATTACCAGAGATGGTAAACTCTGGCTCTGGGCGGTTTACTGTTGATGGTAAACTGCCGTCCATTTTCAAGGGGCGGTTCGTTTCAGATTTGCCGGCGGCGAGCGATTTCCCGCTGGTTGTTCAGAGTTCGAATCGGGATCGGGCGCTGCGGCTTAAAAGCGCCTCAGGAAGAGGTGTGTTCTCTCCTATGGATCGATTTGTTAGACTACGGGGAGGAATGGCCCGTCCCCTACAATTTGTCGCCTCCCCCCTACCGTCATGGGCGCGGCGCATCAAGGCGCTTCGCAAGAGTTTAGGCTTGAACCAGCTTGATTTCGGCAAAGGGTTGAACTGTTCTTCAATGGTAATTTCCCGCTGGGAGCGGGGATTGCAAAAGCCTCCGGCGGATTGCCTGATTTCAATGGGAAAGATGGCTGGCCCGCCTTCCGGATGGTTCTTCTGGAAGATGGCCGGCATCGACCCGGTTGACGCGAAGCGAATGCTGCAGGAATTGTAACCATCCGGCTTTGCAAGCTTTGTATCGGTGAGGTGCGGGATGACGGAAGATCACACAATTGACGATCGTCGCGCCGGCGATCCTCATACGCCGCTGGCTCCTAAGCCGTGGCGGCAGCTCGCGGAAGAGCTCCTTCGTGAGACTGACCACGACAAGGTCCTCGAACTTGCCCAGGAGTTGTGCGATGCCGTAGATGAGCAAGTGCTGGGTCGCCGCAAACTGGGTCGCCACAAACTGGATCGCTCGCAAAAAGAAAAGTGACGGCTAGCCGCACAGCCCTCCGGCGGCGCTTTTACAGTTTGCTGAAAAACTCCAGTTTTGGTTTTGTTTTGAAAGGGCGCGGCTTCAAGCCGCGCCGTAAGTGCCACAAAATCAATCCGGCTTTAGCC
>Ga0209488_10000151_pt1 | contig 53036 bp, 47 predicted proteins | sample Rivendell_Oct201_8_FD_188349 | JGI IMG/M metagenome (GOLD analysis project Ga0209488, IMG submission 188349) | Vadose zone soil microbial communities from the Eel River Critical Zone Observatory, Northern California, USA -... | ecosystem: Environmental > Terrestrial > Soil > Vadose zone >...
CGCAGTCCGGTCCGCCGGTACGCGCCCCGCCACCATGAACAGGCGGCCAAGCCGCTCCGGTGCCACCAGGAAATCGTAGATCTGCCGTTCATCGGCGTTGCGCACGAGATCGCCACCCCAGGGGATATCGCGATCCATGCCCGGCACCAGCGTCGGTGAGAGCCGGATGACGATCTTGATTCGCCCCTCGCGCAGCCAATCCTCGGGCACGGATGTAAAGCCGCCGCAATCGCCGTCGATCTCGCCGCGCTCGATCGCGATGCGCTTGTCGGCGCTGCCGGCATAGCCCTGGACCTGCCGAAGCTTGATGCCGAACAGATTGCGCAGCATGGCGGTGTCGACATTGCCCGCCGTGCCTGGCGCAGTCGCGCCGAACACCACGAGCGCGCTCGCCACCATGTCCTGCCATTTTTGAATCCCGGTGGCGCTGCGAACGTAACAGACGCGCACATCCTCGCTGACATTGCCGAGCCAGCCGAAGGTCCGGAAATCGAGCTTCACCTTATCCGGTGCCGTGATCGCCTCGGTCAGCAGCGCCGAGCTGAAATGCGCGAGCACGGTGCCGTCCTCGGGGCTGCTGTTGAGCGCCATCACCGAGCGCAGCGTACCGGCGCCCGGCATGTTCTGTGCGACAACCGCGGGCGAGCCGGGAATATGGCGTCCGAAGTGGCGCTGGACGAGGCGAGCATAGGCGTCGGCGCCGCCGCCCGGCGGCAGACCAACCAGAATCCTGAGCGTCTTGCCGGAGTAGAAGCCCTTGACGTCCTGCCCTTCACCACGCGTCGGCATGGCGATAATCGGCAGCATGAAGGCCGCAATCGTCAACCAGCGGGACATCAGCGGGGCCGTCATGGCATCTCCATGAGCTGGATGGGGTCGCTCAGGGCTCCTTGAGGCCGGCGCCGACGATCACGTCACGCCATTTGGCGGCGTCGGTTCGAATACGCTGCGCCAGCGCTTCCGGAGTGCCGGTTTCGATCTCGACGCCCTGCTTGTCGAGCGCCTCGCGCGTTTCCGGTGCGCTGAGCACGGCAATGGTGACGCGGTTGAGCCGCTCAATGATCGGCGCCGGTGCCCCGGCAGGCAGCACGAGCGCTGTCCAAAGCGCCGACTCGTAGCCGGGCAATCCTGCCTGTGCCATGGTCGGGATATCGGGCAACATGGCGTTTCTGCGCTCGCCGGTAGTCGCCAACGCCCGCATCTTGCCGTTGCGGACGTGGGCGAGCGAGGGCGCGATGGTGCCGAACAGGAGCTCGATCCGGTTTTCCATCAGGTCGACCACCGACTGCCCCGTGCCGCGATAGGGCACGTGCACAAGCCGCACGCCTGCCATCTTCTCGAACAGCGCGCCGGAGAGATGCGCCATGGTGGCGGGACCCGCCGAGGCGTAGCTGATAGTGCCGGGCTTTTCCTGCGCCATGGCGATCAGCGCTGCGACATCGGTTGCCGGGAACTTCGGGGCGCCGAGCAGCACGAACGGAGAGCTGCCGATCAGCGTGACCGGCGCGAAGTCTTTGACCGGATCGTAGCTTGGATTGGCGGACAGTGCGGTGGCCGACGCATGGGTCGTGGTGTTGGCGAGACCGAGCGTGTAGCCATCCGGCTGCGATCGCGCGACCGCTTCAGTGCCGATCATGCTGCTCGCGCCGACCCGGTTGTCGATCACGATCTGCTGGCCGAGGCGCTCCGACAGCTTCTGACTCACAATGCGGGCAATGGTGTCGGAGCTGCTGCCGGCCTGGAACGGCACGATCAGCCGGATCGGACGCTCCGTCGGCCAGCCTTGCGCATTGGCAAGACTCGAGAACAGGGTGAGGGTAAGAAAGGCACTGACCAGCCTGATCACGAGAAGCCCCTGCTGGAAGAAACTCATTCCCGCTGAAAGCTTAGCAAACGCCGTGCCAGCCGCCAGCCGGGGCGTATCGCCTCAGGCGATCTGCGCGGCCTCCCGCAGGCTTTCGATCAGGGAGCTGCGCAGCAGAAACGCACGCGCAAGTTTCGGGTCCTCCGCGGTGCGGCGCAGCTGCTCGTGGTTCTTGCGGCGCACCGCCGGGTCCTTTTCGGCCAGCACTCGCTTGTTGCGGATTGTCTCCGCCTGCGTGTGCTGGAGTGCAACATGGCGGCGCTGCCGCTCATAGCGGTCGAGCACCTCGTCGCCGACCTCCCGGCGCAGGATCTTGATCAGCTTGTCGGCAAGATTGATGGCATCGTGAATGCCGCTGTTCATGCCCATGGCGCCAATCGGGCTGTTCACATGCGCGGAGTCGCCAGCGAGGATCGCACGGCCAATGCGGAACTTGGTCGCGACACGCTGGTGCACGGTATAGAGATTGCTCCCCACGATATCGTAGCCGCCCTGCTTGGGCAGGAAGCCCTGCAGCCGCGCCTGCAGCGCCTCCGGCCGCTGCAGGTCTTCGGGCTCATCCTCGGGCGCGGTTGGAAAGTGCACGCGCCAGCGGTCGGGCGGGCCCTTCCAGTGAAACAGGTTCGACCATTCGTCCGGGTCGGAGATGTAGTTGCGCTCGGCGTAGCCGTGCTTGCGGAAATCGTAGGCGACCTCGATGTTGAGCGTGCGGTCCGGATAGGTGAAGCCTTCGAACTCGATGCCGAGGTCCTTGCGGACGATGCTGCGCGCGCCTTCGCCACTCACGATGTAGCGGCCCTCGATCACTTCGTCCTCGCCGGCCGCATTGGTGACACGGGCGATCACGCGTTCGGCGTCCTGCTCGAACGCGTTGAAGGTGGTGCGCAGGCGCAGGTCGATCAGCGGATGCGCCGTCGCCATCCTCAGCGCTTCCTCGACGATCTTGATGCGCTCACACTGCAGTACGTAGGGGAAGTCCGTGTCATTCTTGAGATGGATGTGGTCGAAGGCGGCGATCAGCTTGTTCTCATGCCGGTCCCAATAGTGGAAGACCGGCGCGATGATCCCGCGCGGCTCGATCTTCTCGTAGAGGCCGATCCGATCGAACATTTCGAGCGTGGCGGGGTGGTTGGTGCCGGCGCGCGGCACCTGCTCCAGAAAGTTGTCGTCGCCCAGCGTCTCGACCAGCGTCACCGGGATCTCGTCCTGCGCCAGCGCAAGCGACAGGCACAGGCCCACGGGACCGGCGCCGATGACGACGACCCGATCGGACTTTGTGACCCTCACGACTTTGCTACGACGTCCTTGGTGGCGCCGATCCAGCCGTTGTGCGTGAGGTCGAACACGATGCCGAGCGGATCGCGATACTTGGCCTCGTAGTAGGAGTTCGGCGAGGTCGGCCGGCCCTCGAGATAGGTCCCGCCCGCATCGAGCACCTTCTTTTCTGACGCATCGAGGTCGTCGACCCACATGCCGAAGTGATAGAGCCCGACCTTCTCGTTGCCTTCCTGCTTCAGGAGGGCGATGTTGATCGTCCCGTCCGACAGATAGACCCCGCGGCGAGCGTTGCCGGCGCGCTTGAGGTCAAAGGCGCTCTCGAAGAATTTCGCAGCTGCTTCCGGATCGGGGACGATCAGTGCGATGTGGCGCATCTTGGCCATGGTCACTTCCCTTGTTCGACGTTGTCGGCTTGCTGGCGAGTATAGACGTCCGCGGGAGCCGCACAACAGCGGGGCCTGCGCGCCTCAATACGCGCGGTTGTGCGGCGGCTCGTTGCGAACGAGCACGCGCTCGACATTGTCCCACGCCGAGCGGAACAGGAAGGCCGAGGACTGCCGCGTGACGCCGGCGATGTGTGGTGTGAGGAGCAGCTTCTGGGCCGCCTCGCCGGTGAGCGAGAGCAGGGGATTGTCGGCTGCGGGCGGTTCGGTCGAGTAGACGTCGACTGCGGACCCGCCAAGTCCACCCGCCTTGAGATGCTCGGCGAGCGCGGCTTCGTCGACCACGCCTCCGCGCGCGGCCTGGATCAGGACCGCATCGCGCTTCATGCGGGCAAGCTCGCGGCTGCCGATCAGGCCGGTGGTCGATGGCAGCAGCGGCACATGCAGGCTCACGACGTCAGCTATCTGCAGCAGGTGGTCAAGGCTGAGAGCCTCTGCCTCGATGGCGACGGCCGCGGCCGCCGCTGCTGGCATCAGCGGTGATGGATCGTAGTAGCAGATGCGGCAGCCCGCCCGATGGAATGCGGTCGCGGTGGCGCGGCCGATCACGCCAAAGCCCACGATGCCGACCGTGATGCCGCCGAGCCCGGACAGATTGTCGGCGATCATGCGGGCGCGGAAGGCCGCGTAGTTGCCGCGCTTGATCTCGGCGTCCGCGAAGGCGAGCCGGCGCAGCAGCAGCGTCGCCGCCGTCACCGCATATTCGGCCACTGCATCGTTGCCGGTGACGTTCGCGACCGGAATGCCAAGCCGTGTCATTTCAGCTTGGTCAAGCCGGTCGAGGCCGGCGCCGGTGACCTGCACGAGCTTCAGCGCACTCCCTTCGAACAACGACGCTGCAAGCTTCGGTCCGACTGCCGGAATCACCAGCGCCTGCGCAGCCTTGATGCGCCGAGCAAGCGAAGAGTCATCCGGCTTGAGATAGGTCACCATCAGGGACGCTGGCGGCAGAACGCCAAGCCGCGCGAAGTCAGCTTCCGGCCGCAGGCACAGAACGTCCGCGCTCATCCGGCCTCACGCCTCGAAGCTTGCAAATTCCTGGGTCCCGGCGCTCACGTCCGGCACCGGAAAGAAGCACAGGAGCACGAGCGGCTCGGTCCCGGTGTTCACCGTCATGTGCTTCTCGTTTGCGGGAATGAGCACGATGTCGCCCGGCTTGATCGGAATTTCGCCGCTCTCCGAATGGTTCACGCCGGCGCCGCGCAACACATAGATGCACTCTTCGAAGCCGTTGTGGCGATGCGGGCCGCGCGGCTTGTCGCCGGGCTGCGGCACCGCCACCTCGGCGATCCGGACGCTGATCCGCGAGCCGATCTCGCCGGAGACCGGCTCGAGCGACGTGCGCCCAGGCAGTCCCAGCTTCTTGGCTTCCGATTGTTTCAGCAGCCGTGCCATCACTTCACCTGTCGCAGGCGTTTGACTTCCGCGGTGCCGCCCTGCACCGCGTCGAGCTGAGTGAAAATGTCGGTGGCCTCGCGCGCGATCGCGTCGGCAATGTCCGTCAGCATGCGATGGCCTTTGTCGGCGGTCGCGTGCTGCGGGTTGCCGAACCAGCCGGTCGGTGCGATCGAGCGGATGTCGGTGAGCACCGGCTGATAGGCGCGGGTGCGCCGCAGCTTGTCCATCTTGTGCCCGTGCGTATGGTCGGAGGAATAATCGATGCGGTCGAGATGCACGAGATCGGGCCGGTGTGCGAGCACGGCCAACGCCTCGATCTCGCCGCCATGGGTGAGGCCGTTGCAGGAATGGCCGTAAAGCTCCTCGGCGACGTAGCAGGCCTGCACGGTGAGCACCGTCATGCCGTGCTCGCGATGCAGCGCCTCGGCCGTGATCGCCAGCGAGGGGATGTTGCCCTCGTGCCAATTGAGAATGACCAGATACTTGGCGCCGTGCCGGGCGGTCGAAACGCAGGTCTCGGTCAAGACACGCATATAGGTGTCGGGTGTCAGCGTAATCGTGCCCTCGAACGGCATGTGCATGGGTGTGACGCCAAGCGGCGTTGAGGGCAGCACCAGGCCGTCCATGCGCTCGGCGACCGCGTGTGCGATCACATTTGCGGCGAGCGTGTCGGTGCCGGTCGGCAGATGCGGCCCGTGCTGCTCGATCGAGCCGGTCGGCAACAGCACCAGCGGGTTCTTCTTGAGCTGGGCCGCGATCTCCGGCTGTGTCAGGTCGACGAAAAAGCGGCTAGGCAACATGGCTTATCCTTTCGGCGACGCGCGCATGGGCCTCTGAGAGGACGTCCGCGATGCGCACCGCCTGTCCGTTCTTCTCGATCGAGCGCAGCGCAGCGTAGACTACCGCGACCGCGACATTGCCGTTATGGGCGGTGAGCTCGTTCGGCTTGCCGGTGCGGCAGCTCTCCGCGAACATCTCAAGCTCGGCACGGAACATGTCGCTCTCCGGGATCGTGAGCTCCTCGCGCTTGGCGTAGCCGTCCTTGCCCCGCTGGATATAAAGCGTGGACGTCTTGTGCAGCTCGGACGGGGTGTCCCAGGTGCCGAAGTCGATCTCGAAATGCATGAGCCCCTGCGAGCCGAACACGCGCACCGCGAAAATGCCAGGCGAGGTCCAGGAGGCCCCGACATAGCCGATCTTGCCGTCGGCGAAGCGGATCAGCGTCATCGACTGGTCGTCGACCTCGGCGCCCACCGGCGAAAGCTTCGACGCCATCGATGACGCCTCGACGATCTCGCCGCCGAGATAGTGCACCACATCGAAATGATGGATCGCGAGCTGCGACAGTGGCCCGCCCGGCGCGCGGTCCTTGTACCAGCGCCACATCTTGGGGGTGAGCTCGAGCGCGCGCTCGTTCGAGAAGTTGGCTTCGATGAAGCCGACGCGGCCAAGCTCGCCGGCGTCGATCGCTTCGCGCATTTTGCGGATGCCGGCCATCAGTCGTGCGCTGTGGCCGACCGTGACGGTCACCCCATAGGTCTTCTCCAGCGCCTCGATCTCGAGCCCTTCCTCGAGCGTGCTGGCGATCGGCTTCTCGGTGTAGACGTGCTTGCGCGCCTTGGCCACCTCGCGCGCGAGCGGCAGGTGCTGCTCGTTCGGGACGGTCAGGATCACGCCTTTGATCTGCGGGTCGGTCAGCATGGTGGCGAGGTCGGGGGTCGGCGCGACCCCAAATTCCTGCTGGAACGCGGCGCGCTTGTCTTCCGAGCGGCTGTAGCCGGCGACGATCGTTAACGCGTCGGATACCCGGGCAGCCCGGGTGAGCACCTTGGCCCAGCGGCCGAGCCCGACGATTCCGACTTTCACCTGATTTGCGCTCATGCAGCACCACTCTTGAGCCACCATTCTTAGGCGTCACAACTAGACCAGCAACCGCGAAATTGCCAGCCCGGCGCGGCCTCACTACAGTCGCGGCTCCTCAGGCCGGTATTCCATGAGCAACGTCTCGCGCACCATCAAAGACCTGGTGATTGCCAATCGCATCCTCGCCAATCTCGGCATCGTCGACGCCTTTGGCGACGTCAGTGTGCGGCATCCCTCCGACCATAGACGCTTCTTTCTGGCGGGCCCGGTGAGTCCAGGCGTGGTCGAAGTTCCCGACATCATCGAGTTCAGGCTCGATGGCCAGCAGGTCGCGAACGATGATCGCGAGCTGCCGCGCGAGCGCTTTATCCACGCCGCTATCTATGAGGCGCGCAGCGACGTGAGAGCGCTGCTGCATGCGGCGCCCGAGGATATCCTGCCATTCGGCATCACGCAGACGCCGCTGCGCTCCGTCATTGCGTCGGTCGGCGATATCGGCCAGCGCGTACCGGTCTGGGATATCGCCAAGCGGTTTGGCAACGCGACCGATCTCGCGGTGTCAAACCTGGAGCAGGGCCGCGACCTTGCGCGCACTCTCGGCAAGGCCAGGGTCGCACTGCTGCGCGGCGCGGGCTTCATCGTGACGGGCCGCACGCTCAACGATCTGGTGCGCCTCTCGGCCTACATCCCGCGCAACGGGCGGGCGATCATGGAGGCCACGCCGCTCGGCCGCATCAAGTCCATCTCGGGTGGAGAGACCGCGGCGCGGCTTGCCATCGACCCGGAGTCGAATGCCATGCGGCGCGGCTGGGAATACTGGGCGCGGCAGGCCGGCTGCGACGAATTGCTGGCGGATTAGCCGCATTGGCCGGATACCTCCCGCGGGGCTATAAGAGCCGAGAACGGAATGGAGGTGAAATTGGTCGGACGGTTGCTTCCTCGCATCATTGTCGCCGCGCAGTGTCTTGTCGCCGCGACGATCCCTGCGCATGCCGATGCCGTCTCTGATTTCTACAAAGGCAAGACGCTCTCGCTGATTGCGGGGTTCCCGCCGGGCGGCGGCTACGACACCTATGTGCGGGTGCTGGCGCGCCACTTTGGCCGGTTCATTCCGGGCCAGCCGCTGGTGGTCGCCTCGAACATGCCGGGCGCCGGCTCGCTCACCGCCGCCAACCACATCTACGGCAAGGCGATGCCCGACGGGCTCTCGCTCGCGATGTTTGCGTCGTCTGCTGCCATGGAACCGCTTCTCGGCAACAAGGCCGCGCAGTTCGACAACACCAGGTTCAGCTGGATCGGCAGCATGTCGAACGATGTGGCCTATTGCGGCGTTTGGCAGTCGCCGGGTATCCCGGCAACCTTCGACGAGATGGCCAGCAAGGAGACGATCTTCGGCGGCGGCGCGCCGGCGGCGATCACCTATCAGCACCCGATGGTGCTCAAGAATCTGCTGCGCGCCAATATCCGTGTCATCCAGGGCTATGCCGGAACGCGTGATATCAATCTGGCCATGCAGCGCGGCGAGGTGCATGGCACCTGCGGCCTGTTCGGCTCCTCGATCAAGTCCTCGTTCGCCGAGGACGTGAAAGTCGGGCGCCTGAAGATCGTGATCCAGATGGGTAACAAGAAGTCAGATGAGTTCGGCGCCGTGCCGAGCGTGTTCGATTATGCCAGGACCGACGTGGAGCGGGCTGTGCTCGACGTCCATTTCCGGCAGCTTCTGCTCGGCCGGCCAGTCGCCGGTCCGCCCGGCATTCCGGCCGACCGTCTCAAGGCGCTGCGCGAGGCGCTCACCGCGACCATGAAGGATGCCGAGTTTCTCACGGAAGCGAACAAGGCTGGGCTCGATATCGACCCGGCCTCGGTCGATGAGGTCGACGCGCTGCTCAAGCGCTTCGCCGCATTCCCGCCCGAGGTGTTCCGCAAGGCGCAGGAAGCGATCGGGCGGTGAGGGGAGTGAGTAGTGAGTAGTGAGTAGTGAGTAAAAATTCATCCCGCTATTCCGCAATCTCCTTTTTCCTACTCACTACTGGCCAGAACAGTCACACTCGATTGGCTTTCTCACAATTCAGCAGTGGTGATCAGGAAGGCACAGGCACAAGACAACTCTGTCCTGCGATCGTAGGCATCATCCAATTGCAGGACGGCGGCGGTCCCAGTTCATCGTATCGATCGGACGATGTACGGAGGGGGCTGCAATGCGAAGGTTCCGTGGTACCGGTATTGCGTCGAGTGTCGTTGCGTCCGGCCTTGTTGCCGTGAGCGTTATGGCGACCGGCAGCTCGGCCGCAGATTTACCACCCGTCAAGGCTCCGGTCCTCAAGGCTCCAGCCGCGTTGTGGAGTTGGAGTGGACTGTACATCGGTGGCCATGTCGGCGCTTCGTTGAGCATCACCGATATCGCGGACCCTCTCGGTGCTCCAATCTACGGCGACAATGTGAGAAGTCCTGGCTTCATCGGGGGCGGACAGATCGGCTTCAATCACCAAATGGGGTCAGTGGTGTTTGGCGTCGAGGCGGATGTGAGCGGGGTCAGCTCCGGCGGCACCAATACGTGCTTTGCGGTTTCCGGAGACTCCATCAGTAGCACTTGCCGGGTCCGTGCGGATCTGTACACGACCCTGACCGGCCGCATCGGATATGCAGTCGACCGCTCCCTGCTTTACGTCAAGGGTGGCGCGGCCTGGACCCGCGGCTCGGTCGACATGTTCGTCAACAAGAACGACCCGAACCGATCCGCTGTGTTCACCAGTTCGAGCAGCTTTGTCACACCGGGCTGGACCGTCGGCGCTGGCGTCGAATACGCGTTGGCGTCGGCCTGGTCGGTGAAGCTTGAATACGACTATCTGAGCTTTCGAGACCAGGACGTCGCGACGCCTTATGTCTCGGGAAATCCGTTCGGCAATGCTCCCACCACCACGATTTCGCAGCATGTCCACCAGTTCAAGCTTGGCTTGAACTATCGCCTGGCAGACGGAGTGAATTGGCCGGGCAGCGCCGGCGCAATGCCGTTCAAGGCGCCGCCGATCTACTCGCCATCGGGTTGGACGATGGAAGCTGGCGCGCGCTATGTCTATGGCTGGGGCCGGTTTCAAAAAGATCTTGGCACCGGGCTTGCCGATGGAAGCGGGGTCCCCAACGGCATGATGACCTCCCGAATCACCTACCACGACATGCAGACGAACACGTCAGAGGTGTTCGGCCGGATCAACACTCCTTGGAATGTTTTCGTCAAGGGATTTGCCGGCGTGGGCGTAACCGGCCACGGACATAACAACGACGAGGACAGCTTTTTCCATGTGAACGGCGTTGACGTTCCGTATACGAACTCGTTCTCGGATAAGGTCCGAGGCCACCTCAACTACGCGGTCGCCGATGTCGGCTACGATTTCATGAGCGGGTCGAGCCACAAGGTCGGGGCCTTTGTTGGCTATTCATTCGTCGACCAGGCTCTCAATCGCTTCAATTGCGTTCAGATTGCCAATAAGGAAGGAGGCAGCTGCACGGCGCCCGAGGAGACACCCACGCCGCCCAATGTTGTGCGTTTCCAGGAGATCGACAAGTGGCACGCACTGCGTGTCGGCATCGCCAGTGAAATGATGCTGACCGATCGGGTGAAGCTCAGCGGCGAAGTTGCGTATCTGCCCTTTGTGCATTTCCAAGGGCTGGATAATCATTTCCGCAATCCGATCGTGCAGTTTCCGGCCACGTCGAACGGCGGACATGGTGTTCAGGCCGAGGCCCTGCTGTCCTACTACGTCACCGATCGCCTCTCATTTGGCGTCGGCGCACGATATTGGGGGCTATGGACAACCGACGGCCAATTCAGGTTCGCCCAAGTCGGAGACCAACCCGGCCCGGCGCGATTCTACCGCGCAGCCTTCGAGCAGGCGGGTGTGTTCGTGCAGACGGCCTATCTGTTCGGCGGCGATGATACGCGCACGACCCCCATCTACTACAAGGCTCCATCCGCGACCGCGCGCAACGATTGGAGCGGATTCTATGCGGGCATTGTCGGCGGAGGTGATTGGGGTCGCAGCAAGCACATCGCCAACGGCAGCAATCTCAACAACGCCACCGATCTGACGTCGACGTTTCATGTGAATGGTGCTCTGCTCGGGGCGAGTGCCGGCTACAATGCGCAGTTTGCCGGCATGTGGCTATTCGGTCTGGAAGGGGACATGTCGTGGTCGAATGCCGGCGGCACAGCATTTTTGGCACCACCCTTCAACACGGCGCGCCAAGCCGGGACCAAAGAGTCATGGCTTGCAACGGCACGTGTTCGTCTCGGTGTTGTGCCGGTCGACCGTTGGCTTACATACGTCACCGGCGGCGTTGCGCTCGCCGACGTCAAAGCGCAAATCATCAATCCTGACATAACGTATACGGAGTCACATATTCGTGGTGGTTGGACGGTCGGCGCCGGCGCCGAGGTGGCGCTTGACCGTAACTGGTCGGCCAAGCTGGAATATTTGCATGTCGGCCTGACCGACACGCCATACTTCACGCCTCAGCCGGCAGACGACACCCGCAATCGTGGCGGCGGCGTGCCGTTCAATCAAGAGATCGTGCGTGGCGGATTGAGCTATCGATTGAACTAGGAAGGGTTGCGAGTGAGTAGTGAGTAGAAAATTCATCCGCTATTCCGCTATCTCTTACTCACTACTCACTACTCACTACTCACTATTCGCGATTCCTGATCAGAACGGAACGTCGCCAACAACAGCGGTGCGCTCCATCCGCCTTCGCTCGGGATAATAATCGTTGGCGGCATAGTGCTGGGTCGAGCGGTTGTCCCAGAACACGATCGTGCCCGGCGTCCAGCGCACGCGGAACTGATATTCCGGCACCTGCGCCTGCGCAAACAACACGTTGAGGATCGCCTGGCTTTCCGCCGGCTCCATGCCGTCGATCCGCAGCGTGAACTGCGGATTGACGTAGATCGACTTGCGCCTGGTGACCGGATGGGTGCGCACGACCGGGTGCAGCGGATTGGGGAACATCTCATCCATCTTGCGCAGTTTCGCCTGGTCTTCCTCCGACTTGCCGAACAGCACGCGGAAATTCTTGAAGTCGTGCACCGCGCGCAGGCCGTTGATCACGCCCTTGAACACATCGCTCAAGCCTTCGTAAGCCGCCTCCATGTCCGCCCACAGGGTGTCGCCGCCGACCTTCGGCATGATCTCGCAGCGCAGGATCGTGTACTTGGTGGGGTTCTTCCGGAACGTCGTGTCGCTGTGCCAGACGTCGGTCGAGAGCACCGGGTTGTCCTTGTGGTTGTCAAGCACGAGGATCTCCGGGAACTGGCCCTGCGGCCGCATCGGATGCACCTCGAGCTCGCCGAAATGCCGGCTGACCGCGACATGCTGCTCGGTCGTCAGATGCTGGTCGCGTATGACGATGATCTTGTGCTCGATCAGGGCGGCTTCGAGCGCCTGGAACGTCGCCGGCTCGTGCTCCTGCTTGAGGTCGAGCCCACGGATTTCCGCGCCGAGCCGCGTGCCCAGGCGCTCGACATCGAACGGAGGCTTGCCGGCCGTGGCGCTCGCTTTGTCGGCGCCGATGTTGATGTTCATGGGCGGCTCCGGATAGTCGCTTTCGGCATGATCGCATCCACGCCGATTATGCGGTGTCCAACATGGCATTCCAAGGCGGTTGCGCCGGCCAGTGCGCCTTGACAGGGGGTGCGGCCGCCCGTTGAGTCACATCGATGGGCAAGCTCGAGATCGACGACGTAACGATGCGCTTCGGCGACGTGGTGGCGGTCGACCGCGTCTCGCTCACGGTCGCCGAGGGCGAAACCGTGGTGCTGCTCGGCCCGAGCGGCTGCGGCAAGACGACGCTTCTGCGCCTGATCGCGGGCTTCAACCGGCCGGCGGCCGGCGCCATTCGCATCGTCGGCCGGACCGTGGCGTCGCCGACCGTGATGGTTCCACCGGAGAAGCGCTCGCTCTCCATGGTGTTCCAAAGCTACGCGGTGTGGCCGCACAAGACCGTGTTCGAAAATCTTGCCTATGGGCTGCGGCTGCGCCACCTGGACGCTGCAACGATCAGCGCCAAGGTCAATGACGCGCTCGCAACGGTGCGGATGGACGCTTATGGCCAGCGCTATCCGGCCGAGCTTTCGGGCGGCCAGCAGCAGCGCGTCGCGCTTGCGCGCGCCCTCGTGCTCGAACCCGAGATTCTGTTGTTCGACGAGCCCTTGAGTAATCTCGACGCGACGCTACGCGAGCACATGCGCTTTGAGATCAAGACGCTGCTCGGCAAGCTCAAGATCACCTGCATCTATGTAACGCACGATCAAAGCGAGGCGATGGTGATCGCCGACCGCGTTGCCGTCATGAACCGCGGCAGGATCGAGCAGCTCGGCTCGCCCGAGGATGTCTATTATCGATCGGAGACCGATTTCGTTGCCCAGTTCATCGGGCTTGCGAACGTGCTCGATGCTCGGATCGTGGGACCGGTCGATCCGGGCCTGATCAAAGTCAGCGTCGAGGGCGTCGGCGACATCGTCGCTCGCGCCGGCCGCAGCAACGGGGAATCGCCAACGGCGCGGCTATTCCTGCGGCCCGAGCATATCGAGCTTGCCGGTGCGCCGCGCGCCGGCATGAATACGTTGAAAGGCAAAGTGACGCGGCGGAGCTTCGTCGGGGCGCAGACTGACTATGTCGTCGACGTCAACGGCGTCGCCTTGCGCGTCATCAGCAACAGCCGTGACGCGCGCTATCAACCAAGCCAGGATGTGCTGTTGAGCTTTGCGCCGGCAGACTGCCTGCTGCTCGGGAGCTGAAGAGCAAGCTGAAGAACAACAGGAGGAACCCATGCGGGCGCTTTTGAGGATATTGGCCGGGCTCATGCTGTCCGTGTCGGCGGCGTCGCTTGGGCGGGCGCAGCCGGCAATCCCGACGCTCGACCAGCTCTACCAGGCCGCCAAGGCCGAGGGCCAGGTCGTGTTTGGCGGCGCCATCAAGGAGGAGAACCAGCAGAAGCTCGCGGCTGTGTTCCAGCAGCGCTTCCCCGGGATTGCGATCAAATATACCCGGCGCTCGACCGAGCCGATGGTGCAGCTGGTGGAAGCGGAGCGCCGCGCCAATCGCGTGAGCTTCGATCTGCTCAATCTGACCGAACCCGGTGACGTGGTGCGCTGGACCAAGCAGGGCTTTCTCGCCGCGGTACCGATGCCCGACACCGACAAGATGCTGCCCGAGACGTTCGATCCCAATGGCTACTCGATCGCGCTGTCGGTCACGCCCATGCTCGGCATCTACAGCACCAAGGCGCTCAAGCCAGGCGAGCCCCCGACCTCGCTGAAGGTGCTGGTGACCGATCCCAAGTGGAAGGGCAAGGTCGTCATCTCGCGTCCGACCCGCGGCGGCACCAGCAGCGGCGCGCTGATGAATGTGGTCAATGCAGTGGGGCGGGATTTCATCAAGAGCGCACGCGAACGCGACATTCTGCTCACGCTCGGCAATGAGGCCGCGATCGCCTCCGTCGTCTCCGGAGAGCGGGCGGTCAGCTGGGGCGTGAGCGGCTATCGCGCGATCGAGGCCAAGGCCGAGGGCTCGCCGATCGAGCTGATCGTCTGGGACGAGGGGCTCGCGCTGGCGCAGTTCATCGGAGTGGTGCCCGCCAAGGCGCCGCATCCGAACGCCGCGCGGCTGCTGCTGCGCTGGATGATGACGCCCGAGGGGCAGGAACTCCTCGTCAAGACCGTCAACCAGTATTCGGCGCGCAAGGATGTCGCCGTTACGCCGCTCGCGCAGCCGCCGCTCTCGGCGCTCAAGATCAACGCGTTCAGCAACGAGAAGATCGTCAGCGAGGGCCATGCGCTTGCGGTTGAGTTCGACAAGGCCGTGGGGATGTAAGCACGGATTTCCGTTGTCGTCCCGCGAAGGCGGACAAGATGGGCTGTGACAAGATCAAGATATGACGGCGCTGTCACAACCATCGGCCACTGTTCCAATCCGCATCCGCTTTGCCCGCGGCGTTGATGCGCTGCGGCAGGAGTGGCTGCGCAGCCTGATTATGATTGCAGCAGTGCTCGTCGTCGGCGGGCTCGTGCTCTATCCGCTCGGCATTCTGTTCAATATCGGCCTGCGCACCGAGGACGGCGCGCTCACGCTGGCGAATTATCGCAGCGTACTGACCGAGCCCGGGCTGGTCTCCGCGCTCATCAATTCTCTCATCGTCAGCGCGGCCACGACGGTGCTTTCGCTCGTCATCGCGCTGCCGATGGCGTGGGCAGTAGCGCGCACCGCGATGCCGGGCCGGCAGCTCCTGCGCGTCGCGGTGCTGATCGCCTTCGTCATCCCGAACTTTATCTCGGTGATCGCCTGGATCCTGCTGCTTGGCCCCAATGCCGGGCTGATCAATGTCTTTCTGCGCGACACGTTCGGCATTGCGGGGGCGTTCAACATCTACAGCATGAGCGGCCTCATCCTGGTGCTGACCTTCAGCTTCTATCCGCTCATCTTCTTTGCCGTCACGGCGGCGCTCGACAACATGGATCCCGCCTACGAGGAGGCGGCCCAGATGGCGGGCGCCTCGGCCTGGCGCGCATCGCTCGGCGTCACCATGCCGCTGGTGCTGCCGGCTGTTCTCTCGGCATCGGTGTTCGTGTTTCTCGAGGCGATGGGGGCCTTCGGGGCACCGGCGGCGATCGGGCACGGCGCACGCTTCCATACGCTCACGACCAAGATCTATGAGCTGTTCAGCTATCCGCCGCGCTTCGAGCTCGCCGCGGCCGCAGCCGCCCCGATCATCGGCTTCACGGTGTTCGGGCTTCTGTTGCAGCGTGTCGTGCTGCGCGGCCGGCGCTTCACGATCATCGGCGGCAAGCGTGGCGCGGCGCGCGCGGTCGATCTCGGCAGGGGCCGCTGGCTTCTGTCCGGCTGGTGCATGCTGGTTGTCTTTGTCAGCGTCGTGCTGCCGCTTGTCATCCTCGTGCGCACATCCCTGATGGCGCGCTGGGGTCTTGCGTTCTCCTGGCAGAACCTCACGCTGCGCAACTACGCTTCGTTCGCGAGCGGCTCGACCATCGTACCGACTGCGTTTCTCAACAGCGCGCTGATCTCGGCCGTGGTCGCCAGCGCCTGCGTCGTGCTGGGGATGATCGTGGTCTGGATCGTCGAGCGCACGTCGCTGCCGGGCCGCGGTCTTTTGACCTTCGCCTCGACCGTGACCTTTGCGTTTCCCGGCGTGGCGCTCGCGGTCGGCTTCGTCCTCGGCTTCAGCGCCGAGCCGTTCGATTTGTTTGGGACGATCTGGCTGTTCTTCATCGCGTTCACGGCGCATCGCTTCCCGTTCGCATTCATGTTTCTGCGCAACAGCGTGAAGCAATTGTCATCCGAGATGGAGGAAGCAGGGCGCGTCTGCGGCGCTTCCTGGGCGCGTGCGCTCGTCGACATCTCGGCGCCGCTGATCAAGTCTGGCCTGCTGGCGGCCTGGATGGTGGTGTTCGCGGTGACGCTGCGGGAGCTGAGCATGGCGATCCTGCTCTACGTGCCCGGCACCGAGACGCTGCCGATCGCGATCTACAGCTTCATCGACAATGGCACATTCGAGATTGCCGCCGCGCTGTCGGTGGTGCTGATTCTCCTGAGCATCGCCGCCATGCTGGCGCTGCGCTGGCTGACCGGCAAGGCGCACATGGAGCTGTAACGTCAGGTCATCCCGTTATTCGCTGGTCCAGCGCGCTTCGAGCGCCTCCAGCTCCTGCAGCCCCATCAGCTCGTTGAGCTCGCCGAAAGGCACCAGCAGGTCGGGCCGCTGCGCCGGCTTGTCGGCGGTGATCGTCGGCGCGAACGCTTCGAGCGCATTGATCATGCCGCGCAGCGCCGCGCTGGTGAGCATGCGCGCGTAGGAGACGGTGGCGACGCCGAGCGCCTCGAGCTGCTTGGGCGTCACCAGCGGCGTCGTGCCGCGCTCGATCAGCCCGAAGCCCATGTTGACCGCAAGCGGCTTGCGCACGTTCTTCGCTACGCTCGCGATGTCGTCGACCGAGAGCAGCGCATCGGCAAACACAATGTCGGCACCGGCTTCCGCGTAGAGATTGAGCCGGTCGATGACTGCGGTGATGCCGTCGGTCGCCGCTGCGTCAGTGCGGGCGCGGATCATGAAGTCAGCATCATGGCGCGTATCAACCGCGGCCTTGACCTTGTCGGCCATCTCGCGCGCCGGAATGACGGCCTTGCCGGCGAGATGGCCGCAGCGCTTGGGCCAGACCTGGTCCTCGATCGAGATCGCCGCGAGCCCCGCGCGCTCGAAGGCGCGAGCGACGAAATGGACATTGAGCGCATTGCCATAGCCGGTGTCGGCGTCGGCGAGGAGGGGCATGTTCGTGCAGGCGGCGAGCTGCTCGCAGGCGCGCAGATTCTGGTCGAAGGTGAGAATGCCGCGGTCGGCAAAGCCGAGCAGGCTTTCAGAGAGGCCCGCGCCGCTGACGGCGGCGGCCTTGTAGCCGAAGCGCTCGACCAGCCGCACGCTGTAGCCATTGAACACGCCCGGAAGAACCAGGATCTCCTTGGCTTCGACCAGTGTTCGGAAAGCGCGGCGATCCGTCATGGCGCGCCGCCCAGAGTAGCAAGATCGGTCAACAGGCGTGTGTCAAAGTCCTCGAGTGCGTGGGCGACCTCGATGATCCGCGCGATCCGATCGGGCGGCAGGACCGCGCCCGCGAGCGTCTCGAACTTGCGGCGAAGCTGCTGCGGCGGCAGCGGATTGCCAGGGCTGCCCGGCCGTTCCAGCACCTCACGCGCAACGCCGCGGCCGTCGGTCGTGATGAGCTGCACACGCGCGCAATGGCGGGTCGCGTCGCCACCTGCGTCATATTTAGGATCGACCTCGATGCTGATCTTTTTGATGATCGCGAGTGCCGCCTGATCGGCGAGGCGATCCTCGCGGAACTGCTCCTGCATGGCGTTGCGGTCGAGGATCATCATGGCGGAGGTGAAATAGAGGTTCATCTGCGCCGCGGTCACGCCTTGCGGCTCGTAGGGCCAGGCGCAGTGCCGATGCGCCATGGTGCTGCAATGGATTGCGACCTCGCGAATGTCGTTCGCGGTGAGCGCATTCTCGGCCATCAGGCGATCGATCGCGAACAGCACCGACTGTACGCTGGCCGCGGTGGCGTAGGGCTTGAAGCCGACGCTCAGGATCTCCCAGCGCTGGCCGAGGCCATCGGTAAGATAAGAGAGAGCCGGCTCGCCGCTAAACGTGCTGAGAAAGCCGCCATAGGGCGCTTCCAGCACATTGGGAATGCCGGTGAAGCCGCGCGCGGCGAGCTGCGCGCTGGTCACGCCCGCCTGTGCGGCGCGCCCGCAGTGCAGGCGCTTCGACATCGCGCCTTCCTGAGCCGCCATCAGGCCGGCGCCGAACGACCCCGCGATGCCGATCGCGTGGCGCGCCGGCTCCGGCGCCAGCCGCATGAGATTGGCGGCCGTGGCCGCCGCCACGAACGGCCCGCAGGCGCCCTGGAAATGATGGCCGCGCATGAACAGTCGTCCAGTCGCTGCGAGCCCCACCCGCAGCCCGACCTCATAGCCGGCCGCCACCGCGGCGATGAGCTCGCGCCCGGACACTGCAGGGAGCGTGTCGGCGAGCGCGAGCGCGGTGGGCAGCGCGAGCGAGCCGGCGTGCAGATGCGCGGCGGCGTGGATGTCGTCCATCTCGAAGCCGTGGCCCGCTGTCGCGCCGATCAGCACCGCCTGCGACACGCTGGTCTTGAGCGGCGTGCCGATCACGCGCGCCCGCGCGTTGCCGCCTTCCTCGTTGGCGAGGTCGATCAGCATTCTGGTCCATGGCAGCGTGACGCCGAACAGACAGCAGCCGAGCGCGTCAAGAATGCACTCTCTGAGGCGGCCGATCACCAGCTCCGGCAGGTCGTCGTAGGAAAGCGCAGCGGCGAATTCCGCAAGCGCGCGGGTGGCGCTGATGTCAGGAGCGAGCATGGCTGGCCTTTCGGATCGTGACACCGGATCGTGCCACAACCGCCAGCTTCGGCCAAAGAGCTATTGCAAATGGACCTCAGGCCTCGGCCGAGAGCAGACGTCCCGTCCCGATCGGGCCTGACGCAGTGCGCAGCTCTTCGGCGAGGGTCTTGGCAAGATGAAGCGCATCGTCACCCGAGCGCGGCGCCGCAGGCGTAGTGCCGAGCAGCGCGCCCATCGCCCGTGAGAGCGGATGGGCTGCTGCGCCGTCTCCCCCGTCATAACAAAAGTCGGCTGCCAGCGCGTCGATGCGATCGCTGGCGCTTTCAATTTGAGTCAACGCATCGGCGGTGTCGTGCGGATCGTCGAGATGCGTCGCCTCCAGGTGTTTGACAGCGGTGCCGATCTCGTAGACCGGATCGTCCGGTCTGGGTGCGGGCTGCCGCGGACGCAGCGACGCCAGGCCGAGCAGCGTCCGATAGATCGGCGCGGTGAGAGGCTTCAGCGACGGGGCGCCGTGGCCGTCAAGCACGGCATGCAGCGCCGTGGTCAGTGTGTGGAGGTCGGTCTTCAGCTGCTGCAGCAGGCAAAGGCTCTCCTCCTGCCGCTGCAGCTCGGCTCCGATCAGGGTTAACAGGCCATTGCCGGATGGCGTGGATGGGAGGGGCAGCGTCATGCCCGCTGTCGCCTGCGGTCGGCACGGACCGCTTGCGACGGCCGGGGCTGCGGCCGATTGCCGACCGGCAATGACACGAGCTTTGACAACATGGACCTGATCCGAGCCTGATCCGCGTGGAAGAGGCGGCGCCAAATGCGCCGTCACTCTGCATATCTTTGCGCCCGCACCCGATAATTTTCACATCTGGCGAAGCTTAAAATTTGAATGAAAAGTACCGAGCGGGCACACGGTGTGCACCCGCTCGCTCAACCCATCGAAAACTGTGCCGCCTCCGCCGTGCCTACGGCTTCTTGTTGGTATGCTGGACCCGCGGTGCCGGCTTGAAGTTCGTGGCTGGCTTGAAGTTCGTCGCCGGCTTGAACGACTGACTGGTGGTCACCCTCTGGGTGTTGATCTTCGGTGGCCCGTTGCCGGTGTTGCTTCGGAACTTGTTGTTGCCGCCGTTCTGGTTGTTGATGGAGGCAATTCCCTGCTGGTTGAACTTCTTGACGTCGTTCGGACCCTTATTGTTTTGCTGATGGTTGTTATAGGTCGTGTTCGACCGACCTCCGTCATTGAACTTGGCGGAGCCCTGGCCGCCGCTGCCTACGGTAGTCTTGCTGGTCAGGGTCTGTGGAGATCCTGAGCCGCCCTTGAGGCCCTGGCCCAGAGCCTTGCTGCTGAACTTCTCCGACTTATGGTTCCAGGTCTGCGTCCCGCCGCCCGTGCTGGCCAGCTTCGTTCTGTGGAACTGCTCGAACCTGTGAACGTTGACCACGACACTGCGCGAGCGCCAGCTGTAATTAGCCCAGATCGCTGCGCCCACGATGCACGGTGCGCCAAAGCCGATGATGCCGACCGCGACGTAGCCCGGCGGATACCAATAGTACGGCCGCCAGGCCGGATAGGGCCATACGCCGTAGACGACCCACGGATCATAGACCGGAACGTAGAGATAGTCCGGCTCATAGGGCTCGATCATGATGTATTCGGGCGGCAGCGGTTCGCCGACGTATGCGGGTGGAGGCGGCGGCGCCGCCTCGCGCCGCACCTTGATCTGCTTGGTCTCCTTGAGGTTGCCGCTGGCGTCGGCGCGAGCGCGCAGGCGCTGCACGGCGGCGGCGATGTCGTCAGGCTGCCCGAGATAAGCGGCGCCGAGCTGCTGCGTCCATTCGAGCTTCTCGCTCATCATCTGCAGCACCTGCGGGACCGCGGTCAGCCCCTTGACGCTCGGATCCCAGCTCTGCAGCTGCATGGCATCTTCCAGCGCCTGTCCAGTCACATTCTGATTGGACGATGACCAGCGCGCCGCCACCACGATCTCGAGCGGATAGGTGGAGGCGGCCAGAATCTGGCCGAGCAGATTGTCGGGATAGAGCGCGATCGGAGCGACCAACTGACTGATCTGCTGGACATTGAATTGTTGCTGCGCTTGTTGTTGCGGTTGCTGTGCTTGTTGCGGCTGCGGGGCTTGCTGGGCGAGCGCTGTCAGGTCCGCTCCGGGGCTTGCTGCCAGTAAAGCAAATGCGGCCGCTACGGCCGGAACGTGGTATCGCAACGTTGCGATTGAAATGATCCCTGCGGCTTCTGCCATGGATATCTCTCCCCTTCAGCGGGTTTGCCAATCATGCAATCCCTAAGCGAGCGCTTGTCAGTGCTCGCTCAACATTTGGAGGGAATGAAAGCGGATTTGAGGCAATTCGCCGCTGCGCAAGGTTAACTAGTGGACACGCGCAGCAGCCGGATCAGCTCCCGCATATCGCTAAGCGTTTCCACTTTCAGCATGGCCGCGATGAGCGCTTCCTGCTGGTCCTTGGGTATTGCGGCGCGGGTGAGCTTGCGGAATTTGTTAACGATGTCCTCGGCCGGAGCGAACGAGTGCTCGCTGCCGCGCGGCGCCTCGCGGGTCTCGCTGTGCACCGAGCCATCGGAGAGATGCACGTCGACCCGCACCATATGACGGTAACGGGCTCCGCGCGCCGTGATGGCCGGGTCTTCGATTACCTCGACCTTCCTCGACAGCTCCATGCGGCCCCGGTCCGCGACGGCCTCCTCGGTGAACTGGTCGACGAAGACGTCGCCTTCGAGCAGCAGGGTGGCGACGCAATAGGGCAGGTTGAGCTGCGCCGAGGTGAGGCCCTCGGGCTTATAGGGCCAGCCGACGTGATCGGCCGTCACACGTGAGCCGTGCACCACGATGCGGCCGAGTTCACCTAGGGTAAATGGACGGCGCTTGCGGATATCGCCGATGGCGTCGAGCGTGGTGTGATTGCTGCCGACGCAGGAATAGAATTTCAGCGCAACCCGCATCGCCTCCCACTCGCTGCCAAGCCCGGCGCTGAGCGCGTCGAGATTGAAGCGGTCGCTCGAGCGCGAGAAGGTGGTGCAGAAGCCCCCGTAAGGCGCCTCGAACACGTCGCGGATGCCGGTGAAGCCCGCCTTGGCGAGCAGCGCGCCATAGAGCCCGCTCTGCGACGAGCGGCCGGCATGCATGCGCTTGACCATGGCGCCATATTGCGCGGCCATCAGGCCGGCGGCCTGGGTGCCGGCGATGCCAAGCGCATGCACGGTTTGCTCCGGGTCAAGCTTGAGCCCGCGCGCTGAACCGGCGGCAGCCGAAAACACGCCGAGCGTTGCGCCCGAGTGCCAGCCCTGGCCGATATGCTCCTGGCCCATGCAGCGGCCGACGCGGGGACCGATCTCATAGCCCGCGATCGCCGCGGTAAGAAAGTCACGCCCGCTCATCGGCGTATGACTCTCAGCGACCGCGATCAGCGCCGGCAGCACGACCGCGCCGCAGTGGAGCACGCCGTCGCGATGCACGTCGTCGAGCTCGAAGCCTTGCACCTGCGTGCCGTTAATGAGCGCCGCATTGGTTGACGACAGCGTCTGCGCGGTGCCCCAGATCGAGGTGGTGCGCGAGGCGTCGAGATCACCAAACGTCTGTTGCAGAATGCGGCACCATTCGGGCTTGGCGCCGTAGATCGCGCAGCCAAGCGAGTCGAGGATCAGGAGCTTTCCTCGCTCGCGCACGCTCTCGGGGATTTGCTCGTAGCGAAGCTGCGAGACGAAGTCGGCGATCCTGCGGGTGTGGATGTTGTCGGCGGCGGAATGGTCTGACATTGCGGGCGAAACCTAGACAGGGTGGGCAGTGCTGTCTACAGTCCTGCGTCCCGCAAAACAAGGATAACACATGCTGCTGCGCGCGCTTGCGGATCGGATCGGTGAGGTCACGTTCGAGGCGCTGCCGCGCGAGGCGGTCGCAACCGCCAAGCAGGGCATTCTCGACACCGTCGGGGTGACGCTCGCGGGCGCCAGAGACGACACCACGGCCGTTGTGACGCGCACGCTGCGCTGGACCGCAGGGCAGGGCGCGGCCCTGATCTTTGGCGGCAGCGAGCGCCTTGATGCGCTTTCAGCCGCGCTGATCAACGGCACGGCATCGCACGCGCTCGATTTCGACGATTGCAGCAACACACTCGGCGGCCATCCGTCGGCGCCGATCCTGCCGGCGCTGTGGACGCTCGCCCCCGGCATATCCGGTCAGGCCTTCATCGCCGCCTATGCGGCCGGCGTCGAGACCGAATGCAAGCTCGCGCGCGCGGTCCACTTCCATCACTATGAGAAAGGCTGGCATCCGACCGCGACGCTCGGCACTTTCGGGGCGGCGGCGGCCTGCGCGCATCTGCTTCGGCTGTCTCCCGACAAGATCGCGACTGCGCTCGCGCTCGCGGCCTCCATGGCCTCCGGCATCAAGGCCAATTTCGGCACCATGACCAAGCCGTTCCATGTCGGGCATGCGGCGCGCAACGGCTTGTTTGCCGCGCTGCTCGCAGAGGAGGGCATGACCGCCAATCACGGCGCGCTCGAGCACAAGCAGGGCTTCTTTCAAGTGTTCAACGGCGAGGGCCACTTCGATGCGGATCGCATCCTGGCCGAATGGGCGAAGCCGTTCGATCTCGCTGACCCTGGCATTGCCTTCAAACGCCATCCGTGCTGCGGCTCGACGCATCCGGCTGCCGATGCCATGCTGCACCTGCGTGCCGCACATGCGCTTGCGCCTGAGCGCGTCGAGCGCATCGAGTCGTGGACGCATCCGCGCAGGCTGCAGCACACCAACAGGCCCGATCCGCAAAGCGGGCTCGATGGCAAGTTCAGCATCCAGTATGTGCTCGCCCGCGCGCTGATGCACGGCATCGTGAGCCTCGAGCATTTCTCCGACGCGGCCGTGCGCGATGACGCCGCGCACGCTCTGATGGTGAAGGTGAATGCGCAGCCCGACGACAGTCTGGGGCGCTCGGCTGACGATCATTTCTATGCCCGCCTGCGAGTCACGACCGCGTCGGGCGAGACGCACGAGCATTTCGTCGACCGTCCGCTCGGCCGCGACCGCGATCATCCGCTGCCGCAGGGCACGCTCGAGGCCAAGTTCCGTGATTGTGCGCGGCGCGCGCTCGACGAGGCTTCGACCGAGGAGGTGCTGCGGCTCTGCAGCACACTCGAGGAGCTCGCCGACGTGGGCGATGTGCTTGCCGCCATGACGCATACGCGCAGCGCCGAGCCGCTCGGCGCACGGCGGGCGTACGCGTAGCCACGGAGCAGAAGGGAAGTCATGGATAAGGCACGACCGGGCCGCGAACTCGGCCGGCTCCCTCTCCCGAAGGGAGAGGGGTGGGGTGAGGGGTTACAAACTATCGATCGACCCGAACCCCCTCACCCCAACCCTCTCCCCTGCGGGGAGAGGGAGTCACGCCGTGCCATGATGGAAGGCCGTGTGCTCCAACAGCGTCAACAAATGTGCTCCAACAGCGTCAACAAATAAGAGACACGTTACGAGCGTTCACTCCATGAACTCCATCGAGCTCTCTCAACAACGTCCCGATGTGCTTGTGATCGGGGCCGGCAATGCGGCGCTCTGCGCGGCGATCTCGGCGCACGAGAATGGCGCGCGCGTGCTCATGCTGGAGGCGGCGCCGTTCGAAGAGCGCGGCGGCAACTCGCACTTCACCGGCGGTGCCTTTCGTTTTGCCTATCGCAGCGTCGAGGACCTGATCACCGTGCTGCCGTCGCTCGCCGACGAGGATCTCTCGAACGTCGATTTCGGCACCTACACCGAAGACCAGTTCTTCGACGACATGTTCGAGGTGACGGAGTATCGCACCGACTCCGAGCTGTGCGAGATGCTCGTGCGCAACAGCCTCAAGACCGCGACCTGGGTGGCGCAGCAGGGCGTCAAGCTGCAGCCCGGGCTCGGCCGGCAGGCCTACAAGGTCGACGGCAAGTTCAAATTCTGGGGCGGGCTTGCGCTGCACATCTGGGGCGGCGGGCCGGAGCTGCTCAAGGCGCTCTATGCCAATGTGGAGCGGCGCGGAATCCCGATCCTCTGCGAGACGCCGGCGGTGAGCCTCGTTCGCGAGCGCGGCCGGGTCGTAGGCGTCGTCGCCGAAGGCGCGGGTGGCGAGCCGGTCGAGATCAAGGCGGGCGCGGTCGTTCTGGCCTGCGGCAGCTTCGAATCAAACCCGGAAATGCGCGCACGCTATCTCGGTCCGAACTGGGAGATCGCCAAGTGCCGCGGCACTCGCTTCAACATGGGCGCGGGCTTGCGCATGGCGCTCGACATCGGGGCGCGGCCCTATGGCAACTGGTCGGGGTGCCATTCGGTCGCCTGGGACATCAACGCGCCGCCCTATGGCGACCTCGCGATCGGCGACCAGTTCCAGAAGCACAATTATCCGTTTGGCCTCCTCATCAACGCCAAAGGGGAGCGCTACGTCGACGAAGGCCGCAACTTCCACAGCCACACTTATGCGAAGTATGGCGGCGAGATCATGCGCCAGCCCGGCATGTTCGCCTGGCAGGTGTTCGACGCCAAGGCGACGCCGCTCTTGCGCAGCGAATATCGCATTCGCCGCGTCACCAAGGCGGAGGCCGATACGCTCGAGGAACTGGCGGGAAAGCTCGACGGCGTCGACGCGGAGGCTTTCCTGCGCACCGTCCGCGCCTATAACGACGCCTGCCGCAGCAGCGTGCCGTTCAATCCGAACGTGCTCGACGGACGCAGCACGCAAGGGCTTGCGATTGACAAGACCAACTGGGCGGTGGCGCTCGACACACCGCCATTCCATGCCTATCACGTGACGACCGGTGTGACCTTCACGTTTGGCGGCGTGAAGATCACAGACAGTGGCGAGGTCGAGAATCTCTACGGACGGGTCATCCCGGGGCTCTATGCGGCGGGCGAGATAGTCGGCGGGCTGTTCTTTCACAACTACTGCAGCGGCACCGGCCTGATGTCAGGAGCGACCTTTGGCCGCCTCGCGGGGCGCAATGCCGCGCAATGGGCGGCACAGACGAGGAGCGGCGCACACGCCTGAAACCGTCATGGCCCGTTCAACCGCTTACAGGCCACCCACCCGAGCGGTCGCCGATCTCGCGACCGAGCGCCTGGCCGCTTATGCGGCGGCGGCGAAGTTCGAGCACTTTCCGCAGGCGGCGGCCGAGCGCGCCAAGCGTTGTCTGGTCGACGCGGTCGCGTGCGCGATCTTTGGCGCGCAGTTTCCGTGGTCAAAGATGGTGCTGGACGAAGCGCTCGCGACCGGCGCCGGCGGGCCGTGCCGTGTGCCCGGCGTTTCCGGCAAGACGCTGCATGTGCCGCAGGCCGCGCTTGTCGCCGGCGCCTTCGCGCATGCCTTCGAGTACGACAACCTGCGCAAGCCGGGCGCTGGCGTGCATGCGGGTGCGACGGTGGCGCTGCCGGCGCTCGCCATGGCGCAGGCGGTGAACGCGAGCGGCAAGGAGCTGATCGCGGCGATCATCGCGGGCGTCGAGGTGATGTTCCGGATCGGCGCCGCGACGCTGCATTCGCCCGAGCATATCGGCTTCCATGCGCCCGGCATGACCGGCCCGTTCGGGTCGGCGGCGGCCTGCGCGTCGCTCATGGGACTGTCAGCGCGCCAGACCGCGCATGCGTTCGGGATCGCGGGCTCGCTCGCGGGCGGGCTGCTGGCGTTTGCAAAGGCGGGCTCCGGCGGAATGGTGAAGCGTCTTCATCTCGGCCGCGCCGCCGAATCGGGCGTGCTCGCTGTACGGCTCGCGAACCGCGGCTACGAGGGGCCGCGCAATGTGATCGAGGGGCGCTATGGCGTGCTCGAGGCCTTCTGCGAGGAGAATGATGCGACGCTGCTGACGCAGGGGCTCGGCCAGGTGTTCGAGATCGAGCGCGTCTGCTTCAAGCGCTATCCCTGCCACGTCACCGCGCACGTACCCGTTCAGCTTCTGCGCAATCTGATGACGACGGGTCGCTTCGGCGTCGAGGACATCCACGCGATCGCGATCGAAGCCTCCGGCAAGGTGGTGTCGCATCACAACGAGCGCGCGCCCGCCGACATCATGCTGGCGCAATACAGCGTGCCGTTCTGCGTGGCGATCGCGGCCTTCCATGATCCGCTTGATCCGGCGGTGTTCAGCGACGAGGTCGTGCGCGATCCGCGCGTGCGGGCGCTCGCGAAGGCGATCAAGGTGTCGGCCGGTGACACGATCAAGGGCTGGGGCGCCCGCCTCGACATCACGCTCAAAGACGGGCGCACGTTTGGCGGTCAGATCGACAGCTGGCTCGGCTGCCCGGAGACGCCGCTCTCGACCGAGCAGCTGCACGACAAGTTCGACCGAATCACGGCAAGCGCATCGAAGCGGCTGCATGACGCGCTGTTCGACAATCTGATGCGGCTTGAACATGTGAAGTCGCTCGAGACACTGGCTTTGACCTGAGGCTCGCACGCGCCAGATGGTTTGATGGTGCGGCGAGGCGGCTTGGTCGTTAACATTTGATCCGCCGGTACTCTTGCCGGCACAGTCTGAATAACTCACACTGAGTCGACGTGTGACAATGCCCAGCGTGGGAGGCTTACGTGTTGGAAGAATTCAAAAAATTTGCTCTACGCGGCAATGTGGTTGACCTCGCTGTCGGCGTCATCATCGGCGCCGCATTTGGTGCAATCGTTGCATCGCTGGTCGCCGATATCATCATGCCGATCGTCGGCGCGGTCACGCCCGGTGGGCTCGACTTCTCGAACTACTTCATCGCTCTTTCCAATAATATCACTGCCACGGCCTATGCCGACGCGAAGAAGCAAGGCGCTGTCCTCGGCTACGGGCAATTCCTGACCGTGACGCTCAACTTTCTAGTCGTTGCGTTCGTGCTCTTCCTGGTCATCCGCGCGATGGTGAAGCTGCATGCGCGGGAGGAGGCGAAGCCGAAGGCGCCGGAAACGCCGGCCGACGTCAAGCTCCTGACCGAGATTCGTGATCTGCTCGCCAAGCGCTGACGCGGGCTGAATGAACGCAGGGGCGGTCAATCGCCCCAGACCTCGCGCGCCACCTCGACAATGCGAGCGAGCTTGGCACGCTCCATCTCCTCGCTGACGCCAACATGCTCGGACGCGCTGGTCGAGAAACCGCATTGCGGGCTGAGCGCGAGCTGATGGAGTCTGACGTAGCGCAGCCCGCCCGGTAGTGGATGTAGCAGGGGCCCGGCAGCGTGATCTTCGGCGTGCGGTGCTCGGCACGAAACGGAGGCCGTGTGACGTTCATTGAGGTCGTATATCGCTTTGTGTTGGCGGAGGGCAACCATACGCGTCCCGCCGAAAATGTGGGCTGGTTCCGACACTGTGATCCCGCAATCCTGCTTTACGCCCTATCGTGGCGGTCACGAAACGAGGTTCGTCATGATGTCCAAAACTTTGATCAGCTTAGTCACCCGGCTCGGCGCGCCGCTCATCGCCTTTGTTTTGACCGTCGTGCCGTCAGTCTTGCCGGCGCATGCGGTTGAGGATGCCCGCAAGGTCAGCGTGGTGTCGTTTGGGCTTTTCGGCGACCAAAGCGTCTTTCGCAGCGAGGCGACCGTCGCGGCCAAAATCGTTGCGGACCGCTTCGGTCATGGCCCTGTCGACGTGCAATACAATTCGAAGAAGGGCGGAAAGGCAACAATCGAGACTTTGGCGACGTCTTTGCAGACGGCAGCCAAGGGTATCGATGCCGAGAACGACGTCCTGTTTCTGATTCTCACCACGCACGGTTCTCCCGCCGGCCTTGCCGTCAAAGCAGGGCGGCTCACCCAAATTCTCACGCCACCCAATCTCGGCGACATGCTTGCGCGCACGGGCGTGCGGCACAAGGCGGTGATCATCTCGGCCTGCTATTCCGGCGTCTTCATTCCTCATCTCGCCAGCCCCGACGCTCTGGTCATCACCGCAGCCGATGCTAATCACCCGTCGTTCGGCTGCCAGGACGGGGCCAAATGGACTTATTTCGGCGATGCGTTTTTCAATGTCGCGCTCCGGAAAGCCAAGAGCATGAAGGACGCCTTTGCGGTTGCGCGCGAGCTCGTCCTGAAGCGAGAATTGCGCCAGCACTTCGAGCCGTCGAATCCTCAAATGGCAGGCGGCGCGAACGTCGAGCCGCTGCTCGTCGCGCGTCCTTGAGCAACCCGCCGGCTTGCGCCTGCCGCCTGTTTGTCGCTTGTCCGGCCCCAGTAACCCCGATAGAGAATGAATGACAACTTTCGGCCCGCCACTTGCGGCGGCCGCGATGACTCCGGGGAGTTTGTCATGAACGTACGCGCCCAGATGAAGGGACAGATGCTGATCGGCGGCGAGATGGTCGCCGGCGAGGCCGACAAGTGGATCGAGTCGGTCAATCCCGCCAACGAGGAGCGGATCGGCGAGTTCGTCGCCGGCGATGCGTCCGACGTGAACAAGGCGGTGGCGGCGGCCGAGAAGGCGCAGCCGGCCTGGGCGGCGCTCGATATCAAGGAGCGCGGGAAATATCTCAAGGCGGTGGCTAAGCGCATCCGCGAGCGCGGCGAGGAGCTGCTCCACACCGAGGTGATCGATACCGGCAACACCATCACCAAGATGAAGGCCGACATCGAGGGTGCCGCCGAGCAGCTCGAATGGTACACCGGCCTCGCCATCGAGATGAAGGGCGAGACCGTTCCGGCAAGCTCCAAGCATCTGCACATCACGGTGCGCGAGCCCTTCGGCGTGGTAGCGCGCATCGTACCGTTCAATCATCCCTTGAGCTTCGCGGCGCGCGGCCTTGCAGGTCCGCTGATCGCCGGCAACACGGTGGTGATCAAGCCGCCGGAGACGAGCTCGCTGTCGTCCCACATCCTGGGCGAGATCGCCAAGGAGGTCATGCCGCCCGGCACCGTGAACATCGTGACCGGCAACGGAATGCCGGCGGGCGACGCGATCGTGCGGCATCCGCGCGTCAAGCGCATCTCGTTCACCGGATCGATCCCGACCGGCATGGCGATCCAGCGCGCGGCGGCGGAAGGCGGCATCAAGGCGCTGACGCTCGAGCTCGGTGGCAAGAACCCGTTCATCGTCTATCCGGATTCCGATCCCGACAAGGTTGCGGATGCCGCCATCGCAGGCATGAACTTCGCCTGGTCAGGGCAGTCCTGCGGCTCGACCAGCCGGCTGATGCTGCACGAGCAGCTCTACAAGAAGGTGCTCGACCGGGTCACCGAAAAGGTCGCCGAGATCAAGATGGGCGATCCGATGGATCCCAAGTCGCAGATGGGCCCGATGAACTCCAAGCACCACATGGAGCGGGTCAACATGATGATCAAGTCGGGCATCGACGACGGCGCCAAGCTGATGATCGGCGGCAAGCGCCCGCCCGGCAAGGAGTTCGAGCGCGGCTTCTGGGTCGAGCCCACGGTGTTTGGCGACGTGCATCCGCAGATGAAGATCGCGCGCGAGGAGATCTTCGGACCGGTGCTGTCGGTGTTCTCGTGGCGCGACGAGGACGCGATCATCGAGCTTGCCAATTCGGTCGAGTATGGACTGACCGCAGCAGTGTGGACCACCGACATCAAACGCGCGCTCAAGGCTGCGCGCCGGGTGCAGTCCGGCATGGTCTGGGTCAACGGCGTCGGCAACCACTTCAAAGGCACGCCCTACGGCGGCTACAAGAATTCCGGCGTCGGCAAGGAAAGCTGCCTCTCGGAGCTGTTGAGCTACACCGAGGAAAAATCGATCCAGATTTTCTTATGATCGCTCCCACTCACTCCACCCTCATCCTGAGGAGCGGTCCGAAGGACCGCGTCTCGAAGGATGGCCGCGAGTCCGAACCTGCTGCCATGGTTCGAGACGCGTCGCTGCGCGACGCTCCTCACCATGAGGTCAACCTTTTCGGCCGGACTAAGGCTTGTCCCGCCTGATATTGAGCCAGTGCAGCCGCGCCACGGCGTCACCGCAATTCCGCTGCGGCGTCGAGGCAGGGTTGTCGCATTGCGTTTCTGTCAGATTTCCCGGAGACTCCGGGCCGGCGGCCTTCTAAGTAGAGGAACCGCGGTGGCCGCGCCAGCCACCACGGGGAAGGCGCGGAGAATAGGAAGAACAGGACGAGGAAACGCATGCCCGAGACAACAGCCGCGATCGTCGCCGAGAACGCCAGCAAGCTGTTTCTCGACGGCGCCGTGGTGGCTTTCCATCAACTCGCGCTGACCGTCGAGCGCAACGAGATCCTCTGCGTGGTCGGCCCGTCGGGTTGCGGCAAAACCACTTTCCTGCGCTGCATCGCCGGACTGATCGGGCTCAGCGACGGGCGCATCCTGGTGCACGGCGTGCCGGTTGCCGGCCGGCCGCCCGACGGTGTCGCCATGGTGTTCCAGCACTTCGGCCTGCTGCCTTGGAAGAGTGTCTATGACAACGCGGCCTTCGGGCTCAGGGTCGCGGGCATATCGCGCGCCGAGGTCCAAGAGCGCGTGGCGCACTATCTCGATCTGGTCGGGCTCACCGGCTTCGAAAAGCACTATCCCTATCAGCTGTCGGGCGGCATGCAGCAGCGCGTCGGCCTCGTGCGCGCGCTGGCGATGAACCCCTCGGTGCTGCTGATGGACGAGCCGTTCGCGGCGCTCGATGCACAGACGCGCGAAGTGCTGCAGGAGGAGCTGCTCGCGCTGATGGAGCGCGCCGACGAGCGCAAGACCATGGTGTTCATCACCCATTCCATCGACGAGGCGCTCATCCTGGGTGACCGGATCGCGGTGATGACGGCGCGGCCGGGCCGCATCAAGGAGGTTCTCGACATGCCGTTCGGCCGTCCGCGCGAGGTCGACGCGATCAGGGCCGATCCGCGCTTTGCGGAGCTGCGCCAGCATATCTGGCGGCAGCTGCATTCGACCAAGCCGCGCAATGCGAACGCACCCAGGGAGGTGGCGTGACCACGATCGACGAGACCCGGGCACTGTCCGATGCGGAGCGCGCACTGACCGACGACAAGGCGCGCGCCGAGCGCGCCGCCGGCACGCGGCGGACGCGTCGCGCCATTCTCAATCTCGCGATCCGTCTGGTTTCGGTCGCGGTGTTCCTGACGCTCTGGGAGATGACCGGGCGCGGCATCGACCCGGTCCTGTTCACGACGCCGAGCGCGGTCGCGGTCGCGGCGGTCGAGATGATCCGCAGCGGCGAATTGTGGACCTATCTCTATCCGAGCCTCGTGGTGCTGCTCTATGGCTTCACACTCGCGGTGGTGTTCGGGATCGGGATCGGGCTTTTGCTGGCGCGCTACTGGGTGCTCGACGTGGCACTCAGCGTCTACATCACCTTCCTCTATTCGATCCCATCGGTCGCGCTGGTGCCGCTGATCGTGCTGTGGGCCGGCTACGAGCAGACCGCCAAGGTGATCATCCTGTTCCTGTTTGCGTTCTTCCCGATGGTGATCAACACCTATCAGGGCGTGAAGGCGGTGGACCCCAAGCTGATCGAGGTCGGCCGTGCTTTCCGCTGCAATGAAGGCCAGCTCTGGGCCAACATCGTCATCCCGGCGTCGCTGCCGTTCATCGTCACCGGGTTGCGGCTTGCGCTCGGACGCGGCCTGATCGGCATGGTGCTGGCCGACCTTTATACGGCGCTCTCGGGCATCGGCTATCTGATCGCGCGGACGGCGGCGACCTATCAGGTCAACCGGATGTTCGTGCCGATCGTCACGCTTGGCCTTCTGGGCGTGACACTGACGGCGCTGTTGCGGTTGATCGAGAAGCAGGTCGCGCCGTGGACCAATGTATCGGAAGAAAACTAGGGGCGGCCAACAGGAAGGGAACCAAGCCATGTTGAAACGCTGGACCACGCTGCTGTCGCTCGCAACCGTTTGCGCCGCGTTTGGCTCGGGTGACGCGCTTGCGCAGAACGCGCCCAACTGCACGACCATGCGCAAGATCAATATCGGCGTGTCGGTCGCGCCGCCGAATGTGGTGCACACCTCGCCCTATATCGCCAAGGAGCTCGGCTTTTTCGCCAAGCGTTGCATCGATGCCAACATCATCCAGTTCGAGGGCGGGCAGTCGGTCACCTCGAACGCTGCTGCCTTGTCGGGCTCAGCCATCGTCGCGGTCAGCGACGTCGCGATCGGCAATGGCATGAAGGTGCAGCAGTTCTGGGGGCTCGCGCCGCGCATGCCGCAGGCCTATATGGTGGCGCCCGATGTGAAGACCGCCAAGGATCTCAAGGGCAAGCGGCTCTCGGCGACCGGCGGCGGCGTCGGCGGCTTCAACTGGCGCATGGGGCGCGAGGTGCTCAAGACCGCGGGCCTCACGGTCGATGACGTGCAGTTCATTGCGTCCGCCACCGCGGGCCGGCTCCCGGGCCTGGTCGCCGGCCAGATCGACGCCGTGGCGCTGCATCCGGAGGATGTGTTCCTGGCCCGGAAGCTGAAGCCGACGCTCAATCTCCTCACGCAGCTCGCCGACCTGATGCCCAACTACATGTTCAATTCCTACGGCGCCTCGCTCGACTGGATCGCGCGCGACCGCGCGCTGTTGCGCGATACGGCTGCTGCGATGATCGAGGCCAATCGGGTCGCTTACCGCGACAAGGCCAAGGTCATCCCGATCATCGCCAAGGCAACCGAGAAGCCGGCCGAAGCTGTCGACTACGCGCTCGATGTGCTCGCCAAGAATTGCGTGTGGTCGGTCAACACCGGCTTTGATCCGGGGCGCACGCAATGGACGATCGACAACAGCGTCGAGGCCGGCGATGTGCCCAAGGACAAGAAGCCGGCTGTGGAGCAGGTCGCCAATCTGGCGCTCGCCAAGGAGGCGGTCGACGCCGCCGGCGGCCCCACGACGATCGGGGAGTGCAAGCTTTAGGATCGCGGCTGCACGCATGGCCTATCTCCGCCTCATGGTGAGGAGCGCTCTTGACCCAAGTCGGCGATCGCCGACTTGGGTGCGCGTCTCGAACCATGTGGCGGGCGAAGTGAGCTCAGAGAGTTGATCATTGTGAGGACCTCATGAACGTGAACATCCAGCCGCCCCGCATCGGACCGCAGCCGTGGGAGGTGGTGCGCAGCAAGCTCGACCAGGCGCTGCCATTCGCCAACATGCGCGAGACGCCGTACTACCGCGACGCCGTCTACGAGCAGTTCTCCAAGCAGGAATACGCCCGCCGCTACGCCGCGCTGCGCGCCAAGATGCGTGAGCACAAGCTCGACGCCATCATCGTGCCGGGCGGGCCGAGCCACTGGAGCTTCGGCGGCGGCATGCTGTGGCTCACCGGCCATTGGGAATGGCATGCGCTGTGCTGTTATGTGCTGGTGCCGCTCGATGGCGAGCCGACCATGATCTACTCGATGGGCGGCACGCACGCCGAGGCGGTGCGTCGGCAGGTCGCGATCGCGGTCACCGACGTGCGCCACAGCCGCAACGGCCGTTACGCTGACATCATGGTGGAGCGCCTGCGCGAGCTGAGGCTCGAGCGCGGTCGTATTGGATTGATGGAGATCGATCCGCGGCACGAGGACTATCTGCCGGTCAACCAGTACAACGTGCTGCGCCACAATCTTCCTGACGCTGAGCTCGTCTTCACCAAGGGATTCCTGCACGACCTGCTCGTCATCCACAGCGAGGAGGAGCTCGCCTGCGTGCGCATCGCAGGAAAGCTCTGCCAGGACGCCATGGAGGCGATGGTGGCGCGCGCCAAACCCGGCGTGAAGGAATACGAGTTGCGCGCGGCGGCGGGCGCCGCCATCCTCGAAGGCGGCGGCGACATCGATTTTCTGATCATCGGCTCGACCCCGATGGACAATCCCGCCATGATCTTCGGCAATCCACGGCCGTCCGCTCGCGTGCTCAAGAAGGGCGACATCATCAACATGGAGCTTGCCGCCGGCTATCGCGGCTACTCGGCGCAGATCGGCTCACCGATTTGTGTCGGCGAGCCGACCGAGATGGTGCGCAAGTTCTGGGACGAGATCACGCTGCCTGGCTACAAGCGCATCATCGCCGAAATCGCGCCCGGTAAGCCGACCGAGAACATGCGCATCGCCTCGAAGTTCTTCCGCGACAACGGCGTGCAGTCGCGACCGACGCAATGCCACGGCATCGATCTCGTCACCGACAACCCGCACATCAGCGCCGAGCATGTGAAGGGCGAGGAGATCGACATGGTGCTCAAGCCCGGCATGATCATCATGGCGGAGCCCAATCCGATTACGCCCGATGGCAATTTCGGGATATTCCTCGGCCACACCTTCATCGTGACCAACAGCGGGCACGAGGTGGTCGACCAGTTCCCGCTGGAGATCGCGGTCGCGAAAGGCTAGCCAGTTTTACTGCGTCAGAAGCTTGGCGTGTCCCGGCCGAAGCGGAGGCGTAGCCGGAGCGAGACCCAGGACCCAGGGCAACAGACTGTGGAGGTCGCGAGTTTGGCCCTGGGTCCCGGCTCTCGCTTCGCTCGGCCAGGACACGCAAAGTCTTCGAGTGACTCAGTAAGATTAGCCAGGCCTGCGTTGTGGCGTCGGCTCAAAAAGGGCATGATGCCGGGCAGTGGACTTTTAGAGGGCGGACAAGAACCGCCCCGAATGGGAGCTAGGGAGGCGATCATGAGCATTCTTGCCAGACTCGGATTCTGCGCGGCGCTGACCATGGTGGTTGGCGCCGGCATTCACTCGTCGTTGCGCGCGCAAGGCGCCGCGCCGCGCTACGAATTCGACAGCACGTGGCCGAAACCCTTGCCGAACAACTGGGTGCTCGGTGGCCTGGGCGGCACCTGCGTGGATGGGCGCGACCACGTGTTCATCCTCAATCGCCAGGATGTGCTCGAGGGCGAATTGAATGCCGGCAATCTGGCCCCGCCGATCATCGAGGTCGATCCGGCCGGCAATGTGGTGAATTCCTGGGGCGATGCGAGCCTGCTCGATTCACGCCTGCACAGCTGTCACGTCGACAAGGACGGCAACATCTGGATCGCGAGCGCGCCCTCCGGCATGGTGCAGAAATATTCGCGCGACGGCAGCAAGCTGCTGCTGCAGCTCGGCAAGAAAGGCGTCTTCGATTCCTCCGACGGCACCGTCAAGGGCGCGCCGCTGAACTCGAATGCGGCGCAGTTCTTCATGCCGTCGAGCATCTACGTCGATCCGCAGAACGGCGACGTCTATATCTCGGACGGAGAAGGCCGCGGCGGCAACAAGCGCATCGCAGTGATGGATCGCGACGGCAAGTTCCTGCGCCAATGGCAGCCGGAGGGCATGGAGACCGTGCATTGCATGACGATGGCCAAGGATGGCCTCGTCTATGTCTGCAATCGCGACGGCGCGCGCATTCAGATCTACGACAAGCAAGGCAGTCTCAAGAAGACCATCGAGGTGCCGTGGACGCCGGTCACCGCGCCCGCGGGTGGCAAGCCCAAGCAGAGCGGCGGCGCCACCGTGGCGATCGACTTCTCGCGCGATGGCGAGCAGCGGCTGATGTTCGTCGTCAACCAGAACAACTCGCAGATCGAGGTTGTTGAACGCGAGACCGGCAAGAAGCTGTCGAGCTTTGGCCGCGTCGGCCGCTATCCGGGCGAGTTCGATCAGGCGCACGGCATCGCGGTCGATTCCAAGAGCAACGTCTACATCGCCGAGAACCGTGGCCGGAAGATTCAGCGCTTCAAGCCGGTGACGCAATAGTCCTCGATCGGCCTCATGCTGAGGAGCCCACCTTGCCCGAAGGGCGAGGCGGGTGTCTCGAAGCATGTGGCCGCCCCATCCTTCGAGACGCGCGTACGAGAGGCTGACACTGCTGAAAGATCGCTCAATGCCCGCTCCTCAGGATGAGGGCGGAGCGAGTGGCGTCGTTAGGCCCGGAGGCGCTTGGCAAGGGCGCGCACATATTGCGCGTCCATCTCGTCGAACGAGCCGTCGGCGATCGCGCGCTTGAAGTCGACAAGCTCCTCGCGCAGCGTGTCCGAGATGGCGGCGCGCGCGAGCAGGCGCTCGATCACGAACGCCGCCTCCGCCTTGCCGCCGCCGGGCCGCTCTCCGGGCGTGGAGGTCTCCTCCTGCGGGCTGTCATCCTGCTCGTGGCCGGTCGCATCCGCGTCGAGCCGCAGGAGCGTGTCCCAGGTCAGGCCGGATTCGCTCACCTTGCCGTGCAGTTCGCGCGCGGCCGCAAGCACAATGGCGTCGTCCGAAGCCCCGAGCCGGCCAAGCAGCTCGAGCAGTTCGGCGCGGTCGAGTTCGGGCATGGGACGGTCCTCCGGGCGCGCAATAGAAACGGGCCGCGCCGGTGTAGCCAGCGCGGCCCGTTGTCGTCAAATGCCCGTTTGACGCGTGCCTAGGCGTGCTTGATGAAGGAGCCGTCGCGCAGCTCGGCGACCGCCTGCTGCAGCTCGGCTTGGGTATTCATCACAATCGGCCCGTGCCAGGCGACGGGCTCCTCGATCGGCTTGCCGGAAATGAGGAGGAAACGGATGCCCTCGTCGCCGGCCTGCACGGTGACCTCATCGCCGGAATCAAACACCACCAGCGAGCGGTTGCCAGTGCGCTCGCGGATGAGCGCCTCGCCTTGCGCGGTGTCTTTCTCAGTGAGCACACCGAACGGCTGCGAGGCATCCGAGAACGTGCCTGAGCCCTCGAACACATAGGCGAAAGCGTGCCGGCCGCGCTCGACCGGGAGCACCTTGCGCTTGCCTGGCGGCACGAACACGTCGAGATAGCGCGGCTCCGCTGCGGTGCCGTCGACCGGCCCGCGCTTGCCCCAGAACTCGCCGCAGACCACGCGCACGCGGGTGCCGTCGTCGTCGACCACCTCGGGGATTTCGATTGCCGGAACGTCCTGATAGCGCGGTGCCGTCATCTTGAGCGAGGAGGGCAGGTTGGCCCAGAGCTGGAAGCCGTGCATGCGCCCCTGGGCGTCGCCGTGCGGCATCTCCTGATGCAGGATGCCGCTGCCGGCCGTCATCCATTGCACGTCGCCCGGGCCCATCTTGCCGACATTGCCGAGGCTGTCGCCATGCTCGACCGTGCCGGCAAGCACATAGGTAATTGTCTCGATGCCGCGATGCGGATGCCAGGGAAAGCCGGCGCGATAGTCGTCGGGCTGATCGTTGCGGAAATCGTCGAGCAGCAGGAACGGATCGAACTCGCTGGTCGTGCCGAATCCGAAGGCGCGCCGCAGCTTCACGCCGGCGCCTTCGATGGTCGGGGTGGACTGTGCAATGCGCTTGATGGGTCGAATAGACATCGTGTCCTCCTTATACGGGCGCGACTACGCGGCGGCGGAAATTGCCGGCCGTTCGCGCGCAGCCTTGAGTGCATCGGCCCACCAGACGAGCTGATCGAGCATGTCGGTGGCATTCTGTTGGAGATACGAAAGCTCCGTGATCTGCATGGCGCCCTTCCAGACGGCCATGAAGTCCGCTCCTTGAATATGGACACCGGTTCGCGTCGGCGCCATCTGCAGCTCGACCGCAATGAGCCGCAGCTGTTCGATTGCGCGGGCTGCTCCGACCGAGCCATAGCCGACGAAGGCCGCCGGCTTCTTGTTCCACTCCGGATAGGCGTAGTCGAGGGCGTTCTTCAGCACCGCCGGGACCCCGCGGTTGTACTCTGCTGTCACGAAGATATAGCCATCGAACTCCGCCACTTTCTTCTGCCAGCGCTGCGCGACCTCATTCTGCGAAGGGACCCACGCATTCGACGCCACCTCGTCAAAGAAGGGCATCGGATAGTCGCGCAAGTCCAGGACTTCCACCGTCATGTCGTCGCGCTGCGACGCGATGTCCTTGATCCACTTGGCAGGCTTGTCTCCAAAACGAGCGGACCGCGTCGTACTGATGATGATACCGATCTTGACCTTGGCCATGGTGGGGTTACCTTGGTTACCGATTGATACCAAGGATAAATAAATGACCAGACGGCCGCGGCAAGAAGGCACAGCGCTGATACCGAGTAACCTGCATGTGGCCGAGGATTGCCGCGCCGTGAGCGAGGTCCTGGCCCGCGTCGGCGACAAATGGACGGTGCTGGTCGTCAGCATGCTGGGCGACGGGCCGAAGCGGTTCAACGAAATCCGCCGCGGGCTTGGCAGCATCTCGCAGCGGATGCTGACGTTGACGCTGCGGGCGCTGGAGCGGGACGGGCTCCTTACGCGCACGGTCTACCCGACCATTCCTCCGCGCGTCGAATACGAGCTGACCAGACTTGGCCACTCCCTGCTCGTGCCGGTCAGCCAGCTCGGCCTGTGGGCGCGCAAGAACCGCGCAGCCATCCAGGAGGCACGGCAGCGGTTCGACGCTCCTGCCGGAACGAGCTAGCAACTATTCAACTTATTGCGCGGACGCTGGCGTCAGTCTCGGTGCTCCCCCTCGCTGCGAGGGAGGCTGCTTCGGCGCGGCGATCTGCCTGGGCGCTGACGCCTGGGTCGGCGGCTGCGATACGCTGGCGACCTGGTTGTCGGTCATTCTGGATTCGAGCTCAGCGAGCGCAGACGCGGGGTCGATCAGGCCCCAGCCGAATTGGTCGTCGCGCCCTTTCGGATTGAGCTTCTGGGCGCTCGAGGTGAGCACCTCGAGGATGGTCGCCGCATCGACGTTGGGATGGCGCTCGATCAGCAGCGCGGCGACGCCGCTCACATGCGCGGCCGCAACCGAGGTGCCGGTCGTGAGCTGATAAGTCTCGTCGGGCGCCGGCACCATCACGTCGACGCCTGGAGCAGCGATCGCGACATGGGGGCCGCGCACCGCCTGGGCGAACAGCCGGTCGCTCTCATCGACCGCCGTCACCGCGATCACATTCGGGTCTGCGGCGGGATAGAGCGGCGGCGACTTCGGCCCGAGATTGCCGGACGCCGCGATCAGCACCACGCCCTTGGCGTGCGCGTTCTTCATCGCCAGAGCAAGCATCGGGTCGTATGGGCCGGCGAAGCTCATGTTGATCACGCGCGCGCCCTTGCGCACGGCCCAATCGAGCCCGGCGAGGATCTGCTTGGTGGTCGCTTCCGGTGACTGCCGGGTGGTGCCGCTGAACGCCTGGATGGCGAGGATCCTGGCCTCCGGCGCGATGCCCATGAGCCTGTGATGGGCCGCGATCGCACCGACCATGCCGGTGCCGTGGAAGTGCGGCTTCTCGCGTCGGCCGACGGCGTCGAACTGCTCGACGAAGGCGCCGGCAAGATCGGGATGGTTCACGTCGATTGCGGAATCGACCACCGCGACCAGCACGCCGCGCCCGGTCGCGACCTTATGCACCTCGGCAAGCTGCAGCTTGTTGACGACGTATTGCTCCGACGCTCCTCCCTGGTTCCGCCCCGCCAGGTCCGCGTCTTCCGCGGCCGGCTGTTCATTCGCGGGCTGCTCATTGCCTTCCTGGGTGAGCGTGAAAGTGTAGTTCAGCGATGGAATGCCGATGCTCTCCGCCTCCATTGCGCGAATGACCTGGCCAACCGGCCGGCCGCCGGCGACCTGGAAATGATAGAGCGTGCCGCCCGCAAGCCCCACATTCTCTGAGCTTATGGGGGTCAGCCCATGCCGCTGCATGGCAGCCTGCAGAGCCTGCGGCGACACATTGGGACCGACGCGGAACACCATTTCGGTCGATACAAACCGGGTCTCGCCTACTGGCGGCACGGCTGTGAAGCCGCGCTCGCCGGGGAGCAGTCGCACGGGCAACAACCGCCGCACGTCGAGCAGCTCGCGCCGGTGATCGGCCCGCAGCTGCAATCGCAGGACCGGCGTGGCCGCGCGCATGGGGCCGGCAAACGCCGTCCTGGTATTGATGCTCTTGCCGAACAGGGTGTTGGCCTTCGGCAGGAAGGTGTTGCCCTTTGGCAGTAAGGCGTTGCCCTTCGGCAGGTCGGTTCCTTTGCCGAGCGCGGTCTTGCTGAGAGGCCCCTTGCCGAGGTTGCCAAAGTTGCCCTTGGCATTCTTGGGATCGATGTTGCCGATCGTTGACTTGGCGCTATTGAGGTTTTTGGGATCGATGCCCTTGCCGAGCACCGTGCCCTTTGGATCGCCCCTACCGAGCAGGTTCTTGCCGGCCTGATTGGCTCCGGGCAGGTTTCCTGTCTGAGTCTTGCCAGTCAGGTTGCCAGGCAGGCCTTTGCCAGGGAGGTTCGGCAGGTTCTTGGGCGTGACCGCGGTCTTGGCAGTGTCCTTTTTGCCCGACAGGATGCCGGCAGGCAGTTTCTTCTTGGGGTCTTCCTTGCTGACGCCCTTCTTCTTGATGAGGTCCAGGAGCTTGCGCGGATCTTCAAACTGCGCGGACGCCTGTCGGCCGCCCGCGAGCCCAAGCACTGCTGTCGCCAGGATGATCACCATCGATCCGGCGAAGAATCGTCGTCTGGTTTGCCGCGGTCCGTGCAATGACATGGCTCAAACCTTGGTTTTTCTAGTCTTTAGGTCGAGATTGCGCCGACTTTGCGTCTGGTTCCAGGGTGCGGCATCGCTGTCCGGGTTCTTTAGGCTCCAGCGCTCGCGCCAACTCGCCTCAAAAGGTTAATATCACAGGTAATCCATGGCCAAGACTCGCAACAAGACTCGCAAAGCAAGATCCCACAAGAGAAGCGTCGACAGAACCAAGGCCCGCAGGTCCGTAAGGGCTCGTGTTGGAAAGAGGCAATCGGCGGCACGTGCCAACCGCGTGTCGGCCGAGGACAAGCTCGCAGAGCTCAAGCGCCGCCTGCTGGAGATCAGCGACCTGAGCGCCGCCAGCTCGGTTTTATCCTGGGACCAGGCCACGTACATGCCAAAGGAAGGCGCTGCCGCGCGCGGGCGGCAGGGCGCGACCTTGCAGCGGCTCGCGCATGAGAAGTTCGTTGATCCGGCGCTTGGCCGTCTGATTGATGCGCTGGCGTCCAAGGCTTCGAGCCTGTCCGAGGACGACGCTGCGCTGGTTCGCGTGGTGCAACGCAGCTTCGAGAAGGCGATCAAGGTGCCGGCGGAATACGTGGTGCGCGCGTCCGTGCTTGGCGCCGCCTCCTATGACGCCTGGACGCGGGCGCGCCCGGCCAATGACTTCGCCGCCATGGTGCCATTCCTCCAGCAGAACCTGGATATCAGCCGCGAATACGCGGAGTTCTTCGCGCCCTACGAGCACATCGCCGATCCGTTTATCGATGATGCCGAGGAGGGCATGACGACCGCCGCGGTGCAGAAATTGTTCAAGGCGCTGCGGCGCGAGCTGGTGCCGCTGGTGCGTGCGATCGCCGAGCAGGCCCCGGCGGACGACCGCTGTCTGCGCCAGACCTTTGGCGAGCCGACGCAGCTCGAATTCGGCCTCCGCGCCGCGCAGCGCATGGGCTACGATCTCGACCGCGGCCGCCTCGACAAGACGCATCATCCGTTCTGCACGCGGTTCTCGGCCGGCGACATCCGCATCACCACGCGCGTGCGCGAGGACGACCTTGGCGACGCGCTGTTCTCAACCTTGCACGAGGCCGGCCACGCCATGTACGAGCAGGGCGTGAGCGCGGCGTTTGATGGCACGCCTCTCGGCCATGGCGTCTCAGCGGGCGTGCATGAGAGCCAGTCGCGATTGTGGGAGAACGTGGTGGGGCGCAGCCGCGGTTTCTGGGAGCACTATTTCCCGCAACTGCAGCAAAGCTTTCCCGACCAGTTTACGGGCTTGGCGCTCGACACTTTCTATCGCGCCATCAATAAGGTCGAGCGCTCGCTCATTCGCACCGACGCCGACGAGGTCACCTACAATCTCCACATCATGCTGCGGTTCGGTCTCGAGCTCGACATGCTCGAAGGCCGGCTGCGGATCAAGGACCTGCCCGAGGCCTGGCGTGCAGCTATGAAGTCCGATCTCGGCGTCACCCCGCCTGATGATCGCGATGGCTGCCTGCAGGATGTGCACTGGTTTGGCGGCGGGATCGGCGGCGCGTTCCAGAGCTACACCATCGGTAACGTCCTCGCGGCGCAGTTCTATGATGCAGCCGTGAAGGCGCACCCCGACATCCCGCACGAGATTGCGAGCGGCACGTTTACGGCCCTGCACGGTTGGCTCGTCGACAACATCTACCGGCACGGCTGCAAATACCGGCCCAACGAGCTGGTGCAGCGGGCGACCGGCTCACCGATGCGGATGGAGCCCTATGTCGCGTACCTGCATGGAAAGTACGGCGAGCTCTACCAGCTGCCAACGCGCCCCAATTGATGGCCTGGCGGAGGTGCTTCGAATTCGCTTCCGAGCCGCTCGGTCAGCCCGGAATTCACAACATACTCTAGTCCCAAGACTAAAGTATGCGACCCGCCAGGGATAATATCACTTTCTTCCCAAGAGCTTCCGGCTCCAGCCATATTGTTCCTGCGGCGGCAGCGGTACATCTGGTTGATTCACCGGAGCTAATTTTGTGGCCAAAATGGGCTTCGACAATGGCGCGGGATCAATTGCTGAACCGCTGGAATTGACGGCCCGCGCCGTCGACGGGCGTGCAGAGGCTCAAAGAGCTATTCGCCGCACGTTCCCTGCTATGGCGAGGCCACACCATGAGACGTCGAGACGTTCTGTCGCTGCTGGGCGGCGCGCTTGCTCCGTGGACATGTTGGGCGGAAGCTCAGCAGGTCGACCGCATGCGTGTCATCGGGGTCTTGATCGGGTTCTCTGAAAGCGACCCGAGCACGGCCCTTCGGATCGCGAATTTCGAACAGGGACTGCGCGAGCTTGGCTGGATCAAGGGGCGCAATATCCAAATTCACTATCGCCTCGCAGCCGAGCAGGAGGTGCTACAGGCCCATGCGCGCGACCTCATGGCGCTGCAACCCGATCTCATCGTCGCCGGCAGCACCTTTGTCGTCTCCGCCTTGCTCCAGGAAGCTTGCACGCTGCCGATTGTATTCGTGACCGCGGTCAATCCGGTGGCTAATGGCTTTGTGAGTGCGCTGCAGCGGCCTGGCGGCAACCTGACGGGTTTCACCAACTCCATCCCCTCCATGGGAGGGAAATGGCTGGAGCTGCTCAAGGAGGTCGCCCCGGGTGTTGCGCGTGTTTCGATCATATTCAATCCGGACACGGCGCCCCGCAGTCTCTCGTTCTTTTTGCCTCAGGTTGAAACTGTCGCAGCCTCGATCGCCGTGGAGCTGGCCGCGGCGCCGGTCCGCAGCCCGGCCGAGATTGAGAGGGTTCTCGCCGATATTGGGCGGGATGAGGCCCAAGGCCTGGTGATCATGCCGGACAATTTCATGTCGATCCATCGGGCCCTGATCATCGAGCAGGCCGCCCGGCTGAGGGTGCCGGCCATTTACCCGTTCCGCTATTTTGCGACCGACGGCGGGTTGGTGGCCTGCGGACCCGACATGCTCGATCTCTACCGGCGCACCTCAGTGTATGTTGATCGCGTTCTCAGGGGCGGCAAGCCCGCCGATCTTCCAGTCCAGGAGCCTTCCAAGGTAGACTTGGTGGTCAATCTCAGGACCGCCGAGGCGCTCGGCTTGTCGGTGCCTCGCATCGTCATCGCCCGGGCCAGCGAAGTGATCGAATGAGAGCACCGGTCAGCGCATCTGATTCATACTGGAAGCCGGAGGTGCCCGACGGGCCTCGGGGCCAGCTCTTCCGTAAATATGTTGCGCTGTTCGTTGCGGTGGTGACCGTGGCTTTGATGGCCAGCGGCCTCTTCGACATGTGGTTTTCCTATCGCGAGCAGCGAACGCTGTTGCTCAGCGCCCAGCGCGAGCAAGCCAGTGCAGCCGCCGCCAAGATCACTCAATTCGTCGAGGAGATCGAACGGCACATGGGCTGGATGACACAGCTGCCGTGGAGCACCACCTCGATTGACGAGTGGCGCTTCGATGCGGTCCGGTTGCTACGCCAGGTCCCGGCCATCACCGAAATCGCCCAGCTCGACGCGGCGGGCCGGGAGCAAGCTCTCGTCTCTCGCGTTGCCGCCGACGTCATCGGCAGTCAGACGGATTTTTCCCAGCACCCGAAGTTTGTCGAGTCGATGGCGTCCAAGCACTACTATGGGCCGCTCTATTTCCGCAGGGAATCAGAGCCCTATATGACCATCGCGATCGCCGGCGCCCGCCGCGAATACGGGGTGGTCGTGGCGGAGGTCAATCTCAAGTTCATTTGGGATGTCGTCTCTCAAATCAAGGCTGGCAATCGGGGACGGGCCTATGTGGTGGATGCCAATGGGCGACTGATCGCCCATCCGGATATCAATCCTGTGCTGCGCAACACCGATCTGTCGCACCTTGCCCAGGTCCAGGCGGCGCGCAGCGCCGGCTCGGCGCCGTCGTCGGTGGATGAGGATGTCAATGACCTCCAGGGTGAGCGGGTTCTGGCGGTCTACTCGCCCGTTGCCTCGCTTGGCTGGCTGGTGTTCGTGGAGCTGCCGGTCGTTGAAGCCTATGCGCCACTTTATGCCTCGATCTTGCGTTCTGGCGTGCTGATGGTCGTGGCGATTTGCCTCGCGGGTTTGGCTGGGACCTTCCTGGCGCGCCGAATGGTGATACCGATCAGTGCCTTGCGTGATGGCGCGGCGCGGATCGGACGTGGCGATCTCAATCAGCGTATCGCGATCAAGACCGGCGATGAGCTTGAGGCGCTGGGCGACCAGTTCAACAGCATGGCGGCCCAGCTGCAGGGTTGGCATGCCACGCTCGAGGGCAAGGTCGAGGAACGCACGCAGCAGCTCAAGCTGGCCAATCTCGCCAAATCGCGTTTCCTGGCGGCCGCGAGCCACGATCTGCGCCAGCCGTTGCATGCGCTCGGCCTGTTCGTTGCGCAACTGCGCGGCGACATGAGCGCGCAGGAGCGCAGCCGGATCGTCGAGTGCATCTATGCCTCGGTGGCTGCCATGAACGAGCTGTTCAACACGCTGTTGGATATCTCCAGGCTTGATGCTGGCGCCCTGACCCCCAATGTCACGGAATTTCCAGCTGCCCAGCTGCTGCAGCGAATCGAATCGACCTTTGCGGAGCCGGCGCGCGAGAAGAACCTGTCGTTCCGGGTTCTGCCAAGCGACGCCTGGGTGCGGAGCGACTTTTTCCTTCTGGAGCGAATCCTGTTCAATCTGGTGTCCAATGCGGTGCGCTACACCTCGCAGGGAGGCGTTGTTGTCGCCTGCCGCAAGCGCGGCGAGCAATTGCGCATCGAGGTTTGGGATACCGGGCTGGGAATCGCCGAAGACCAGCGCCAGAATATCTTCAGCGAGTTCTATCGGCTCGGCGAACCGGAGCGCGATCAGCGCGCGGGCCTTGGACTCGGGCTTGCGATCGTCGAACGCCTCTGCACGCTGCTTGCGCTGCCAATCGAGCTTAGATCAGTGGTCGGCCAAGGCTCACGCTTTACTGTCGTGGTGTCGCAAGCGCCTGTCCGCACAACTGTAGCCGAGCGGCCGGTGGTCGCTCGCGTCCCCATCGATGTGTCGGATGGCAAGCTCGTCGCCGTGATCGACGATGATCCGCGCGTGCTGGACGGGATGCAAGGCCTGTTGCAAAGCTGGGGATGCCGCGTGATGTCTGGCGACTCTGCCGTCGTGGTTATCAAGGGCCTTGCCGCGTGCCCACCCGATCTGATCATTTCCGACTATCGGCTGTCGGATGGCAAGACCGGAATTGAGGCGATCGCGCAGGTTCGCGATGAATTCGGCTGCGCAATCCCAGCGTTCCTGATCAGCGGTGATACGCATTCGGATTCGCTGCTCCAGGCACGTGCCAACGGTCTGCAACTGCTGCACAAGCCCGTCGATCCGATGAAGCTGCGCGCCGTAGTCAGTCGCTTGCTGCGCAAGCAGGCGGTCGTGAATGCGCCCGGTTAATGGTGGTGTAACAGTATGGGGTCCTGGGACTAAAGTATTGGAGCCGCCATCAAAACATCGATCACACAAGCAACTGATCTTTCCTGGCTTTTCTCTTCTGCCCGTGCCTCGAACAACTCCGTCGCAGGACTTCTGGCTGATTTATCGGTCGCGCGCCTGCCCCCAAATTACGGCATGGTGGGTGTGGACTGTCCAGGAGATTTGGAAATGCCGACGGCGCCGGATGTGCCCAGCGCCAAGCTTGTGGTCGTGATCGATGACGACCCGATGGTCTTGGAGGGGATGAGCGGTCTGCTGCGCAGCTGGGGATACCAGGTGCTCACAGCCGCAACCGAGGACGCGGCGCTGGCGAGCCTGGCGGTGCAGGGCCGGCGTCCGGATCTGATCGTATGTGACTACCGGCTGTCGGGCGGACGCAATGGTGTGCAAGCCGTCGAGCAGCTACGCGAGGCATTTGAGATTCCAGCTCTGATCATCACTGGCGGCGTTGCCCCCGCGCGCCCGCAAGAGCGTCGCACAAGCCGCTACGAGCTGATGCACAAGCCCGTGGATCCGACAGCGCTGCACGAGACGCTGCGCGAAGCACTCAAACGTGCCCGCGAGACAGGCCGCGACTCCTAATCCCTTGATCCGATCAGATTGCCATCGGATCCAAGTCCAGCTTCAGGTCCAGCTTCTTGTTAGAGCGTGATCTTTTCCGAAAATCGATCTCCACTCTTCGGGATCATGCTCCGTTGCCGAGGCATAACCTCAACCGAGTACGGTCGCGGTCAAGGCTGAACCCCCCGCGCACGCAACTGTGAGCGCAAGCCATACCTCGCTCATACCTGAACGATACCTCAGGCTGATTTACCCGGCGCGCGCACAACAAGACACTTGCCGCGGTCACGAGAGAAGCAGTTGCTGGCCGGGGAGCATCCGGTGGTGTTGTTCGGCGGGAGGATGTTTCATGCGGGCGTTGGAGAGGCTGCCTTCGATGGCGGGGAAGCCGTATCAGGCGCTGGTCTCGAGAGCGCCGGATGACGCGCTCATCAATTCGATTGCGGACGGCGACAAGCGCGCTATGGTTCTGCTTTTCATGCGCCACAATGTGCGCATCCATCGCTTTGTCATGCGACTGACCGGGAAAGCCTCGATCGCGGAAGACATCGTCAGCGACGTGTTCCTCGACATCTGGCGTGGCGCTGCGGAGTTCTCCGGAAAGTCCAGCGTTTCAACCTGGCTCTTGGGGATTGCCCGCAACAAGACCATGTCGACGCTCAGGCGCCGAACGGAAGCAATGTTTGATTACGACGTTGCCGCTGACCTCGTCGACGATGCGGATGACCCGGAGGTCGCCGCCGATCGGGCCAGCCGCAGTGCGGTCGTTCGGCGCTGCTTGATGCGTTTGCCGCCGCCGCTGCGTGAGATCCTCGATCTCATCTATTACCATGAGAAGACGGTAACTGAGGTCGCGCAGATCGTGGGAATTCCTGCCGGCACGGTGAAGACGCGCATGTTCCATGCGCGCAGCCGCCTGCAAGAGATGCTCGCACATGCCGGCGTGCATCGCGCGCTCGCCGATTGAGACGCGCCGATGGTGCTGCCTACGGCTTTGCGGCTACCGTGAGCTCCCAGCCAAGCTCGCGCACCGCGATCACCGCCTCGGTGCGGTTCGTCACTTTCAGCGCCTTCAGGATGGCGGTGACGTGATTCTTCACCGTGGGCTCTGCCAGATCGAGCACGCGGCATATCGCCTTGTTGCTCTTGCCCTGCATCATGAGCGCGAGCACATCGAGTTGGCGTTCGGTCAGTCCGAGATCCGACGGTGAGGTGGGCGGGCGTCCTCCTCCCGGCGGCGCGGAGACCGGCGGCGCTGTCGTCGGGCTGTCACGCGTGAGGATTTCCGGTGGGATATATTTTCCGCCCGCGAAAATGAGCTGCAGCGCGGTGAGCATCACCTCGCGCTGGCCCGATTTCGGAATGTAGCCGGACACGCCGAGATCGAGGGCTTTGACCACGCTGGCGCGATCATGCTGGCCGGACAGGACTACGACCGAAATGGTGGGGTAGCGCTCACGCACTTCCGCGAGCGCCGAGAAGCCGTCGCGGTCCGGGAGATGGAGATCGAGCAGGACGAGACCCAGGTCATCGGCGTTCTCGGCGATGAGCGCCATCGCCTGGCGGCAGTCGGACGCCTCCAGCACGTCGGCCTCGCCCTTCAACTCTTTGAGGACGCCGCGCAGTGCGTCGCGGATCAGGACGTGATCGTCGACCACCAGAATCTTCATTCCACGAATCTCTTAGAGCTAGCAGCACGATACCAGGATACTTCAATCTCAAGATCAAAGCATCCCCTCTACAGGTTGTGCTTGTGCTTCCGTAATCCTTTACTACGAAACCCTCTCGGCAGGACGTCGGTATCAGGACGCCAACCGTGCTCGCCGCACTGCATGCGCCAATCGAAGGTGCTAGGCTCTCTGAGCGCCAAATCTTAGGCGCCAAATCTCAGGTGCAAGCCTCAGGTGCCAAGCCTCAGGTGCCAAACCTTCAGGGAGGATGGTCTATGCGCCGCGCTCGTCCATTGCTGCACCACTGCGCCTGCTGCCACGATCGCGCTCCGGCCTTGCCGCTCGATCGTCGAGCGTTCATCGGTGGCGGTCTGGCTGCCCTCGGGCTCGCCGGTCACGGTGCGCTCGCCCCGGCCTTGGCGCAGGGGGCTGCCAAGCCGCACCGCATCGACGTGCACCATCATTTCTCGCCGCCGCAGTGGATCGCCGAGGTGAAGGGGCGTGAGCTGCTGCAGCCCGCCAACGTCAACTGGACTCCCGCCAAGTCGATCGAGGACATGGACAAGGGTGGCGTCGCTGCCGCGATGATCTCGATCACCAATCCCGGGCTCTGGTTCGGCGACAAGGAGATCACGCGCCGGATCGCGCGCGAGTGCAACGAGCATGGCGCCAAGCTGGTGCAGGAGCATCCGACCCGCTTCGGACTGTTCGCCGCGCTGCCGCTCCCCGATGTCGACGCGACGCTCAAGGAGATCGAATACGCCTTCGACACGCTGAAAGCCGACGGCGCCCACTTCATGACCAGCTATGGCGACACCTGGCTCGGCAATGCCGCCTATATGCCGGTGATGGAGGAGCTCAACCGGCGCAAGGCGGTGGTGCACGTGCATCCGACCGCCGCCAACTGTTGCAAGAATCTCGTGCCTGACGTGTCGTCGGGCATCATGGAATACGGCACCGATACCACCCGCGCCATATTGGGCGTGCTGTTCAGCGGCACCGCGGTGCGCTGTCCGGACATTCGCTTCATCTGGTCGCACGGCGGCGGCACCGCGCCGTTCCTGGCCGGACGCATCGATCGCTCATCGCGCAACGCCAAAGAACGCGAGCAGCGTCTGCCCAACGGCGCCATGCACGAGATGAAGAAGTTCTATTACGACACTGCCGGCGCCGCCAATCCGGGCGCGATGGCCTCGCTGCTCAGGCTGGTGACGCCCGCGAACGTTCTCTTCGGCACTGACTTCCCGCCCGGCGGCACCAGCCGCGACGTCGCCAAGGCGCTGGCCGAGCTTGGCCTCGGCCTCACCGACGCCGATATGCGGGCGATCGATCGCGACAACGCGGTGCGGCTGCTGCCACGGCTGGCGGCGAGCTGACGAAGAAAGCTACACCGGCCACGCCTCCAGCCGGTAGGCCGAGTCCCAGAAGATCCATTCCAGCTGGGTCGCACGCGTGAACGCAGCATGCATGCGCGCGCGCAGCGATGTCGACGCGCCGGACGCGGCCTCGTCGGTTGCCGCGATGGTGGCGCGCACCGCGTCGTGGAAATCCTCGCCCGCATAGGTGTCGATCCAGGCCTGATAGGGATTGTTCGGCGCGGCGCGGCCATGGATGTCGCGCCCGACCTCGGCGTAGATCCAGAAGCAGGGCAGCAGCGCGCCGAGCAGCACCTCGTAGGGTTCTGCATGCGCGGTGGCGATCAGGAACGAGACGTAGTGGTGGCAGGCCGGCGACAACGGCGTGCCGTTGAAGATCTCCGCCGTGATGCCGTAGCGCGCAAAGAACGAGCCGTGCAGCGCGCGCTCGACTACGATTGCGCCCTCGGCCGACTTCGCGAACTGCACGATGCGATCCGGATTGGGCGCCTTGGCGGCCGCCAGCGTCAGCGCGCGGCCGAAGCCGATCAGGTAGTGCGCATCCTGGGTGATGTAGTGCTTGAAGCGCGCCTCGCTCAGGCTGCCGGCGGCCAGCTCGGCGTTGAACGGCATGCGCCGGATGACGTCATAGATGGGGGCGTTCCGATCCCAGGCGGTGCGCGAGAAGCTGTCGGTGCTCATGTTTGTCCATCTGCGATCAGGTGCGATCAGAGAGTCGGGCGCCGGAACACGACGCTCAGGTTGTTCGCCGGCATGGCGACACGCTCCTCGAGCGCAAACCCGTGCCGGCTGGCGAGCGCCACGACCTCGTCGAGATCGCGCACGCCCCATTCTCTATTGCGTGCGCGCAGGCTTTCGTCAAAGGCGGCGTTGCTGGGCGCGGTATGCCGGCCATGCTCGCGGAACGGCCCGTAGAGAAAGAGCACGCCGCCAGCCGGGAGGAGCCGCTCGGCGCCCGCCATCAGGCCTTCCGCCGCGGCCCATGGCGCGATGTGGATCATGTTGATCGCCACAATCACATCGGCCTTCGTGACCGGCCAGCGCGATGCCGCGGCGTCGAGCGCGAGCGGCGGCAGCACATTGGGCAGCGCCATGGCGGCACGATAGGCCGCGATGCTCTCGCGCGCCTCCGGGTCGGGGTCGGTCGGCTGCCAGGTCAGACCTGGGAGCGCGGCCGCGAAATAGACCACATGCTCGCCGCTGCCGCTTGCGATCTCCAGCACCAGGCCGCGCTCGGGCAGAACGTGACGCAGCACCGCGAGGATCGGCTCGCGATTGCGCGCGACCGCCGGTGCCGTGAGCGCGCCCGGCGGAAGCGGCGACGTCATGGCGCTCCGAGTACCTTGCCGGACATCGTTTCCTCCCTCTTCTGTGCGGCGGTGTGCGCAGCATGATCTTTTCGCCTCGAGGCGGCAAGGCAGCAGCTCAAGCCTCGTGTCCCGGGCGAGCGCAGCAGCGACCTTCACGATCTGCTGCCCCTGGATCCCGGCCCTCGGTCCGGCTTTGCCGTCGCATCGGCCGGGACACGCAGAGAGATCCGAGACTGTTCCGTCTGTGGCTGTCGCGGACTAGCCCGCTTTCAACGGCGCCCAATTCATGATTTGACATGGCCCGCGATTGCAGTCCCTTCAGTAGAGAGAGTCTCCCCGTGCCCAACGTGTCCGAATCGACCCGCCGCATTCCGGCTGCCGCCATCCGCGCCTTCATGATTGACGCCTTTCGTGCCTGCGGGCTGCCGGAGGCTGATGCCGGCATCGTGGCAGAGGCCATGCTCGACGCCGATCTGTCCGGCTCCGACGCGCACGGCATCTTCCGGCTTGCTGGTTACGTCGGGCTGCTCAAGCGCGGCCAGATCAATCCGCGCGCCAACATCAAGGTGCTGGAGCGCTCCCCGGCGACTGCGCTGGTCGACGGCGACAACGGCATGGGCCATCTGGTGATGACCTACGCCGCCAATCTCTCGGTTGAGATTGCGGGCGACGCGGGCGTCGCCTGGATCGGCGTGCGGCGCTCCAATCATTCGGGCGCGGGCTCGACCTACGCCGCCGTACCGCTGGCGCATGGCATGGTCGGCATCTACAGCGCGGTGTCGGGATCGAACTTCATGGCGCCCTGGGGCGGCGCCGAGCCGCTCCTTGGCACCAATCCGATCGCGGTCGGGATCCCGGCCGGCAAGGAGGCGCCGATCGTACTCGACATCGCAACGTCAGTGGCCTCGAACGGCGCCATCCGCACATACGCCAAGGAAGGCCGGCCCATGCCGGTCGGCTGGGTGATCAGCCGGGAGGACGGCGAGCCGATCACCGACGGCAAGCGCCTCGCGGAGGGCCTGTTCGTGCCGGTCGGCACCTACAAGGGCTCGGGCCTTGCGATCGTGCTCGGGCTTCTCGGCGGCCCGCTCAACCGCGCCGCCTTCGGGCGCGACGTGCGCGACTCGGCGACCGAGCAGATCAGGGAGACCAACACCGGTCACCTGATGATCGCGCTCGACGTCAAGCGCTTCCTGCCGCTCGACACCTTCAAGGCCGAGATTGACCGCCACGTGCATGATCTTGCGACCTCGAAGCGGCTGCCTGGCGTCGACGAGATCCGCATCCCGGGGCAGGGGCGCGTGCAGCGCCGCCACGATCGCCAGCAGAACGGCGTGCCGCTGGCGCCGCTGCTGATCAAGCAGGTGGATGAGATGGCAGGCACGCTCGGGATCAAGCCGCTGACCGCGCGGAATGAATAGATTAGGTCCATGCTTGCCGCAAAGCGTCGATCCCGTAACTCGCGATGTTCGAGAGCTTCTCGAAAGTGAACGCTGATCCGCCCTGAGTCCGGTTTGGGTCGCCCACCAGGGCGATCAGGCCCATTTCAGGCGCGCAAGGATCGCGCGTCCCATCACCCAGTCCTTGTCGCTCTCCGACAGGAAGCTCAGCTCTTCGG